>Ga0209937_1000516_pt1 | contig 12224 bp, 11 predicted proteins | sample SalPon1_B_H2O_MG_FD_185699 | JGI IMG/M metagenome (GOLD analysis project Ga0209937, IMG submission 185699) | Salt pond water microbial communities from South San Francisco under conditions of wetland restoration - Salt Pond MetaG R1_B_H2O_MG... | ecosystem: Environmental > Aquatic > Non-marine... | reverse complement strand
GGTCGTCTGCGACTTCAGGATAGAGCCGCGCGGGCGAGAACACCGCCTCGAACGCGCGTGGCTCACGAACACTCACCGGGAGGCGGTCGCGGAGGCCAGCGGCTGCACGCGGTCCGGTGAGGGTTGCGTCGAGTGAGATCACCTGCATCGCGCCGCCACGGTACGCCGACGACAGCGCAGGATGGTCCCCAGCGGGGTGTGAGACGGGTGTCCGCCAGTGTGCGATCTGCGCCCGCCAGTCACGCGCAAGCTCCGGGTCGGCAAGGGCAGCGACAACCGCCTCGAGGTCGTCTAACAGGGGGTCGCTGGCGACGAGCGTCGTCCACGAGTGGGTCCGGAGCAGGTCGAGTGCGGGTCGCGCGTGGTCGATGCCGAAGAGATCCGCCGCCAACACGTCGGCGTCAGCGACGACCCGCGCGGGGCTGGGGTCACCGTCGAACTGGTCGTACTGCGTGGCGTCCGGCGCGTCGGGCTCGTCCGAGCGGGACTGGACGGTCCGTTCCTCGGCGAGGGCTCGACGGATCGCCTCGGCGTCGACGGCGGGGTCGGTTGCTGCCGCCCGCACGAACAGGTCCGCGAAACTCACGTACGGTAGTTCGTGGCCACACGTATTGGCTTTCCGGCGCACGAACGAGTGGTCGACGGCGTCGAGACGAGGCCGGTCGCGCGTGGCGCGCGCACGTCTGACGCGAGTATAAGTCCGTGCAGGCGGTCAATCGGTGTAGGCGCATCGCTCCAGCGGTTACCGGATCGGTGTGCCGATTCCCCCGGTATTTCTGCTGGCGTCCGGCTCACACCCTGTGGAGTCGCCGGCCAAAGGTCGATGTGTGTCGAGCGTCTACACAGCACATGGCAGGGTCATCGCAGGCGCCTTCGACGGCGGGTCGAGCCGGAGCGCTCCACCGAACACACTGGGTCGGCATCGTCGCGGCCCTGGTGAGCGCGCTCGTCCACCTGGTGTTGGGTGGGCAGTTTCTCCTCTCGGGACTCGAGACCGGCACAACGGTGTCACTGGTCATGGGCGCGTCATTTCTCGTCGCGACTGCCGGGTTCGTCGGCGGCGTGTGGCTCGTCGTCGTCGATCGACTCCGGCCGACGGTGTATCTTCTCGGGCTCCCGTTTACCGCTGGCCAGATCGTGTTGTGGTACGCGTTCAACAGTCCCGGGCTTCCGGCGCCACCGGCGGTGACGCCAATCTCGGGAGTCGACAAATTCGCACAGGTCGTGGTGATCGTCGCGCTCGTCGTGTTGTACCGTCGCGAGTCGTAGCGGCGCTCCGCGAGCCGTGACTTCAGGCCTCGTGACTAGCTCACAGCCGGCCGCTCACGACCAGCCAGTCGCGAGCGAACGACACGGCGACCGGAATCACGAGCGCAGCCGTGAGGAGACGACTCGTGTCAGTGGCGACCACCGGCGACACCGCAAGCCACGTCACGACCATCGTCGTGGCTCCGATCGGCCGGCGAAGTCGGCTCGGCCGGAGGTCGTGGGTGGGACGTCCACGTCGCCGTCGGCGGCGACGCGCCCACGAGAAGAACGGACGGGCGAGTCCGACCACGAGAAACACCGACACCGCGGTACCGGCGGCGACCGCGACGGTTGCCCCGATGAGGACGGTCGCGCCGTCGACTTCGGCGTCGAGTGAGCCACCAAGCGTCGTGACCGCATCACGAGCCCGAGCGACTGCGCCGTCAACCGCGTCGCCGCCGGCGGCAACCGCGAACATCGCTCCGGCGAACCACGGGTGGAGACCAGCAGACAGTCCAGCAACGAGTGACGCTCCAAGCAGCGCAAGTGCTGAGGCGCGGCCGACAGTCAGCGCTGTCGCAGCCGTCAGTGGCTCCAGTCCGGCGCGAGCCGTCGAACCGGTGAGGGCGACACGGATAGCCGTGAGTGCAACGATGCTACCGACGGTGACTCCAGCGAGCGCGCCACGGGAGCCACTGCGCATGATGACTGCTGTGGCGCCGACGGCAGTCGGAATTGCCCAGAGGATGATAAGTTGCCGCCAGCCCGCGTCGAATCGTGTGCCGGTGCCGGCGTGATCGGTCGAGGCCATCGATCGTTTTGTGCACCCGGCGTGAAAACCCCTTTCGACGGGGCGTCTCCACCCATTCGACGCAGCGACGAGGGACACGCTTTTGATCGCGCGGTCCAAGCCGGAGCCGTGTACACGGTTCGCGTCTCGCGCCGGTTCGTCGCACAGCACTACCTGACCGTCCCCGACTGCGGGCCGGAGAACGAGCTGCACTCTCACCGGTTCGAGGTGTCGGTCGAGCTCGCCGGCTCGACGCTGTCAGCCCACGACTACCTGATCGACATCGACGAACTCACCGCCCGGGTCGACGACCTCGTGGAGGCGTACACTGACGTCACGCTCAACGACCAGCCGAGGTTTGCGGGGCACAATCCCAGCGTCGAGCGTTTCGTGCGGGTGTTCTGTGACCGATTGCTCGAGAGTGTCGAGACGGCGCGGATCGAGCAGGCAACCGTCTGTATGCGCGAAGACGAGACCGCGCGCGTCTGCTACGAGACGGAGCTCAGTACGTAAAGAGGACGCCGACGGCCTCGTTCGGCGACGACTCAAGCAGCTCGTACGCCTCGTCAGCCGCCGAGAGTTCGACCCGGTGGGTGAGAAGCGGCTCAAGGTCGAGTCGCTCAAGCCACTCCCAGGCGACGTCGAGACGGCGGCTCGGCGACCAGCGCCCACGAAGCGCGGGATCGATCGTCGACACCTGGCTGCTTGAGACGTCGATCCGGTCGCGGTGGAACGTCCCGCCGAGGTCAAGTTCGACGGGCTTCGTCCCGTACCACGAGCCGACGACGACCCGGCCGTCATAGCCGGTCGCAGCGATGGCGTCGTCAAGCGCAGCCGGGGCCCCGCTCAGCTCGTACGTAAGGTCGCGACCCGCCGGGTCGCCCACACGGAGCCGATCGACGGCGGTCTCACCCGGTTCGAGCGACGCATCAGCCCCAAGCCGCTCAGAAAGCGTCCGGCGGGCGGCACAGGCGTCGACCGTGACGAGCTCTCCGAGTGGCGAGGCAGCGAGCAGTGCGGTCGTGGCGAGCCCGACCATCCCCTGGCCGAAGACCCCGACCCGCTCGCCGACGCGTGGGTGGCCATCAAGCAGGAACGTGACCGCAGTCTCGACGGTCGGGAGGAGTGTCGCCTGGGCGTCTGAGACGCCGGGCGGAATTGGTTCGAGCGACGACGGGTCAGCCGTGAACGCGCTCGCGTGGGGCTCAAAGGCGAACACCCGCTGGCCGAGCCACTCCGGGTCGACGTCCTCGCCGACCGCATCAACTTCGCCGACTGCGGCGTAGCCGTACGCGAGCGGAAACGAGAGGTCGCCGTCCATCGACTCGAGGGCTGGGTCCGCCGGCAGGTCGTCCGGGGCCTCCCCGCGGTACACTAACCGCTCGGTGCCGGAACTGATCGCGGAGAGGGTCGTCTCGACGCGGACCTCGTCGGGTCCCGGCATCGGATCGGGAACCCGTTCGACGTCAACCGTCCGCGGGGCGGTAAACCGGAGCCGACGCGCTGTCATCGCGACGTGGCTCGTAGGCGGCCAGCGCCGAGCGAGCAGGTCGGCTTGGCCGGTCGATCGAGAAACGTTCGTGGCGGTCGCATACCGGTATCGGGGGCGTTTCGAGTATAAACGTTGGGCGTCGCGACGATCCACGCACGATAGCGGCCACGCACCCGGGCTCACAGCGCCCTGATATCCTCTCGGGTATGAAGGCAGGGTTGTCGCTTTGGAACGTTCACAATCGGCAGAACGAAAAGGTTATCATTATTATTTGGTATGGAAACGTATGGCACGGAGGTACACAACGAGGCGGGGAGTGCTGGCGACAACTGGAACCGCAGCTGGTATCGCTGTTACCGGTTGTCTTGGGGGGTCAAGTGGAGGGTCAACCAGCGAATCAGGGGGAGGTTCTGGAGACGACACAGATGGGGAGTCAGGGAGCGAATCTGAAGACCAGTCAACGACGATCACGTACCTCTCTGATCGGGGTGACTCACAACAGATCATCGACGAGATTATTGCGGAGTTCGAAGCCGAGTACCACTACACTGTCGACGTCACATACACATCAAAGGGCACCTCAACCGATGAGCAGCTGCAGAAGATGCGAGCAGCCGGGAATCCGCCAGATATCGTCTTCGATACGGCGTCCGACGCCTACCGGTATCAACGTCAGGGGAAAGCAGCACCAGTGACCGAGACTATCCAAGGAAGCGACCTACCCGACCCGGTGAACGTTGGCGGTGAGTCGTACTTTGTGCCGACGATGGTCGAGCCACTGATGGGGTGGTATCGGAACGACATCTACGAAGAACGTCCGGACACATGGGACGGGTGGCTCACAGAAGCACAGCGCGTCAGCGAAACAAAGGACATGAACGGGTACGTCGTTCAATCTGGACAGACGAACAACGCAGACACCTCGATTACACAAACGCTCTGGCAAAATGACGTGAGCATCTATGAGGGGGCTGAAGACGCGATCGAAGTCACCATCGATAACGAGACGAATCGGTCAGCAGCCGTCGAGACGTTCGAGTGGCTCCAGTCGATGTCGGCGTACGCTCCGAACGGCTCAGGGTGGGAGTGGGGCGACGCCATCGCCGCGCTCCAACAAGAGAACACCGCCGCCGCAATGAGTGTCGGTGGACTGCCGGTGCTCACGATTCAGGCGAACCGTCCTGATCTTGTAGAAACGCTCTCACCGACACCATTCCCGGTTCCAGCGGACCACAACCAGGACAAGTGGTGGGCATACATGGAAGGGCACGTCGTCTGGAGTGACGGCAAAGCGACGGAGGGTGCTCGGCAGTTCGTCGATTTCTTCAGCAGCTCCGAGCGGTTCACCGACTTTCTGCTCACTGCACCGCTGTTTCAGTTCCCGCCGACGCGAGCGGGACTCGACGATGCGGCGTACACCAACAACGAGGTGGTCCAGCAACACCCCGATGTGATGGACCTCGTTCGCGACAACTGGGATTCGTTCACGACGATTCTCGCGACGGGGACGGACAACGCCCCGAATATCGTTGCCGCCGATGCGTACTCACAGCAGCTGTTCGGCCAGGCGGCTGACCAGATGCTCGTTGGTGGACGTTCGCCCGCAGAAACGGTAGATTGGCTTGCCGAACAGCTCCGTGGGCTCCAAGCGTGAGCGGAATGACTCGGTCGCCATGAGCGTCTCTTCGTCTCTCGGCGCGCGGGTCGCGGCACTCGACGAGCGTCGGCTGCTGCTCGCCGTGACGTTCGTCCCGCTTGCGGCGTTTTTTATCGTTATCTGGGCAGTCCCCATCGCGTACGCGCTCGGAATGAGCCTCTTTGCCGAGCCAACCATCGCACCGTCGTTTGTCGGCCTCAAGAACTACGTCACGATCGTGACCACGGCTGAATTTCCCCTGTATCTCTGGAACAGTGTGCTCTACGCTGTATCAACGACCGTTTTCAGTCTGCTCGTCGGGCTCGCGCTCGCGCTCGTAGTTAATCAGGAGATCCGAGGAGGAAGCGTGCTTCGAACGATGATGATTTTCCCGTATCTGCTCCCGACGCTCGTCGTCATCTTCATCTGGCAGTTCTTGTTCGACCCAAACATTGGGGTGATAAATCAGTGGCTCGTCGACTACGGCATCATCGAGGCACCGATCGCGTTCTTTTCGACGACAGAGTGGGCGATGTTCGCCGTTGGAGTGACGAGCGTGTGGAAGTTTGGGTCGTTTGCCTTTTTTATCCTGCTCGCTCGGCTTCAGGCGATTGACCCGAACCTCTATGAACGGGCCCGGGTCGAAGGAGCATCGCTCTGGCAGGCGTTCCGTGACATCACGTTGCCCCACCTGCGAGGGGCGATTTTGATCATTTTACTCGTCCGCGGAATCTGGATGTTCAACAAGTTCGATATCATCTATCTCGCGACCGGTGGTGGACCGCTAAACGCGACGACAACGCTCCCGATTCGGGTGTACGAGCTCGCGTTCAGTGAGGTGAACTTCGGTGGTGCCACCGCGCTTGCCGGGATCATGTTCTTGTTGCTCGCGGGTGTCGCCGTCGTATACTTCCGCGTATTTGAGCCGGAACGAGAGGTGATACACGGATGACACGAAGTGCACTGACGGCACTCGGTGAAGGAGCCGCTGGGTCCCTCGTGTCACAGCAAGTCCAGCGGCGCGTAAAGCGGGCTGCTGTCATCGTCATTGCCGCACTCGTCGCGGTCTTCGTCACGGTGCCGGTATACGTGATGGTCGCCGTCGCTATCCAGTCCCCGACGGCCGTGTTTGCTGACGGGAACGTGAATTTGCTCGTCACGGCTGCGACCGCTCGGAACTTCGTGGTGTTACTCGAAGAGACGAATACAGTCCGGTACTTCATCAACAGCCTGATCGTTACGGCAAGTTCCACGCTGCTTTCGACGGCGCTGGCGGTTGGTGCCGGCTATGGACTCACGCGGTTTGAGTTCGCGGGCAAAACGCTTGCTGCCCGGGCGGTGCTTTTTGCGTACATGTTTAGTCCAATCGTCCTCGCGATTCCGCTGTACGTCATCTTCTACACGCTCGGATTACTCGACAGCTACTTCGCACTGACGTTAGCGCTTACCGCAATCTCCGCGCCGTTCACAATTTGGCTTATGTGGCAGTACTTCCAGACGGTGCCAATCGCTATCGAAGAGTCGGCGTGGGTTCGTGGAGCGAGTCGAACGCGCACCATCTGGGAAGTTGTACTGCCGGTCGCACGGCCCGGGTATATCTCTGCGGCCATTTTCTCGTTCGCCGTCGCGTGGAACGATTTTACCATGTCACGAGTGGTGATGAGCAGCGAAGAAATGTACACCATCACTGTCGGGGCGAGTCTCTTTCTCGACCGGGTGAGCATCGGGTGGGGTGAAACGATGGCAGTGTCACTCCTGATTTGTATCCCACCGTTTCTCATCGCGGTGTTTCTGCAAAATTACCTGTTACAGGGCTTCTCCGTCGGAGGGCTCGAATAATGGCACGTGAAATAACACTCGACACCGTCCGGAAGGAGTATCGAACCGCCGGAGCAACCCACGTCGCGGTCGACGACCTCTCACTATCCATTCCAGAGGGGTCGTTTACCACGCTCGTCGGACCGTCTGGCTGTGGCAAAACGACGACGCTGCGAATGATCGCGGGCTTAGAGACGCCTACCACCGGAACCCTCTCGTTTGGTGAAGAGGACGTGACGAATCTGTCGCCACAAGAACGGAACTGTGCGATGGTGTTTCAGTCGATCGCCTTGTACCCACACATGTCTGTCAAAGACAACATCGGATACGGGCTCCGAGTGCAGGGCGTTCCAAGTGACGTCCGTGACGAACGGATCGAAGAGGCCGCTGCAACGTTACAGATAACCGAACAACTAGAGAAGATGCCCGCAGAGCTCTCTGGGGGGCAACAACAGCGGGTGGCGCTGGGATCGGCATTCGTCCAGGATCCGGATGTGTTGTTGCTTGACGAACCGATGAGCGACCTCGACGCCAAGCTCAAAGCCGAGCTACGTGTCGAGGTACAACGGCTTCATCAAGAACTTGACGCGACTGTCGTCTACGTCACTCACGACCAGACAGAGGCGATGACGATGAGCGATCAGGTGATCTTGTTGAACAACGGCCAGTTAGAGCAGTTTGCACCGCCAGGTGAGTTGTTCGACAATCCGGTCTCACAGTACGTCGCCGAGTTCATTGGAACGCCGTCGACAAATCTCCTCCCGGCTACGATAACGCGGACTGGAGACAGGTACACGCTTGAAGGGGAGACGTTTAGCGTCCCTGTTCCGCCGAGATATTTCGCAGATCACGCCGAAGCGTCGGTTACCGTAGGCGTTCGCCCGCAATATCTGTCGACTGACGACGGCGATCACGAGCTTGAAATTGAAGCAGAGGTAATCGAACAGCTCGGCACAGAGTTCGTCGTCCACGGATATAGTGGCGACGGGACCCCAGTTGACGCTGTCTCGTCGGCGTTCGGCGATGTCGAACCGGGAGATGAGTTCATTGCTAGGTTCGATGCTGCAGACCTGTTCGTGTTCGACACGAACGGCCAACGAATCTGTCACGGTGAACAACTCACACGAAGAGATGAGGTGAGGACGACATGACGACGCGTGACACTGCCCACACTGGAGCGACCGAGACGGAGACCGGTAAGGAGGCCTCCGACCGTGTCGCCTCGGGAACACTCCCGGGTGAGACCGGACGTCCGCTCTCGGATGTCACGGTGATCGAGCTCGGACACATCATCGCCGGCCCGTTCTGTACGATGGTGCTTGCTGACCTTGGTGCAGAGGTCATAAAAGTGGAGTCACCGGATGGGGGCGATGCGATCCGCGACTCAAGCCCAATCGGCAATAGCTCGTTCAACTATGTCAATCGGAACAAACTGAGCGTGACACTCGATTTGAAATCGGCGAGCGGAACGGAGATCTTTCACGAACTCATCGGGGAAGCTGACGTTCTCGTCGAGAACTTTGCGGCCGGCACGGCAGATCGCCTCGGTGTGGGATACGAAGACCTACGCACGGTAAATGACGAGCTGGTTTACTGCTCGATTAAAGGATTTAATTCGGGGCCCTACGAATCATTTCCCGCGCTCGACCCGGTAGCCGAGGCGCTCTCCGGTGTGATGCATATGACTGGACGACCGGATCAACCACCGGTTCGCTCTGGAACGAGCCTTGCCGACATGACGGCCTCGCTATACGCCGCGGTAACCGTGCTTGCTGCGGTGCGACAGCGATCGAAGACGGGTGAAGGCCAACACATTACGATTCCGTTGTTCGAGAGTACTGTATCGCTGATGGGGTATTGGCTCGCGTACGCGCAGGCGTATGATGAAGATCCAGAACCAATGGGAGCGAGTCATCCCGGGTGGGCACCGTACGACGTGTATCAGTCCGCCGACGACGAGTGGGTGTTTATCGGCCCCTCGTCTAACCGTGCTTGGAGCCAGCTTAGAGACGCACTCACAATTGACGTTGAAGATGACCAGTTCGCGTCACTCGAAGCGCGACTGGCGAATCGCGATGGAGTCGATGCCCGTGTCGCAGCTGCGTGTGAGCGGTTATCGACTGAGACAATCGTCTCACGACTGCAAGCGGCAAACGTTCCTGTTGCGCCGGTAAATGATCTTACGAGCGTTCGTGAGGACCCACACCTGCGTGTGACGGGTGCGTTCGCGACAGTTCGAGCAACAGAGGGTGATGGCAATGAGATTGAGACACCGCGGTTTCCCGGCCGGTCGACCGGTTTCGACCGGGTTGAATCGACAGACCCGCCGGCGCTCGGCGAGGACACAGAGACGGTATTAGCCGCACTGGGGTACGACAAAGCCGCACGGACGACACTGAACGAGAACGGTGTCATATGAGGCTCCGAGACCTCACCCTTCGGGAGGGCGAGCAGCGTCCAGGGGTAACGTACACTATCGAACAAAAGATCAAAGCCGCTCGGAAACTTGATACACTCGGCGTCGATACCGTACAACTCGGATTTCCGGTTGTAGACGACCGAACAGAACGTGTCGTCGAACAGGTTACACTCGACGCGAAGACGAGTGGAATCGCCAGGGCAGTTCGTGGCGATGTCGACGCTGCGGTTTCAGCCGGGGTCGACGTCGTCGATTTGTTTGCACCGACGAGTGAGCGCCAACTCGAGACGGTGGTACAAACGTCGCGGAGCGACCTGACTGAGGATGTCGTGACAGCAGCGGACTACGCTCGCGACCACGGCGTGGAAGTGGTATTCAATGCAATGGATGGGTTTCGTACCGACCCACAAGCGCTCACTGCACTGTTTGAGGCCGTCGACGCCGAAACGTACGTGATCGCGGACACGGTCGGCTGTCGGACACCGGGCGGCGTTGCCGATCATCTTGACGCACTCACCGTGCCATCCTCATCTCTCGGGGTCCACTTTCACAACGACCTCGGTGTCGCGACGGCGAACGCACTAACTGCGGCGCGACTCGGCGTCGACGTAATCGACGTCTCTATTGCCGGACTCGGCGAGCGAGCCGGCAACGTCCCGCTCGAAGCGTTCGTCGCAGCTGCTATGATCGGTGAAGACACAGCTGTGCCCACCGTAGAGGAGGACAAGCTACTACCGATAGCGCACGTCATCATTGAGTCGCTCGGTGAATCAGTCGAAGCGTCTACGCCGTTGCTCGGTGCATCGGCATTCGCCCACGAGTCAGGTATCCACACGGCAGCGATGCTCGACGACCCCGCGACGTTCGAGCCGTTCGACCCGGCTCAATTTGGCGGAAGTCGGCGGCTGCTGTTTGGGCGTTCGACGGGGCGTGGGGCGTCTAAGCGACTGCTTAAGCGTGCAAATCGGGACCCAACAAAGGAACGAGTAGAGCGCATGCTTGACCGACTCGCCTCAGTTGAAACGGAGTACTCACTGGAGGAAGCGCTCCAACTCGCTCGCAGTATCGAGTGAGCACCGCCCTCAGCAGCCTACTGGTTGACACCATCTCTGAAGAGCCGTCTTGGGGCGGTACGGTGTCAATCAAGAGTCACCAGTCGTGGGAGACGCGGACGGTGTTCTTCAGTGGGCATCGAGTGATTTCCCACAGTGTGGACAAGATTCTTCGGCATCCGACTGGGATTCGTCGGCGTCCGACTGTGAATCTTCGATGAATCCCGCAGCCAGTATCGATGCCGGAAGCGCAAAGAGTCCGATGCCAAACACGGCGATGAATGATCCAGCAATCTGTCCCCACCTCGTCACCGGATACATATCCCCGTAGCCGACTGTCGTGAGAGTCATCGCCCCCCACCACAGCGTTGCCGGAATCGAGCTGAAGAGCTCCGGCTGTGCTTCGTGTTCGAGCTGATACATCACAGACGAAGACAATACGAGCAAGATGAGATTCATCGCTGCGGCGACGACGAGTTTTTCTTTTTGTGAACGGATCACCGACGAAAACGATCGCATCGTCTCTGAGTATCGGGCAATTTTCAGCAGTCGCACCACTCGAAACAGCCGCATAGCCCTGAGAAACCGCGTATCTACGGCTAACACACCAGATAAGTAAAACGGCAGAATAGCGAGAAGGTCGATGATCATGAGTGGACTGGCGATGAATCGAATGCGCCCCCGGACTGGATTTTCGTACGTTCGTGCCTCGGTAATCGACCACACGTGTGCGAGGTACTCGATCGTAAAGACGGTCACCGAAATGAGTTCGATGAGATAGAGCTCACGACCGTACGCAGCTGAAACCGGTCCGACCGTCTCGAGCAGCACAGCGACGATGTTCACCACGATCAGGGTCATGATCCCCCAGTCGAACACTGTCCCGAGACGGCCGCCGAGTCGAGGGGCGAAGAGTTCGTAGGTAAACGCTCGCACGTGTCGATATCTCATCGGTTGAACCTCTCTGGTGGTGCGTGGATAACGTACTCCCGGTATCGCTGTGCAGTCTCAACCCAGGTAGTTGCACGGTCAACGTCACAGCCGACCGCTCCCGCGATCCGACCGGGATCTGCAGCTGCTAACTGCTGTACAGACTCAATGCCGACCGCAGACAGGCGTGCCACGGCAACGGCTTCTCCCGTGTCCAAGACCGCCCACGCACGCGTGTCACCGACTGCAGCTAGTGACACCGGGTTTGCCGTTCGGACGCCGGTGACCGTCGCTTCCGTTCGCACAATCTCCACGCGGATGCGTCGTCGGAGATGGGAGACGACCGACTGCTCTTGGTCGGCCTGTATGACCCACTCGCGTACACGCGTCGGTGATACGTCGATTGCCGTGCCTAATCGCTCCGGATCAGACGCTGCCAACTGCTTGACAGTCGTGATTCTCACCTCGGCGAGTCGCTCGCAGTACGCCGGGCCGATCCCGTCTATCGACTGTAGCTCACTGCCAGTCGTGTCCAGCTGCTTCGCCGTTTGGACGGTGAGGCGACGGACGAACGACTGCGCTTGTGTTGCTCGCCGGGAGGCTCGCTGCTGTCCCGTCGTCCGTGCACGCTTGCATCTCTCGACCGTCACCGTCACATATGCATCCACGACGGTACTCACTGCAGCGATTCGCGCTGTGAGCCAACCGAGTCGCTGGCGAACCCGCTTGCCGTTCTGTGTTTCCGCAATCGGTGGCCGATCCGCTTTCGCACCTCGCTGCTGTGCTTGCTCAATCCACGCGTCAACGACGTCAGGCGCAGTTTCAAGCGTGTTCACGAG
>Ga0209937_1000514_pt1 | contig 12237 bp, 8 predicted proteins | sample SalPon1_B_H2O_MG_FD_185699 | JGI IMG/M metagenome (GOLD analysis project Ga0209937, IMG submission 185699) | Salt pond water microbial communities from South San Francisco under conditions of wetland restoration - Salt Pond MetaG R1_B_H2O_MG... | ecosystem: Environmental > Aquatic > Non-marine... | reverse complement strand
CTGCTACGTCTGTTCCCGGTGCCCATTTTGCACCGTCCCATTTTAGCACTTGCCCCGAACTCGGCGGGTTGGTTGCAGTGTCTACGTCTGACAGAAAATCTATAGAAAAAGACTGTAAATTAACTGTCACAGTGTCAGAGTCTGTTACAACTTCGGTTGCAATGTTTGTGCCACCTGCGATTGAAAGATCAGTTGTTGGTTCTGCTGTGTAAGTGCCATCATCTGAAATTACAGTAGAGAATGCAGTGGCAGATCCACCCGAAGGGTCTACAAAAGAGAATGTACCAGCACCGTCGGTACTTAACACCTGACCGTTTTCGCCGTCTGTAATGCCAAATTCTGTGATACTTACAGGAGTGTTATTTAGATCTGCGTAAGAGTTAGAGTATGCTGCAGCGCCGAGTGGCGAAACATAGCCTGCAGATTCAACATCTGAATGTGCAATGTCAGTGATTAATTTACGCCATTCACCGGCGTGAGCATAGTACAGAGCACCTGTTTCATGTACGTGCATGGTCATGCCATGATAAACACCTGCGTCATAGTTGGCAAGATCTGCTTCCAACTGTATTGCATTAGCGTATTTTATTATGTTGTTGCCAAAGTCCCACGTACCTTCTACCCACTGTAGTTCATCTTCAGTGTCCGCTTCATAAGGAATGCTCTGTGCCTCAGCGAGATTTGCAACTGGAATCCATTCGCCTGCATGAGCAAAATACAGTCTGCCTTCAGAGTGAACATGCGCAATCATGCCATGATAGGTAATTGGGTCGACTTCAGTTTCTAGATCACTTAGTGTATCCCAGTGAAAACGTATGCGATTTTTTTTGCTTTGTAAATCTAGTTGTGCAGCACTGTTGATATTTTGAAAATCTGCTCTTGCAACCTCAGTGCCGCCTACGGTGTTTCCATTGTAAACTCGCAAACTGCCGGTGTTTTTGTTTGTGTAGATTTGTCCGCTGGAACCTGTGATTCTGTCTAGAAAATTGTCTTCTCTGGGTATGATTCGGATCCTGTCAAATAGTTCGCTCATTGTGTGTTTCCAGTTATACAGTATTTATTTGGTTAGAGAATATAATTACTAGCATGACACAGACATGCGCAGGCGCACTGTTTTTTGCTGCAGACACAGGTAGATTTTTGTTTCTGCATCGCACTCAAAGCAAACACAGTCGAGTATGGGGATTAGCAGGTGGAACAGCAGAATTAGGAGAAACTGCTTGGCAGGCTTGCGAGAGAGAGATTTCAGAAGAGATTGGCGCGCAAACTATCTCAAAAACCATACCTTTAGAACGTTTTCGTAGTAGAGACGGTGAATTTGAATATCACACATATGTCTGTGTAGTGGAAGCGGAATTTAAGCCTACATTAAACCATGAACACGATGGTTATGCCTGGGTAGGTTTTAATGCGTGGCCTAGACCTTTACACTATGGTGTAAAAAAAACATTGCATGGAAAAATTAATCTAGCAAAAATAAAGACTTGTATACAGCTTTTTTAATGTTTGTAAAATGTAGTGTAACAATATCTTCCTTTTTGAGAGATACCATTATCTCGAAAATTATTGTCCATAGATACTTTACTTACTTCGTGAAAATATATCGAAGGAAAGATAATAAATCTATTATTTTTAAAACTAACAGTTTGATCCATGTCCTTAAAATAGATATCTCCGCCTTTAAATTGTTTAGGAGATTTATTAAACCAAAATAATGTAGTCAAACAACACACATCGTGATGACTATGATAATAATTTTCGTGTTCGTAATAACTTAGCAATATGCTTTTATAATTACAATCACGCAATAATCTAAAATATAAATTGGCTTCAATGAGATCTTCTACAAAATCGTCAGTGAGCGGTTTTTCATGATACTGTGCAAAATTAGAATAGATAGGATCAGTAAAGCACTTTGATAAAGCAACTCCCCAGTTTTGTTTTTTTAAACTTTTGTCAGTTGTTTGAGCTGATCCTGTAAATTCTGCTGACATCATCTTTCTTTGCACAGACAAAAAGTCTAATTCCTTCCAAACTTCTTCGATTTCTCTGTTTGTAAGAACATCATCTACAATGCCGATTGTGCAATTGTTTTTTGTAATAATATCAAATTTCAAAGTCGCATCTCCGTAAGGTTATAAAAGTTTCCAAAATATTCTGCTGGAATAACATTAAATGCTAGGCTATACCTGTTAGATGTATTATCTGTGTAATATACAGAATGTTCGAGATAGCTAGGAAAAAGCACAAGATCATTATTAACTACATTTATATGATTAGAATTTTGCACGAAAGTATTTTGTTGGGAGTGCGATTCGTCTATAGGAGGAGCTAATTCAAAATTATTTCCTTTACTCGTTGGTTTATATACTGTCAAAAAACTCCCGTCGGGTACATCTAAATAAAATACGCCGCTTATAACAGAATTAGGATGCATATGTTTTCTATGATATCCACCCGGCGGATGCATCATAATCCAACTCTGCGTAAACTTGAGATTTCCTGTAATTGAAAGACATTTTTTACCAAAATTATACACTTCCTGTAGTATCAGTGTTTTTAATAAGGACAATTCTATATTCTCTAAAATATATTTGTCTTCGGTACAAAAATCATACCCGTCTCCAAAATTATGATATAAAAGCTTATCAACTTCTATTGAAGATAGATTTATGTTTGCTAAGTTTTTTTTAAAGAAAGGAATAGGAAACAACGAATAGATATCAGACACACATTACCTCAATTATATTTTAATCAAAAGTATGTATCTATTTCAAAATATATAAAGTTAAATTTTGATGCAATATAACAAAGCAACATTGGTTGGTCGTGTTTCAGATCCACTAGAAGCGCTTGGGTTGCCAGTGGTAAACCCGTGATTGTGTTCAGACAAGGTAGTATCTACTGGATATCTTCCAGGACCTCTAGTGCCGGCATCTGCTGGCGGACGTTGTCTATTTGTGCCTGAGCTGACTCCGCCGGTAAAGTTTTGGTCGTCATCGTTTCCTAATCGTGTGCTGTGTATATGTGCGCCGTCTGTGTTTGTAGTACCACTGTGTGTGTGATTTACAATTAGATCTGACTGCGAACTACCAAAAGATCTACCTGAATCAATTCCTCTGCCGTCGTCCCACCCACGAATAAATTCCCCTCTTAGATCAGGAACATTAAATGTTGTAGATCCGTCACCTGATCCGAACGTATTGCCAATTGCTGCGAATAAATCAGCATATGTAGTTCTACTTACTGCGGCGCCGTTGCAAGCAAGCCAACCCACAGGTGCGGTATTAACTGCAAAAGGAAGCACAGTTCCGGTAATAGCCGCACCTTCGCCAGTCCACTTTCCTGTAGCTTCTATATCACCTGTTACATCTGTATCTTTTAAATCTGCCATATCTTATTCTTTTGGATAGCGTTTTTTTACTGCTAAACACTTTTGTATGTATTCTTCTATTAGTCTTTTATCCTTTTTGACCACAGCATCGAGGTATTCTGTTATAGGCGGATATGCTGCATTACGTTTATCCTTCCATGTTATAGGAGCAGGCTCTGGAGGAAGTGGGTCTGGTTCTGGTTCTGGTTCTGGTTCTGGTTCAACAATAATTTTTTCTATTTTCCACTCAGTGTCATACCAAACTGCTTTATACCCCTCGCCTACAGTAGGCGGTTCAATTTCTGTGCAATTTGCAGGGAAAATTTCCTGTCCTGGAGAATATTTAATATCCTGAGTAGTATATCCGAATCCTACATATTCTTTTGTTTTCGGATGATAGGTGTAGTATATTTTAGCCATTATTAATACCCTTTATATTTTAATGCAATATAACAAAGCAACATTAGTTGGTCGTGTTTCAGATCCACTAGAGACGTTCGGATTATTAGTAGTGAACGCATGGTTATGCGCAGAGTTGTTAGAATCAATAGGATATTGGCCAGGGCCGGCGGGACCGTCGCTAGGTGGCGTTTGGCCAGATCCACTGGTGAAGTTCAAATCATCTATCCTTCCTAAATCTGTTAGATGACTGTGTGCGCCGTCTGTGTTTGTAGTACCGCTGTGTGTGTGGTTGATGATTTGATCCGACTGCGAACTACCAAAAGATCTACCCGAGTCGACGCCTCTATTAGCATCCCATCCTCTTAGAAATTCTCCTCTTAGATCAGGAACATTAAAAGTTGTAGAACCGTCACCTGATCCGAACGTATTGCCAATTGCTTCAAATAGATCAGCATAAGTAGTTCTACTTACTGCAGCACCATTACAGGAAAGCCAGCCTACGGGTGGTGTATTTACTGCAAAGGCTATTACACTCCCTGACGTAAATGCTCCGTCAGCGATAATTGTATCAGCTGTTGCATCTCCGTTAACTATACTTGTCTTTAATTCCGCCATGTTTCTCTTTCTTGTAGAAGATTAATTTTTTCATTAAGCACTTTTATACATTCAATTAAGTATACTGATAGTTTAGTGTATTTGATACCAAATGGATTGCCGTCTATGTCTGTAGAGACAATGTCTGGAATTATGTCATACACATCTTCGGCTATTAGACCAGGCTCATTAAAAGAAGAACCATCTTTTCGATCATACATTTTAGGTTGTAATTTTAGTATTTTGTCTACTGGATTATCAAGTTGTGTAAAGTTTTCTTTGAGAGATATACTTGAACTTTCTACAAAATTTGTTACAGTCAAAGTACCCGTGCTTGGCTGAAAACTTAATTTTGCATCAGAGACGGACAAACTGTTAAGTCCTCCAGATGTTAACTTTGTCATTGTAGGATAATAAGTTTCTGTATCGGCAACTTGATTATTTACTTCAACTGCTACGTCTACGAAACTTAAATTACCTGCGCCGTCTGTAGATAAAACCGTGCCGTCTGAGCCATCAGTGCTAGGCAGTGTAATCTCAAAGTCTGAGCTCATTGCGCTAGGAGCAACAAGGTTTACACTGTTTGAAGAACTGCCTGACATAATTTCAAGACTGTTTCCACTGGAAATTCTTACGTCGGCATCTGCAACTACTTTGCCCGAACCAGACGGTTCTAATCTTATATCTGTATTTGTTTCTAGAGTAGAAAGTACGTTGTCAATACTAAAGTATTTTCCTAATACTGATCTACCTTGGACACCTGTTGATATTCTTCGCATTAGTAATCCTTATGCTGTTGAAGTTTCTATGCCGTACACAACAACATTTACGTCAGTTGAGTTTGAATAAGCAACTACTCTTTTGCCGGCGTCTATGACAACCCCCGAGCGCTCGATAACACCGTTGCCTAGCAGTTCCGAATCAAATTCTATCCATTCTGCATTTGTAGGTGTATCTGCTGCTGCCACTGCGAGTCTTATATCTCTAGCCTGTCCGTTTCTATTAGTTACATTAATAGAAACTACACTAAATGTTTCATTGGGAACTGTATATACCACTGTGTTTGTAGTAACTGGTAGATCTTCTGTTCCTAGTATTCCTGTTGCCATTTTTTTCTCCGTTTATCTTAAAAAGTACTGATATGCCAGTGGTATTCCTAATACACTACCTTGATAAACAATATTTGCTCTTATATTTATCGGATCGCCACTGATTGCTGTAATCTGACTGCCACCTATAAAGATGTCTCCTGCTGTCACACTATTTACATTTAGGCTAGCGCCGCCTCCGCCAATCTGTGCTTCAATAAATGATTTGACTGCTCTCTGTGTAGGAACAACGTTATCAGAGTTAGCAGTAAAGAATGGATCAGTTGAGAACTCCTGTATAGAAGCCGAGTTGCCGCCGAGTGTTACTTCGCCTAGTGTTAACTCCTGCAAACCAGCAAGGTTAAATGCGTCTGCAGAAATACTAGCAACACCTGTGCTCTGCTCTACTGAGAACAAATCACCTACTCTAAAGTTACCATCTTGGTCTGTAGAAGTAAAGAATACTCTTCCTCCGTCTGAGTCTACAGTTTCGTTATCCTGATTCGGGAGCGTATTAGGATCATTTGGATAATTTGTATTATTGAAGTTCCCTGTTCCGATGTCAAGGAAGTCGTGGCCTGTAAGGCGAACCTGTGAATATCTAATCCTTATAGAGACGCCGTCTTCGTCTGGCGGTGCATCATTAATTGACAGTGCAGGTGATATTCTTAAAAATGCAGTGTAAGAGCCGTCGTTGTCTCCTACAAAGGATAGCACAGTTACTAATTTAAAAAACTGTCCAGGTAGACTATCAAATACTACATTAGAGCCATCTGCCGGTCGTTGTGTAATTCTTTTTACAGCTATTGTGTCAACCGGCTGGAATATGTTTGCTTCACCGTTTGATTCTTCAGAATTAATTTCTGCTGTTGCTTCTGAATAACCTATACCTCTAGAAATGTAAGTAGGATTAGCTAGCGATCCTTTGCCTAGTCTAGGATTGAGCAGTACGTCCTCTACGTTATTTGGGTCAGTCACTGTTACTGTAGGAGCAGAGTCATAACCAGAACCTGGTTCTAGTAAACGTATTTCAAATATCTGTTCATTAGAAACACTTGGTCTGCCTCTTGCTCTTGCTCCTGCTCTAAAATCTATACCTGCTGTAGTAGTACCGTCTGATATAGCAATAAATCGACCTGTTCTTGCAGGATTGCCAAACTCTATTGCTTGATAGTCTGTAGGCAATCCTGTTTCACTTTGCCAATTAATACCATCTTCTGAGTATTGTATTGCTGTTGTAGCAGTCGTTACTGCAAAAACGCCTTGGCCGTATGCAATTTGTCTGCCTGAAGTTTCTTCAGTTGCAACTGCATCGCTCCATGCTTTTCCGTCCAACGAGTAAGATATTTCTCCGTCGCTTGCTAGAGCAACAAATCTACCGTTGCCCCACGCAAGGTCAACCCAGGTTTTATTTGGTAGGTTTGTGCCGCTTGTCCAGGTTACGCCGTCTTCTGAATACTGAGTGTTTGTAGAGCCAGACGCAATTGCAACGAATAGGCCTTTACCGTAAGTTAAGACATCGTAACCAGTTGTGTTTAAAGCACCACTTGTTACAGTCCAGTTTACACCGCCGTCGATTGTAAATGCAACGTCAGTAGAGTTGTCCGAAGTAACAACAAATCTATTGTTGTCAACACCGACATTACCAAATGCAATCTGCTTCGAACCAGTAGCGGGCAATCCTGTAGAATTTGAACTCCATGTTTCGGCACCGTCTGTAGAATATACTGCATTGCCTATTGTTGAAACTGCTATAACTACATCTTGTTTAAACAGCGACGAGCCGTCATCTAGCAATCCAGAAGCAATATCTGTCCAATCTTCTGATGTAGGCAATGTAGTATTACTCCAAGAAGTGCCGTTTATGGATGTATACGCTGTTTGACTTGAGGCAGGAAGTGCTAAAAATACACCTTTTTGTGCAACACCTGAGGTTTCAAACTCAAGTATTGCGCCTGCGCTATCTAAACTTAAAATAAGAATTGTAATGTCATTCAGGGGCGATGCACCGTCTAAATCTGTACCGGCAAGAACAAGTTCGTCTAATCGTTCGTAGCCTGAGCCTGATGCATTAATAGCCACATAATATTTAGAGCCTATTCTAGTTACATCAAATGTAGCTCCGGTGCCTGTTCCGCCTGTAGGTGTAACTGCTGTGTACACCTCTGCTGTTTGTAGATATTCTATAGCAACATAATCATCACTAGTAACTGTAATTGCGGAACTGGTTACAGGAGGAGCAGTAAATTCTATTCGAGGTTCGATCCTGTAAACAGATGTAGAATTAGGAGCAACAATTTGGGTGCCTGCTACAACGTGTTCCCAGCCCGGAGTACCGTCTTCTTTTACAATGGTAGCTTCTTTTGTGCCTGCAGCGTAAGTGTCAATCACACCGTACTGTCCTCGTCCTGCGCCGCCTACAATATATAATTTCATACCAGGATAGGCTGTACTTGCTCTACCGTCTGTTGCAGCAAGAAAAATGCCCGTTAGCGAACCATTCTGCGCAGTATTTGATACTACAACGTAATCGCTGCCGCCTGCTTCGCCGTCGTTTACTTCGTCTATACGCACTTCAATAACACCGTCGTCCCTAAATTCGTCTGCGACTACTTCTTCATTTGCTCCTGCTCCGAAGAAATCTATCTGTGCTTCTGTGTAATTGTTGCCAGCGTGACCGAACTCAACTGTAAGTATTTCATTGCCATCGGTGTATACATTTGTTATAGTAGCATCAAACTGTGTTCTATTATCTACCACAGCAGTTACAGGTGTTTCTTCTGGATCAACACCTTCTGCTACAGAACCAAATGTGCCGTACGAGTTGTTGCCGTTTGTAGCACGAATTCTGCCACCGTTTTCTGCTAGGTAACCTACATGTGCATAGTAAGAAAACACTGAAACAAGTTCCGCTCTGCCATTGTTAGTGATCCATGCACCGATGCCGTCTGATATTACCTGTGTAAAGTCGTTAGAAACAATTGAGTCGTTGCCGCTGGCATGAAGTTCGCCATCAATTTTTTGACCTATGCAAGCAAAACCAAACGTGGTTATATTTTGCACATACGGCGAACGTGCTGTAATCCATACTCTCTCATCTGCTGGTCCCCAGCCTGGATCAAGTGATGCATAAGCACCTGCTGTTGGTCTACGTGTGCCAAATTCGTTTTCTGCTTCTAGATCACCTTCTAGTCCTGCAACTGTGTGTAATCTCAAACCTGTTGCATTTCTAAGATAATACATGTCCTCTTCTTGAGAACCTAGTATACTGTTTTCATAATAACGTGCTGCATATCTATGTTTGTAACTTGCAGGTTTATATAAAGTAAAGTCGCTTACTCCACTATTACCTGTGTAAGAACGCTTAGGATTAGCAGGCCAAATTAGATCCCACTGTACAGATTCGACATATTCTTTTATGTCTCTTGCACAGAGGTCTTTGTTGTAGGCATATGCTTTCTCAACAGTAAATGAACCATCCCAAGCTTCTGTAAGGTCAAGTTCCTCGCCACCTATTTCAGTTGTAAGTTTAAATTCTGTTGCACTAACAATATCATAAACATAATAGGTTATGTTTTCAATTAGGCCAGTGACAACTACATCTGTTGAATCATCTGTGAACGCAATTGGCATATAAAGATCTAACCATTCGGTAGAAGTAATAGTAAGTGTATTTGCAGTTGTATCTATTGCAGTAACAAGATCTTTATAGTATTCATCTATCCAGGCCATTGCTTCTTGTGCAATAAATTCTTTGTTTAATTCTAGCTGTCTAACAGCATTGTAAATTTCTTGATCTTCTGTTTGATCAGTGTTTCCTTCACTAGACCCGCCGAAGACTATGTCATCAAAGAATTCGAAACTGTTGGAGATACTAGTTCTTGCAAAATTATAGGTCCCGCCTGCGGGCACTTCGTTAAGGATTCTCTGACGCAGAAATTCAAAATTTGCAATTCTTGCTGTTTTTTCTTGATTTACTGCGTTTGACTTCTGAGGATACAAATAGTCATATGCAGCAACTACAGAGGCAAAATTAGTATCCAATCCTAGATCGTAGTTTACAGCATCTAGAATTATATCAGCATCATCGTTCCACTCTGTTTGTGAGTAACTTAAACTAGGAAAGTTTGCATCGACAAAAGTAATAGAATCTGTTTTAATTGTGCTTGCAGCACTCTGAATTGCGTTTATTGTAGTAGTTGCGTCTGTATTAGACACAGTCGGATAGGTGGTGCTTTCTGTGCCTTCGCCATTGTTTATGATTGCAATAATATCTGTATAAAGACTATCAATCCTATTTGTTGATGTAGAAGTCCCGCCTACTCCTTCAATCTGCTCAACTTCAGTTTGGAAAGGTGATACAACTGTCGTACTGGTTGCAATGTCCTTTGTTAGATCGTTTAAATAATTTAGTAAAGATACCGTAAGCGATTTTTGACCTGTATCACCTAGGTCTAGAACACCTTTTGTATAATAGCCATCGCCCGCTCTTACACTTTGATAATTGCCGCCGTAGGTTAGATCGTATGATATCGCATCTATGATAGTACCTACACTTTGTCTGCACTTGGTCTTGGAATATCTAAAACTAGATTCAGAATCTTGGATAAAAGCAATTGCTTCTGCTTTTATAAATTCAATATTTTCTCTTATTAGGTCTCTTGATTTGCCAAGTTCAGGTGTTGAAAGATTATAAGCAGGTTCTAACACTGCTTCTTCTTTCACACCTAATTCTTCGTCAATCTGGCGTCTAATAGAACGAGTAAGTTGCTCTACCTGAGGAGCAACCACGGCAGTTTCTGCAAAGGGCCAATCCTGCGACTGCAGTTCGGTATTACCTGTTGTAGGGGTAACGGTTGTGCCTTCTACAATATTACCTACAATATTTTCTACTCTTTCTAAGGCTTCATAACTGTATTTGAAATCAGATTTTGGAGTAAGAGTACTATTTGCAGCAGTTCTTGCTTCTACTCTCGTAGAACGCAATTCGTCACCCATGACACAACATAGACGCGGAACGATAATTGGCAGGACTTCATAGTATCTACCTGTAGACACTCGTATTAGAGTATGTCTTTCAATTTCTCTAGGAATATTATCATCATTGCCTGCTGTAATTGCGGCTGTGATTACACCGACGAGACCTTGTATATCGCTGTATACACCTTCTTCGGCATCTAAAGCAGCATTAGTATACTGAGTGACAATTCTAGTAGAATTATCGCCTCTTAGTTCTTGATAGTTTACCTCTGGGTCTTGCTGAAGAAGAACTGCTTCGATAACTTCTAAACTGTAATTGATAGCAGCAATAGTTTCTGCTTCTTGGCCAATTGTGTATGATTTTTCAGCAGAGTTTACAAAATCAAGGGCAAGTTTTCTAGTCCGTACATTGCCTCCGTGTGCAATATCCCAATATATTGCATCTACAATATATCCGATATCTCTTTCATATTTTTCTGTATCATATACAAAACCATTAGAGAAAGGTGCTGTGCCATTTTCTACCTGTTCTTCAACGTATTCACTAGTTTCTCTCTGAATAAATCTTCTATTTAATTCGAGCAATTCTTTTGTATCTGAATTTCTTGCACCTTCTTCGATCTGCTGTGCAGCATAACGAATTGATCTCCAAGGTCTGTCAATCGACTTACCGTAAATAGGTGCAGGATTGTCAACACCGTGTTCTGCCACATAATACACATCATCTTGGAAATCTATAAAAGCCCACTCAGGAATACTATCTGAGTTTACTTGCAGAATTTGACCATCTTGTCCTATAGGCAGTCTTACAGGAGCAGACTCTGCAAAATAAACTAGATCGCCTGTGGTAGTAAGCACACTCTGTTCTGTGCCAATTGCCATTACGCTCCAAAATTCTGAGGAATCTGCTACATCAGGTGAATTAACACCGTCTTCTGCTATGTGATAAGAATTTGCTACAAATGAACTGTCTAGGAATCTTACAACATCACCTTCTAGGTACTCGGCACCGTCGATCCATTCTCCTCTCCAGTCAAATCCAGAATTCAATCTCTGCCAGAATTCCTCGTTCGGCGGCTGTTGATTGGCATGATCTTTAATGGCTCTATATGTGAAGCCACCTAATCTAACAACTTCGCCTACTCTATATTCTATGTTAGAAGAATCTTCGTTCCAGTCGCCTAAGAATCTTAATCCTTCTGAAAACAGTTCCCATTCTGATGTTGCTGTTGAAGGGAATTCTGCCTGGTTTTCCGAAATAGCAACGTACTGATTACCGCCGTAACGAACAACATCACCTTTCTGATATAAAGTAGTAGGTGACCATTCTGATTCGTATTGAAACCCTTCTACAAATCTATCCCAGTTTGCAACATCTGCTTCGAAGGAATTAGAAGAAGTATAACCTTGACTTGCAATATATAATCCGCTACCGAATTTTACTACATCGTTTTTTTTGTATCTAAAATTTGAAGTCCAAGTATTAAGAAATTCAAAGCCTTCATTAAATAACTGCCAGTCAGATTGATTTTCTTCTAGTCCTAATGCATCTGTGGCAGCAGAAACGTGAGGATTTACACAAACATAACTTATTCCGCCGTATTTTACAAAATCGTTAACTTTGTAATCTGTATCAGTAGTCCATGAACCTTGATAGTCTAATCCCTCTGCAAACACTTCCCAGTTTGATTGATCTACTTCTAATCCATCTAGTTCAGTTGCAGCTGACGTGTGAGCATTTATACAGATATATAGTCTCGCGCCGTATTTTACAATATCTGAGTCTATATAGGACTGACT
>Ga0209937_1000512_pt1 | contig 12278 bp, 10 predicted proteins | sample SalPon1_B_H2O_MG_FD_185699 | JGI IMG/M metagenome (GOLD analysis project Ga0209937, IMG submission 185699) | Salt pond water microbial communities from South San Francisco under conditions of wetland restoration - Salt Pond MetaG R1_B_H2O_MG... | ecosystem: Environmental > Aquatic > Non-marine... | reverse complement strand
CAGCGTGGCGATGATGAAGGCCCAGTAATGGCGGTGCGCACACTGGATGATGTCGAGCTCGACGGTCGTCGGGTTCTGGTGCGCGAAGATCTGAATGTGCCACTCAACGACGGCGCGGTTACCGACGACGCCCGGCTTCGGGCTGCGCTGCCGACGCTTCAGCGTTTGCTGGCAGCCAATGCCCGGGTGATGGTCATGAGCCATCTCGGGCGACCTGAGCCTGGTCAGTTTGACCCAGCCGCATCGCTTGCGCCGGTGGCCGCGCGTTTGGGCGAGCTGTTGGGGCGTGAGGTGCCCGTGGTGCGCGAGTGGCTGGACAGCGAAGTGGCCCCCGTGCCGGGTGCGCTCGTGGTCTGCGAGAACGTGCGCTTCAATGCGGGTGAGACCGAGGACGACGAATCATTGTCGCGACGTATGGCCGCGCTCTGCGACGTCTTCGTGATGGACGCCTTTGGCACGGCCCACCGCGCCCAGGCCTCCACCCACGGAGTGGCCCGGTTTGCGCCGGATGCGGTCGCCGGGCCCCTGTTGGCCGCTGAGCTCGAGGCCCTCGGCAAGGCACTCGCCGCGCCGGCGCGGCCGCTGGTGGCCATTATTGGCGGCTCAAAAGTGTCAACCAAGTTAACGGTGCTGGAGCAACTCACCGATCGAGTCGATCAGCTGATTGTGGGGGGTGGCATCGCCAACACATTCATTGCCGCAGCGGGGTATTCGGTCGGCCGCTCTTTGATGGAGGTGGATCTGGTGGACACAGCCCGTGCGCTGATGGACAAGGCAGCATCTGCTGGCAGCGAGATCCCCATCCCGGCGGATGTCATTGTGGCGACCGAGCTGAGTGATCATGCCGTACCGCGGGTGGCAGCCGTGGACGACATTAACGCCGATGAAATGATTCTCGATGTCGGCCCAAAGACGGCATCGGCCTATGCTGAGCGCCTGCGACAGGCGGGCACGATCGTCTGGAATGGCCCGGTGGGCGTATTCGAAATCGACGCCTTTGGCGAGGGCACGCGCGCACTGGCCGAGGCGATCGCCGAGAGCCCCGGATTTTCAATTGCCGGGGGCGGTGACACCTTGGCTGCCGTGTCGAAATACGGTGTGGCCGAGCACATCTCCTACATCTCCACGGGGGGTGGGGCGTTTCTCGAGTTTCTTGAGGGACGCACGCTGCCCGCTGTGGCGATCCTTGATCAGTAACAGGACACCGTTATGACGCGTCAGACCAAGATTGTTGCCACCCTCGGTCCCGCAACCACGACCGAGTCCGCCCTCCAGGCTATTGTCGAGGCCGGCGTCGATGTCGTCCGAATGAATCTCTCCCATGGTGATCATGACGAGCACCGTGAGCGCGCTCGACTGTTGCGGGAGGCCGCCCGTAACGCCGGTCGCGTCGTGGGCATGCTGTGTGATCTGCAGGGCCCGAAGATTCGTATCGAACAGTTCGCCCGCGGGTCGGCCGAGCTGGAAGAGGGCGCGGCGTTCTTTCTGGATCCCGCGTTTGATGGCGCGGCGGGTACGGCCGAAGGCGTTGGTGTGGCCTACAAAGGGCTGCCTGAAGACGTGAATGCGGGCGATATCCTGCTGCTGGCGGATGGCCTCGTGCGACTGCGCGTCGAGCGTATTGAGGGCACGCGGATCCACACCCGTGTGGAGACGGGTGGGATGCTGTCCGATCGCAAGGGCATTAACCGCCTGGGTGGTGGGTTGTCTGTTCGGGCGCTCACGGACAAGGACCGGAACGACATTAAACTGGCGGCCGAGCTGGAGGCCGACTACGTGGCGGTGTCTTTCCCACGCGATGGGGCCGATCTCGATGAGGCCCGTGAGCTGCTGCGCGGCGCTGGCGGCCACGGGGGCGTTGTGGCGAAGATCGAGCGCCATGAGGCCGTTGAGTCACTCGGCGAGATCATGGACGCCGCCGATGCCGTCATGATCGCCCGCGGTGACTTGGCCGTCGAGATTGGCGACGCCGAGCTGCCAGGTGTGCAAAAACGCATCATGCGCATGGCGCGTGAACGGGACTGCGTGGTGATTACCGCTACGCAAATGATGCAGTCCATGGTGGACAGCCCCATGCCGACCCGGGCCGAGGTGCTTGATGTAGCCAATGCCGTGCTGGATGGCACCGATGCGGTCATGCTTTCCGAAGAGACGGCGGTGGGCCAGTATCCCGCAGAGACCGTCGCTGCCATGGCGCGTGTCTGCGTTGGGGCAGAGGCCTACGCGGATGAGTCGCGCCCCACGGACGTCGCCCGCCGGAGCCCCCATTTCGATCGCATTGACGAGGCGATTGCGAAGACGGCGATCACGGCCGCGAATACCTTGGGCGTCAAAGCCATCGCCGCGATGACTGAGTCGGGGGCAACCACCATGTGGATGTCTCGGATTGGTACGGACATTCCCATTTACGCGCTCTCAGAGCAGCCGCGCACGCGCACCAAAATCACCCTGTATCGGGGTGTCCACCCGATCAGTTTTGACCCGACCATGCGCGAGCATGAGGCCGTGAATCGCGAGGCCGTTGAAGAGCTGACCCGGCGTGGTGTCGCCAGTGGCGACGACCTGGTTCTGATTACCAAAGGCGACCTGGCGGGCGTCCGCGGCGGGACAAATGCCATGAAGGTGGTTCGCGTTAACGAGATTCTCTAGCGGCTGTTGCCGCAGAGCCGGTCGCGTGCCTCGCGGTACTTGGCCGCTGTCTGCTCGATAATGGCCTCGGGAAGCCGCGGCGCCGGCGCGGTCTTGTCCCAGTCGAGCGTATCCAGATAATCCCGAACGAATTGTTTGTCGAAACTCGGTGGCGAGCTGCCGGGTTGGTAGGCGTCGGCTGGCCAGAAGCGGCTGGAATCGGGTGTGAGCGCCTCATCAATCCATACAAGATCGCCGGTAGCATCCAGGCCAAATTCGAATTTGGTATCTGCAATGAGGATGCCGCGATCGCGGGCGTAGGTGGCGGCTTCGGTATAGAGCGCGAGTGTGATCGCCCGCAGTTGTTCAGCCAGCTCACGGCCCAGGGCCTTGATAACGGCATCAAACCCGACGTTCTCGTCGTGGTCGCCTGCCGCTGCTTTGGTGGACGGGGTGAACAACGGTTGGGGTAGCTGGTCGGCCTGGCGTAAGCCGCTTGGCAGATTGATGCCACACAGGCTGCCGTGGGCCTGGTAATCCCGCCATCCCGAGCCGATTAGATAGCCCCGGGCGATGGCCTCGAAAGGCAGTGGCGATACCCGCCGGACCAGCGACGCGCGCCCGGCCACTTGCTCGCGCTCCGCCGGATCGCTTAATACCGCCTCAAGGGGCCGATCCAGGCACTGATTCGCGATGCGGCCGCCAAGGCGCTGGAACCAAAAGTTGGAGACCTGATTAAGAACCGCTCCCTTTCCTGGGATGGGATCCTGGAGCACCACGTCAAACGCCGAGAGCCGATCGCTGGTCACCACGAGCAGCGCGTCATCATCGACCGCGTAGACATCCCGGACCTTGCCGCGCTGGAGCAGCGGCAGACTGCTCAGTTCGCTCTGGTACAACTGCTCGGGGCCCACGGCCAACTCCTTCGGTGCCTGGCAAACGTGAAAGCGGTGATCATAGCAGGCGGGATGCGTTTCACCAGGACGCGGCTTTCAGTCGCTCTTCTTGATCTGCGAAAAGGCCGCCAGGGCCGCCTGCCGACTGGCTTTAAGGTCGACCATGGGGTGCGGGTAATCCACGCCAAGCGTGATGCCTGCGGCAGACAGCACGGCCTGAGATGCCTCCCAGGGCGCCTGTCGATGTTTTGCCGGTAGGCGGCCGAGTGCCGGGATCCATCGCGCAATATACGTGCCGTCAGGATCGAACCGCTCGCCTTGACGCACGGGGTTAAAGACCCGGAAGTAAGGCGCGGCATCGGCACCGCTGCCCGCAACCCATTGCCAGCCCAGGCTGTTACTGGCCAGGTCCGCATCGACCAGGGTGTCCCAGAACCAGGCCTCGCCGGCTTGCCAGGGCAGGCGCAGGTTTTTCACCAGAAACGAGCCAACCACCATGCGCACGCGATTGTGCATCCAGCCCGTACTGTAGAGTTCGCGCATGCCGGCATCGACCAGCGGGATGCCGGTCTCGCCGCGCTGCCAGGTCGCAAGCAGCTGATCATCCGGGTCGTCCTGCCAGGGGAAATCGGCAAATCGCGGGTTCAGCGGATAATCCGGAAAGTCCGGGTGGTGAAACAGCACGTGATGCGCGAATTCACGCCAGCCAATCTCTGAGAGGAAGCGTTCCGCACTCTCCAGAAGGCCGGGTTCTGTCGCGGGATTCGATCGCGCCAGCCGGCTCTGAACCGCCTGCCAGACCTGCCGGGGGCCGATCTCGCCGGCGTGTAGATGCGGCGAGAGCCGTGAAGTGCCCTCGACCGCAGGCCAGTCTCTGCCAGACTCATAAGCCGTCACCGCCTCATCCAGAAACGTTGTCAGGCGCTGATGTGCGCCGGCTTCACCCGGCTGCCAGGTGGCCCGTAATCCCGCGGCCCAATCGGTAGCGGGCAGCAGGTTCAGCGCTGCCAGTGGGGTCGACGCCGGCGTCGATGTAGGCGCAGTAAGCGCTGGCGTCGGCATCGGGGCATCGGGGTCGGCCTGGCGCCGAGCCGCGCGCCAGAACGGAGTGAATGCCTTGTAATCACCGCCGGTGCCGGTTTTGATCGTCCAGGGCTCATGCAGCAGCGCCGCGTTATGGCTGTGAACGCTTAGTCCCCGCGCCTGGAGCGATTGTTTGATGTGCTTGTCACGCTCGATGAATGCTGGGTCATAGAGACGATTCCAGTGCACTGCCTCCGCATCTGTCTCGTCGATCAGTGACTCGAGCGTCGCGAGTGTCTCGCCGCTGCGGATAATCAGCGCGAGGCCATGTTCCGCCAGGGCACTGGATAGCGCCGTGAGGCTGTGGTGGAGCCACCATTGGCTGGCGGCGCCTGGCGCCCAGTCGCCCGCCTCGCCGGGCGCATGGATATAGACTGGGATGACGGGGCGACCATCACGGGCCGCCGAGCTCAGGGCCGGGTTGTCGGCAAGGCGCAGATCGCGCCGGAACCAGCAGATCGCCGCAGACATTCGGGTAGGTCCTTTCCAGATCAGGGAGCTAATGGCGGAGCGCCATGGTCAACCCGTAAGATTGTACCCATCGAATTTAACGGCCGCACGAGGCAGGCATATGAGCGAATCGATCGCGCAGACAGGCAGAGTGGCCATGATCACCGGGGCAAGCGCCGGCATTGGCCGTGCGTTAGCTATTCGGCTGGCTGAAGCGGGGTGGCAGGTTGCGCTGTGCGCGCGTCGCGAGGAGACACTGCGCGCCGTGGCCGAGGACAACCCGGCCCTCGCCGAGCGACTGCATCCATTCCCCCTGGATGTGACTGATCCTGCGGAGAGCGAAGCGGTTTTCATGGCGGTCGAGGCTGATCTGGGCGAGGTCGATACGCTGATTCTGAACGCCGGGGACTATGACCCGATGCCGCTCGATGATTTTGATCCGGGCCTTTTTCGTCGGCTGGCGGAAGTGAATTACCTGGGCACGATCAACGGCGTGGGCGCGGCGCTGGGGCCGATGCGGGCCCGCCGACGCGGCCAGATTCTGGTGACAGCCAGCCTCTCCGCCTATCGGGGCCTGCCCCAGGCCGCGCCCTATGGCGCCAGTAAGGCCGCCGTTTTAAACATGGCGGAGTCGCTGCGCCCCGCCTTGGAGGGTACTGGGGTGTCACTGCGGGTCATCAACCCGGGATTTGTGAAAACCCGCTTGACCGAGAAAAACCGCTTCAAGATGCCGCAGCTGATCACACCGGAGCAGGCCGCGGATTATATTCATCGCGAGATCGATGCCTCGGGCTTCGAGATTTTCTTCCCCAAGCGGTTTGCCTGGACGCTGAAAGTCCTGCGGCTGCTGCCCTACCGCCTCTACTTCGCGCTTACCCGGCGCATGGTTCAGCCATGAGTGCGCTGGCCCGCTACGGTGAGTTCTTTGCTGAACTGCAGCCCGCTGATCTTGAGCGTCTGGATGTGGCGTTCATCGAAAACGCCCGGTTCAAGGATCCATTCAACGATGTGACCGGCCTGGCGGGGATTCGGCGGGTGTTTGAGCACATGTACGCCAATACCGCGATGGCGCGGTTCGAGGTGCTGGAGTCGGTGGGCGATGATCGGCTGGGTTATCTGCGCTGGCATTTCCATTTCCGTTTGAAGCGGGATCGCACCGACCGGGCACCCGTCGAGGGGGTCTCCCGCGTGGTGTTTGCCGAAGACGGGCGAGTGCGTGAGCACATTGATTACTGGGATGCCGCGGGTGAGCTTTACGCGCAATTTCCCGTGCTGGGTGCGTTGATGCGGGGCCTGCGGCGCCGGTTATCCTCGGAGTCAGCAAGTCGCGCGGGCTAGCTCGGCTCGCCTTCCATGTCGTGGACGCGGGCTCGCGTGGCCACTTGCGCTCGACGATCATGCGGGAAGCGCCACATGAGCGCAGTGGCCCCGAGCTTGAAGGCAATGGGAACCGCACCGTAGAACAGGGCTAGGGTCAGGGTGCCCTCCCGGTCATCGATGTTGGTCGCGTCAAAACCCAGGAGCTCAAGCATCGGAAAGGCAATGCCGACAGCGAGCGCCAGCGCGAGTTTGGTGGCCATGTTCCAGATTCCGAAATACAAACCCGTGCGCCGCCCCCCGCCACCGGCGGTGTCGAGGTCGACCAGGTCAGCCTGAATGGCAGCGGGCAGGGCCATGTCCACCGCGACACCCACGCCGGAGAGCAAACAGATCACCAGGAACGCCCAGGTGTCTCCGGGGCCGAGAAAGGGCACAAACGCAAAGACCAGCGAGGTCCAGAGCATCGATAATGCCCAGGCGCGGTGTTTGCCAATTCGCCGCGACAGCCACAGCCATCCGGGCAGCGCGGCAATGCCGGTGACGAAGTAAATCAGTAACAGGGGGCCGGTCCACGCCTCGGCCATCAGGACATGCGCCACGAACAGCGTGAACAGGGAAGCGGGCAAGCCGTTTGCCAGTCCGTTCATGACATAGGCGAGGAGCAAGCGCATAAAGGGGCGATTGGCTCGAATCAGTGCCCAGCCGGCCCGCCAGCCCACAGGGTGACCCGTGAAGCGGTATTCCGGCACCCGCCAGACCGTAATCAGTACGGCGATAGGCAGCGCGATGACGAGCAGCCAGGCCAGCCCGGCGAGGGTGGCGGCATCCGCGCGGCCCGTGCCTAACAGGGTGGGCCAGGCAATCGCCAGCAGCGTGCCGGCCAGCATGAACCCCTCCCGACTGGCAGTCAGGCTGGCACGTTTGTCATAGTCCTCGGAGAGTTCGGCCCCCCAGGCCGTGTAGGGCAGCGACATGAGCGTCCAGCCCAGGTAGGCCGCGAGGCCCCAGCCGAGCAGGTAGGCTAGCCCAACATCGGTGGGCGGGCGGAACAAGGCCCAGGCGCTGATTAATAACAGGGGCATGCCGGCGACGATGAGCGGCCGGCGCCGCCCCCAGCGGGTATCGAGTCGATCCCCCAGGCTGCCAATCAGCGGATCCGTGATGACGTCCCACAACCGGGCCACCAGCAAGGCCGCCCCAACGGCCGCGAGCCCCAGCGTCTCACCATAAAAGCCAGGCAGAAAGACGTACATCGGCACGCCCATCACCGCCAGTGGCAGCGCCGGCAGGCCGTACAGCAGAATACGGCCTTGATTCAGGGTTACGGCCGACGTAGCAGAACCCGCTTGACGTCGATGGTACCGGTACGAAAGCCCGCGTAGCAGTAGGCGAGATAGTAGCGCCACATATTAATGAACCGCTGATCAAATCCCAGGCGCTGAATCTCGGGGAGCGCACGCACGAAGCGCGCATCCCATTGCAAGAGTGTCGTCGCGTAATGCTGACCGAGCCCTGTGGACTCCATGACTTCGAGGCCGGCGTTATGGCTCTCATCAGCCAGTCTGAGTGGTGTTGGCAACATGCCGCCGGGGAAGATATAGCGCTGGATGAAGTCCGGCGAGCGGCGGTATTCCTCAAACCGGTCTTCGGCGATCGTGATGCCATGCAGGCCGATGTGCCCGCCGGGCTTGACCCGGTCGTGGAGCATACGGAAGTAAGCGGGCCAGTATTGCTCACCGACCGCTTCGAGCATCTCAATGGAGACGGCATGGTCATAGCGACCCGTGGTGTCGCGGTAGTCTTCGAGGCGAAGGTCCACCAGGCCGGATAACCCAGCGTCCTGGACTGACCGGCGAGCCCACGCGAGCTGTTCAGTGGAGAGTGTCAGGCCGGTGACGCGGGCACCGCGCCGGGCCGCCTCGATGGCAAATCCGCCCCAGCCGCATCCCACTTCCAGAATGTGATCGCCCGGGCGGACCTGCATGACGTCGAGCAGCTGTTGGTACTTGAGCCGCTGGGCTTCCTCCAGGGGCTGATCCGGGTGCGCGAACACCGCCGCCGAGTAGGTCATGGTCTCGTCCAGCCAGTGCCGGTAGAACTCGTTTCCGAGGTCGTAGTGCGCGGCGATATTGCGGCGGCTGCCGCGCTGGTGGTTGCGACGGCCGCGATGGTGTAGCGCCAGGCGCAGCCGATGCATCCAGTTTGGCTCCATGCGCTGAGCGAAGGCATCTTCGTTCCGCAGCATGAGCTCAAGCAGATGGGCGGTATCCGGGCTGCTCCATTCACCGGCCATGTAGCTTTCGGCGAATCCCACGGAGCCTCGGGTCAGGATGCGCGCGATCATTCGCACTGGCCGATGCAGGCGTATAACACCGGTTGGCCCAGCCTCTGGGCCCTGAATAACGAAGGGTTCGCCGTTGGGCAGCTGGCCTTCCATGCGGCCGCGCCGCAGCCGGGTCAACCAGCCAATCAGGATGCGTCCGGCCAGGGGCAGCGGAGAAGGCAAGTCAACCATTGCCTGCTGCGTGCTGCTGTTCATCGGCTGATCTCCGTGTCGGGTGGCGCCGGTTTGGGATGGTATCGACCACCCCGGAGCCAAATCTTGAGGGCCTGCCAATGAATGGCAGCGATCACCTTCGCAGTCATTAAGGGTACCGCCAGCGCGGCGTGGAGCAAGCCCCTATCGCCACTTGGGCGTCGCTCGCCCGATTGGACAGCGATGAGCGCTGGTGTATCCGGAGCGTCTTCGGCGTGCCAGTTCACGGTCACGCCATAGCGCGCGCCAGGTGGCTGGACGCGGAATTGATAGTGCCCCTCGCGCGGCAGGAAGGGCGAGACATGAAAGACTTTTCGAGCCTCATCACGCAGGGGCGCTGCCAGCGCTGCCCCTTCATTATGCAACAGGTAACCGTGCCACTGGCCGAACGTATTGCGTACCTCGCAGAGCACCCCGAGAAGCCGGCCGTCGGCGTGATAACAGAACCAGACGGACAGCGGGTTGAAGACGTACCCGAAGACACGCGGGTAGCACAGAAGCTGCACTGGCCCACCGGCGAGGTCAATACCGGCCTCGGCGAGCTGCGCATCAATCCAGGGCCTGAGCGCGGTGCCGTCCTTTGGCCCGTGATCCTGGTCATGGAAGCTGATCAGATTAAAGCGGTTGTGCGAAAAAAACCGGCGTGATCGATCCGCTTCGTCAAGCCGATCCAGATCCAGTAGCAGGCTAAAGACCCGATAGCGGAACTGGTAGCGCGGCTTGATCCGCCGTTCGTGGAACAGCGTGCCACGGTAGAGCGTCAGCGCCTCGGCCACGGCGCTCATGGGGTGGCGGTTGCGCCAGCGACTGGGCGCTCAGGCTCAGCCATGACCCCGGATTCTGTCGCCGGCGCTGACTCCGTCCACGCGGGCGGTGCACCCAGTTGCTCCGCCACCCTGACGGCACTGGCAAAGGCATCCTCATGAAACCCGTAGCCGTGGTAGCTGCCGCAATACCAAATTCGGTCGGTGCCCTGAATGGACGGCAGATCAATCTGCGCGGTCATGGCGGCTTGATCGAAGACTGGGTGCGCGTAGGTCTGGCGGTGGATCACATGGGCTGGGTTCGGCGCCTCCAGTGGGTTGAGACTGACCAGTACATCGGTGTCCGTGCCCAGGTTCTGCAGTCGGTTCATCCAGTACGTTACTGACACTGGATCGTGGCCATCGGCCCGCCGTGTGGTCAGGTGGTTCCACGACGACCAGACGGCACGCCGACGCGGCATCAGCGCCGTATCGGTATGCAGCCATGCTGCATTGTCCTGGTAACCGAATGCCCCAAGGACCTGCTGCTCGGCGGTGCTGGGCCCGTCCAGCATGTCGAGGGCCTGGTCGGCATGGGCCGCCACGACCACTGCATCAAAGTCGCCGAGCTCACCGTTGTCTCCGCTCAGGCGAACGCCACTGGCGGTGCGCACGATCGAGCGCACCGGGCTGGCGGTTTCGATGCGCTGAATTGCATCCCGCATGCGGGCGATGTATTCGCGGCTGCCGCCAGTGACTGTTCGCCACTGTGGCCGATCACGCAGTTGGATCAGGCCGTGATTGTGGAAAAAGCGCAGGAACGACCGGGCCGGAAAGCGCAACATGACATCCTGCGGGCAAGACCAGATCGCGGCGCTCATCGGCAGCAGGTAATAGCGCCGAAAGGCCTCTCCCATGCCGAGCTCATCCAGCAGTTCACCGAGGGATTGGCGATGCCCGGTGCCGGCCTCGAGTCGCGCGTTGGCCGCACGGTTAAAACGCAGGATGTCGCGGACCATGCCGAGGAAGCGCGGGCGAAAGAGATTGCGGCGCTGGGCAAAAAGCGTTCCCAGACCGCTGCCGGCGTATTCCAGGTCAATGTCGGTGGCCGCGAAGGCAAACGACATGTTCGATTCCTGCGTCGGCACCGCCAGATGACGAAAGAGGGCGCTGAGCTGCGGGTAATTGGGCTCGTTGTAGACGATGAACCCCGTGTCGACGGGGACTGGGCCCTCCGGGAGGTCACACTCCACCGTATGGCTGTGGCCGCCCAGGCGCTCGTTGGCCTCAAACAACGTGACATCGTGCTTTCTGGCCAGCATCCAGGCCGCCCCGATACCGGCTACGCCGGCACCCACCACGGCAATTCTTCGAGGTTCCATGCACCACCTGTTCAGTTGATTCAGCCGTGTATTGTACAGGCTTGGTGCCCCGCGAGTGGCGGGTTATCTTGTCAATCTTTAGATGCACAACATCCATTGCCACGGGAGTGCGGTGTGACTGCCAGCCAACGTGAATTTGTGCCACTGGCCATTGCGATCCTGACGGTCTCGGATACGCGGGGTCGGGCGGAGGACCGCTCGGGCCAGACTTTGACGGATCTGGCCGAAGGCGCTGGGCACCATGTGGCGGAGCGCCAGATCGTGATTGACGATCGCTATCGCATTCGGGAGGTGGTGTCGCGCTGGATTGCGGACGCGGCCGTGCAGGTCGTGCTCGCCACCGGGGGCACTGGCTTCACGGCGCGTGACGTTACGCCGGAAGCCGTTCGGGTGTTATTCGACCGTGAGATTCCTGGATTTGGCGAACTGTTCCGACAGATCTCACGCGAGAAGATTGGGACGTCCATGCTCCAGTCGCGGGTCGTGGCCGGTGTCGCCAATGCCACCCTGGTGGCCGCGCTGCCGGGCTCGCCGGGGGCTTGCCGGGATGGCTGGGAAGGCATCCTGGCCGACCAACTCGACGTTCGCCATCGGCCCTGCAATCTCGCTGAGCTGGCCATCGGGGCCTGAGCACCATGGTGTCTGCTCAGCGCCGGCCGCGGGGAGAAACCCGTCGCCAGATTCTCCGCCTGGCGGCCCGCTGGTTGCAGCAGCGGGGCTATCACGGCTTTACCTTCGCCCAGATCGCCGATGCGCTGGAAATCCGCAGTAGTGCGGTGCATTACCATTTCCCCGCCAAGGATGATCTGGTGGCGGCGGTGTTCGCCCGCTACCGGGCCAGCTTTGCCTGGTGGTCGCAGCAGCCCGTGCAGGTCCAGGCCAGCCCGGCCACGCGTCTTGAGCGGTTTCTGGATCTCGAGGCACGCAGCGCTGATAACGAACAGGTCAGTCCATTGGGCGTCGCGGGGGTGGAATATGCGAGCCTGCCCGCGGCGGCCTGCAGCGAGGCGGAGGCTTTTCGCGATGATCTGGTGGCATGGCTGGCCACGACGCTGGATGCCGGTCGTGAGGCCGGTGAGTTTGGCTTCGTCGGTGAGCCCCGCGACCAGGCACGGCTGGTAATCGCCGCGGCGCAGGGCGCGCTGCAGCTCGCCCGGGTGCATGGGGTGCGCGATTTCCACGCCGTACGGCGAGCCATGCTGGGGAATCTGCTAACATTTCGCGCATGCAAGACCTCGTA
>Ga0209937_1000510_pt1 | contig 12316 bp, 11 predicted proteins | sample SalPon1_B_H2O_MG_FD_185699 | JGI IMG/M metagenome (GOLD analysis project Ga0209937, IMG submission 185699) | Salt pond water microbial communities from South San Francisco under conditions of wetland restoration - Salt Pond MetaG R1_B_H2O_MG... | ecosystem: Environmental > Aquatic > Non-marine... | reverse complement strand
TGGCGCGCCGTGCCCCGGCCTCGCTCTGCTCGGAGTCATGCTCGAGCAACGCGCGGGCGATGGGGACACCGGCCGGGGAGTGACGAAGCTCGGCGGCATCCACCAGCCGCCCGGTCAACTCAACGCTATTGCTCACGATTGGGGTTCGGACTCGGCAGGCGCCTCGGCCGACTCATCATCGTCGGCATCGCCGTCGGTGCGGTCCTCTTCCTCATCCGCGGCCGGGTTCTGGTCTTCGTCCGAGTCGCGGCGGTCGTCACGATCACGATCGCGCTCGCGCTCTTCGTCCTGACTCTTGGCCAGCGGCGAAGGCTCGGTGACGGCCTCTTTGCGCGCCAGCACCATGTTGCGGATCACCGCATCATTGAACCGGAACATCGACTCCAGCTCTTCGATGTCGCTGGGTTCGCATTCGACGTTCAGCAACACGTAGTGGGCTTTGATGAGCTTGTTGATCGGATAGGCAAGCTGGCGGCGCCCCCAGTCCTCGAGGCGGTGGATGGCCCCACCATTGCCCTCGATGAGTCCGCGGTAGCGCTCGATCATGGCCGGGACCTGATCACTCTGGTCCGGATGGACCATAAAGACGATTTCGTAGTGCCGCATTGTGGCTCCTTTCGGTTGATCCGGTCGTCCACCGGGAAAAGCCACCCGCACTCAAACGGCGGGCAGCAAGGAGAGCCGACCATCCAGCCGGCTAGCCGGTCAGTATACCCACAGAGCCGATCAACCGGAACCCTGACGTTGGCGCAGCGCTTCGTAGAGGACGACGCCGGTGGCCACCGAGACGTTCAGACTCTCGACCTGACCGGCCATCGGAATGGCCACGAGCTGGTCACAATGCTCGCGGGTCAACCGCCGCAGCCCGCGCCCCTCGGCCCCCATCACCAGCGCCAGCGGCCCGGTCAGATCGGTATCGAAAAGCGGCGTATCGGCCCCATCGGCAGCACCCAAAAGCCAGATGCCCCGATCGGCGAGCCCCCGCAGGCAACGGGCGAGATTGGTGACCTGAAAGAACGCCATCGTCTCCGCTGCCCCCGCCGCGGCGCGATGGACCGCCGGGGTCAGGCCCACGGCGCGGTCACGGGGGGCGATGACCGCATCCACGCCGACGGCATCGGCGCTGCGCAGACAGGCCCCGAGGTTGTGGGGGTCCTGCACCTGATCCAGCACCAGCAAAAGCGGCGGGTGGTCGAGGCCATCCAGATGCCCGGCCAGTGCGTCATCGCCGCGTGGCGTCATGCCCGTGGTTGCCACGACCACGCCCTGGTGGCTGACCTCGGGCAGCAGCCGGGCCAATTCACGGGCATCGGTCTCGTGCACTGGACAGTCGAGCGACTGACACTGACGTCGCAACCGCTGGAGCCGGGCATCACGCCGGCGTTTATCGAGCCAAACCGCTTCGATCCGCCCCGGATCGTATTTAAGGGCGGACTGCACGGCATGGAGCCCACCGATGAACTGGCGCTCGCCGCTCATCGCCCCTGGCGACGGCCTTTGGCACCGCGCGGTGGGCCCTTGCGCCGGCTACCGGCCTTTTTCTCGCCCTTGCCGCCACCTTTCGCCGACCGCACCGGTGGTTTTTCAAGGACTTCACCATCCGGCCCCAGCGGGTGCGCCACCGGGTCGAAATCGATCTTGCCCTCATCCACATTGACCTGCGCGAGCCGGACACGGATGCGGTCGGTCAGGCGATACTCCTTGCCGGTGCGCTCGCCCACCAGGCGGTGGCCGATGGCGTCGTAGTGGAAAAAGTCCTGCTCGAGATTGGTGATGTGGATCAGCCCGTCGACAAAGACTTCATCCAGCTCGACAAAAAGCCCGAACGAGGTCACGCCGCTGATCACGCCAGTGAACTCCTCGCCCAGACGCTCGGCCATGAACCGGCACTTGAGCGTCATGGTCGCCTCACGGGTGGCCTCCTCGGCCCGGCGGTCGGTCATCGAGCAGTGCTCACCCACCGTCACCAGCTGATCCTCGGTGTAGGGGAAGGCCTCCACCGGCTTTTTGTGGATCAGATGCTTGAGCGCGCGGTGGACCACCAGGTCGGGGTAGCGCCGGATGGGCGAGGTGAAATGGGCATAGGCATCCAGCGCCAGGCCGAAATGGCCGGCATTATCCGGCCGGTATTCGGCAGCCATCATCGAGCGCAGCATGATGGTCTCGATGAGGTGGCGGTCCGGCCGTTGCCGGATGCTGGCCATGAGCTCGGCGTAATCGGCGGAACTGGGCTCATCGCCGCCGCCCAGTTTCAGCCCGGTCTGCGCCAGGAATTGCCTGAGGTTTTCAAGGCGCGTCTCCGCCGGCGGCTCGTGCACCCGGTAGAGCGCAGGGATTTTGTTGCGCTCGAGAAACCGGGCGGTCGCCACATTGGCCTTGACCATGCACTCTTCAATCAGACGGTGGGCGTCATTGCGCTCGGCCGGATGGACATCGGCCACCTGACCCTCGGCGTCGAATTCGATCACCGACTCGCTGGAATTGAAATCGATGGCGCCACGTTGACGGCGATCGGCCCGCAGGGCCTCGAAAACGCCGTAGAGGTTTTCCAGATGCGGGATGACCTCGGCGTATTCACGCTTGAGACTGGGGTCACGGTCGTTGTGGATAGCATCCACCGCCTCATAGGTCAGCCGTGCACAGGAGTTCATCACCCCTTCGTAGAAATGCGAATCCAGCAGCCGTCCCCGGGGGTCGATCTGCATCTCGCAGACCATGCAGAGCCGATCGACCCGCGGGTTGAGCGAGCAAAGCCCGTTGGACAGGCTCTCGGGCAGCATAGGCACGACATTGCGCGGGAAGTACACCGAGTTACCCCGCTCTGCCGCTTCGGCATCCAGCGCCGAACCGGGCTGGACGTAGGCGGCCACATCGGCAATGGCGACCAGCAATCGCCAGCCCTTGTCGGTGGGCTCGCAATAGACGGCGTCGTCAAAATCCCGGGCATCGGCCCCGTCGATGGTAAGCAGTGGCACATCGCGCAGATCGGTCCGGCCCTGCTTGCTGCGCTCGGGGACGGTGTCACCGATCTGCGCGCTCTCGGCGAGCGCGGCATCAGGCCATTCCACCGGGATGCCGTGGGTGCGAGCGGCCACCGCCACCTCGTCGCCCCGGGCAATCTCGGTGCCGAAGACCTCGATGATCCGACCGATGGGCTGTCGACGTTGGGATGGCTGACTGACCACCTCGGCGGTGACCAGTTCACCGTTTTTGGCGCCATTGCGATCCGCCGAGGGGATGATCAGGTCCTGGTGGAGGCGCTTGTTGTTGGGCACCACAAAGCCGATGCCGCTTTCCTCGAAATAACGTCCGGCAATCTCGTGGTTGGCATGCTCGATGACCTCAACCAGCTCGCCAGTGGGCCGGCCGGCCTCGTCATCACCGGTCAGCCGGACCACCACGCGATCGCCGTTGAGCAGACGTTTCATTTCGCGGGGGGCGAGGTAGACGTTGGGCCCGGGCCGGTCCGGGTGGACGACACCGGAGCCATCGGCTGCAGAACGGATCCGGCCCCGGACTAGCTCCTCGTTATCCACCACCACATAGCCATTGCGTCGGTTGCGCACCAGCTGGCCGTCACGCTCCATGGCCTTGAGCCGGCGTCTCAACCCCTCCAGGGCCTCGTCATCGGCCAGGCCGAACAGTTCGGCCAGCTCCTTGCGCCCGAGGGGCCGGGCCTGGGACTCAAGCTGCTCGAGGATGTATTCCCGGCTGGGTACCGGCGAGCCGTATTTCTCGCGTTCGCGGTCCAGGTAGGGGTCGTTGCCGGGGTCGGCGGAGTCGGTTTTTTTTGCCATGCGCGAAGGATACGGCATGTTGGCGGCGGTGCCTACGCAAACAGGCTGATAGCGCCGCCCGCGGCGGGTTCGCGTTTGACAGTCCCGGCGGCGGGCAGTATTCTCCGCAGCGCTGTCGCGCCCTGCGGGCACGGCCAGTCAAGCCGAGGTGGCGGAATTGGTAGACGCGCTAGCTTCAGGTGCTAGTGGGGGTAACCCCGTGGAGGTTCAAGTCCTCTCCTCGGCACCATTGTCCAGTGGATGACGGCGGATGATGGTATCGGCCCGATCCGGTCCGGTCGAGACAATATCCACCGGCACATCACAGAGTGCCTCGATACGCTCCAGATAATCCCGGGCCGCCCGGGGCAGGTCGTCATAGGCCTGGATCCCCAGTGTTGAACACTGCCAGCCGGGCATCTCCACATATTCGGGTTCGCACTCGGCGAGCGCCTCGGCACCGGTGGGCAGGACATCCCGCGACTGGGCACCGCAGCGATAGCCCGTGCAGATGCGCAGGGTATCCAGCTCGTCGAGGACATCCAGCTTGGTCATGCAAAGGCCCGAGAGGCTGCTGATCTGCGCCGCCCGCCGCATGGCCACGGCGTCAAACCAGCCGCAGCGGCGCGGCCGGCCAGTGGTCGAACCGAACTCGTGTCCCCGGCGTGCCAGATGCTCGCCCAGATGATCGCTGAGCTCGGTGGGAAACGGCCCGGCCCCGACCCGGGTGGTGTAGGCCTTGGTGATCCCCAGCACATAGTCGAGCTCCAGCGGTCCGACGCCCGTTCCGGTGGCGGCGGCACCTGCCGTGGTATTGGATGAAGTGACATAGGGATAGGTCCCCTGGTCGATATCCAGCAGCGTGCCCTGGGCGCCTTCGAACAACAGATTGCCACCGTCGCGGCGGTGGCCGGCGAGCCGCTGACTGACGTCGGCCACCATGGGCTCGAGCTGTGAGGCCATGGCCAGGCACTCCTCCTGTATGGCCTGGAAATCCAACCCCGCCTCGCCGTAGTACTGCTTGAGGATGAAGTTGTGGTAGTCCAGCAGCTCACCGAGCTTGGCGGCCAGCCGCTCGCGGTGGAACAGGTCACCCACCCGCAGCCCGCGCCGGGCGACCTTGTCCTCGTAGGCGGGACCGATGCCGCGGCCGGTGGTGCCGATCGCCGCTTTGCCCCGGGCTTTCTCGCGGGCCTGATCCAGCGCCACGTGTGACGGCAGGATCACCGGGCAGGCCGGCGAGATCCGCAGCCGCTCGCGAGCCGGCACCCCCGAGGCCTCGAGGGGCTCGAGTTCGGCCAGCAACGCCTGCGGCGAGAGCACGACCCCATTGCCGATCAGGCACTCGACCCCGTCGCGGAGGATGCCTGAGGGGATGAGATGCAGCACCGTTTTCTGTCCGTCGATCACCAGGGTATGTCCGGCGTTGTGCCCGCCCTGAAACCGGGCTACCGCCGCCACCCGGTCGGTGAGCAAATCGACGATCTTGCCCTTGCCCTCATCACCCCACTGAGAGCCGATGACCACCACACTTTTTGCCATCGCGATTATTCCCCCTCGAGCGGCTGAACCGACCAGCCGCCCTGCCCGTCGGAGACGAGCATCCGATTGCAGCCCACTGCCTGCGGCGCATGCCCGTGCCCCGGCAGCTGCCAGACCACCTGCTCACCCTGTTCGCGAAGCTCGGCGATACAACGCCGCAGCGCGGCATCATCCACCCATGGCGCCGCAATCCCGGTTGGTGCTTCGTCAGCGGCAGCCGTGGGCGCGGTGACCCGTAACAGGGTCTTGAGGTCGGTGCTGAATCCGGTTGCCGGCCGCCGGCGCCCGAACACCGCCCCGATATCATCATACCGTCCGCCACGGCCGAGGGCCTGAGAGGCGCCCGGCACGTAGGCGGCGAACACCACCCCGGTGTGATACCGATAGCCACGCAGCTCACCCAGATCGAAATGCAGGACGAGCTGCGGCAGCCAGCGCTGCAGATGGGCCGCGATCGCCCTGAGGTCGGCCAGGGCGTTGACCACGGCCTCGCCCGCCGGGGCAAAGCGGCGCTCCGCCTCGGCAAGCACATCCTCGCCGCCGCTGAGCCTGGCAAGCGCCAGCAGCCGGCTGCGATGGGGATCGTCAACCGCCAGGGCATCAAGGATCTCTTCGAGATCGGCAACGGCCTTGCGCTGAAGCGCATCCCAGAGCCTCGCCTCGCCGTCGCCATCCAGCCCGGCCTCGGCGGCCAGCCCGCGGAAAATCCCGACATGCCCCAGATCCACATGCAGCGTCTCGACACCCGCGGCGTAGAGCACCTCTGCCATGAGCGCGATGACCTCGACGTCGCTCTCGATACCGGTATGGCCATAGAGCTCGGCGCCGAGCTGCAGCGGATTGCGGGCCGCACCCGGCTCGTCCGGGCGGGTTCGTAGCACGCTGCCGCTGTAGCAAAGCCGGACCGGGCCGTCGCGCCGCATCTGATGGGCATCGATTCGCGCCGCCTGGGGCGTGATGTCGGCCCGCACGCCCATGGTCCGGCCGCTTAGTTGGTCGGTCAGCTTGAAGGTCTGCAGATCGAGATCATGGGCCACCCCCGAGAGCAGCGCCTCGAGGTATTCAATCATCGGCGGCATGACCAGCGAGTAGCCCCAACGCTCGCATGTCGCCAGCGCCTGGGTACGAAGCCGCTCGAGCCTTGCAGCAGCCGGCGGCAGCAGTTCTTCGACCGCATCCGGCAACAGCCATGGATTGCGGGCAACCCCGCCGGTATCCGTCATATCCCCCCCTGGCGGATCAGATAAAGCAGCGCGACCCCGGTGAGCATGCTGGCAAGCCCGGTCCAGCGCAGTGATTTGTCATTCTGCTGGACGATGGCGAACAGTGCCTTACGCAGCGTCCGCGGGCTCAGAAAAGGCAGGATCCCCTCGATGATCAGCAGCAGTGCCACTGCTGTGAGCAGATCCTCCATCACCCCCCTCGCGCCGGCCTAGCGCCGATCGGTCTCGATCTGGTCGAAATACTGGAAAAACTCCGAGTCCGGCGAGAGCACCAGCATGTCGCTGCGGTCGCGGAAGGTGTTCTCGTAGGCCCGTAGACTGCGATAGAACCGATAGAACTCGCGATCGCCGTCATAGGCCTCGGCGTAGATGGCCGTTGCCTCGGCATCCGCCTGGCCTCGAAACTCTTCTGCGTCACGCCGCGCTGCCGCGAGGATCTCGGAACGACGCCGATCCGCGGCGGAACGGATCCGCTCGGCCTGCTCCTCACCCTCGGCCCGAAACTCGCGGGCGACCTGCTCACGGGCGGCGACCATACGGTTGAACACCGATTCGCTGACGCCCTCGGGCAGATCCACGCGCTGCAGTCGCACATCCAGCACCGAAACACCCAGCGAGCCACCGGCCACGTTGGCCTCTTCGCTGAGGATGCGCATGATCTCGGCCCGATCGCCCGAGATGACCTCCTGCACGGTTCGCTTGCCGAACTCATCCCGCAGACCATCGCGAATGATTTCCGACAGGCGCAGGTTGGCCCGCCGCGGATCGGCCCGCACGGTGACGTAATACTGCTCGACATCCTCGACCCGCCATTTGACGAAAGCATCGACGATGACGTTTTTCTGCTCGCTGGTCAGAAACCGCTGCGGGCTCTCGTCCAGCGTCTGTACCCGGGCATCCACCTTGCGCACGTTGTTGACGAACGGCACCTGGAAGTAGAGCCCCGGTGTGAAGTCGGTGCGAACCACCTCACCGAGCCGGAATTTCAGCGCCCGCTCGGTTTCCTTGACCGTGAATGTGCCAAAGGTGATCCCCACGACGACGAGGACGATTACGACCGCCCCGATAGAGGTCAGACGACTCATCAGCGTGTCTCCCGCATCCGCAGCGTACCGGCGGTACCGGCGCTGCTCTGTGTCTGGCTCGAGCCACTGCCCGAGAGCGAGTTGTTCATCTGTGTGCTATCACCGGCTCCGCTGCCGGTGCTGCCACCGCGCAGCATCCGGTCCAGCGGCAGATACATCAGCTGCTGGCTGGAATCGTTGTCGATGAGCACCTTGCCGCTGCGGCTGAGTACCCGCTCCATGGTGTCGAGATAAAGCCGGCTGCGGGTGACCTGGGGTGCCTTCTGGTATTCGGCAAGCTGCTGGGTAAAGCGACTGGCATCACCCTCGGCCCGCTGAACGATACGGGCGACGTAGGCCTGGGCATCCTCGCGGATGCGGGCTGCCTCACCTTCGGCCCGCGGGATGACCTCGTTACGATAGGCCTCGGCCTGATTGATCAGCCGCTCGCGGTCCTCGCGCGCCTTGATCGCATCCTCGAAGGCGTCCTGCACCTGCTCCGGCGGCTGAACATCCTGGATCACGACCTCGACGACCTCGATGCCCGCATCATACTCCTCGAGCACAGTGGTGATCAGATCGCGGGTCTGCTGCGCCACCTCGGCACGGCCTTCGGTGAGGACGAACTCCATGCGCCGCTTGCCCACCACCTCGCGCAGCGCGCTCTCGGTGAGCTCTTTGAGCGTCTGCTGCGGGTCGACGAACTCGAAGATGAACTGCGCTGCATCCGAGACCTGGTACTGCACCGCCAACTGCACGTTCACGATGTTCTCATCCTCGGTGAGCATGAGCGCCTCGGAGAGCACCGGCCGGGTCTGCTGCGGTGAGACCGCCTGGTAGCCCACGGTAATCCGGCGACGGGTCGAAACATCGACCGTCTGGACCGCCTCGATGGGATACGGAAGATGCCAGTGCGGCCCGGGCATGGCGGTCTGTTGGTAGGCGCCAAACCGAGTGACCACGCCGCGCGTGCCCTCGTCGACGATGTAGATGCCGGACAGCACCCAGCCGGCCAACACCAGTCCGATGATGATGCCGATGCCTTTGGCGTTGGGTTTGCCCGGCCCCCGGCCTTCGCCGCCCTGAGCGCCATTGCCGCCACGGCGACCGCCGCCGAAGAGCCCTTCGAGGCGCTGACGCAGCTTGCGGATTACCGCATCCAGATCCGGCGGCCCCTGATTGTTGCGTCCACCGCCACTGCTCCAGGGGTCGCGATTGCCGCCACCGGGTTCGTTCCAGGCCATTCCATTTCTCCAGTTTCGGAGTCAACCCGGCGCCAGACATCCGGCGCCGGCCGTTACGATCGGATGACACCGCATACCGGCGCCAGCCCCGTGATTCTAATGAGCCACCATCCCCACCGGCAACCGCGCCTGCGGGGTTTCGCTGTCCAGCTCGGCTTGCAGGCCCTCGTGACGATAGAGCCGCTCGAGTTCGCGCCGCGGCAATTCCACGGTCAGCCGGATGCGGCCTTCCTCGGTCCAGGCCTCATCCAGCACATCGCCGAGGCTGTAGAAGCGCGCCCGCAGACGGCCCTCGGCGGGACTCAGCTCGATGGTGCCACAGGCCTTGTCAGCGCTGACCCGCTCGGCGATCGCCGCCAGCAGTGCCTCAAGCCCCTGGCCCGTGACTGCCGAGACCCAGACGGCCACCGGCACACCATTGTCGTCACGATCGACGCGCGGCGCGACCCCGTGGGCATCAATCTTGTTGTAGACCACAAGCTGCGGCACCGATTCGGCGCCCAGTGCCTCGAGCACATCTCCCACCTCGGCCATGTGCTCGGGCCGGGCGGGGTCGGCGGCATCGACCACGTGCAAAAGCAGATCCGCCTCGACCACCTCTTCCAGCGTCGAGCGAAAAGCGGCAACCAGCTGCGGCGGCAGATCACGGATGAACCCCACGGTATCGGCCACCACCGCGGCCTCGCCACCGGCCAGCTCGATGCGCCGCATGGTGGTATCGAGGGTGGCGAAGAGCTGATCGGCCGAGTAGACGCCCGAGTCGGCGATGCGATTGAACAGCGTCGACTTGCCGGCGTTGGTATAGCCGACCAGCGAGACCGCCGGAAGATCGCGACGCCGCCGGGCCTTTCGCCCTTGATCGCGCTGCTGCCGGACCCGGCCGAGGCGCTTTTCAAGCTGCCGGATGCGGGTGCCAAGCATACGGCGGTCGAGCTCGAGCTGGGTCTCGCCGGGACCGCGCAGGCCGATGCCGCCCTTCTGCCGCTCCAGATGGGACCACCCCCGCACCAGCCGGCTGGCGATATGCCGCAACTGAGCCAGCTCGACCTGCAGCTTGCCCTCGTGCGAGCGCGCACGCTGAGCGAATATATCGAGGATCAGGCCCGTGCGGTCGAGCACCCGACAACGAAGTGCCTGCTCGAGGTTGCGCTCCTGTACCGGTGAGAGCGCATGGTTGACCAGCACCAGGTCGGCGGCTTTGGCGTGCAGGAGCTCGGCGATTTCAGCGACCTTGCCGGATCCGAGAAACGTCCGCGGATCCGGTGTACGACGCCGCCCAGTATGCTCGCCGACAACCTGCGCCCCGGCAGAATCCGCCAGGGCCTTGAGCTCCTCGAGGGCCTCTGCCGGATCGACACTGCCGTCATCAAGCTGCACCAGCACGGCCCGCTCGCCCCCACCGGGGCGTTCGAACAATTGCGCCGGGGCGGCTGCCGGAGCCGCGGTGGGTTCAGTCCTGTTCGGATTCGGGATTGCGTTCTTCCTCCAGCAGCCCGCGGACATTACGCGTGGGCACGATGGTGGAGATGGCGTGTTTGTACACCATCTGGCTCAGGGAGTTGCGCAGCAGGATGACGAACTGGTCAAACGACTCCACCTGTCCCTGTAGCTTGATCCCGTTGACCAGGTAGATGGACACCGGGATTTTTTCCTTGCGCAGCGCGTTAAGAAATGGTTCCTGCAAAGACTGCCCCTTTGACATTGTTGGCGTGCTCCCTTGATCGCCAGCCTTTTATTGTTGGTAGACCCCCTACGGTAGCATGTCGCCGATCAGCTGCCGAAGCTGATCGTGCACCGCGGCATCGGTACTATCCAGCCAGACCAGATTGTCCTCCCGCCGCAGCCAGGTGAGCTGTCGCCGGGCAAACTGCCGGGTCGCCACCACACCGCGATAGGCGAGCTCGTCCGGGCGGATCATGCCGTCCAGGTAATCCCATACCTGACGGTAACCGACCGAGCGCATCGCCGGCAGATCGCGGTGCAGATCCTCACGGGCCCGTAACTGCTCGACCTCTTCGATGAAGCCCTGCGCGAGCATCTGCTCGAAGCGCTGCTCGATGCGCCGGTGCAGTTCGGCCCGGTCTCCCGGGTACACAGCCACTTTGACCAGACCATCGTGACTGGGTTCCGCGGCCGGTTCGCGCTGCAACCGACTGAGGGGTTGACCGGTGAGGGCGTGGACTTCGAGCGCGCGCTGGATGCGTTGCGCGTCATTGGGATGGAGCCGCGATGCGGTATCCGGATCCACCTCGGCCAGTCGACGATGCATCGCCGGCCACCCCGCCTGCCCGGCCTGAGCCTCGAGCCGGGCGCGCAGCCCCGCATCGGCGGCGGGCAACGGCGAGAGGCCCTGGCTGAGGGCCCGGAAGTAGAGCATGGTCCCGCCGACAAGCAGCGGTAACCGGCCCGCGGCATGGCTGTCGGCGATGCACGCCCGGGCGTCGGTGAGGAATTCGGCCGCCGAGTAGGGTTGCGCCGGATCGCGGATATCTACAAGCGCATGGGGAGCACGGGCCCGAACCGCGGCCGATGGCTTGGCGGTGCCAATGTCCATGCCGCGATAGACCATGGCCGAATCGACACTGATGATATCGACCCCACCCAGGCCATGGAGCCCCAGCGCCAGATCCGTTTTGCCGGATGCGGTGGGGCCCATCAGGCAGATCACCGGCCCGCCGGCAGGGGTCGATTCGCTCATCGGCCGCGCAGGAAAAGCCGATCCAGTGCCGCGGCATCCAGCTCGACCCAGGTCGGCCGGCCGTGGTTGCACTGATCGATATTGGCGGTCTGCTCCATATCGCGCAGCAGCGCCTCCTGTTCGGCGAGGGTGAGCTGGCGGTTGGCCCGCACCGAACCGTGACAGCCCATGGTCCCGAGCAACCGGGCCAGGCGATCATCCACCGCGTCACTGCCACCGCCCTGACGCAGGTCGGCAAGCACATCCCGCAGCAACGCCTCACCATCGGCCTGCGCCAGCAACGCCGGCAGACCGCGCAGCCTGACCTGCTCGGGGCCGGTACGATCCACATCCAGCCCGATGCCCTCGAGCAGCGGCTGTTGCGCCTCGACCAGATCCGCCTCGGCCGGTGTCACCGCCATCGTCACCGGCACCAGCAATGGCTGGCGGGCGATCGCCTGGCTGGCGTATTGGGCCTTGAGCCGCTCATAGACGATGCGTTCGTGGGCGGCATGCATATCCACCAGGATCAGGCCATTGACCGACTCGGCGAGCAGGTAGACGCCGTGGATCTGGCCCAGAGCCCGTCCAAGGCGTGGCAGCCGCGCCTGGTGGTCTACCCGGTCAGCCGGGGTGAGCTCTTGATCGGATGGCGTCGGGATATCGGCGGCTGGGCGGGTGTCGCCATAGACCGCCCGTGCCTCGGCCAGCGGCAGATCCAGTGCGGTGCCCGACCCCGTCGGCGCGACCGGGGCCCCATGCCGGGGCGATGGTTGCGCGGGGTGTTGCC
>Ga0209937_1000508_pt1 | contig 12339 bp, 14 predicted proteins | sample SalPon1_B_H2O_MG_FD_185699 | JGI IMG/M metagenome (GOLD analysis project Ga0209937, IMG submission 185699) | Salt pond water microbial communities from South San Francisco under conditions of wetland restoration - Salt Pond MetaG R1_B_H2O_MG... | ecosystem: Environmental > Aquatic > Non-marine... | reverse complement strand
CGCACTGGCCCTTGCGAACCGGATCGGAGCCGCTGCGACGACCGCTGCCGGTGCGATGGCGGCGCTGCCAGATCGGTCCGTGGTCGACACGTGATGCCGGGCTGATGACTTAACACCCACCCGGGGCAAGGATGGACATGTTCGGACCACTAGACCACGTGATGCTGCGAGTGGAAGACCTCGAGACGTCGATGGCGTTCTACGAGACGCATCTCGGATACGAGGAGAAGGGCCGATGGGAGGCAGATACGTTCACGAACGTCTTCATGGGCCCTGCCGACCAGGAGGATGATGCGGCCCAGCTGGAGCTGACGTACAATCATGACGGGCGCAGCTACACCCATGCCGACGGATGGGGCCACATCGCCGTCCGGGTCCCAGAGGACGGGCTCGATGCGGCGTACGAGGGGCTCATGGATGGTGGTGTCGCGGACTACCGCGACCCGGCCTCCTGTGGCGACCGCTATGCGTTCGTGAAGGACCCCGACGGGCATGAGATCGAACTGGTCAAACGCGACCTGACCGACGCTGCTCGGTGGAGCATCGACCACACGATGATCCGCGTGGGTGACGGCGATACTGCGGTGGGGTACTGGGCGCGGAAGTTCGGGTATGAGCTGGTCCGTCGGTGGGAGGCAGGCGACTTTGCACTCTACTTCATGCGACCACCAGGTGTCTCCACCGCGGCGATGTCGGTGGAGCTGACGGTCAACTACGGGACGTCGGCCTACGAGGTGGGGGATGCCTGGGGGCACCTCGCCGTGCAGACGGATGACCTCTCGGGGGACTGGGAGCGGCTGGTGGAGCGTGAGGCGCCGGCGTACCGATCACCCGCCTCCTGTGATGACCGGTATGCCTTCACGAAGACCCCAGATGGGCATGAGGTCGAGCTGGTGCGACCCTGACCGGGCCCGGCGAGCAAGCGTTTAGTCAGACTCCAGCCTACGCTGGCTGTGGTCTCGCTGCTATCGGACACGCTGGCGTGGGTGAGCATCGGGCTGTTCGTCGGGGGGTGGCTGCTGCAGCGTCGCTTCCCCGACAGGGGGCTTCAGCTCGCCGTCGCCGCGTGGGCCGTCTTCGCGGTGTTCTGGCTGCAGCTCGTCCCGCACTTCGCGTTCGTCCACAAGAGCTACATCGAGGCGATCTTGGCGATCGCCGCTGTCCCGGCATCGCTGTACACCGGACACCTCCTGTGGAGCGGACGGCATTCACTGCTGGTGCTCTCGCGCGCGGTGGCCATCATGGGGCTGATCTACCTCCCATTCGAGACGATCCCTGCACTGGCCGTGGGGGCGGTGACGCTACCGGCGCCGCGGGCGGTGCTGATCGAGACCGTGTTCGAGCAGACGAGGATGATCGTGGAGGCCCTCGGTTACCAGCCAGACCTGGAGCCGGGGGACACGGGGCTGCAGAACACCTTCGTCTTCTACGATGGCGATCACCGCCTCACCATCGCGGTGGTGCTGGCGTGTACGGGCCTGGGGTCGATCGCCATCTTCGCGGGCCTGATCGGTGCGGTGGAGGCGCCGCGGTCACGCAAGCTCCGTGCGCTGGCGATCGCCGTGCCTATCATCTACGTCCTCAATCTGCTGCGTACCTCGTTCATCACGATCATGTTCGGCAACCAGTACATGCAGTGGTTCACGGATGAGGTGCTCATGCTCTTCGGTGCGAGTGATCCCTACATGGTCTCATTCTTCATCTCCGACCGGATCATCTCGCAGGCGCTCGCGGTCGTCGTCCTCGTGGGGCTCATCTACGTCGTGCTGCGTGAGCTGCCCGAGCTGCTGACGATCATCGAGGATGTCCTGTTCCTGTTGACCGGCGAGGATCACGATCTTCACCAGCTCATCGAGTGAGGATCTCCGGATAGTCACCGAGGACCGCCAGTGCCTCCGCCTCGATGTGGTGTAGGTCACCGGGCAGAACCAGCATGTGCAGGGGCGCTCCGTAGTCACCGGCCGCCAGCGATCGCAGCGGGCCCACCTGCACGAGTGGATCGGGACTCCCAGCCCGTGCGATGACGACGCCCAGCCTGTCTGGTGAGGTCGCCGCCAGCTGTGTTGCGGCGTCATCTGCATGGAGGTACCGACCGCTGGGGGCGTCGATGTCGAGGAAGACCAGGGTGTGCAATCCAGCCTCCGTGTTCGCATCGATCGCGGCTTGCACGCTCTGGGGGACGGGCTGGGTCGCCTCACGGGGGAAAGGGAGGGTGATGGCCCGTCCGAACTTGTAGTTCTGCAGACCGGTCAGACTGCTCGCAGCCGTCTGTGCGGAGATGCCATGCAGCACCTCAGTGGAGATACCAGCCTCGATCGCGCGAAGCCGCAGGTCGACATGGGTGGTCGCAATCATCGGGTCGCCGGCGGTGAGGAAGACGGTCGGCCCCGCCGCGGCCGCCTCCAGGATCATCGCAGGATCTGACTCGACAGCTGACCGGTCGACCGGTGTGATCGACACCCCATGGACGGCCTCCAGTTCGGGGACCGTTGCGCCGGGGAGCTGCGATGTGTAGAACTCGACGAACGCCTCGTCGGCTGCGCCGATCCGCTCCGCACCGGCGACGGTGACCGATCGGGTGTCATACAGCCCCAGACCGACGAAGCTGAGCATAGGACCACTCGCCGATGGACGGGCAAAGCACCCCCGATGCGGACCGAAGCACCGATTCCCATCGGCACCACAGTGGCCATATGCAGGCGCTCGACCCATCCACACTCGCCGAGGGGTGGCAGGTGTGGCACGAGGACATGGGCGGAGAGCTGATCTTGGTCTTCCGGCCCGATGTGTTCTCCGAGGCGAAGGGGTACCCCGCCGCATGTCTCCCGACGATCCTCGTATCCAACCGATCACGGGCGCGTCGGCCGGATGCACGACGGCGACGTGGAGGAACATGGTCGGTGGTGCTGACGCTCGAACCGGAGGTCGAGGTCCGGGTGACCGAACACCAGAGCCAGGAGGCTGCTGTCTCACACGCGGTGGAGGTGGCTGCGGCCTTCGCTGCGGGGGAGGTGGAGTACCGAGGGGCGTATCAGGTGCCCCGGGAGGGGTATCTTGACCGGCTCGATGCACTCACGGGGACAGACTCATAGGCCCGAGTCGCCCTCGTTGTGACATGACACAGGTGACGCTCCTCGGCACCGCACTGGCGGAGCCGGAGACGGAGTTCGTCTACCGTGGCGAGGCCGCCGGCTGCGCGGAGTGCCCCTACCGGAGACAGTGTCTGAACCTCCAGGAGGGACGGCGGTACGTCGTGCAAGAGGTTCGTGAGGGGGCTCAGGTGCTCGACTGTGCGGTGCACCCGGATGGGGTGCAGGCCGTGGAGGTCGAGCCGGCAGGGTTCCGAGCGAACGTGCCATCGAAGGCAGCGTACGCGGGATCGACGGTGCGGCTGCCGGGGCCGTGTCCGCACACGGAGTGTCCGAGCCATCACCTGTGTGAGCCCAACGGGGGCACACCGGGGGAGGAGTACCAGGTCGCAGCCGTCGAGGGGGCGCCCCCGCATACGGAGTGTGCGCTGGACCGACAGCTCACCACGGTGGAGGTCGCCGCCCCGAGTGAGGAGTGATCAGCTCAGGTCGCCAACCCGGCGCGCGGTGTAGCCCAGGATGTCCCGGTACCCCCCGGCGGACATGAGCACCGGGTAGAACTGGCCCTCCGCAGTGAGTTCGTGCGTGTCCGCTCGGGCGTATGTGGTCCCCGGATCGACCGCATGGAAGTTCTCGACGAGGACCTCATACCGCGCCGCATCTGGCTTCGCGATCTCACCGGTGAGTGAGTACACGGGGGTCTGTGGGCCCACCCCCGTGAGTCGGTCACCCACACCCGGGGGCATCGGTGGGCCAGCATCGATGATCCCGGTCGCGGTGAGGAAGGCCACACTCAGCCAGAAGGCGTTCTCAGCCGCCTGCTGACTGTGCTGCAGCCCGCACTCGAGTTCGATGACCGGACTGTTGTCGATCAGTCGACCGCTGGAGAAGGGGGCGGTCTCGACGACCGCTGCGAGGGGAAGTGCCGCCAGGAGCGGCCGCAGCTCATCGGTGATCCGGTCGACGAGACCGAACGGCCGATCGGTGCTCTGAGTCGCATGCAGTGAGAGGACGGTACAGCCCACGACCGCCTCGCGGAGGCGCGCGGCCAGCCGCCCCTCGTGGGAATCGGCTTCCCCCATCCCTGGGAAGATGCGATTGAGGTCCTCATCGATGTAGCGTCGGTCAACCGCCAGCGCACGCTCGTTCGCCACGATCAGCCGTACCGGCGCGATTGGCTCCACCGACGCGCGCAGCCGCTCGATGGCCCGGGGGCCGCACGGCTCATCGCCGTGGACGGCGCCGACGATCGCCACGGCGGGGTCTCCTTCCCCGAGGTCGAACACCCGCATCGTCCGAAGGTGATGCGGGCGGGGTCAAATGATTTGTCCATGGGCGGTCGAGATGGGGTGATGACCGACGCGCACACCGTGGACCCGGAGGTGGCACCGCCACTGGCGGGGCGACCGACCGGCTGGGACCCCGACCGCGGCCGATCCAACGGGTGGGAGCATGGGACGCTCCGCGCTGTGGTTCTCGAAGGGGCCGGGCTCTTCAACACCGGGGCGTATCATGCCGCGCATGACTGCTTCGAGGCAGAGTGGTTCAACTACGGTGCCGGCAGCACCGAGAGTGCGTTCTGCCACGGGATGGTGCAGGTTGGAGCGGCCGCGTACAAGTGGGCAGCCCATGGCGACCCCGATGGGACACGCTCACTCTGCAGCACCGCACTCGAGTACCTCGCTGGGGTCCCCACCGACTTCTACGGGCTCGACGTGCCAGCGGTGCGAGCGATGCTGCTGGAAGCCTGTGCGGAGCCCGCGGTGATCACGGCGGGGCGACTGCGGGTCGATGCCCGCATCCCCCAACTAATGGAATCTGAAACGGTTAATGGGGACGACTGATTCCATAGACTTGCGCAAGGGTAGCCAAGCCTGGAAACGGCGGCGGACTCAAGATCCGCTCTCGTAGGAGTCCGTGGGTTCAAATCCCTCCCCTTGCATCGCGGTGAGCGTCTGTGTGATGTCAGCGGCGGTGGCGCGCTGGACGATCGTCCGGTGGATGTCCTTCGAGTAGCGCAGATTGGGTGAGGCACCATCGAAGACCACGAGACGAGCAGCCGCATCCACCGCAAGGACCCCAGCATCGAAGCCCCCGATTTCTGCGGGATGGACCGTCGCCATCTGCAGCAGTGTCCGGGCATCCAGATCGGTCAGCTTGGCAGCGAACTCGAGCTCCCGGAGCATCGACGGGGCGTTCATCATCACGTTATCCGTCCCGAGGCCAACGGTCGTCGCCGCATGGAGGTCGGCCACCGGTGGCATCCCCACGCCGGTGATCAGATTCGACCGCGGACAGACGACGATGGGGATGTCCGCATCCGCGACCGCCCGGAGATGTCTCGGCTCCGCATGGCCCATGTGCACGAGGAAATCCGGGTCAAGTGCCAGCGCCCCGTCGATGTCATCAGGGTCCCGCTCGCCGGCGTGGATACCGAAGGGCTTGCCAGCGGCAGCCGCCGCGGCGCGAACATCCGCGTAGTCCTCATCACGGACACTGGAGGCACCGAAGCCATCGGCCCGAGCGAGTGCCGCCTCCGAGGACCGCCCCATGATCTGCACCTCGATCGGCAGTCCCGCCTGCGCGGCCAGCAGCTGTTCGACGCCGTCGACGCCCCCCTCTCGGAACTCGATGGCCGCTGTGGTCCCGGAGTCGATCATCACCTGCAGCGACCCCCGGATCGCCCGGATGATCGTCTCCGGTGCAGCAGCCTGCAGCAGCTGATGCTTCAGCCCGTCAGGTGGTGCGACCAGCTCCTTCAGTGGGACCCCCGCACCCGCCTCCTTCGCGATGGAGTCACCCAGATGGGTGTGACCATTGACGAACGCTGGCATGATGATGTCCGCACCGTCGACATGCGTCTGCTCGAAGTCGACGATCAGTCCCCTCTCGATATGGAGCCGCCCCTCGATCGCATCGAGATCGCGACCCCACAGGACGGTCCCTTCCAGCTGCATACCAACCATTCGGGGACGGGGCTCTTCAATCGCGCCGATGGGTCTGTGCTCAGAACTGATCCAGTCGGGCAATCGCTGAGTCCGCGCGGTCGGCGAGGATACTGTGGTCCGTATCCAGTCCGAGTGTGCCGACCGCTGCGGTCTGGACCGCCTCACGGTGGGCAGCAGGGGTGTACACCCCCAACCGCCAGTTCGCCTCATTCGTCTGCTGCAGTGCCCGGACCAGGGGGGAGGCCGCCGCGATGCTCACGATCGCATCGCCGACGACGATCTGCGTCGACGCCTCGGGCATCGACGGGGCTGATGGGATGTCAACGAGGACCTCATCGACTGCGACACCCGCCGCCTCCGCGATGGTCGCCCGGAGGTCGGACGCCACATCGCCCGACGATCGGAGCGATGCGGGGACCGCCTCCCACTCCGCCCAGATCGCCCGCTTGTAGAGTTGCCGCTCATCGATCCGTGCCATCATCGAGGCCGTCGCCGACTCCGCCCGCAATCGCGCGCGCAGGTCGACATCATCCATGCGTCGCAACTGCGCTGCGGTGACCGCAGTCGTGTCGAGTAGCCGCTCGGTCGCCGCCCACAACATCCGCCGGGCGATGCGAGCGACATGATGCTGGTAGACGGTGGGGTTCATGAGCGCCCGTGCGAGCAGGAGCGATTCAGCCGTTTGGAGGTTCCCCGCAGCGAAGACCAGGGTCTCATCGACGAACCGGAGCGCGCGCACCAACCGCTCATGATCGATCGTTCCGTACGCCACGCCCGTGTGGTGTGCATCGCGCAGGAGGTAGTCCATCCGGTCGACATCGAGATCCCCGGAGATGACCTGCCCGTATCGGCCCTCACCACGAATCAAATCTGCGATTCGCACCGGCGAGAGCCCATAGGCTTCCAGCGTCTCTCCGACCTGGCCGGCCGAGACGATGTCGAGGACATCATCGTGAAGTTTCCCTGTCTCCCGGTGGATCAGCCCCTCGATGTTGTGGCTGAACGGCGGGTGGCCGACGTCGTGCAGCAGCGCCGCTGCGACCAGTTCGTCCCGTGCTGCACCATCGATCGACAGGACATCGCAGGCGCGTCGCGCGAGTGCGTACACGCCGATCGAGTGCTCGAGTCTGGTGTGGTTCGCGGACGGGTAGACCAAGCCGACAGTCCCAAGCTGGCTGATCCGCCGGAGCCGCTGCATCGCCGGCGTATCGAGCAGCTCAGTGGCGACACCCGTCATCTCGATGTGGTCGTGCACGCTGTCCTTGATCGTCGGCATCACCCGATGATGGCCCTGGGGGGGTAAAGACCCGCCGAGGGGCGGGCTCTTTGCGACAGGCCCCGATGGGGTGTCATGATCACCTACCTCGCCGGTGGGACGGGCACACCCAAGCTGCTGTGGGATGGATATGAAGCGGCCGATGCAGTCGTCGCAAACACGGGGGACGATGTGCTGATCGGTGACCTCTATGTTGCACCTGACCTCGACAGCGTGCTCTTCGGTGCCGCTGGCCTGCTCGACACCGACCGGTGGTGGGGCATCGCAGATGACGAGACGGGGGTCCACGAGGCACTCCAGACATGGCACGAGATGATGGGGACTGCACCCGGTGATGGATACCTCCGTGCTGAGCTGCAGCGGGGTGGACCTCGGTACGCCCAGTGGCGACGATACCGAGCAGATGTGAGCTTCATCGAGCTTGGCGATCGCGACCGCGCGCTGCATGCGGTGCGGGCTGCGGCCCTCATGCGTGGGGAGTCGCTGTCGGCGGTGACGACCCGACTCTGCGAGGGGATGGACATCCACACGCCCGTCGCGCCGATGAGCGATGACCCGGTCGCGACGATCATCCACACCGACGAGGGGCCCATGCATCTGCAGACCTTCTGGGTGGCTCGGCGTGCGGCACCGGCGGTCCGGACCGTGGAGTTCCGAGGGGCGACCGATGCACGGGTGAGTCCCACCGCGGCAGGGGCACTCACGGCCGAGACGATCGTGATCGGACCGGCGAACCCCATCACATCGATCGGCCCGATGCTGCAGCTCGATGGGGTCCTCGCGCAGCTGCAGCGGGCACAGGTGGTGGTGGTCTCACCGTTCGTTGGCACCGAGCCCTTCAGTGGACCTGCGGCAGCGCTCATGCGGGCGATGGGGTACGACGCATCCACAGCGGGTGTCGCAGCGGCATACCCCTTCGCAGATGCATTCGTGCTGGATGAGGACGACCCCACCGCACTCGAACGACCCGTCGTCCGCACCGACATCTCGATCGAGACGCCGGGCGATGCCGCCCGGGTCAGGGAGGCTGTCGTCAATGCGGTCACAGCAACACAGTGAAACACCGACGGGGCGAGGGCAGACCAATGAATGATGGTGTCCCCCTCATCGCCGCCTCGCTGTCGGGGGTGGCCGACCGCAGGTGGGCGCAGCAGGTGGCACCGCTGGTCAGCCGGGCGATGCTCGGCGGGATCGCCGTCGACCGACAGGCGCGTGCGGCAGCTCGGGCACTGCGTGGACGTGGACGCAGCGAGTTCATCCCGGCGGATCCGGCCACATGGATCGCCGAGATGACACGCACACCCCGGCCGGTGCCGATGGGCGTGAACGTGCGAGCGGGCACCCCACAGGCGGTGCGGACGGTCACGGCGGCTATCGACACCGCGGCTGTATGGGTCGAGTTGAACGCGCACTGCCGACAGCCAGAGATGTGTGCCGCGGGGGTGGGCGAACAGCTGCTCCGTGATCGGCGACGACTCGCGGAGCTGATCGCGGTGGGCGCCGACTCCGGGGCCAGGATGGGGGTGAAGGTGCGCGCGGAGGTCCCAGATGTCGATCTCGTGGCGGTCGCCCGGGACGTCGAGGCGGCGGGCGGTGCGTTCATCCACGTCGATGCGATGGACGACCCCGGTGCAGTGGCACGCATCGCGGGGGCGACGGGGGTCCAGGTGATCGCGAACAACGGTATCCGCAGCAGGGAGGATGTCATCAGCGCGCGAGCGGCCGGAGCGGCAGCGGTGAGTGTGGGGCGTCCCACCACCGACCTGCAGGCCCTCGCGCAGGTCGCCAGGAGCTGTGCGGCCGCCATCGCCAACCCATGAGCCGGACGGTCCGCCTCGCACTGGAGGCGCTCGTGCTGGACACCGCGGTGGGTCGCAAGCCGGGCGTTGTCGATCGATATCACGATCACCCGGACCAGCGTGCGGACCAGTTCGTCGCCGGTGCGCTCGGGGCGATGGATGGGCTCACAGCAGCGGTGGACGGGGGTCCCCTCGGCCAGGCGTTCCACACGGCGGTCTCGGGCATGGCCGAGGCGGCGGGGACGAACACCCACTTCGGGAGCCTGCTGTTGCTGGTCCCGCTCGTGCGTGCGGCTGCAGAGGACCGCCTCACCCCGTGTGGGATTGAGGATGTGCTCGCGGAGACGACCGTCGACGATGCCGTCGCGTTCCTTGAGGCGCTCCGTCTCGTCGACGTGCGGCTCGCACCCATAGACGCCGATGCGGCTGGTGTGGATGCCGCAGACCCGGCCCGCGCGATCGCCACGGTCCAGCGGGAGCAGCTCACCTGGACGGAGCTACTCGCGATGAGCCCGGTCGATGCGAACGCGGCGATCTGGCAATCTGGCTTCACACCGGTGTTCGAGACGGCCGACCGATTCGCGCGGTCACTACCGCTGGGGCCGCAGATCCCGGCGGTCTTCACCGAGACATTGCAGCGGTATCGGGACAGTCACATCATCGCGAGCCATGGCGAGGGCACCGCACGCTGGGTGCAGCATCTCGCCTCGCACGCACGGTCGCGCGCGCATCTGGATGCCCAGCTGCGCACGCGGGCGGTCAGCCCTGGTGCGACCGCAGACCATGTGACGGCAGCTGTGTTCGTCGAGCGCATCCACCGGGAGGCAGCCGACGATGGGGCGTGAGGCGCTGTCGTGGCCCAGTGCGATGTCCACGGCGACCACCACACCGGGGGCATGGCCCACCGCCATCTGCGGCATCACGGAGACGGTGATCACGACACGGGGGCCGAACGGGCGGTGGAATGCCGCGGCGTTGGGGCTGCACCGCGATGCCGCGAGGGTCACCGCACAGACGTACGGCCGGACACGAACCTGGCGGAACCTCCGTGCGGACGGTCGCGGCGTCATCAACCTGATCACCGACCCTCTGCAGTTCGTCCGCGCGGCACTCAGCGTGTATGAGCCACCCGAGCCCGTGCTCTCGGGTACGGCGGCGGTTATAGAGGTCACAGCGGCGGCCACACGCGAGTGGTCGGAGGAGGGGACGCAGATGACCCGCTGGGAGCTGGAGCCCGCATGGATGCGCATCCGGGAGTGGTGGCTGCCGACGTACCGCCGTGGCCGCACCGCGGTGATCGACGCCACGGTCGCCGCATCGCGACTGGATGTCCCCGGCGAGGATCCAGCTGCGTTGTGTGACGAACTCCGGCGCTGCGCTGCTATCGTCGAGCGCACAGGGAGCCCAACCGACAGGGCGGCCTTCGAGAAGATCGACGCACTCACAGGGTGGCGCGACCGGGTGGAGTGACCGCGACGGGAACGATTGGCTTTTGCTGGGGCGGCGGCCTCGTGGGGTATGCCCATCAAGCCGAAGTACATCAAGCAGATCGGGGGGATCCTCCTCGATCGGTATCCCGACTCGTTTGACACCGACTTCGATCACAACAAAGAGACCGTGACGTCGCTGACGAACGTCGATTCGAAGACCGTCCGCAACCGCGTCGCGGGCTACATCACCCGCAAGCTCGCCGATCAGGTCGAGTCTGCCTGAGGCGTCGTCTTCCGTCGGCCATCCGCCCGTTGAACAGCGGCCGCTCTGGCGTGCTCGGCCCACGGTCGTGACGGCCGGTCCGTCTCGGGTCGCCGGGTGGACTGGAGGTGCGTGATGACAGCGGCAATCGCCGCGAGCGTCGATGCATCCAGGGACCGCGCGCCGCGGATCACCATCCGCGGTGGCTCAGAGGGGGATGTTCCCATGGCGACGCTCCGGTGTGTCGATGTGTTTGCCATCGAGGCGCTCGAGGTCCGCGAGGAGACGCTCGCGCGTCTCTGCGGGTTCGATCACGGCGTCGATAAAGCCCGCCTCCGCTGCCGTGTACGGATTGGCGAACTCCTCCCGGTACTCCTCGACGAGCGCGGCGCGGCGGGCCTCAGGGTCATCGGCGACCGCCAGCTCATCCCGGTAGAGGATGTTCACCGCCCCCTGTGGTCCCATCACGGCGATCTCCGCAGTGGGCCATGCGTAGTTCGCATCTGCGCCCAGGTGCTTCGAGGCCATGACGTCGTAGGCCCCGCCGTACGCCTTGCGGGTGATCACCGTCAGTAGCGGCACCGTCGCCTCGGCATACGCATACAGCAGCTTCGCCCCGTGACGGATGATGCCGCCATGCTCCTGGTCGGTGCCCGGGAGGAAGCCCGGGACGTCCACCAATGTCAGGATGGGGATGCCGAAGCTGTCACAGAAGCGGACGAACCGAGCGGCCTTCACGGAGGCGTCGATGTCGAGCGTCCCCGCCTGTGCTTTCGGCTGGTTCGCGACGACGCCGACCGACTGGCCATCGAGGCGGGCGAAGCCGACGACGAGGTTCCGTGCGTATGCGGGCTGCAGCTCAAAAAGTGACCCCGCGTCGATGATGCCCTCCAGGACCGCATGCATATCGTACGGCTTCGACGGCGCATCCGGCACGACTGCCCCGGGGTCGGCGGCCGTCGGTGGCGCGCCCTCGTACCGCGGGGGGCGGTCGAGGTTGTTCGCCGGCAGATACGACAACAGCACACGCAACGCATCTAAGCACTGCCGCTCGTCCTCGAAGCACCGGTGTGCCACTCCAGACTCTTCGGTGTGAGTGCTCGCACCGCCGAGCGCCTCGAAGCTCACCTCCTCGCCGGTGACGGTTTCGATGACCTGCGGCCCGGTGATGAACATGTGGCTCGACCCGTCGACCATGAACGTGAAGTCGGTGATCGCGGGCGAGTAGACCGCGCCTCCTGCACAGGGGCCCATGATCGCCGACAGCTGCGGAACCACCCCTGAGCAGGCGGTGTTCGCGTTGAAGATCTCGCCGAAGCCGCCGAGGGCGCGCACTCCCTCCTGGATGCGCGCGCCACCAGAGTCGTTCAGGCCGATCAGCGGGTGACCGCTGGTCCGTGCGATCTCCATGAGCTTGGTGATCTTCTCGCCGACGACCTCCCCGAGGGAGCCCCCGAAGACGGTGAAATCATGTGCGAAGACACACACCGGACGGTCATCGATGCGGGCGGTGCCGATGACGACCCCGTCGCCCG
>Ga0209937_1000504_pt1 | contig 12410 bp, 13 predicted proteins | sample SalPon1_B_H2O_MG_FD_185699 | JGI IMG/M metagenome (GOLD analysis project Ga0209937, IMG submission 185699) | Salt pond water microbial communities from South San Francisco under conditions of wetland restoration - Salt Pond MetaG R1_B_H2O_MG... | ecosystem: Environmental > Aquatic > Non-marine... | reverse complement strand
AAGTGTTGTTGTGTACGGCATAGAAACTTCAACAGCATAAGGATTACAAATGCGTAGAATTTCAACAGGTGTACAAGGTAGACCAATACTAGGCAAATACTTCAGTGTTGATAACGTGTTATCTACCTTAGAAACTAACACAGACATTAGACTAGAACCATCAGGCTCAGGCAAGGTAGTAGCAGATGCGGATTTGAGAATATCTGCGGGCAACAGTTTAGAAATTCAGTCAGACACGACTAATCGCAGTGTTAACCTTATTGCTCCTAGTGGACTAGGATCAAATCTTACACTTACGCTGCCATCAGATACCGGAGCAGCAGGCGAGGCTTTAACTGTTGACGGATCGGGCAATTTAAGTTTTGTGAATTTAGCAGTAACAATAAATAATCAAACTGCCGACACAACTAGTTATTTCCCTACATTGACTACTAGTACTAGCGGCGGCTTGAACAGCATATCGGTATCAAGTTCAAAATTAAGTTTTCAGCCTTCGTCGGGAACAATGACAACAGTGAAACTTGTTGCAGATACGCTTGAAGGCAACGGCTCCGCTATTACAAATTTACCTACTCCTGACAATATCACTATCTCAGAAGATAGTTCAACAAATGGAACATTTCATCCTACCTTTGTAAGCGGTACTAGTGGAACTAGAAATGTCGAGTCAGACAATGATTTGACATATAATCCATCTTTGGGAGAATTAACTGCAACTCTGGTTACTGCTAGCTCGGATGAAAGATTAAAGACCGAAATCAAAACCATAGACTCGGCACTGGAAAAAATATCTTCTCTGAGAGGTGTTACTTTTACAAGAAAGCAAACATTCAACAAAGAATTAGGACTGATAGCACAGGAAGTAGAAAAAATTATACCTGAAGCTGTAACAAGCAATGAAAAAGGGTTTAAAAGCATAGCATACGGTAACTTGGTAGGCGTTTTAATTGAAGCAATTAAAGAACAAAATTATAAAATTGCGGAATTAGAGAACAGAATATGAGTACAAGACTTACATCTTCCGGCATAGAGTTTCCCGGCGGCGGAAATCGCAGCGGAATTGCAGTGCCTTTTCAGGACAGAGATTCAACTGCTAACAGTATAACCACCGGTAGAACTTGGACTCGTTTATTTGATACAAAAGAGTTCCAAATGCCAGCAAGATGTGCATTTACAATGCATTTTAGGGGTCCTTGCAGAGAAGAAAATGGTCAAGGCTGGGGAGGAATGTATGTGAGACAATACTATAGTGTAAATGGCGGTTCTTATGTATATCTAGGGGACAGTGGATACACCACAGCTATGTATGATAATGCCGAAGCAATCAGTGGTCATAACCACATGGTTAAATTTGATTTTACAAATTTTGATCAGCCTTTTGGCATACGTTTTAGGTTTGATGCACAAGGTTATAGCACTATGCGCACAGGTGGCAGCAATAACATAGAAAATGGCGACTCTACATATACTGGGACTTCTGCAAATTGGTGGCAGGTTGTTACTATCAACGGATTTAGTTATCCAGAATAGGAAAATAAAATGGCAAGATTAACACCAAACGGAATAGAATACGGAGATCAAACAGGACTGTCTCAAAAGTTGCCAACTCAAACTTCGGGATGGTTTCATTACGAATGGGTTCAAACTTCAAGAATAGACTTTGCAGGAAGCGTTACTGGACAAACTACGGGAACAATGCCTTTACCGGCTCGGGCCAAGGTGTTTGTTTATACATATACGCCCATGCGTGGAAACGGAGACACAAATGATTGGGGCGGACACTATGAAGATTTGCAATATGAAATCAATGGTGGATCCTTTATCAGCGTGGGTGAATCGGGATTCGTGTCTATGATGCAACTAGATGCTGTTCCTATAAGCAAACACACTGATTTCTGTGTTTTTGATTTTAGAGGTATCACTTCTGATTTCGATTTACGACTTAGAACAAGACACAGAGATTATAACAGCGCAGGTAGGATCAACTCGGGTACTTCAGTAGGCGGTGGCAGTTCAAATCCTCACGCACCGCAAAACGCTTACTACAAAAACATAATTGTGCAAGGATTTGCTCAGCAGTAAGGAAATAAAAATGGCAAAACTAACAGAAGAAACAAGACGCAAATTAGAAATGAACATGCTGTATAATCCTCCGGGATTAATAGATGCAGCAGAAGAATTAGATCCTGATTTTTTAGGAGGATGGATTATTCCTGCTGATAAAAATGATGCAGATAAACCTGGACAGCCAGGAATCAAAGGCACAGATGATTTTGAATTTAATCCACCAGTGGATTATCCAGATTATGTACCGCCTTCTAAACAAGAAGTTTATGACAAGTGGCTGGAGCTGTACGCCGAATATGATAAAAAATATTATCAATTAGAACGCAAAATAGACTATGAAAGATTAGAAGAGCAGATAGATAAATTATTCCACGATGTAGAAAATGGATTTTTTGGAGAAGCAGCAAAATCAGGACAATTTTTTCAGTGCATAAATAATGTAAAATGTAAATGGCCTAAGGAGTAGTCATGCCAACAACATTAACAGCAAATGGTGTACAGTACGATAACGGAGTTGAAATATCTTCCGTTCCTTTTATGTATCAATGGATAGAAGATAATTCCAGTGGAATTAACTCATCATTTAGCACACATACCACTACTCCTGATTGGCAAATGCCAGCTCGCTCAAAGGGCACTCTGTATTTTTATTTCCCCCAAAGAAATGATAACGGCAGCTGGGGCGGCGGCTACTTGAGAATTTACTATAGAATTAATTCAGGAAATTGGGTAAATTTGGGCCATAGCGGATATTCTCAATGCGACTCTATAATGGTAGACGATGCACAACGCATAGATTCACAGTGTCAATCTTTCTCATTTGACTGGACCAGCATCTCGTCTAATTTTACAGTGGCTTTTAGATTTGACTTTGAATACTACGATGGCAACGGAAGTGTAATCGGTTCGTGTGCCACGACTAACAGCGGCAACAGCACATACACTGTGTATCATGATGCAGATGGAAATCCCACCAACTATGGAGGTTGCTATTCTAGATCTCATATTTGCCTAATTGGCCAAGGCTATTCTAGTGACTGATTTCTAAAATTCTTTATAAAACTATCATAATTCATTACATTTTCAGTTTCACTATAAAATTGCTCTTTGATACTTTGTTTTGTTTTTTCTATAAAGAAATCAGAACTTCCAGCCAGCATGTCAAACTTATTCAATCCTGCTAGCACATGAGAATACAGCGGCCACCCTGGACTGCCAAACTGGTTACTAAACATACTGTGAGGAGGAATTTCTTGCTTACATATTTCAATTAACTGCTTAATGTATTCAGGAGATCTGACTTCGTTATTCATATATCTCCAAAATTCGCTATCCTGTCTATTGCCAAGATAATGTAAGAAAATAAAATCTTTTGTTTCGTCAAAAATAGTTCTAACTCTACTGTTATAAAAGTAGGATTTTGCTTCAAGAGTATTATTCGACATTTCAACATTGATATAATCATTGCACAACCAAATTAGTTGACAGACAGTTGTGTGTATTGAAGTGGCTTCCAAGGGTTCTATAAATCCAGAACTTAACCCAACTGCTACGCAATTTTTAATCCATGGCTTTTCTAATCTGCCTGCTTCGAACTCTATTACTTTTCTAACGTCGATAGGCATGTTGAAATGTTGTTCAACCTCGTTTTTTGCATGTTCGGGAGATATAAAATCTCTGTTAAAAACATATCCGCAACCCAAACGTGTCATTAGAGGAATTTTCCACATCCATCCTGCTGACATCGCTTGGGCAGTAGTATAAGGATATGGTTTAAGGTCATTAGTGTATTGTAAATTAAAATTTAGGGCTGTGTTTGCTGGTAGTATGTCACTGTACGATTTCCATTCAGGATTGAGAGATCCTATTAGTAATCTTTGAAAGCCGGTGCAGTCAATATAAAGATCAGCCGAATAACTGTCTTGGTTTGTGTGTAAATTTTGGATAAATCCAGTATCTGACACAGTTGTGTTAAGAATAGTTTCCCTTTTGTGTACAACGCCTTTTTTAAGACATATTTCCTTAAAATAGGCTGCAGTTTTGTATGCATCTATGTGCATTGCTTCGTTAAATCCAAAATAACTGCCATTCTTATCGTACGGCGATAAGTTTTTTTCTAATAAATGACCAAATAAAGAAATGGACTTTAAACTTTCGCCATTTTCCAGTCGAAGAAAATATTCAAATAAATCATTATTGGCAAAAGAAGTAAACACTCCTCCGTCAATTGGTCCATGATAATAACCTTTTTTTGAAGCAAAATCTTTATGCTTGATGGAATATTTGAATGTAGCGCCTGTAGTTGAAATAAACTTGTTCATGTCACAACCAAAATTTCCAAATTGGTTCTTAATTACATTTGTAAAAAGATGGGTTGTGCTTTCACCGACTCCTATTGGTTGAGACTTTTCGCTGTCAATAATTGTAATATTTTTTGGATCTAAGTTTTTTATAGATGAAACAAACAGGGCTGCAAGCCAGCCGGCTGTTCCGCCTCCTGCTATTATAATTTTCATTATTGTTGTTCCTTAATCATTAAGTTATCTGTAAGTTTTCTTCTTCCAAAAGAATTTTTTATAGCCTCTTTCAAAAATAGAATGAATACAGACCCTGGTCCGATCTACTACAGTGTTGAAACCGCTATTAGTTTCTTCAACACAAGAGTCCCAAGAATCTCTCTTAAAAGGAATAACTTGGACTAAAGGCATTCCCTGATGCAGTGTACCTTTGTACTGTTTTGTTTTCCAAATCATTGGAAAATTTATATAATCCATATACAAATCGGTTTCAACAACGCCGGTTATGATTTCAAAATCTAAATCAAATCGGTTGAAAGGAGTGGTAAAGATACAGGAATACCCAGGAGGAGTTTTAATTATCCACGGCGAATGTATTTTTAATGGCCTATCGCCATAATGTTTTGATACAATTGGTGTTTGTTTTACCTGTTCGCTTTTGTGAGTCGAAACGGCGCCCGGTGCCTCGTTCATTGATCTTTTCCATGAACAAGACACTGCAGGAGATTCCTCGTTGTCGTGAGTTTCAAAATAGAGATCTTGCCACAGCGGAATGATATAGCCTGTAGTTAACGCATCTCTAAAAGGAATGCATTTTTTCAGTGTTCCTGCTTCTAAGGGATCAGAACTATAGTCAGCAGGCATTTTTTTATACCATTGTGGTAAAAATTTACTAGCAGGACAAGGAGCAGGAATAGTGTCCTTAAGTTGCGGCTCGCACCAGAATTCTATTTTTTTTGACAAATTGTATTTCCTTAATGTTATACAAATCTTTTTTTAACAGTGATTGTACCAAGTTTTAAACATGCTAAAAAGCAAACATATAAGTAATTTTACAAAATATACTTATATGGTTAGCCTATGAACAATAATATATCTGAAATGGTTACAAATAATACTTTGCAATTGATGCAAAGTACGCAAACTCCAAGTAATGAAAACAAAAAAATAGCAATAATAGGCAAGGGCACGGCTGGAATTTTACAAACTTTATGCTTACTGGATAAAGGATTTGTTAACATAGATATTTTTTACGATCCAGATATAAAAGAACTTCCAGTCGGCGAATCCACTACACCGATTGTGGCTAGTATTTTGTTAAATTCTCTAAATCTGAAAATCAGCGATCTTGTAGAAAATGGAATAGCTTCCTATAAAAATGCAGTGCAATTCATTAATTGGGGAAGTGGTCAAACCTTCAATCATTTTTTTGCAGGTAACACCGTTGCCTTTCATCTGTTTACACATAAATTTAATTCCTTTATTTGTAAAAAAATTGAAAAGTTAGGCATAAATTTTATTCCAGAAAAAGTCAATGACATACACGAAACAGACGATTTTGTTTGCATAAACAAAAGAAATTACGACCATGTTGTTCATTGTGTGGGCTGGAAAGAAAATGTTACTTCCTATGTGAATTCTGAATTTGAGTCTGTTAACTCGGCACTTGTGTTTACAAAATATGGAAACACTAGTTTTTTTGAGACAATACATAGAGCTCATGATTCAGGGTGGCAGTTTGAGTTGCCATTTCCAGAACAGAAGTTAAGCAGATGTGGCTTTTTGTTCAATAACAATTATCTATCAACCGACCAAGCATTTGATCTTTTTGATAACAATGAGCCTCCGACACTGTTACAATGGCAACCAAGATACTCCAGCAGGATATTGATTTCAAATAGACAATCTTGCAATGGAAATTGTTTATTTTTCCTAGAACCTTTGCAAGCTTTTTCCACTTTTTATTATATAAACTTTGGCACAATGATAGCAAACTATCTGGAAAACAATCAACCTAAATCAATAATAAATCAAGAATATCTTAAAAAAATACAAAGTTATCAATCATTGATTGCTTTGCACTATTCATATGGCTCAACTTTCAATAGTGACTTTTGGCGTGACATAATCAATGAGTCTAATAAATTTCTGCAAATTAACAAAATTGACAAAGAACTAATGGCAGAATTAGCAGTTGATTCCATCGGATCTTTTGGGTTCGGACTTGATGGATTTGCAGCTGAGGATTTTTTACAGATACACCAAGGCATGCTTGGATTAAAATAAAGGAACACTTTGCATGAATGATTTTATAAACCTTTTCAGCACTCCTATTTACGAGGCAACTCTTGCGTTGGATCTTGAAAAACTAAAATCATATTGCTACAAATGTCAAGAACAGGACACAATTGGTTGTCAAAAATCAAATCGAAATGGCTTCCATTCAAAAAATTTAAATCTAACCGACGAAACATTAGGACCATTACAAAATCAGATAGTGTTTCACATGAACAAATATGCTGACATACTGAATGCAACAGGAATGTCAGAAATAACAAGTATGTGGATTAATATTAATCCACCAAATGGCAGTAATGTAGCACACATACATCCTGGTGCATTTATGTCCGGAGTAATGTTTATTCAAACCAACGAACACACTGGCAACTTATATTTTCAAAATCCAAATCCTGTAGAATTTGACTGGAAGTCTAAATTTTTCAAAAACACAAGATTGAACACCTATTGCAACGACATGTGGGATTTTTTACCACGTGAAAATAGTTTATATCTGTTTCCAAGTTGGGCCAAGCACGGCGTTCATACCAATGTGTCTGATTTTGACAGAATATCGATTAGCTTTAACGGACAATTAAAATAGAATAAAAAAATAAATTAGGAGAATGTTGTATGGAACCAGAATATTTTGAAAACATAGTGCAAGGAAAAGTAAATGAGTTAATAAAAGAATCGTTGCTTGAAAAATCTTCATGGAAAATTAACAGTGATAACTTGCCTATAGAAGTTTTCAACAGCATACACGGGGGCTCCGACGGCGGAATGCTTTTAATGTCGTTTCACGAAAATGACAAGCAAAACAACGATTGCTATGATATAAATTTATTTGCAAATATGATATTAAGATTTGTATTGGAAGAATCTTTTGTGGATCACCAGCATGCCAGGGTACGACGATTTTCTAAAATAGAAAAAGTAAGATTTTTATGGAATTATTATCATGGCAATTCAATTGGCGTTGAACATCAAGATGATACGCGTGATAATTATTATTCCATAGTTTATTATTTAAACACGGTAGAAAACGCAGGAACGTGGATTAAAAAAGAAGACGGCGAAACGGTATTTGCTCCATCGTTGGCCGGCAGTGCTGTCTTATTTCCTTCTAAATTAATTCACTATGGCACGGCAGCAAAAAAAAATTCCGTTAGACTTTGTTTGAACATATTATTTAAAGCAGAAGAGTGCTAAAACCAAAAAACATTATTTTTTATAATCTGCAATTTTTGTTTGTTATTCTTTTTTTGCAGAGTTCTTTTTAACCCATAGTGCAGAGGATTTGGCCAAGCTGGATATTCTATCCAAGCATATCCATCGTGCTCATAATTTAACATAGGTCGAAATTCATGATTTACCAAACACACATAGGTGTGATATTCAAACTCTTCGTCCTTGCTCCTAAACCTTTCTAGAGGTATTGTTTTACCTATCAAAACTTCGCCGACTTCTTCGAAAATCTCACGCTCACAGGCTTGCCAAGCAGTTTCTCCTGATTCTGCTGTACCACCTGCTAACCCCCAAACTTTACTATGCTTGCTTTGCGTTCGATGCAGAAATAAAAATCTATCTGTGTCTACAGCGTAAAAAAGTGCGCCTGCGCATATCTGTGTCATACTAGTAATTATTTCAAAAAAACAATACACAAGACCAAAGCGAAACCAAATAAATACATACATGGTAACTGGAAACACACAATGAGTGAACTATTTGATAGAATACGGATTATACCTAGAGAAAATAATTTTCTAGACAGAATCACGGGCTCTAGCGGCCAAATTTACACAAATCGAGACACTGGAAGTTTGAGAGTCTACGACGGTAGCACTGTAGGCGGCACCGAAGTTGCTGCTGCAAATTTTCAAAACATCAACAGTGATGCACAACTGGATTTACAGTCAAAAAAGAATCGTATACGCTTCCACTGGGACACTTTAAGCGATCTAGAAACTGAAGTAGATCCTGTGACCTATCATGGCATGATTGCTCATGTTCACTCTGAAGGCAGACTGTATTTTGCTCATGCAGCTGAATGGATTCCGGTTGCAAATTTAGCAGAAGTGCCTGCCATACCCTACGAAGCAGATTCTGAAGATGAATTACAATGGGTTGAAGGTACCTGGGATTTTGGCAACAACATTATAAAATATGCAAACGCAATACAGTTGGAAGCCGATCTTGCAAACTACGACGCAGGTGTATATCACGGCATGACTATGCATGTTCACGAAACAGGCGCTCTGTACTATGCCCACGCCGGCGAATGGCGTAAATTAATAACCGACATCGCACATTCAGATGTGGAATCTGCAGGCTATGTTTCTCCTCTTGGCGCTGCAGCATACTCAAATTCTTACACAGATTTGAATAACATACCAACCAGCATTACGGATTTTGGCATTACAGATGGCGAAAATGGCCAAGTATTAAGCACAGACGGTTCTGGTACATTCTCTTTTGTAGACCCTTCAGGAGGATCTGCTACCGCATTCTCTACTGTAATTTCAGACGATGGCACTTACACAGCAGAATCTACAACTGATCTCTTAATTGCAGGTGGCACAAACATTGCAACCGAAGTTGTAACAGACTCTGACACTGTGACAGTTAATTTACAGTCTTTTTCTATTGATTTTTTATCTGACGTAGACACTGCAACCAATCCGCCCAGTTCAGGTCAAGTTCTTAAGTGGGATGGTGCAAAATGGGCGCCGGGAACTGATGTAGCAGAAGGTGGTTCAGGACTAGATGCTGATACCTTAGACGGGCAGGATGGCGCATACTATCTCAACTACAACAATTTTACGAACACTCCTGCAACGCTGACACTAGACAGTCTGTCAGTGGGCAACGAGCTTGCTGCTGCCGGCAACGGTGCTGTATCATATGACAATACCTCAGGTGTGTTTAGATATACACCTCCTACTGCTGCGGGCATAGGCGCACTCACAGAAGTTGCTTTTGATGACTTAACCGCAACGCCTACAACCGTTGCAGGATACGGAATCACAGATGCGTTTTCTGGAGATTACACAGATCTCTCAAACACACCTAGCATTCCCAGTGTGCTTACTGACCTTGGTATTACAGACGGTGCAGACGGAGAAGTATTAACCACAGACGGCGCCGGTAATTTTGAATTCGCAGCAGTATCCGGAGGCGGAGGCGATCCTGATCAAAATATCTTTGCAACTGTATCTTCAGACTCAGGCTCTACCACAGCAGACACTGTAACAGACACACTTACTATCGCAGGCGGCACAGATATCGCAACTTCCGTAAGCGGAGACACTGTGACAATAGATTTCACAGGCTCTTCGGGCGCCAGTCAAAATCTGTTTGAAACTGTGTCGGCAGATTCAGGATCTACTACAGCAGATACCAGCACAGACACACTAACTGTATCCGGCGGCACAGATATCACAACCTCTGTATCCGGAGACACAGTCACTATAAGTTACACTGGTTCAGGCGGAGGCGCTGCAAATTTCAACGAACTCGCAGATGTTGGTTCTGCAGGCATAGATGTCAATGCCATATTTGAGGCTGCTATTGTCACTCTGAGAGTAGACAACAACGGAGCAAGTGCATACACATTTGACTCACATTACGCAGGTGATAATCCCACAATCTATGCACTATCGGGCACTACGATAGCGTTTGACCTCGATCAAATAGGTGGTCATCCTTTTGAAATACAGGATTCTGGAGGTTCTGCTATATCTAGTGGACTTGTGCATGTCAGTGCCGCAGGTTCTGTTAGCACAGGTGCTTCTGCACAGGGATTTGATTCTGGAACACTGTACTGGAGGATACAGGAAAGTCTCTCAGGCAATTATCAGTATCAGTGTCAATTCCACTCTGGCATGAATGGCACAATCACTGTTAAGAGACTAAGCGCAATTTAGAATTCTATGCGCCAGGTGCCCTGCTGATATTCGCCTTCGAATGACAGACGCCATTCTGAATTTTCAAATTTGTATTGAACACCGGTGTTGAGATTTGTAGTATACACAGGCGTCACTGTGGAATCCGAGTCAGTAGAATCGAACACAACCTGCCACTCTGTGCCTGTCCATTCTATAATATCATTAGCACTAGCCGTAAAGTCTGAACCGTCCGCGTTCTTCCAAGCGTCTGCCCCATCTGTATTTTCAGAATTGCCAATTGACTCTAGTATTAATATTCTTGGATTGGCACTAAGTTCTAGATTTTCGGGATTTGATTTTTGCGGATCTATAATATAATCTATTTTTGATCTTGGTCCCAAACTGCTGGTAATTACAGTGTCAGTGGGAATTGAATCTTCGTCCCAATTTACAACTGCCTGCGAAGTATCTGTAGATACTGCAAATGTACCTACAATTTCTGTTGGTAGATCTGAACGCTGTAATCGTATAGTTGATATGCCTTCTTCAAACTTGAACGGAAATGCTTCTAAAAACTGCCACCATGATATTCCGCCTACACTGCCGTTTTTGACCAGTTGTAGAGTATTATTCATAACTAGTAGATCAATATTCTGATAGGTGGTTTTGAGAATTGCTAGTACAGATTCTTCTGTATCATAGTCTTTTCTTGTGGTAGCACGTTCGATATCACCCGACTCGTTTACAAATAGTTCTGTTTGAATATCAGCGTCGCCTTCGGGTAATGAAAAGTCTATGTCTGTTGTAGCATCTATCAATTCCTGCTTGGAATTGTGAATTCTACTTACAATGTCTGTTATTACACCCATTCGTTTTACTTTCGCAGGAGGCGAAATGTATATAGGCGTAGTAAATGACAGTGTAGAAACGTCTATTTCTGTTTCTGTGCCCTGAGGTATTGTTCTTGAACTCCAAGTTATTGAATCAAGATATACTGCGGATAGGGAAGTCCAGTCAAGATAGTTGTCTGTGGTCTGTAATTCAAGAGAAGGATTAAACAGCATTAGTATCTGCTCAAGTATCTGCAGTTTCTGATCTGTGTTTGTGCTCCATAAATCTACACTAACTGTGAGAGTGTAGGGTGTTGGCATGAGACGTTCGACAGTATAGTTCTTGCCTTCTGTGTTTAGATATTCGTTGCCTGCAGAGTCAAATTCTCTTTCTCGAATATTAACTTTGTTAACGTAGGAGGAATCTGCCAGTCTCGAAGTGTCTAGTTCTAGTCCTGTGACATACAGAGCCATTCGAGGCGCATTTGGAATTTTATTTTCTGAATTGTTTCTTATAATGTTAGCAACCTGACGAGTAAGATCCCCATACATTGCAGGCACTGTGACTACGTTGCCTGAACCGTCCTTGTAGGAAAAGCCACTCATCATTCTTATCATCTGAGTGATGTATCTTCTTAGTTGTCCGTCTCCAAAATGATCTAATCTATTTGACATCAGTTATCTGCCCGTGGTCTAAGTGCTTTTGACAGTGCCTGTCGCTCTGCTTCTCTGTTGCGATAGAATTTCACTTCCCATGCGCCTGTGTAATCAATTGACTCTTGAACACCTGATATCTCGGGCAGTTCTATTGTGATTCGGGAACTGTCCTGAGTGGTAATCATAGCAGGATAATCCGCAACAGCATAGGATTTTTCTAGTGTGTCATATTTCAAAACCAAATACTCTGCTTGGTCTGTGACTGCGATATTGGTATGTATTTCTGTATCGCCTTTCTCTAAATTAACTACGTCCTGTGCTGCTAGATCGTTGTACACAAAGTTTCGGTTATTGATAAACCCTGTCTTCTGTGTGCGTCTGTCTTGTGAATTTGT
>Ga0209937_1000496_pt1 | contig 12501 bp, 11 predicted proteins | sample SalPon1_B_H2O_MG_FD_185699 | JGI IMG/M metagenome (GOLD analysis project Ga0209937, IMG submission 185699) | Salt pond water microbial communities from South San Francisco under conditions of wetland restoration - Salt Pond MetaG R1_B_H2O_MG... | ecosystem: Environmental > Aquatic > Non-marine... | reverse complement strand
GGCCACATCAAGACTCTGTAAAAATAGAATGGAATTTAGGTAAGCGATGTAATCTTGATTGTACTTATTGTCCTGCGGAGATACATGATAATCATTCTCCGCATACAGATATAGAGATTCTAAAATCCACAGTAGATAAACTTTCTCAGATTGACAAGCCTTTGAGAATAAGTTTTACTGGGGGCGAGCCCTGTGTTCATCCCAAAATATCAGAACTGTTTGATTACACAAGACAGCATGCTTCGTGGATTAATGTAACCACAAATGGAACACGTAAAGCGGAATGGTATGCTGAACAACCTCTAGATCATATTGTGTTTTCTCTACACTTTGAAACTGCCGACTGGGAACGACATTTGATAAACATCGTAGAAACTTATAAATTAGTAGATATTCCAATACAGGTTAATGTCATGGCACATCACCAGCATATGGCAGATGTCAAGTTTGCCGCTATACTTCTACAAAATCACAAAATAAAGTATGTTATACGCCGCATTCGTTGGACAGAATCGCATGATCGGTTTGATGATATGCGCTACGACCAAAAAGATCTAGACTGGATCTTAAAAGACGAAGCAACTGCACTGCCAAACTGCGAAGTTGACGGAGAATATTATATACATGCTAATGATATCATTAAAAAGCATGACAATCAATTTCAAGGTTGGCAATGTAATATAGGACTGGAAAGTTTAATGATTAATTGGGACGGTGAAGTTCATAGAGCAACATGTAGAGTTGGGGGTAGTTTAGGAAATATCTATTACGAAAATTTTGATATTCCTACCGAACCGGTTACTTGTACTCGAAATTGGTGCACCTGTGCTGCTGATATTCCTATAACAAAATCACAAATCTAGTTCTGGAAAATACATTCTCCAAGATAGATTTCTTTGCGCATCCAATTTATCTAGATATTCTACGAGCATGGGCAGTTTATCAGACCAATCTTCCTCAAACATGTAATTAATTAACCCGAGCCACCTTTGTTTTCCGTAGGGGTGTGAGTGAAAATATTCACAATCAATTTCAGAAATTAGGGTTTTTATTTTTTCAGCCGCTTTATGTTTTTCTGACAGTGGCAAAACCCTTACATTTTGAAAACTAGGAAGATATACCAAATGTGTTCCTATAATAGGCGCTCCCTGGTTTTCCTTGTTTATTTCCATTTGATTCTTTAAAAAGAACCTAGCCATATCGGGTATATGCATTACATTGAGTGCTTGTACTGCACAGGCAACATTTACAAATACATTATCAGTAGATTCTGTTGTTATTTTGTATAACTTATGATAAACAGAATCCCAATCTGAAGGGTAACGTATATAATTATTCCTATCTCCGATAGCATCTAGACTGAAATTAAACTTTACTTTAGAAAAATGGCTCCATAATTCTAAAAATTCATCACTCACATACGTTCCGTTCGAATTATATCTCAAAATAATGTTTTTTGCTCGCCCCGATTCTACTAGATTTTTTAGAATCCTTTTATGCTCTGGTATCATTAAAGGTTCGCCGCCGGCGAAGTATAATTCTCTAATGTTTTCTAACTGGTCATCAACAGATCGAAGAAAGTTGTTTTTTTGATACCAATTGTAATCAAAGGACGAATCCCAACCTAGATCATTTTTTAGATTATCATTTTCTATTGTAGGAAGCATAAGTTTCCACTCTTTAATCCAAGACGAACTATCGTGAGGAGAACACATAGTGCATTTGAGATTACAAACGTTTCCTAATCTTAAATCAAAATAGGGAATTTTACAAGGCAGCGACCCGTCCTTTCCTGTCTGCGAATAAATTTCTTCTAGATTTAATCTTTCCTTCCAAACTTCTGTTTCCCATTGCCTTTTACTAACAACTCCATTTGATTCTTCAGTGAAACACTTGGTGCATGACGGAGGTACTTGTCCTTGCAGCATCTGCAGTCTAGTTTGTTTCATGAAAGACGAGTTCCAAATAGTTTCGATAGAACTTTCTCTTAGGTTCATAGGAACACCGTCTTCTTTAACTAATCCCAATATCTTATCATCTACCTTGCCGGCTCCGCTTGCGTTAGAAGTGCAGCAAAGCCGTACATCGCCATTAGGTCTAGTAGCAAGATGTATCCAAGGAAGCGGGCAAATGGTATTACTCATCAAAATTCCTTGTTTCGACAAACTGATCATTTGGCTTAGAGTATAGGTTTTTTACCTTGCCGCACATTCTAGCACAGGTTATGATACTTTTTTCTTTCCAATATTTTTCCCATAAATTCTGATATTCGACCGAATTAACAATATTTCTTAACGATTTCTTAGTAGCATTAAGATTTCTTCTACCCCCGAAATCATTTACTATTTTCCAATATTCTTGATTTATTTTATTTCTGATCTCAATAATAGAATCGTTTCTTTCTGGCGGATGATATGGAATCATTGCAATCCAGCAACAGGGGAAAACATGGCATTGTGCATCAACATAAACTTCTTTTGTGTGTTTAGCATGACAACTGATTTCTGTATTCTCAAGTATATTTTTGTAATTTTTTATTATAGATTCATCTATTATTTTGATATCAGATTCTGTGCTTGGTTCTAGATTATAAACAATTTCGCCAGACGAATCTAAGACAGGAAAAACTGCTTCTAGTACCCATCTAGAACTATCTTTGAGTGTAAATTCATAAAATCCTAATTCTTTAGCAATTCTTTGTGCTTCGTCAACTTGGTGTTCGTTGTGCTTAAATCTTATGAATGCCCAACTAGCATTACCTCCGGCATCGATAAAGGCTTTAGCATTATCAATAATTTTATTATAATCTGTTCCTATTCTATATAAAGAATGTGTGTCCTCTAATCCGTCAATGGCAAAAATTACAGAACTTTTCTTGTTTAATTTTTCACCTAAATCCTTCCACCATTCGGTGTTTCTTAAACTTCCGTTTGTATGAATTCTTATTTCTATATTAGGATTAACCGATAGAGTATATTCTATCATGTCAGGTAAATTTTTGTTTAAAAGCGGATCACCGTAATTACCACAAAACATAATTTTATTGATCTGATTACAAACTTCTTCGTTTAGTATCTTTTTATATTGTGATAGAGTCCAACCGTTTTTTTGTAGGTTAGGATTTTCTATGCCACCGTGGATATTGCGTGTACACATAGGACACGATGCTTGACAATTATTTGTAATTTCTAAATGAAGAGACTCTAATTCTGTAAAATCAAACATTCTTATACCCGATTACCATAAATCTATAATACTTTTCTGTAGAGAAAAAACTGCTGACCGTATTATTTAGATTTAATTTATTTTCTAGTTCTTCTAATGAATTTACGCAGTTAACATGTTCTTCTAATTCAAAAAAATTATTACTTTGAACTACAACAAGACTGTTATTTGGAATTTGTTCCTGCCATTTGGTAAGAGTAGAATTATCTACATGTTCAGCACTTGTGTTAATAACTATATTCGGTATTTCTGTGTATTCGAACTCTTGCATATCTGCTGTTATAGCAGCAAATTTACCTTCTATTTCGTATTGTTTGTTAACAGTTCTAGCAGTTTCTTCACAATTAGGGTCTATATCAAGTGAAGTTATATGTTCAATTGGAATATTTGAATTAAAAAGCAGAGACGCTAACACTCCATTCCATCCACCATGTATAACAACGCGATTAGGCTTATCTAGCGCATACTTTGATAGATTTTCGATTAACCATATCTTAGAACGAACTTGGCCTTTCCAAAAACTTTCTAGGGTTCTATATCTGTCGTTAGAGTTCCTGATAGCATCCATCCAGAATAAAACATCTTCTATGTCAACTTTCATATCGTACCTTGGGTATTTTGGAATCTGCTGAACTTACACAAGTTGGTGTTATACACTTTTTAGGTGATTGAAATAAATCAAAACCTTTATCGATAGTGCCAAGAGGTTCGTCATGGCAGGAATAAGAACGTTTAATCTCACCGCCTGGCTCACGGATAATACAACTCTGATAACCAGCATTACAGTTCCAGCCTTTGAACTTGTTAAATCCAAACGCATTTAGCCGTTCTGCTTGATCTAAGTCGTATTCTGTGCCAGCATCGTCCGTTAATCTCATCTGAGCAAGTTCTTCGCCATTAGCATGCTGCGGAAAGCCTGTCTGTAAACAGTCAACCTGTGCCTGAGTATACCCATGCACTACAAAACTTGCTGTAGGGTCGCTTTGAGGCTTTACAGTGACGTTTATGCCCCGGTCAGCAAAGCGCTGGCAGCGTTCCCAATATTCGTCAAACAATTCTGGCACCATAACCTGATTGATTGTGACAAATACTCCGGCGTCTATCAGTTGAAGACACTTGTCGCCGAACTGTTGTTCATCGGCAAACTCTGCGTGAAAACTTGCGGTGATAGATCTCCTGCTGAGATTTTCAGTAGCAGCAATCCAGCGGTTCCACCATTTCGCACCTGGTGACAGATTAGTAGTCATGTGTATGCTTTGATACTCTGGCAGGCTGTCGTCAGCATAGTGTTCAACCAATTTGAGAAAATGTTTAAACGCAGTTGGTTCGCCTCCGGAAAAACTGAAGTGGAAACTGTCGAAACCATTGAGACGACTCTGTGCCTTTATGTTGTCCATCACACTACAGTAGGTTTCTAGAGGACGGTGATCTGAGACACTAGATCTTGCGTATGGCCAGCAATAAGAGCATGAATAATTACAATATCTAGCCAGGATCCAAGAAACTGAGAAAAGACGGTGGTCTAGGAGAGTCTTTTGGCCTAGTTTAACTATTTTATCGAATGGTATTTGCTGAAAATCTTTCATATAACCAGTCAAAATCGTTTATTTTCTGTAATTCGGCAACGTTGTTTTTGTTTTCTTCACCGAATTTTCTACCCTCTTTAGCACCTTTGATAGCATCTATGCCAAAAGGTCGGTTTACACCTTGATTACACCATATTTCTAAGCGTTCAAGTGTTTCTGAATTAAGTTGTCTGTCTATTGTTTGGCTGGCAAGTTTCACACACTCTCTAAAACCGGATCGCCAAGACGAAAATGGATCTGTGTTAAATGCCGTTATGTTTGATGTTTGTTCTACTGCTTTAAAACTGTCTGATATAGAAGTTGTCATGTCGGGCTTTGAGGTGTCCATTTTTAGGGTCTTTGTTCTTGGAAGTAATTTTACACCGCCGTAGCCGTAAACAAGATCATTTACAGGGTTCTGAGAACGCCACACATGGACAGTGTTTAAATTATATTCGTCTACTTCGTAATCAAAAGAAAAATTGTCAAGTAGTTCAGCGTCCGCATCTACTACCCAAAACATTTTTGTAAAACATTTTTTTGCGGCTTTGATATGTGCTTGGTGTATTCCTTTTACACCGTCTACTTTTTTTGCAGACGGAAAACGGGATTTTAAAAGTTCCCAGTTTTTATCTGCATTTAATTCATTATAGGATATAAAGACGATATCATACATAGTATACTATATTACACTCAAACGTTATCTCTGTCTAGTGTTTCCATAATGTATAACTCTACTAACAGAACTTGTGAATTTTCGCCACGGGTCTACTACAATACTGAAAGGAGGAATTGGACAATAAATTTCATCTAGAGTTTTAGTTTCTGTGTAATCATAAGTTACCGAGGCGGAATGTGCCATGAGAAATACACCGGGATCTTTAGGTTGGTAATTGTCACCAGTATAAGGGTCTATATAAGTCGGTTTAATTCCTGCCTCTTGAACATAATGTCCAACTAATAGACTGTATGATCCGTCTGTATAGGGTACTTGAGGTTTGTATGCCTTGCCATGTATGTATATTGGCATGTCATTTTCATTGGCATGATTTACTAGTTCAAGAGCAAGATTTTTTGCTTGTATCTCTCTTGCACTCATAATAGCATCAAACAAGTCGTAGCCTAGGTCAAGTTCCTGTGCCATATAGCGTAAGGCAATATTATCTCTTGGATGACAGGCGCCGCCGTCGCCCATGCCTGCAGTCATATACTGAGGACTCATTATACGCTTGGTAGAATTTGCAAGTGCTTCTGTTACTACATCAACATTAATGTTTTTCTGTTTTTCTGCAACATCCTGAATCATATTGACCAGTGATATTTTTGTAGATATAAAAGTATTGTAAAAAACCTTGATACACTCACATTCGTCATATGTTCCTACAACTGTGGTAGGATCGTTTTCCATTACAGTATCATAGAATTCTTTTAACTGTTTTGCATCGCCCGTTTCTGTACCGTCTTCTGTGCCTATCATAATCATCTCTGGATTGACCATGTCCCAGGCAACAGATCCCATAGCGATAAGATAAGGGTTATAAACAAATCTTGTGTTGGTTATAAGAGGTGTAAATTCTCTTCTTGTAGTGCCAGGCAAAACAGTAGATATCAACACTAAAAGTTGATCTCGGTTCATATGGAGGTCTACTTCTTGAATAACAGACTTTACAGTATCATATGAAAAGTCTTTTGGTGGCAAATGATGTGTTGGCTTACTACCGTCGTAGTTACTATCGTGAGGGGTAGGCACTGCTATAAAAACAATGTCACAGTCTTGTACACATTCTTTGATAGATGTTTTAAATTTTACTAGATCGCTAGGAAAAGGTTCAATATCATAGGCTTTTACCGTATGTCCTTTCTTCGCAATTTCTTCTGCACAAGGCAAGCCTAATTTACCTACTCCGATATATCCTATATTCATTTTTACCCTTTATAAATATGATATTAATAATTATACCTTTACTATGAAAAAAATACAAAAAGCGATTGAAAGCAATAGATATATCAAAAATACAGAAAGCACAATATTCACAGTTTTATTAGATAAAGTGCTGCATGAAAATCCTAATATAAAGTTAGATAAAGAATGCTATGTGCATGCACTGCTAGGTTATCCTAAGTGGTACAAAAATTCTGATATATTTTGTTACATAAAAGATAAGCCTTTGCGGATGCTGCAAAAAGGTAAAGCATATTTTGTATTTGATGCATCTACCGAAGGGTTTAGCACACTATACGATCAACCTTTTTTTGATGTTCTATATTTTAATTGCGAAAAATACGGAGTTGATCCTTCACAAATAATATTTGTTTCTTCGAATCTTAGAGACGAAAAAAATATAAAAATTTATTCACGGCAGAATAACAAAAAACCATTAAATGTTTTTTCCTTTGTTTCTTTTGAACAAGTTCTGGCAATTGACGACGGCCAGGTGTTAGAAAAATGTGATAAATTTTTTGAAAATTCCTATCAACAATGCAAAGATAGATTCGATAACAAATATTTTTCGTCTCTAAGCCGCGTAAATCGAGAATGGAGAATGTATTCTCAGGCCTTAATTTATAATAGCGAACTAGAAAAGATAGCATTATTAAGTCATGATAAAATTGAATCAAATTTTACACAGTTTTTACATAATAAAAAACTATCTTATGATAAGATTAAAAACTTCGAACAAGCCTTGCCTCTTACAATTGATCAAAAAGACTTTTCAAAAAATTGGGCAATTCAGACGCCTTATGATAATATTCACGATAGAACACTTTTCCAAGTAGTAAACGAAACCCTAGTCGAAGACCTTGATCGTAGTTCTTTATTTTATAGTGAAAAAACATTCAGACCAATAGCAAAATTTCAGCCATTTGTAATATGGGGACAACCCGGTGCAAACACACAGTTAAAGAACATAGGCTATCATTTTTACAAAGACTGGTTTGATTTATCATTTGATAATGAAAACGATCATGTAAGGCGGCATAAAATGATGATAGAAATGCTATATCATGTATGTGCAGAAATTAAAAAATTATCTAGAGACGAACAAATTGAATGGCGTTTTAAGAACGTAGAAGTTTTGAAACATAATTTTAAAACAATGGCGTCGTCAGAGTGGTCTAGAAATAAATTAAAAGAGTTTTTAAAGAAAATCTAGATGCTTTTCAGTTCTGGAAAGTAATCTAGTAAATTTCTATTTCTTTTTCTATCATAAGTCTTTGTCTGTTCGAGAAAATTATTTCTGTTTTCGTGATTATAATTGGTTTTTTCTAGTGTCTGTATTACATCATCTATTTGTGCATTTAGATTATCATCAAAATTTCTAGTCTTTAGTTCATCAATAATTTTGTGTTTTAGATTATCGTTTATTACGGAAAAATTATAAAAATCAGGTTCTATTAAAGTGTATAAAGTAGGTGAATACTTTTTTGAGTATAAATTATTCTCTAAAATATAATTGTAAAAATTATTCAAAGTAGATACATTCAAAACACTGATAACTGAATTTGTGCTTAACAATATATGCGGTGTGTATTCTTTTATTTGGCGTATATTTTTTTCGACTTGCTTCCAATTTGTTCCTTCGCGAATATATTCTGCCTTTTCCCCATAATGATCTATACTGGCATATATTTCTATATCAGAAAAATGTTTCCACAGATCTAACACACTTTTATTTTTGAATTTTAATTTTGATAAATTAGAATTGTATCTTAATCTAACATCTGTTTTACCTAAAGTAATAAGTTTTTCTAAAATTGCATAATGCTTGTCTGTTAAGAGAGGTTCGCCGCCTGCGAAATAAAATTCTTCAACTCCTTCGAAATAAGGTTCTAATTCGTTGTACAATTTATCGTTAGAATTTCCGCCAGCAAAAATGTATACATTCTTGTTTCCGTCCTCTTTTGCCCAAGCCGAAGAAAAAGTTGCACAGCAGGTACGACACTTAAAATTACAGATATTGCTCCATCTGATATCAAGATATTTAAAATCCATTTTTTCTAAATATCCATCTGGTTGCGTAAAATTCTGCAGAAATTTATACTTTTTAAATTTTTGATTAAAATGTGTTCTTGCACTATTTCCGGTCATTTTTTCGCTTTGGTAGCAGGCATTACAATGCGGCGATTCTAATCCGTTAATCATGTTATAGCGTAGATTTTTAAAATTTTTGTTATTCCATATTTCTTCGATACTGGAGTTTTTTGCATCGCCGAGCGGATATCTATAATCGCCGATACAACAGGGCAGTACTGATCCGTCTGCATTTACATATAGATGCAACCATGGAAGAATACAAGATGTATTACTCATCTAACCATCCTGATTCGGTTAGCAAATGATCTGCCCATACAGCATGCCCTTTGTGATTAGGATGCATAGAATGGAATTTATTTGCTTTTAAAAAATTATTAGACTTTTCAATTTTCGCCATTTCTTTATTCAACCAATGTTTATCGAAATTAATTTTGAAAAAATCTTTGTTGTTGTACATCTCGTCTAACCACCCTATTGACTGAAATGACAAACTTCGATAATTAATTTTAAGTAGTTCTGCTGATTTTGCAATCCAATTAGGCTGTATTTGTTTAACATGCTCTAATTTTAAATCAGTATTCCATTTGCAGAAATTTTTCCACACAATAGCATCAAGATTAGAATTTTCTCTTTCTATTTTATCTAGGATATCTAAAAATATTTCATCATATTTCTTTAACCATTCATAAAAAGAAATATTTTGGTCTCTCTGATAAAGTTTCTGAATCGGATGATTATAATCTAGAGTATTTAAATGTGCGTGCTCTCTCGAAGGTTCGGTCATTTGCATTACTAACAGAATTTTATCATAATTAAATGTTCTATTGATATAAGCAATTATTCTTTCTAATTCAGAAAACATATACCCGTTCGAATTACCCGGGCGTGCATACTGATATAAATCTACATTTAATTTACTTGCCATTATAGGACCAAACGTATACTCTAGTTGTGAATCTAAATTGTAGTTCTGTAAAGCACTTGCTATTCCTTTTACGTTTTCGCCGTAGGCCCAACTTTCCCCTATGTTAACAAGAATAGTATTAGAACCATTTATTGTATGGACTTCAGAATATTTTACAGGATATTCTACCCATTCTGGATGAATATTATCATCATTCAACATTACTTTTGCATTACGATAATAATTTACATTTGTGGGTTCGGCATGTTGGTACCATTGCATCTACTGCTCCTATCAAAAATTATTTATAGTATCCAATAGATTATTAAATATAACATGGAATTAAAAAAACCCAGAAGACTGTTTACCTTTGGTTGCTCATTTACAGATTATAAATGGGTCACCTGGGCAAATATACTAGGATATGAACTCGGTTGTGAATTTTATAATTTTGCTAGGAGCGGAGCCGGTAATAACTACATTACTAATACACTAGCACAAGCCGATAGTTATTTTAATTTTTGCTCTGATGACTTGATTGTTGTTTGTTGGACTAACATTTCAAGGGAAGATCGATGGATAACCAATCAAGGTTGGCTCACACCAGGAAACATTTATACTCAAAATGAATATGATTCGGCTTTTGTAAAAAAATGGGCAAATGAAACACATTTTGGTTTGAGAGATTTTTCAAATATACATTTGGTAAAGAATTTATTAGAAAATAAAGAAGTTCCCTATAAATTTATATCTATGTGTGATCTAAATCAACAGAGTCAATGGGAGGTAATTCAAGAAAGACAGCATGATGATCCTGTCTGTAAAATATCGAGATTATACCAAGAAACTTTAGAAGAAGTATCATGCAATTTTTATGACGTTTTATGGAACAATGACATTTTTGTAAAATTTCAAAAAGATCGAAAAATCATTCATCAGTATCATTGTGACGGACATCCTACTCCTGAAGAACATCTAGAATTATTACAGCATGCATTCGAGTACCAGTTTACTGATACAACATTAAACACTGTGAAAGATTTACAAACTAACTGGGTAGAATACTTACAAAAATGCTACTCTAAAACAAGAAAAGACACACCGATACATGAATTACCTGATACTGTAGAAAAAACATTGCGAAAAGAATACAAACTTCGTGTTAGCGACAAAGTTCCTGATACTATTTTCCATTAACTTCTGCGCACAAATTCCAAAAATTCTGCATCTCAGGAAAAGTGTCAACAAGGCTGACATTTCTTCTACGATCGTGTTCTGAAAACCATGCGTTAAAGTTTTTGCGAGCAAGTATTAGTTTATCTTCTTCATAATTAGTAGTCTCCATGTAGTCAACTACTCGCTTGAACTTTTCATATTCAAGATCTGTAAACTGTGTCCTGTCAGAGTTGTTTACATTCTGTTTTATAAACTCTAAATGACTATGCATATAGGGCATAAACTTGTCTTTGGGGAGAATGTTCATATCAAATATAGCGGGCTCTTTTAGATGCGGAGTATCGAAGCGAATTCTCTGCCACTGCGTTTCATTTTGATCAGAATTGTACTTGGCTCTCCATTCTAGTATTTTTTTTAGAAGGCTAGTAAAACTGGTAACGCCAAATATGTTAAACGTAATCATAAATGTCACCGGCAAGCCTGTGTTAGAAAGATAATAGTCAAGATTTTGTTCCCATAACGCAATATCTAAGCCATGTCGTGCGTATTCTGCTCGTTTGCCCCACGTGTCAATAGAGGTATACAGTTTAAAACTCTTTATAGCACCAATGCTGCGTAGATGCGTGACTCTTTGTACTAATCGTTCTACCAGTTTGGGTTTAACTCCTAGATTAGAGTTAATTTCTATCTGAATATGAGGTTTTGGATCTTCTTCCAATCTATCAAACAGATCCCATGTACTTTTATGCATCAGTGGTTCGCCACCTGTGATGCGTAAGATGTTTAAGGTCTTTGAAACTTCAGGCCACCAACGCCACCATGCTTCTACGTAGGGATTTTCTTCTTCTTTCTGATAGATCTTAAACCAGTCTATGTCCTGTCTGTGATCTGTTGAAGCATCATAGGGGCCGTGATCGTTGATTTCCTTCCAGTAGCGAGAACTTGCTTTAGGATGGCAGTATCCGCATTTGAAATTACACTCATTTGAGAAAGAAATTTCTATATATTCAGGATTTACATTGTATTCAGCGCCACCTTGCTTAATTTCTTCCAGTCTTTCTGGTGTATATATAGAAGAAGTCTTAATATGACGGTCTGACACATAGTCTTTTCCCATTGCTTCTATCTTCCAGCAATAAGAACAGCCTGAGGGCTGTTTGCCTTTAAGCATCAACTCTCTTTCATGCTTTTTTTCGCTGGTATTGTGAAGCGCAGACGGATTGTGTTTAATCTCATCTAAAGGTATAGGGTGAGGAGCAGGGTGATAACAGGAATGAGTCTCACCTGTTTGAAGGTAGATTGTAGTATGATGCCACTTTGCCATACAGAACGTAGGAGATACTTCTTTATCTGTGTGAGGAATAATTTCCTTTATTTTTTCTAGTTCGCTCATTGTCTTGATTTTATAATTCTAGGTGTGTTGTGATAGACTCTTTTAAAAAAACTGCTAGAATCTTCGTCGAGTAAAGCAATTTCTAATCCTAAATCAGTAGCAAGTATATTTCCTGCTTCTTGTATGTGAGAAATTAAATCGTTATTTTGAATTTTAGAATAATGATTGTCCCATTGTTCTGTAAGATACTCGAAATCTCTTA
>Ga0209937_1000494_pt1 | contig 12515 bp, 23 predicted proteins | sample SalPon1_B_H2O_MG_FD_185699 | JGI IMG/M metagenome (GOLD analysis project Ga0209937, IMG submission 185699) | Salt pond water microbial communities from South San Francisco under conditions of wetland restoration - Salt Pond MetaG R1_B_H2O_MG... | ecosystem: Environmental > Aquatic > Non-marine... | reverse complement strand
CTACGGGGACCTTGCCTGAGGATGTTCGTGCGCCGTCCGCAAGGCGGACAGAGGGACTGGTGTTTGGTCTAGGTGTGTTTGTATACCTACGGCCTACACATGTTTGCTTGGGCAAACGGCCAGAATCCGCACGAATACTAAGGGTATACCCTAGGGGTATATACTACCGGGGACCACCGATAATGGAATTATACCTACCTCCGACTGATTCGTCAACAGAAAACTTACACACACAGAGGAGAAAACCTATGGCTGATCCAATCACTTGTCTTGTAGCTGCCATCTTCTTTGAGGCACGGGACCAACCGATCGACGGACAGGTCACGGTAGGGCAGGTCGTCATGAACCGTAAGGCGCACGAGGACTTCCCCGACACTATCTGTTCTGTAGTCTACGAGGACCGTGCGTTCTCGTTCACACATGACGGGCTGTCGGACGACCCGGCGACCTACACGTCAGAGATTGACCGTAGAGCGCATGTGCTGGCCACTGAGGTGGCACTGGAGGTTCTCGAAGGGGCAACCCCTTACCAGGTCACATCGACCCACTACCACGCCTCTCATGTGGTTCCCTACTGGTCGAGAGCCTACATCCTTGACGGACAGGTAGGAGATCACATATACTACACCTGCAGCAGAGCAGAGAGGAACTGTTAGTATGACAACAAAAGACTCAAGGCTTACGCCAATAAGAACACGTATCAGAGAACTCCAACGTGAGATTGACGAACTGGAGTGGATGGGACTTGCACCCGAGAAACTGTCAGATAAGCTGAAAGAACTGCAGTATCTGCAACAGTTGGAACTTTCTGGGGACACTCTTGTCCCTAACTTTTGAACAGGAGAAGAGACATGAAGATCGAAGTTGCAGATACCGTAGAGCTGAACAACGGCTGGGTGTGCCAAGTTGATCGGATGATTGGCGACGACCCGGACCGTGTGGACGAATGCGGGGTGGGGCCATTTGTGATTGACGGCTCGCTGTATCACCAAGATGGCCGGTTTGGCTACAAAGGTTTTGGGCACCCCTTGTCCGCCAATCGCATCTTGCGGAAGGCCTCTTCATTCACGCTGCACGACCTGCAAGTCGGTCCGGGCGACGTGGTGGAGTATGACGGCACTTGGGGCGGCGAGGTCGAGCGGCACACAATAGCAGGCTGGGTGGGCGACAAGTGCTACCACATGGGACAAGACTTTGGTGGCGCTTGTAGCATGAACCTAAACTCATGCTGGCGCATCATATCCCGCGCGTCCGACGACACCCCGAAGCTCTGGCGCGACATGACCGAAGAGGAGAGGGCCAGCGTCCCTGCGGACGTTCTTAACGACCCGACCAACCCGCTGAGGATTCCTTGGGGTGAGTGGAGCGAAGCAGCCAAGGGGGCGCTGTTGCTGGCAGGACATGACGGCAAGGTTATTGAGGCCATTGACCCTAGCAGTACCCCTGATGCTTGGGAACATACTTGCGTATTCCTTTTGTGGCTCGCTTACCGCGTCAAGCCCAAGCCTTTTCGGGAGACGGTTACTCTTATGATTGACGATGGAGGCATGGGCGGTCCCCGAGCCATCGGAACAATTGACCTGATCGAGGGCAAGCCGGACCGAGATAGCATCAAGATGGAGAAGCTTTGAATGACCCATGACCACAAGACAGACACCGATGCTTTCGTGAAGCGGCTGGAGGCCAAGGGCTGGACGATCGTCGGCCTGGCTTAAAGCGAAGGCCATGACGCCAGAACAGGTGCGTCTCTACCGAGAGAGCGATATGGTGCTGGTCGCCGCGCTGGTGCCGGTGTCGGTGCTAAAATAATGTGTTGCAGTCGGTGTCCGGAGTGTGTAGTGTGTAGGCATAGGGCAATGAAGCCCGGCACCAAACGGAGGAAAGATAAATGGCACGTAAATCACTTCTAAACTCAGGATACGCCGTCGAGGCGAAAAAAACAGGCGCGCAATACCCCAACTATGCGCACGCCCTCGGCATAGGATGGGAGTTTATTCTTACATGCCCCGACGGCAAGGAATACTCATTTTCGTGTCACGAAATGGCTTGGGTTTTCGCTGAACGCATCGCGCGACAAGTTGCATAAACCGACCGCCGGGGCCACGCGCCCCGGCACACCAAAGGAGACTGACATGAAAAACCGCTTTTGGGAAATCCTCGGAGACGCCATTGGCATTGTTGCGCTGTTCGGCACCGGCTGGCTTGCGCTGGTCATCGGGCACGGAGTGGGGCTGTGATGGATGGACGCAAGACCCACGCCATGGTCGCCCAGTGGGGCGGATACGCTGAAAAGAAGGAGACCGTATCGTGATCGCCGTTTGGTTTTCGTGCGGTGCTGCCAGCGCCGCTGCCCTGAAATTGACCGTTGAAAAATACGGGCGCGATCAGGTGCGCGCGGTCAATCAGCCCATCGCCGAAGAACACCCAGATAATCGCCGGTTCTGCCGCGAAATCTCTGAATGGGCAGGGGTCGAGATTGAGGAATACACAGCGTCAAAATACCCGACCGGCTCATGCGTGGATGTATGGGACCGGCGAGGAGCCATGGTGTTTCCGGCTGGCGCGCCCTGCACGGTCCACCTCAAGAAAGAAGCGCGCCAAGAATGGGAGGCGATAAACAGGCCCGACTGGCATGTTCTGGGGTTCACGGCAGAGGAGCGAAAACGACACGAGCGTTTTGTGCATACCGAGCGCGAAAACGTCTTGCCGGTCCTGATCGACGCCGGAATGGGCAAAGCCGACTGCGCCGACCTGATCCGCAGCCAAGGCATTCGCCTGCCAGCTATCTACGACCAAGGCTTTCCGAACGCAAACTGCATCGGATGTGTCAAGGCGACCAGCCCCACCTACTGGAACCTCGTGCGCAGGGAATTTCCCGATGTCTTTGCCGCCCGCGCTGAGCAATCGCGCCGACTTGGCGCGCGCCTTGTCCGTGTGAATAACGAGCGAATTTTCTTGGACGAACTGGACCCTGCGGCCAAAGGCGCGCCGCTTTGGAAAATGCCGCCTTGCAGCTTGTTTTGTGAGGAATGGACCCCGCCGCAACAGGAGACCGCATCGTGACCCAGGACCACAATACAGACACCAATGATCTCGTGGAGCAGTTGGAAGATAGCAAAGGCTGGCCGAACCTCGGGAGAGCAGCAGCCGCCCGCATCCGAATCGACGCCAAGGTGATTGAGGCGGCTGAGGATCACTTGGTCAAGCGTCTCAAAGCGTTGCAGACATACTTCGATCTGTCCGACGAAGAACTGGAAAGCATGACGCCTGACGAACGCGCCGACACAATGCGGCAGCACAGACTGATTGCCGAAGCCCTCGCCGCCTTCCGCCAAGCCCTACAAGCCCGCGCCGCCCTCGCAGAGCAGGAGAAAAAACGATGAAACTGGTGTTTGACCACATCGAGGGCCTCGGCAAGATCACCGAGGGCGACTTCATCCACGCGCCTGCCCTGCTCTACGACGTGCCCGACGAGGACATCGCGCGCATGATGGCCGAGGGCTGGGCCGTGGACGAATGGCACCTGCCGCGCCGCATGTATCAGGCCCGTCAGGTGCGCCTGCGCGTGCCCGATGACCCCCCTTCTCCCGCGACGCCTCAGGGCATGGAGATTGCCCACGAGTTCGCGCCCGACATCGACGAACTGGTGCGCGTCTATAAGGCGTATAGGACGCACAAGGGTTTCTCCGACCACCTGCCCGTCCGGCAGACGCTGGAGTTAGTGGACCGCGAGCGCAAATCAGCGATTACCTTCTATCGGCACGGCAGAATGATCGCCTTTACTTTGCTTAGGTGGCATGCGCCAGCGATGGAAAGCATGCAATTTTGCTGGGATTACGCAGAACCGGACCTGCGCGTCGGCTACTTGTCCCAAGATATTGAGTTTGAGTTGGCCCGACGGCACGGCTGCACGCATGTTTATATCGGCCCCGGCTATGAGCGGGTTTGCTTCTACAAATCCCGCCTGCCCGGCTTCGAGTGGTGGACCGGCGAGGCGTGGAGCACCGACAAGAAACTTTTTCGAACGCTGATCGAGCGCGACACCAACACCAAGACTATCGAGGGGGTAATGACCCGCCATGCTGCAACTTAACCCACCGATCCCGCTCGACACGCCCAAAGGCCCCGCTCTGGCGCATTTGGTTATTGACTATGGGCCTGAGCATAACCTGCTTTGGGTTTGCTTTGACGACGCCAACGGCGAATGCTGGACGTGGGACAACTCGAAGGTGCGTGCCCAGAAGAACATAACGATGGGCCGGATGCCCGGCATGCCGCTCGCCGAATGGAAACGCATGAGAATGGAGACGCCCCATGACTGACACCACGGAGAAGGAAGCAGCCCTACCCTACGACGTATCTCGCTGCGGCACGAAGGGTTGCCCGCTGTCTGGCACATGCCGCCGCAAGGAACCTGGACACCCGACGCATCAAGTTTACACCGCGTTCCCCGGCGGCACTCGCTGCTATGGATACTTGGCCGCAGGCGAAGGGTGGGGAGGTTAATTTGTCGCCTGATACCTTTCCCACGAGCGCAGGCAGTGGTGCCAGCCGATCAGCCAAACAACCGGCCATAAGCGAGCCTCTATGGCGGCGCTGCAAATGCTTTGCGGCTTGGCGCTGGGCCGGATGACGGAGTGAAAGCGAAGGGACTGGCCGGTGTCGAGGCGGTCTAAGTCAATCCCCAAGGCTTCCAGCACGTCCAGCATGTCACCAATCCGCTAAGGCCCCCAGCTTGGCCAGCAAAGCCAGCCCGGTTTCTCGCGCCTCGGCCATGTCGTCACCTGCAAGCGCCGTGGCGTGTGCAGCAGCATCCGGCTTGAGCCGGTCAAGAGGCGTCCCAGTCCTGGCCCATTCGCTGCAACCGCTTGAGGCGCTCATCATCAGTAGAGCCGCCGCCAGTGTCCGCATTGTTGATCCGGTCATGGGCTTTCAACTCCCGTTCCTGCGCTTCTTGTGCGGCGTCCTCACGGCCCTTGCGCCTCTGCGCGGCCCCATAGCCCCAGACGCCAGCTAGAGCTACCACAGCAGACACCAGCCAGGGCAGGGCGTCCGACAGCATCCCCCCGATCATGTGGTCCACCCCTTGCGCTTGGCGAGGGCATAGATGCTTTCCACCCCAGCCCCCAGCGCCAGTGCGCCGACCGTCACAATGTCAGCATCGGCTGCAAGCTGTTCCGCCTGCGCCATGCCAATGACAGCGCCGACGCCATAGCGGATGATGATCCGAACAATAGGCGCGTAGGTCATTTTCCGCCCCCAAAGATGCGCGCCAAAGCGGCCACGAAAGCGGCCAAGGGGCCTTGGGGATGCTCGGCGGGATCGTCATGCAGCAGCGGCCCATCTTCAAGCCAGTCGCCCACCCGAAAGCCGGGACAGGCTTTGGCCGCGTATTCGTTGTGGCCGCTGATGTGCAGATCGCCATACTGGCCAACAAGGGTGTCGATCAACTCGCGCAGCGCCACATCCTGCGCCGGGGTGAAGTGATCCTCAAAGGCATCGGTCGCTGCCGATCCATGCCCGCCGAAAAGACAGACGCCGATGGTGTCGGCATTGTGCCCCAGAACGTGTGCGCCAGAACGTTGAACAGGTCGCCCTTCGGCAACGGTGCCGTCGCGGTCAATCATGAAGTGATAGCCCAAGTCCGACCACCCGTTGAGGTACACATGCCAGTGGCGCACCTCGGCAACCTTGGAACTCGTGCTTTGGCCTTCGCGCCAATCAGGCGGTGTGGCTGCGGCGTGAATGATGATACCGTTTATCTGTCTCACGACTGCATCTCCTCTAGCGTCTTGCCGATGATGTTAGCATCAGTCCCGGCTATTTTGCCAGCCGTCTTGTGCCACGTCTCGGCGCTCAAGGTGCCCCGCGAGAAATAGGCTTGCTCCTTTTCCCACTGTTGCCGCCGCGCCACGGTGCGAAAGTGCTTGGCCGTGACGCCGACAAGATCGACCTCTTTGTAGTGATGCAGGTGCGCGGTCCAGATCGCCCGGTGAACACCGCAGCGCGCCCATGCCTGGGGGAACTGATCCGCCCATGTGTCTTTGAGCACGCCCCATTTGGCTTTGTCGCCGTGATTGGGAAACAGGCCGCAAGCGCCCCACTCGATGACGCGGTACTCGTGATCCGAGACGATGATGTTGACGTGAGGAGTGTCGTGAAAAGCCTCGTGCAGCGCCAGCATGACGGCGATGTAGGCCGTCTCATCGTGGTTGCCCCGCACCATGTGCACTTCGACCTCGGCGTGCGTTTCGGCCAGCCGGTAGATCGCCCGCTTCATGATCCGCACCGCCGCCAGGGTGTTGGCAAGGTGGTCGTGCCGGATCACGTCGCACGGATTGCCGCTTGCGGGAGTGACGCCCTTGTGGTCATTGGCATCTAGCAGGTCGCCAAGCTCCACCAGCACTGCCTTGCGGGCCGCAGGAAGCCGAGACACAAGGTCGTCAACGCACGCGGCAAAGTCGGCCTCGACGATGGTGTGATTGTAATTTCGCCCAACGTGCAGGTCCGCCAGCGCCACGAAGTTGCAAACATCATCCGCGCGCGGCTCCGGCGCTGCGATAGGCGGCAGGCGCATGTCCTCGGTCATGACTTCGCGCATAGCCTCGGCAAAGTCGATGCGCTCTTGATCCGGGCCAAGGTAGAAATACAGGCTCGTGCCTGATCCGTCTTTTTCCTTTTGCAGTATCCAGCCGGAATGCAGGCCCGCAAAATCGCTGACGCCCCTGTTGCGAAGCTCGTCGGCAATTTGCGGGTCCAGCCGTTCGGCCTTGGCAACGCCTTGGCATCGCCGCCGGACTTGACGGATGCTTAGCCCTGTGGCCTTGGCGATTTCTTCACGGGTCAGATCTTGGTCTTTTAGCTGCTTTACGATACGCTGTTGCTCGGCAATGTCATGCTGGTCAATTCCCATAGCCATGATCCTTTCGCGGCTCGCCCACGGACATGCTGTCCTTTTGGCGCTGCACCATGTCCTCCCAAAGTGCCGTCGCGATGTTGCGCCACATGACGCCCGCCTTGACGATCTCGGGCACGTCCTGCGCCGGGGCCTCGCGTCCGGTCCTGGCCCCCTTGCGCATCCGATCCTCGGCGCGGTTTAGCGCCTCGGTATGCTCCAGGGCTTCCTCGATCACGCTTTCGTCAATCATTGGCCGTCCTTTCGCGATAGCAGCTTGGCCGCGTCCAGCATCAGGTTGGGCAGCTTGTCCTTGGGGATGCGCACCACCGAGCCGCCTTGGTAGAAAATCAGGCCGCGCTCGTCGGTCGCCTCCCAGAAAGCGGGGTTTTCTGGCGTTTCAGTCATTTACCCACCCGCGCAATCAGGGCTTTGATGTCGTCGCGTATCTCGCCCAGCATTGCGTTGGTTTCGTTGCGCGATGCCTTGGCTGCCTCCAAGTCCTCTTTGCGCTGATCCCAAAGCCGTTTGATGTCGCGCTCGTTTTGCAGGCCCTTGCTTTCCAGCCGCACGAGCCAAATAAGAAATGCAACGCCTGCTGCTAAGGGTTTCCAACCAGCCACCAACCATTCAGGCATGACGCGCCCTTTAGTAAATTGCGACGATGTTAGAGGCGGTCGTTCCCGTCGCGTAAATACGCTTTGCGCTGACGTTCAGTTCGCCAACGGGGACAGATGAAAACGTGACGGTTGATCCGTCCAACATGTCCACTTTCACATCGCCCGTGCCACCGATGTAAAGGCGGCGCGCGTAGCGATCCAAATCAGCGCTGTCGCTGGGGGTAACAGCGGCACCACCGCGTCCGGGGCTGTCCCAGCCGATGCCGTAGTCATTCACAATGGGGTCAAGCCGAGTAGCCATATCAGTGTCCTTTGCTGTTGTTGCAAATATACATCAAAAACCGTGAACGCGCAATTTAGACCAATCGCCGTCCATCAGTTTCTTTTTGACGTATCCCGCAAATTCTTTTGTTCCAATCGCCGCACCGCATTCGCGCGACCATTGCTCGGCAATCACCAGCGGTATGCTGCCCGCGTGGCGCATTTCTGAGTGACGGTTTAATTCGCTCGTCCGCGCGCGCTGGTTCTCGTCCAACACGCCCTGCACGTCTTGGCTGCGGATGATGTGCAGCTTGCCACCATCCTCAATCATGCGCTCCTTAATCATCAAAGCCGACCTTTTTCTTAGGTGCGCCGCGCACTTTTTCAGCAAAGCCATTTGCGGTCAGCGTGTCTGCCGTGGCTTCGTCAACGTCCAGCGTCGCGCCGTTGGCTTGGGGCTTGCCGCCCACCCAAGGGCGGCGGTCGGTCGTGATCTTGATCTTAGGCATTTCATTCTCCTGTTGTGAATTGGGGCGACCGAAGCCGCCCCAACCATTGCGTCAAACCGTCAGCTTAGGCAGTGGGGTCAACGTCGGCAATGACGCCATGGGCTGCCTCATTGTCAATTTGCAGGCCATATTCTGCCGAGATCAGACGGCGCTCCGAGTGACCCGTGCGGGCCAGTTCGGTCTGCGTGGTGTTCTTGAGGTAGCCCACGCGAGCGTAGGACGGGTCAAGAACGAACACATCACGCGAACGCTGGAAGCGGTTAGGAACAACCTGCAATTCGCCGAAGTCACTGATGTAAACATCAATGGCAGCGTTCAGCTTGCTGTCTTCCGCTTCCTTGAAGCGCGTAGCATTACCGCTGAAGGTCGAAATCTTCTGCTTGGCTTGCGAGCCAACCATCACAATCGACGGCTCAGCGCCTTCGTCCCAGCACGATGCAATCACAGACTTGAGAAGGGTCTCAGTCAGTTCGCGCTCCGTGCCGTCAGTGGCAGCCGCATCGGGATAGCCTGAAGTGCCGGAACCAGAGGTGGTGCCGTCTGCGCCGCCGCCGCCACGATCGACGTTGGTGCGCAGCCATGCAGGCAGACCAGCGGTCTGACGCGCAGTGCCCGACGAACCAGCCGAAGCGGCGACGTTAGAAAGCAGCATCGACTCCATATCGCGCTTCATCTCTTTCAGCTTGTAAGCGATCTGCTTAGCAAGCGTCTGAGCGTCACCCGCGCCGTTGACAGCGTTCGAGGTGTCAGACACCTCAACCACCTTGTCCGAAATCTGGGCGTAGTTGCCCTGACGGACGGCGTTGGTCGGCGCGTCGTTGCCAGGCGATGCCTCGCCCTCAGCAACGCGGTTGCTGTCATCAACAGCAGCCAGCGAAACAACACCCCATTCAAAGAACGTGTTGTCAATGTTGCGACGACCGGCTGCCGTCATAAACGGCGTGTCAGTCGGGCTGATCGAAATCAGCGCGTCTTGCAGGTCTTCGCGGATCGTGGAGACATCATATGTCTCGTTGGTGTTGGCGTTTACAGCCATAGTTCAGTCCTCCAATCAGGAAAGCAAAAATGAAGCAACGTCATCGACGTTACCGTTCTTCTTCATCCGAGCAGCCGCCTTCTTCCGGCGCGTGACTTTCCCATCAGTGTCAGACTTCTTAGCGCCCGGCTTCACAACAGGGCGGGCATTCTTGGTTTTTTCAACCGCCTTGCCCTTGCTCTGCTGAAGTTGCCGATACTTCATCGCGTCTGCCAATACCTTGACCGCCCGAGCGTCCATGATTTGCGTCATTTCTTCGGGGCTGTAGCCATAAGTCTCAACACCAGTGCGCAAAAGCTGTTCCTTCATCTTAGACGCCTTGTCAGGGTCCGAGAATTCAGGAATTTCCTGCTGCAACATGCGGGCCTGCTCTTGCAGATACGCTTGTTGCGCACGCTGCTGAGCCTCCGTCTGCTGCTGCGCCATTGCTTGGTGCTGCTGCTGAAACTGTTGGTATTGTTCTAGACCTTCGCGATAAGACTCCATCTGCTCAAAGTAAGCAATCGGGTCGGAATTCATCAATTCCTTCGACGGCTTCTGTGGCATCTGGGGTGCGCCTTCGGTCTGAAGCTGCTGGAACGTCGAGGCCAGCTTTTGCCGCTCCTCTTGCAAGGCTTGGTAAACCTGCTCAGCCTGTTTCTTAGACTGCGCAGCTTCCTCCATGCCTTTTTGGATGTATGCCTGTCCCGAATAAGAACGCTTTAGGTCGTCAAGGGTCACCTGCTTTTCCTCACCATCAACTTTAACAGTGTGGATTTCCGATGCAGGCTCCTCGTCGCCGTCGTCTTGTTCAGCTACTTCGGCTTCTTCATCCGTTTCGTCGCCGGTGTCGTCGGCGTCGTCCACGTCATCAAGTTCTTCCGACTCAGCTTCCATCGCTTCGGGCTGATCGTCATCAGGTGCCTCTGCAACGTCTTCTTCAGTCTCAACTTGATTTTCCGCCGGTGCATCTTCCACCAGCATGTCCATCACAGCATCAATGCTGCCGCTTGGTGCAGTCGTGCTATCCACGGTCCCGCTCCTTCTGTTTGTCGAGTAGCGTCCCTGCATCCACATCGGCTTGCAGCGCTTCCTCGATCTTGTTTAGCGCACGCACCATTGCGTGCGCGTCTTCGCGGGCGTCCAATTGGTCCGCCCCGCTGTTTACGAAAGCGGCGATCTGCCGATCTCGCAAATCCTTCATCACGTCCACAAACGCATCGCTCTGCATCAGAGCCTTGGCGCGTGATGCGCGGCGTTTAGTGTCGTCTTTGCTCATAGGATGTCACCCATCGGATCACGCGGCGCTTGCTGTTCAGCCCGCACGCGCGCCACATCAACGCTGGTGCCATACTTGCCAAGAATCTCAGCAACCTTGACCGCCAAGTCTTGCACCATCTCATCGCGCTTCTGGTCGTCATCCAGCATCATTTCCTGACGCTTGCGCTGCTCTTCGGCCATCGCCTTCTGGCCCTCCAGTTGCAGCTTCGCCATGTCCGTCTGCGCCCGCCCCTGAGCCTTCATCTGCTCGGCGGCTAGGTAGGCTTGGTTTGGATCGCCTTGGCCCTGTGCAGCCTGCTGTGCGGCCTGCTGAGCCTGCGCAACAAGCAACTGCTCGGTCTGCGGGTCCATCGGCATAAAGTAACGGCTGGCGTTGCTGACGCCGGACGTAGCCAGCATGTCGGCCAGAGTGTTGCGCATCTGCGTCATCGTCACCAAGCCATTGCTCGGCCCATACGCTTGCCACATCTGCGTCTGATATTGGAACACCTCACGCAGCACGGCTGCCTTTTCCTGTTCGCGGCCCGTGCCGATCCCGACGTTCACCGACATATCCATGTTGGTGTTCCAGCTACGCGGGTCAATCGGCACAAACTGATCTTCTAGCCGCATCATCTGTTCGTCGTCAGAGTTCTTGACAATCAATCCAAGAACTAACTTAAACAGCCGCTTCATGCCGCCCTCAGCCAGGTTTCGCGCAATGACTTCCATCTGACCAGAGGCGGCTTCCGTGGTTGCCGCAACGGCTGTGGCCGATGCAGACTGCAAAACGTCAGGGTCAAGCCCCTGAGCAGCGCGCGAAACGCCAGTCTTGCTTTCAATGGTCTGGTCGAAATACTGCAAGGCAGGCAAAGTCGAGCCGGCGGTAAAAGGCACGGCCAGTTCGCGCATTGCGCCTGGCTGTTTAACCCGCACCACACGCCCGATCTCGTTGTTCAGCAGATCGTCAATGTTGACCTGCCCGTCCACGATTTCAGTGCCGGGGTTGTTGGTCAGCGCCACGTTGTCCAAAACGCCGCGCAGCATGGAAGTCGCCGCGTCCTGATCTTCAATCAGCAGATCAGCAATGCTGCGGCCAAAGAAAGCGTGCGGCTCTGGGTCTACCTCAAAAATGGCATACGGCGCGGAATCAGACACGTCATAGTCAAGCAGCTTGTAGCTGCCGCCACCGAGGATGAAGTAATAAAGGCGCGGCGTGCCGGTGCCCTCGATGTCCATTTTCATGTAGGCTTCAGTAACCAGCACCTTGCGCATTGACGGATCGCGGGCGTCTTCATCCTCGTCATCGTCAACCGTATAACCGCGCCGCTCAAACTCGGCTTCGTCCGCCGTGGTGTCAGCGTCGGTGTAGCCGCCCAGGTCCATGACTTCTTCCATGTCAAAGCCAAGAGCGACAAGATCGCCAACCCGCATTTCGGTGCGGTTGCCAATCACATAGTAGTCATCAATTGAACGCGCGTTGCGATCCACGAAGAATTCTTCGGGCGGCACGCTTTCAATCTTAATATCGCCTTTGACTTTTGTGTAAGCCACCTTGGCGCTGTGATACGGGCGCTCAACCTCAAGACCCATTTCATCCAGTTCAATCTCAATGGTCTGGGTGTGTTCAATCACTTCGGCGTCATCGTCATCCACGATAAGCGCAAATTCTTCCTCGCTCAGATTGTCAAAGTCGTGAAACTCTACGTCCGGCGTCTCGTCATAATAGGCTTTAGCAATGCCAACCTTTTTGACCAGCGCATCGTGAAACACATCCTGCAGCACGCGAAAGCCACTGTTCTGGTTAAACTTGTAAGATGCAAACTTGGTTGCCATCTCGGCGGTCTGCACATCCTCCGGCCCGTGCGGCACGAATTCAACAGGCTTATCTGTTGCAGTAAAGACACGCATCAGGCTGGGCTTGATTGCCCGGATCGCGTCACGCACCTTGGTCG
>Ga0209937_1000492_pt1 | contig 12619 bp, 7 predicted proteins | sample SalPon1_B_H2O_MG_FD_185699 | JGI IMG/M metagenome (GOLD analysis project Ga0209937, IMG submission 185699) | Salt pond water microbial communities from South San Francisco under conditions of wetland restoration - Salt Pond MetaG R1_B_H2O_MG... | ecosystem: Environmental > Aquatic > Non-marine... | reverse complement strand
TCTCGTTCTTCCTGACCATAATCACTACTATCTGGTTCAGCAGCCATCGCCGGCTTTGATGGCACATCCGCTTTTAATTCTTTGATCAGTTTTTGCACGTTAGCCTTGTTGATCTTATCTAGTTCACCAAAGGTGCTACCTTCTGAACTGTGCTCTTCTTCTAAACTGCTCAGTTCAGATTGAATGCTTTCCGCATCAGCTTCTAAATCGCTTAGTTTTTGTGCTTCGGCTTTTAAATAGCGGTCAATGACTAATTGTTTTGGAATCAGATCACAAGTCCAACCTTTATCTACTTCCTTACCACTTTTGTTCTTTTCAATGATGCGCTTTGTTTTGGCTACCCAACCGTCTTCGATCAGCAGATAAACATCATCTTTCATCGTTTCCGCCCAGTAGTTCATCAAATGCTGAAAGATCTCGTAATGGTTCATCAAAGGCTTGTTAGCATATTTCAAGAGTAGATCTTCTGATAAGTCGTGGATAAAATCCTTTGGAGACGTTTCTTTGTCGATCTCGTTCAGGCGTTTTAGATTATTCTTTTTAAAGCTATCAAAGGTCAGGTTGATCTTTTCATTATATGTGATGAAGTCGCGATGGTTTAGAATATGGTTTTTGATGTCTTCTATCGGTATCGACAACTCTACATAATTATCTCGTAATGGTTGAAACAACTCCGCTCTGATATTAGGATACACTTTCCAGTATTCGGATAGTTCATCTATATCTTGCTTTGGGATGCCGCCATTTAAGTGCGCGTTCAGGTCTTGTTTATCTTCACTTTCTTGCGTATCAATATAACGCGGAATATTAAGGTTGTACTCGTTTTTCTCGATTTCTTCAAACGACACAAGTCGCGCGTATTTTTCAATTTCCCATTGCTTATTAAAGGCATCAACGATTTTATGTAGATCTTGCTCTCTTAGTCGGTTCTTGTTTCCATCTTTAATATATCCTTTGCTAGCATCGATCATAAATACGCCTTCTCGGTTTTCTGCATTTTCCTTGTCAATGACAAAAATACAAGCTGGAATCCCCGTTCCATAAAATAAGTTGGCAGGAAGTCCAATAATACCTTTTACCCATTTACGTTCCAATATATTTTGGCGTATTGCAGCTTCTGCATTACCTCTAAATAAAACACCGTGAGGAAGAATAACCGCTCCTTTGCCGGTACTTTTCATAGATGCTAAAATGTGCAACAGAAAAGCATAATCGCCATTCTTATCTGGTGGAACTCCAAAGCCCTGAAAACGATCGTACTCGTCATCCATAGGTACAATACCATTTGACCAACTTTTGACAGAAAACGGTGGATTTGCTACGACAAAATCAAAACGTTTAAGCTTGTTACCTTCTTTAAATTGTGGATCAGAAATGCTGTTTTTCCCTGCGATCTTAGATTCAGCTGCATATCCGTGAAGCCACATATTCATAATGGCTAAACCTTTCGTTGCGATGTCTTTTTCTTGTCCGTACAGCGAAAGTCCGTTAGGTGCTTCATTAGCAACTTTTAATAGAAGCGAACCTGAGCCACAGGTTGGGTCATAAGCGGTGTAAGAAGGTTTATCAGCTTTTTCTACATCAATAACTTTAGATAAGATACGCGATACTTCTGAAGGTGTGTAAAATTGTCCTTTGCTCTTCCCGGAATCTTTGGCGAAATGTTGCATCAAATATTCGTAAGCATCACCGAGGATATCATCATCTTCCGCTCGATTGGCTTTAAAGTTGAGCGAGGGCATTTCAAAAATGGCAATTAATTGAGAAAGCCGATCTACTTTTTCCTTTCCCTCACCGAGTTTGTCGTCATCATTGAAATCAGCTATTTCCATAGAACCTTCTAGATCATTAGCCGCAAACAATGGACGTAGAATTTCTTTATTGATCCGATCACCAATATCAGTTTGCCCTTTGAGCTTTACCATATCATCAAAAGATGCTCCTTCCGGTACTTCGATCAAACTGTTAGGATCTCCGGCATATTTATCACTTACATACTTGACAAAAAGCATCGTAAGTACATAATCTTTATACTGGGAAGCATCCATTCCACCTCTGAGCTCGTTACAACTTTCCCATAATGATGAATACAGTTCTGATTTCTTTATGGCCATAGATTGATTTTAAAGTCTAAAAATATAAATCTTTTATCACTTTGGTTGAACGTATCTAATAAATGAGATTAAAACTTTTTTTCGTTCTATTACAGATAAACGAAAGGTAGAAACGAAACTGACTATTATTTAGCCTTTTGTAGAGAAAATCAGATGGATTATAAACGAAAATTGAATACAAGAAACGAAACTTTGTGTTTTCGTTTAGTTTTTATATGAACGTGATTTCTGGGTAAAAGGGTTGTTTGCTGTTATTTGAGAAAGTAATATTTAATGGTGATTGTGCGTTTCTATAAGTTAGGGGATATGTTTGAATGTTCAATTTGATTTTATATTGCTTCATCGCTTACACTTTACAAATATCATGTTGTGAAATTTTAATCATAAGTAATTTATCTTTTTGAGCTTTTATTACTAAAAACCTTTTCTTAAGAATTTTTGTTTTCTTTCCCAATCCCCGCTTTTTAGATTAAATTCAATTTGTTCATTTATATAAATTCTAATAGGAGTCAACTTAACTCCTACATCAGATTTATTCACAAGTTCTAATAAGTTTCTCCATTCGGCAGCTTTTTTATCTCCAATAATTACATCACCAGAATAAATCCCGCCATTTCCTCTCCACATTAACCTGCTAAAAGTTTCTTTATCTTGATTTAATGAAATGAATAATAGGAAAATCTCTTCAAACAATTCTTTTCTTGTGTGTCTGATTAGGTCAACAACAATTTCTTTTTTATTGGTTGTAGAAGATGCCATTAATATTGTTATTTGATTGATATTAAACTTTATGCCTAAAATAAGGAAAAGTTCACTTCTACAACTTTAAAATCCCTCAACAATAGCGAACCGATATTAAGAAAATCTAACAAAGCCTAACCGCATATACAATTAACTAACAGCGATTAACCATATATGTAACTTTAAGACCGCCCTAACGTTAGCGGCTTGACGCAACAAGAACTAGCTGATAAACTTAATAAAAAACAAACAACGATAAGCTACCAATGCCGGAACGATGTAAAAACATCAAAATTCCTTGAATATTGCAAAAAGTTAGATATTGACCCTTCAGAAGTGCTAAAGTATAGATAATGTCTATATCTATAAACGTTCAAAAAGTATCGTTTAAAGTTCATATTAAGCCGTTTTTGATAAGAAAAACGGCTTTTTTTGATGAATGTTGCAAATGTTTACAAAATTGTTACAATGTGTAACACTCTTATAATGAGATTTTAAAGGTGACTTGATAAGAGTTCAAAAGAGTAAAAATAAGGTAAAATCAGGGCAAAAAACAGCAAATGTCAACATTTTAGGCAATTTGTCAACACATGTCAACACAAAAAAAAGGTTAAACAAGTGATAGTCAGCAATAAAAACGTTTAGTGTTTTTCAAACGGATAAAAAATAAAAGTTTAGGTAACATAAAACATAAAAAATATAGCTTCAAAAACTCATTCCATTATAAATATTCCTTATAGTATCATCCGCGGTCGTTCTTCTGGGTGTATATTTTTCTGTGATCTTGATATCATGATGCCTAGCTTGATCTCTTACTTTGATGATCGGTATGCCGGCTTCAAGTAGTTTGGTGATGCCGGTATCTTTTAAAGAGTAAAAGTCGTATTCGTTTGGAATATCTAAAACCTGCTTTATTTTAATCCATTTGTAGGTAACTTGCTTAGCTGTGGCCGGCTTATTTCCTGGGCAAAAGTTGTTGTAACTAAATATGTAATCGTTGGGATCAGTTCCTTTTATATGATCAGCTAGAACATCAGCATAAACATCAGGAATCGTAACATAATCATCTTTCCTATTTTTAGAAACATTAGAAGGAACATATATTAATCGCTGATTTAATTGGACACAATTCACTTTTAATTTGGTTATCTCCGTTCTCCGTAAAAAACAGAAGTAGCACATCAAGCACAAAACATAAAAGTTATTATCAGTATTTTTTAAATACTTAAAGATACTTTTAAGATGTAATTCAGCTATTATTTTTCGTTTCTTTTTACTTTCCCTTTTCTTTTTTATTCTATGTACTGGATTATACTTTATATACCCATGATCGAGAAAATAATTGCTAACTATTTTCAGGAACGTAATGTTATTGTTGATCGTTTTACCAGAATTATTAAGCTCAAAGTCCATATAATCAATATATTTCATAATGATGGATTTATCAAAATGTTCTGTTGTTAGTTTATCTAAAGCCTTGTTTTCCAAAAAACGCTTAAACTTATTTACATTGCTGATGTAGGACCGCTTTGTATCAAATCTAAAATTGCCGTTCTTATAGCTTTTCTCAGTATGATCTTCAAAAGCTTTAAGCAGATCTATTATAAAATAACCTGATCTATCGTTTTTAAACGGCGACCAACCGGAGCTTAATTGATTATTGATAGCATTTTCAAGCGTTTTGCCAAGCTTCAACCTTTCCCTTTTGTTGTTCAACGGCTTTACACGCCGTTTAAAGAGTTTAAATTTATTGGTTTGAGGGATTTTGTACCAGAATTTGACTTCCCAGGCTGAGTTTTTAGGTGTGTAGAGTTTTGCCGGCTTATAATCTACAAACGCGAGCGGATTTGATTTCTGTTTAGACATTTTTTTTATTTACCACAATTCAAACCGCAATTTGACCGCAGTAGATAAATAAATATCCTTAATATCCTATTATATAATAATTTATACAATAGTAGCAGAGAGGAAGGGATTCGAACCCTCGATTCCGCTACAAACGGAATACACACTTTCCAGGCGTGCGCCTTCGACCGCTCGGCCACCTCTCTATTAGATGGCAAAAATAGGTTCTATTGGCTAAACCTCAAAATTTATCAATGGCTTATTTCGCCACGCAAGGAAGTTTCGAACAAGGTCTTCATCACATCTGGCGTCAGGTTTTTTGTCAAAAGGAACATCAGTTTGGCTAACGCAGATTCCGTCGTAATATCCTTTCCGGAGATCATTCCCATTTGCCGTAATTGTTCACTAGTTTCATATTTGCCCATTACCACACTGCCACCTAAACATTGAGTGACGTTCACCACGGCCACACCTTTGTCTATCATGGAGCGCAAAAGGTCTATGAACCAGCGGTCCGTCTTGGTGTTCCCACTGCCAAAGGTTTCTAAGATAACGCCCTGTAGATCGGGAACTAAGAGCATGTTCTTCATCACCTGTTCCGTGATGCCCGGAAGTACCTTTAAGATCATGATGTTCTCCTCGAGTTCCTTATGAACGGTGAACTTCTTTTTGGCCGGCGCACGATACAATGCCGAATGGTCGATGATCAGGTCAACGCCAGATTCCGCCAGAGCCGGATAATTGGCCGATTCAAAGGCCTCAAAATGATCGGCGTTCACTTTGGTCGTGCGGTTCGCCCGATACAGTTTGTATTCAAAGTATAAGCCAACTTCCCGTATCACCGGTTTACCTTTTGCTTTCAGACCGGCGAACTGGATGCTCGTGATTAGATTTTCCTTGGCATCGGTGCGAAGGTCTCCTATGGGCAATTGCGATCCAGTGAAGATGACCGGTTTTTGGAGGTTTTCAAACATAAAAGATAGCGCCGATGCCGTAAAGGACATCGTATCGCTACCATGTAAGACCACAAATCCATCATAATCCTCATAATTGGCCTCGATGATACAGGCCAGTTCCACATAAGAACTGGGTGTCATATCAGACGAATCTAAAATGCGCGACATGCCTATGGTATCAACTTCATGGTCCAGCAATCTGATCTCTGGCACATAAGACATCAGGTTGTCAAAATCAAAAGGACGCAAACTTCCGGTTTCGGCATCTTTCATCATCCCTATCGTGCCGCCGGTATAAATGATCAATACGCGAGAACGTTGTGCGAACTTATCCATGATTAAAAACTGATAATGCGTTCTTTGTGGTGATATTGGCCACTTCTTCCATCGGCAAGCCCCAAATATCCGCTAATTTTCTGGCAATATAGGTTAAATAAGCAGATTCATTCCGTTTACCTCGCTTTGGTGCCGGTGCCAAATAAGGAGCGTCCGTTTCCAGGACAATATGTTGCGGGTCCACATTCCTGATCACCTTGTCCAATCCGGCGTTTTTAAAGGTGACTACACCGCCAATGCCGAGATAGAACCCCAGATCAATAGCTCTTTTCGCCTGATCGGAATTACCGGTAAAACAATGAAAAATACCATAAAGTTGATCATCATTTTCCTGTTCTAATACAGCAAATACCTCATCAAAGGCCGCGCGGCAGTGAATAACGATGGGCAATTTATACGCCTTGGCCCAACGGATCTGTTGTCGAAAAGCGTCTACCTGTTGATCTTGATATTTTTGCTCCCAATACAGGTCGATACCGATCTCACCGACTGCGCAGGGCGTTTCCGTTTCCAGCCGATATTTGACATGTTCAAGTTCAGCTTCGTAGTTGTCATTGACCGATCCGGGATGCAATCCGGCCATCAGATAAACCTGCTCTGGATAAGCGGATCGGAGGTTATGCATACGTTGCGTGTAAGCACTATCGATCGATGGGATGTAGAAACGCTCAATTCCCTGTTTCAAGGCACTTTGAACCACTTCGTCCTGATCTTCATCAAACTGTTCTACATAAAGATGGGTATGCGTATCGATTAAATTCATAGGCCAAAAAATAGAATTACCAAAAAAACAATAATTGTCATCAATAGCCAAGTTTAATTGGCGTATTATCATTTTAAAGCTTGATTTTATTTAAAGTCCGCCACCTTACGTTTCCTTAAGATATTACCAAGCTGCTAGCGCCCGATTACTTTGATAAGCTTAGCACAAGTGTATCGGGAGATAAATGATCTTAAATCCAAAAAGATTGAACTTATTTAAGGTAAGGATAATAGTCTTTTATCTACTATCTAAAACCTATCACGCCAAAGGCGTGATTCAAAATTTCATCACTCGCTTCTCGATACAATTCCGCTTCGCGGAATCACTCGAAGCTCGCTGGAAACAAATTCAAAACTGTCATGCCTTAGCGTGATAAAAAATTTCATAAGCGGTCAACGTTATTTAGGGAAGGTCAAAAATCTAACACCTGTCACGCCAAAGGCGTGATCTAATATCTATCTTTGCTAAAAAATCTACATGTCGTCTTTAGCCAAGTTCTTAGCGTCAAAAAAATATATAAGCATTCCACTGACCTTAACGGATACGCATCATCTGGAATTAGATTGTTCGATCAATGATCAACCCGGCAAGTTCATATTGGATACTGGCGCTTCCAGCTCCTGCGTGGATCCCGGACAGATAGACTATTTTAAGTTGTTCGCTGAAGATAGCGAAGTAAAAGCGGCCGGCGCCGGAGCCATCAACATGCAAACACAAGTATCAACGGATAACAGCTTAGCTATCGGCGAATGGGACGTCGATGATGCACAATTGGTCATTTTCGACCTAAGCCATGTCAATGAAGCTTTAGAACAACACAATGCGGCTAAGGTTCATGGCATCATAGGGGCAGACATTCTCCAGGAAGCCGACGCCATCATTGATTATAACAAGGAAAAGTTGTATTTGAAAACCTAAAAAAAACAGCTCATCGGCCGATGAGCTGTTCTTATGGTAAAATACTTGTAGCGGTAAAAACGTATCGCCCTACAATTCTAAAGCTTGCCTGGCATCACCTTCCATCAGTTCATTCAATGGATCTTCTAAGCATTCTTTGACCTTTACTAAGAAACCTACGGATTCTTTACCATCTATGATTCTATGATCGTAGGATAAGGCAACATACATCATCGGTCGGATCTCTACTTTACCATCAATCGCCATTGGTCTTTCTACGATATTGTGCATCCCGAGTATTCCACTTTGAGGTGGATTGATGATCGGCGTAGAGAGCATGGAGCCAAAAACGCCACCATTTGAGATGGTGAAGGTACCGCCGGTCATTTCATCTACGGTAATTTGGCCATCTCTGGCTCTTGTTGCTAAACGCTTCACTTCAGCCTCAATACCTCTAAAACTGTAATTCTCAGCATTTCTGATAACCGGCACCATTAAGCCTTTAGGGCCGGAAACCGCGATGCTGATATCTTTATATTCGTAGGTGATCATATGGTCGCCATCTATCATACTGTTGACTGCCGGGAATTCATCCAGCGCTTTGATCACAGCTAAGGTAAAGAAGGACATGAAGCCCAAGCTCACACCGTGTTTCTCTTTAAAGGTGTCTTTATATTCTTTACGCAGGTCAAAAATTGGCTTCATATCTACTTCGTTGAAAGTAGTCAGCATGGCTGTTTCATTCTTAGCATCAACTAAACGCTGGGCTACTCTACGGCGAAGCATGGACATCTTTTTTGTAGAAGTGCCTCTTTTGCCGGGTCCTGGCGTTCCCATGGACGCTTTTCCTTCAGCTTTTACAGCATCGTCTTTAGTGATCCTGCCATCTCTTCCGCTCCCTTTCACATCGGAAGACGGAACGTTCTTTTCATCTAATATCTTCTTAGCGGCCGGTGATGGTGTTCCGCTGGCATAGGTTTTATCTGCTGCCGGCTCAGATTGCTCTTCGGCCTTAGGTTCTTCGGTTTTAGGTTGTTCTTCGGCTTTTGGAGCTTCTTTATCAGCTTCATCGCTTTTATCTTCCGTTTCTTTATTATCTGCCTCGTCAGCAGGTTGCTCCGCATCGGTATCGATGAGACAAACTACTTCGCCAACTTCCACCACATCGCCTTCTTCAGCTTTTAGGGTAACGATCCCGGCAGCCTCCGCTGGCAGTTCTAATGTGGCTTTATCACTATCTACTTCAGCGATGGTCTGGTCTTTTTCCACATAATCGCCGTCGCTAACCAGCCATTCTGCTATTTCTACTTCGCTTATGGATTCTCCCGGTGAAGGAACTTTCATTTCTAGGGCCATAGTTATTATTATTTAGAGTCGTTTTTTGATTTAAAGTTCTTGAATACATCATCAATTACTGCCTGATGTCTTTTTTTGAATAGACTTACACTACCGGCTGCCGGCGATCCATAGAAATCTCTGCTGCAAACTCTGAAATCTTTAGCCTTAGGATAATGTAATAGTAAATTTGTATAAGCGCCCATATTTCTTGGTTCTTCCTGCGCCCATATGACCTCATCAGCGTTTTTATATTTACCTATGAGTTCATTCATTTGATCGATAGGTAAGGGGAAGAGCTGTTCTAATCTTATGATAGCGATCTCTTTTATACCGCGCTTTTCTTTTTCTTCTAAAAGGTCATAATAGAATTTACCCTGGCATAAAACCACGGCCTTTGAATTTTTAAAAGTGGCGTCATCATCATCTATTATAGGCTGAAACTTACCGTTTGCCAGATCTTCTTTTGTTGATATAACTTTAGGGTGTCTTAACAGGCTCTTGGGGGTAAAGACGATCAGGGGCTTTCTGAAGTTGGCCTTTTGTTGACGTCTTAGCAGGTGGAAAAAGTTTGCTGGCGTGGTCACATTGGCTACATACATATTATCTCTGGCGCATAGCTGCAGATACCTTTCCATCCGGGCAGATGAGTGTTCAGAACCCTGACCTTCGTAGCCATGTGGTAATAAAAGGACAAGAGCATTTTGCACCTTCCACTTATCTTCAGCTGATGAGATATATTGATCGATAATGATCTGCGCGCCGTTGCTAAAATCACCAAACTGTGCTTCCCAAATATTAAGGGTCTTTGGGCTGGCCATGGCATAGCCGTATTCATAACCCATTACGCCGTATTCCGATAGGCTGGAATTGTAGAGTTGAAGCTTACCTTTTGCATCTATTTGGTTAAGCGGCACATATTCTTCTTCACTGGCTTCCACTTTTAAAACGCCATGTCTATGAGAAAACGTTCCACGTTCAGAGTCCTGACCGGTCAATCTAACATTATGACCTTCCTGCATCAAAGTGCCGTAGGCGAGTAGTTCGCCCATCGCCCAATCCAGTTGATCGTCCTCGAAGTACATTTTATGTCTTGCTTTGATCAACTTGGCCACCTTGCGCATAAAGTTTTTATCCTCTGGGATGTTGGTCATCTTTTCAGCGGTATCGGATAACTTATCAAGGTCAAAGGAAGTGTCGATATCTTCTAGCATATCATCTTGATCGGCGGTCCCTATACCTTCCCATTCTTCTTGAAGAATAGGTGTTAAAAAGGCTTTCTGGTCTTTTTTAGAATCGTCCAGACTATTGCTCAGGTCTTCCTTGTATTCTTCTTCCAGCTTTTTAACGTAATCCGCATCGATGATCTTTTCTTCTTTTAGCTGATCCACGTAGATATCTCTTACGCTGTCGTGCTTGGATATCGCTTTGTAAAGCTTAGGCTGGGTAAATCTGGGCTCATCCCCTTCGTTATGACCATATTTCCTGTAGCCTAACAGGTCGATAAAGACATCGCTATTGAATTCCATACGATAGGCCAGTGCAAAATTGATCGCGTGGACCACAGCTTCAGCGTCATCTGCATTGACGTGCAATACGGGCGAAAGCGTTACTTTTCCTACATCCGTACAATAGGTCGAGGATCGACCGTCCAGATAGTTCGTTGTGAACCCTATTTGATTGTTTACTACGATGTGGATCGTGCCCCCCGTTCTAAACCCATCTAATTTGGCCATTTGTACCACTTCATAAACGGTACCCTGAGCGGAGATAGCGGCATCTCCGTGGATGATGATGGGTAAAACGCTAGCTTCATTACCATCGTGATGGTCTTCTAATTTAGCGCGGGTAATCCCTTCTACGATGCCTCCCACGGCTTCTAAGTGAGATGGATTAGGTGCTAAGTTCAGGTTGATGGTCTTGTCTTTATCGGTTTTCCGCTTACTGCTCCACCCTAAATGATATTTTACATCACCATCAAAACCATCGGTTTCATATTCTTTACCGGCGAATTCATTGAATATTTCCTTGGTGTTCTTGCCAAATATATTAGCAAGTGTGTTCAATCTTCCGCGATGAGCCATGCCCAGGACAAAATCTTCTACGCCATTATCAGCGGCATTCTCTATCAATGCATCTAACGCCGGGATCAAACTTTCACCGCCTTCTAGAGAAAATCTTTTTTGACCTACGTATTGTTTATGGAGAAAGCTTTCAAAGGATACGGCTTCGTTGAGCTTTCTAAGGATATGTTTTTTCTCAGCTTCATCAAACTGGGGTTGATTCTCATTCTTATAAATAAAGTCCTGTATCCACTCCACCTTTTCTGGCTTCCTGATATAGGCGTATTCTACACCGATAGAATAACAGAAGACATTTTTCAGGAATTTTATGATCTTTTTTAAACTAGCCTTTCCTATACCTAAGAGCTCACCGGCCTCGAATTCTTTCTCCAGATCTTCATCCTGTAGGCCAAAGTTTTCCTTATGTAATTTTGGTTCGTAGTTCCTGCGTTCACGAACAGGATTGGTCTTTGTGAACAAATGCCCGCGTTGACGATAACCGTTGATCAGGTTGATCACCTGAAATTCTTTACGTACATCTTCAGGAACTTCCTGTTGTGTTTGTTGAGTTGTTGATTCCTGACCATTAGATTCTACAACGGTAATCGATTCTTCTTTCCCAAAGTCAAACCCCTGAAAGAAAGCGCGCCAGCTCGGCTCTACCTGATCGGGATTGATCAGGTAATCGTTGTAGAGTTCATTAAGTTGTGAGGGATGTATCGTATTAAGAAATGAATATTTATCCATAATATAGAAAAGCATCTAAGATGATTACAAAATTACAACTTATGTTCCTAACTGTCAAGTTTCACAAGGTTGTTGATGAATTTGATGAAGTTTAGATTTAAATCTATGAGTTTATTTTAAATTCAGATGGTCTTGTTTTAAATATTTTGGGTTCTATTTCATACCATTTTTCTATGGCTTGAACAGGCGTTTTTACCTTGAGTTCTTTTCTTAATGATCCGTGTCTTCTATAGAGGTTATATCCATACATAAAGTTCATTAGATCAATTTTCATTTCTTGGTTATTCTTATAACCATTTTTTAGAATAGTGTTGTTTTTAATAGTACCATTGACTCTTTCAACCATTCCATTGGTCTTTGGCGTAGATGGTTTAGTAAGTCTGTGTTCTATATTTTCTTCTTGGCATTTAATATCCATTTTAGAGGGTTTAGAACAAGGATCCCCTTTTTTAGAGATCAACAACCTGTTGGTAAATTCCAATCCGTTGTCAGTTAAAATATGAGTGATCTTAAAAGGGAAAAACTCAAGGGATTTATCCATAAGATCTTCTGTATTACTAGCAGTTTTACGCCCGTAGATACAATAGAACATGCACCTGGTCGCTCTGTCTATAGCTACATATAAATAGGATTTTTTACCGTTGAACTTAGGGAGATAAGTGACATCGACATGAAGAAAGCCTGGGCTATATGCCTTGAATTTTTTAGCTTTTTCTCTTTTCTCTTCAGGAACTTTATTGATGTGTTCTCTTACAAAACAGCGATAAACGGAACTTCTAGAGATGTTTGGATTTTGATTTAAGATCATCTCATGAATTTCAT
>Ga0209937_1000489_pt1 | contig 12666 bp, 2 predicted proteins | sample SalPon1_B_H2O_MG_FD_185699 | JGI IMG/M metagenome (GOLD analysis project Ga0209937, IMG submission 185699) | Salt pond water microbial communities from South San Francisco under conditions of wetland restoration - Salt Pond MetaG R1_B_H2O_MG... | ecosystem: Environmental > Aquatic > Non-marine... | reverse complement strand
TGGGCTAACTGGGGGTGGAGGAGTTGCTGGCGGCGGCGGAGGTGGCGGTGGGCTAACTGGGGGCGGCGGAGTTACTGGGGGTGGAGGTGGCGGAGGTGGAGTATATGTATCCCAATCTCCCCTTTTTGCTGCTTCGTTAGCACCCTTGTCTAGCTTTGGTGGATTTGGTGGTGGTGGAGTATATCCTCCTGGGGCATAAGTTGTTGGAGGTGGTGGAGGCGTGTATCCTCCTGGAGCATAAGTTGTTGGGGGTGGTGGAGGAGGTGAGTATGTATTTTCCCTAACCTCTTTTTGCTTGTTACGACGAATCATTTCCCAAATACTGGCCATGCTATACCTCGCTCACAAACACTTGCATAGACGGCCCAGTTGATTGTTTGTTGTAAGAAATATTGTAAACAACAAATCTAGTGCTTTCTGGTGCAACAACATCAACGCCATCATTGTTTTTATAATCAATATTAATTATATCACCAAGCTGCAAAATGGGCAAGGAAAAGACATCTAGTCCAACGGCTTTTCTGGGCCTAAGTTTTTTATTTATCATCCACCCTAAAATATCCTCTGCAGTATCTTGATCCTGGATGTATTCGCTAGACAGTGTAAACTCATTTCGACCATATATCAACCTGCTGTTTTTAATTTCATCAAACTCTTTTTGAGCTATTATTGGAGATCTAATTAAGGTGTCTGACTCTAGCTCTCTGTTGGTGGAACCAACCTTTTTGTAGTAGTCGTCAACAGTAAGCTTATTTGTAGTGTCTTGTGTAAACGTTACCCCCAAAATTCTCAAATAGTTTCCAGTTGTTTCGTCTAGGTTTAAAAGCGTATCAGTATTATTAAACACCAGGAACTCTGCTCCGTATGAGTCAGCCTTGAATCCTGAGACAGTAAATCCTTTGAGCCTGTTAAAGGTAGGTGCAATTTTGGCATAAAGTGCTGGATAGGCTCTGTCATATTTAATATTAAAGTACGCACATTCCCTCATAATTGTTCCAAATTCTTCGTAAAAAATTTGATAGTCCTTTGAGGCAATTGTATTTATGTTGCTCAGATATGTTTGTTGAATAATACCACTCATTGCATACCTGGAAAGGGCATCGGTTGCATTTACTCCTTGCCTATCGTCAGAAAATACATTTGCAACTGGGACATTAAGATCAAACACTGCGTTCTCGGAGTAGTTTTGGCTTAATGCATAAACGTTTTCAAACATAACCTTTGACGTTCCTCTAGTAAACAAACCTATAGAGGGCGTAATAAGAGGTAGGGGATCTGTGTCATCTACAATCTGAACAAGCTTTTGATTTATGTAGAGATAAATCTTTCTCAAATTTTCGTTAACGTCAACGTAGTCAATTGCTAGGTCATATACTGTTGGGATTTCTTGACCAGCAAATCTGTACTGTCCAACAAAGTTTCCGTCATCAACGGTTATTTGACCAATTCCTCCCCAAAGTCTTTCTGGGATTGCAGTGCTAGAGTTTTCATCTTTTTTAATTTTATAAAACAAAAGGTTGTTAAGAGATATTGTTGCCTCTCCTTCTTCATTTTCTTCTAAAAATGACTGAAGATTATCTGATGTTAAGGCAGCTATCTCAAAGTAATACCCGACATTAGTGTTGGGATTTACAACGGAAATACCACCAGAACCGCCGCCAATACTAACTGTTTGAGTTGGATCAGTATTAGGTAAATTAAAGTAAGTCATGCTGCCCGAAGGAGTTTGCGACCTGTCTGCCAAAGACTCCACCCTTCCGATGATTCTCATACGAGTTCCAAAATGAGTAAACGCTCCGTCTAAAGGTTTATGAACATAGCTTAAAAAGTCTCTGGGTGTTTCTGATGTTTCAAAATCAGGGCCTGTCATTACGAGTGCGGAGGACTGAAGACTTCCCGCATTTGCAGTCTTTGTAGACAGTGCGGTTGTTTCTGTTGAATACTTAGAGGATAGGAAATTTCTAATAATACCATTCCTTTGTGATTTTTTAGCAAGGTTGTTAGAAACTCCAGCTGGTCCAATTTCTGTGGTTGGCAGGTCTGGCTCTATCTCTGTAGTAAACAAAAGCTGAGAGTTCATCTGACATCCACGTACATTGTCTGGACTAGACCAGTAGTTACTTACCCCAAAGGTATGCTCTACAACATTTGTATTAAATTGTCCCCTACCATGTTCCGCAACTTCTCCATTACGAAGTCTGGTAATATCTCCAATTTCTTCGACGTAAGGCTTTGCATAAATTCGAATTAGTCCAGTTGGGTATATCTTTCCATTAAAGGGAAGATTAGCAAAGTATCTTTGATAGTCTAAATTACTAGAGATCCAGACATCTCCTACACCAGAAACATTAAATTGTACGGCATCGTATTTTATAATTTCTCCATTTGCATATAAAAAGCCCTGATACCTAGTAACCCAATATGCGTTTTCTCCTACGTCAATAATATTATTAACAATTTCATTATTTTGAACAGCTGGGACTGACGCAGGGATATTGTCGTTTAGTGGCATTGCTCCTAAAACATATGCGTTTTGAGTTTCTGTGTTTGCAGAAGTTGTTTTTTCAGTTCCTGAGACCTCCCAAAGAAGCGAAGGCTTATATATCCAAGTTTTGTCTACATACTGAGCCTGTTTGAGACTTCCATAACTTCTTTGAATATACCTGGCGGTATAGTCTATTGCTCCATCATTGTAGACTTTTTGATCTTCTGAGGATATTGATTTAATGTTAGCTAGCTTGTTTTGGTAAAAGCTCTCTTCTATACCGTTAGAGACAGGCTCATTTGAACCGTACAGTGTCATGTCTATTTCTCGATTTGATTCGTCTAGCAAATATTCTTTTGTCATTACGACAAAGTTGTTGAACTCGTCAAAAAACATTGCTGACTGAGTAGCCTTTGAAAGGTCAGACAGAACTTCGGCAACATTTTTTTCAGCAGGAATAAAGAAGTAGGGGATAACGGGGTCTGGCTCATCCTCGTTTCTAAAAAATGCATAGTTGCTAAAGCCAATTGAGTCTAACAATATACAAACTGCTTGGCTCAGAGAAACTTCTGTTAAAAGCATTCTAGGTGCTTGATTAGATTCCAGATAAAAATAGAAATCTCTTAAACTTAGTGATACTGTTCCGCTAAGCTTATCTACTTGTGGGAAGCCCTCGGTATATAATGTTTTAATTGGAACAGAATAGGAAAAATTATTGACATTGTTAACTGTTTCATAAAAAATAAATTTAATATTTTTAGACAAGTATTTGCTAATAAGACTTTCTTCATTATTTTCATTAAATGCTTGGTCCTCATCAAATATCTTTACACTACCAGTTGAGGCAGACAGGTTGCCAACAGGTAAGGAAGAGCTAGCCAAATCTCCCAAAGTTTTTTCAATATTAAAATCTAAGACTCTGTCAGAAAAGTCTACTGCTAACCTTGGAGACATTTCAATTAGCTCTAAAGGTACGTCTGGCCTATTCATGCTTTCTACCCAGATTCTTAAACCTTTAACATACTGAAACTCTCTGTAGTCTGTTTGAGAAGTTGAAGTGTTTTCAAATATTTCAGGGTTGCCTACATTAGTAACATAACGATTAAGAATAGCGTTGCCAACACCTGCTATTTGCCATCCATATTGAGCAGCCGAGGACTCATAGTCTGTCCCATTAAACACCTTGAGAGTGCCCTGATCTTGCGAACTGCTAAGGATTAGGTATGCAGTTCCAGCTGGAGGATTAAGAGGCAAGCCTGATTCGTTTACTAAACTTCCTTGAAAAAAGAAATTATTTATAAACTCATTTGGAGCTAGCAATCCATACTCAATTTCTAATGTTCCGTCAGAACCAAAAATGGGGCTACCGTCTGGTCTAGTAGAGTTTTCATCAAAACTAAGGGCCTCTACCCACTGATCGGTTTCATTTAAGTATTGAATTGCAAATCTTTGTGGAGTTGTTTTATTTACTTCTCCAAAAAATGGGTCTTCGAATGAGTCTCCACCTGCAGTAAATGTTCCCCTGTCTACGTTTCCAACATGTGTCTGAACTTTTAAGACTATTTTATTTGATGGAACAGCTTCTTTATAAACTACAAATGGAACAGCATCATCAATTTGATAAATACCTGCGTCATTGTTTTTTGAAATTCCATACTCTTCCTTTTGCTCTGTCCTAAAAGATCTCCAATATTTAAAAAAATCATCTCTTGAAGACATGTAATACCTGGGCCTATTAAACATGTCTACGTTTGGAGACGGCAGATATCTGTCACTAAAATAAGATAGTTTATTAATCCCTGACCTTGGTCTAAAAGGCTTTACACAATCTTCTAAAGAATAATAGAGCTTTTCTTTTTCTTTGGGATAGGTAAACGCAATTGGAGTATTTCCATCTTCTTCTAAGCCTGACTCTATAACTACATCAGCATCTGTTGCCCCTGTATAAAAATTACCAGAATCAGATGGATCAAAAACATTTGGCAAGGCATTTAGGTTGGTGCTGTTTTCTCTATACCGATAATTACCTAGCTTTGCAATGTTGCCAGGAACATTAAGGTTCCATTCAGCTGTTACGAAAGCCTCTGAAGATATTGAGAAAGATGTCTCTAAATGATTTTTTAATTCTTCATTTTGAAACAAGCTACACCTCTTCCAAGGTTAAAGATATATTCCACATGTCAAAGTTAGACTGGCCACGAGTAATAACAGAATAATCAAAGGCTGAAAGATACATTTGAACTACCTGGCTGTATTGTGCTAGATTTCCATAGGCAGCATCGTCATCTCCAAAATTTGTATGTTTGTCGTATGAAAGAAATACCCAGAATGGGCCAGTATGATTTTCATACCAGTTAAGCATATCTACTCCTCCAGCACCTCCGTCAGCAGTAAACTCTGTATTTAAGACATTCGCATCCGCTGACAAACCCGTGCTTGTATTAAAGTCTGGTCTAGTTGAATAGCTTCTAGACGGTAGCATGCTCCAAGATACCGAAATATTAAGCTTGTCTGCTATGTGATAAGAACGCATCATTCCATTGGCCATTCTTGTTCTTTGTTCAATGCGATTATTGACCATGTTCATTGGGCCCCTGTTATGATCCGACAAAACTAAAAATTGACCATTTACCGATGTCTGTGTTGTGTCTGCCCCAACCTCAAAACCAATGGGAACATACTGATTATTCACAACTTCTCCAGGAGTGTCTGACCAAAGCATTGCTTGTGGCCTACCGTATCTTTGTCTACCTGCCATATATGTATCTGAGGTCATTACACTACCTGCCTTCTAATTCTTTGAGAATCCATTTGTTTAATTCTGTCAATAACTGTGTTTGCGATTTCTTGAGGATTGTTATTTTGTCCACCGCTTACATTTACATTTAAGTTATAATTATACACTGTTTCAGAATTATCCGAAACATTTGTACTATTGTTTACTACGGGAGTCATGGCTAACTGAGGACTGCTAAATCTTGGCTGTTGCATTGACGGAATTCTAAAGTTAGAGTTCATTGATTTGAGAAGTGGTGCAAATCTTTGTGAGGCTCTTCTATTCATTACGAACTCTCCAGGTGTCAGCATTGCTGGAACTCTGTCTGTTCCAAATACCTTGCCACCTACGCCATACTTGGCAACCATTCCTCCACTTGCATATTTGGCTGCACCACCGCTAAAGAATCCTTTAACTTGGCCACCAACCATTAAATTTCTAAATCTGTCAAATCTGCTGTCGTCTCTGGATGAAATTAAATCAGAATTAGGGTTGGGGTCAAAACGATCGAATCTTTCGTCGTCTCTTTCTGAAATAATTGGCTCTTCAAAGCCAGTGTTATTTTCATCAATTAGATCTTGAACGTCGTCGTAGGTCATGTCGTCGTTGTTTGATCCTGTGCCCGTTCCTGAGCCACTACTTCCGTTATTAGAGCCATTATCTTCTGGTGGCGGTGTTGATGTGTCGCCAGTTCCTCCTCCACCACCGCCTCCTCCTTCGTAGACTCTTCTAATGGTTAGTGTTACAACCTTATCCTTGATTGCTTCCCAGTCTTTTAGAAGGCCAGCGACAAGGTCTGCACTTAACTCAAGAACATCATTATACTTTTCTGCAGCAAACTTAGCTTGGTCTGCAAGAAGCTTTGCGTCGTTCCAGGCTTCTCTTTTTGCATCAATTGCGTCTATCTCTGCTTGCTCTTGTTCTCTAATTTGCTTTAAAGTGTCTTCTGCGGTTTTAAGTCTTCCCTCAGAAATCTCATAAATTTCATCCTCTAGACCCCTAATGTCTTCGAGGAGTGGCTTGCTCTTTTGTTCAAGATTAAAGATTTGTTGCTGTATATCAAACTGACGCTGAGCAATTTCATCTCTAGACATTCCTGAAGCTGAACGTAAACCAGCTATCTCTGCATCTCTGGAAGCTCCTAGAGCGTCTTGTAAGCCCACCGCAGCTGCTTGGGCACTCTCTTGTCGCATTTGTTGCATAATACCTGCAGCAGCCGAAATGTCGCCGCTGCTAAGTGCATCTGCCAAGCTGAGTTGTTGTTTTTGTGCATTAACAATTCTTTGGTTAACTTTGTCAATCTTAGACAAAGCTTCTAGTCTCTTGTCATACTTTTCATTAATTTTTTCAGCAGCATTGTCCATTACGGCAAGGTCATTTGAAAGGATAGTTGCTTCTTCAGATAGCTGCTCAATTGGTCTGGTGTACTGAAGCTCTAGCTCTCTTTGCTTTTTCTGAATGTTTTCTTGTAAATTCTCTATGTCATCTTGAGCTTTTTCAATAATGTCTTCTTGTGCGTCAATAGCATCTTCATATTTATCACGAACTACTGCTTCTTCAAAGTCAAAGATTTCCATTGCTTGACTAAACATTTGATCAAACTGGTTTCGAACACCTTCTTCAGTAGAAAGATTAAATAAGATTTCTATGTTTTTTCTCTTAGGAATTTGATCAATGAAGTGTTTAAGGTTTTTAGCGTCTAGGGCACCGTCTTTAAGATCATCTACAAGTGCTTGGGCAATTGCTGGATTATCTAAAATTGACTGAATGTCACTAAGCTCTAGCCCCATGTCTTCTAGGATTGGAGATATCTTTGCAAATTCCTGCATCAGCTGCATGTCTGCCGCACCCTCAATAAGTAATGCTTTTAGCTCTCCTTCTGCCAATTCTCTATTGACATTTTGGATAAGGCTTAGCAACCTGTTCCATGAGGAAGTTCCAACCTTTGTAGTGGCAACAGCTGCGGCAATAGTTGAATCTTGTGCAGCGTCGAATGCGTCTGAAATACTTAAACCTGCTTGACGAAGTTTGTTATAAGTAGTAAGACTATTACGCATTTCATTACGTTGCTCTTTAAGATCTTCTGTTGCTAACTGGAAAGGACTCTTTTGTGCTCTACCGCCACTGCTAGACTCCTTTGCTCTTTCAAAATTGGACTCTCTAACGGCATTAAGTAGTTCTAGATATGCATCAGCGGCATCCCTAGCGGCAGCAGCATCTACAGCGTTGCTATATGCCGCCATAAAGTTTGCATCAGAAACTGCCTGCAATGCGTCTTCTGTGCTATATCCTATACCAATTAAATAGTCGTAAGCAGCACTTTGCTCATTTACTGCATCAATTTCAGCTCTAATTGCTTGCTCTCGTAAATCGAACTCTTCTTTTTGATCTTCAACTGAGTCAGCTTTGGCTTCTGCCTCATTGGACTTTTCTTTATTAACAGCATAGTCAGCAATAATATTAGAATATTTTGCCATAAGCTCATTGAGCTTTTCTTGATTTGCAAGTCTTTCTTTTTCGCTACTGGTAGGCTCAAGTAGTCCTCTAATTGTCTTCAAGTCTTCTTCTGAAAACTCTACCCCCGCCAAGGCCATTTCAATAGCAAGAGTTTTTTGCTCAACGCTAGCTAGATCTCTAACAACATCTCCAATACCCATCCTGTCACCAATGTCTTCTAGCAAAAATCTTGGAAGTCTAGCTTCGGAAATATTGCCAAAGGCTGCATTAATAATGTCGTTGTACTCTTCGGCAGTAATAATGCCAGCTTCGATATCAAGGGTTGCTGCCTCAAAGATTGATGCAAAGATTGCTGAAGTTTCTTCTGCTTGTTTTTTAAACTCTTCAGTATTTACATTAACTGCTCCGTTATCCTGTGCATTGCTTTCAACTGCCTGGTTAAATGCTGCAGTAGTTTCGTTAGCAAGTCTCTTTATTTCATTTCTTCCACTACCAGATTCTAGATCAATGCTTGCAAATTTAAGCTTAATATTAGTCTTACCAGCCTCAGTTGCAATAGCCCTAATGATTGCATTAACTGCGTCGACCTCAAATCCTGAAGCTTTAAGCTGGAAGGCCAAAGCGTTTAGAGCTCTCTCTGCCTGTTCTTCTGTAGCATCTTCAATTCCAGCAATTTCTTTTTCAAATGTTTTTGCAAACTCTGGTTGTGCAGCTACTTCTGCAGCTGACCTTCTTTCCTCTGCACTAACACTCTCTCCTCCTGGAGCAACTGCTCTTTCAGCAAAGTCAACCCCTGATGCTTGAATTCCAAACATTTCTCCAAGCTTATTAAGTTTGTCTTGACTAAAGTTAGCTGCATCTCCTAGACCCTCAATCTTTTTACGCTCTTCTTCTCTTTGATCAGCTGCTAGCTTAATGGCTCCACCAAATAGTGCTACAGCAGTAGTCGCAATACCAATTGGTCCCATGAACTTAGTGATACCAACTGCTAGCTTGCCGAGCATTCCCCCAATACCGCCACGTGCTGCCATGCCTCCAGTAGCAACATTTCTTGCGACTGCTGTTTTTGCAACTGACATTCTGGTCTTTGCCAGCTCAGCAATCTTAGCCTGAGTTAGTGCTTGTATTACAAAAATAAGGCTTGTTGCCACACTCGAAATCATGAATAGTTTGCTAGATACTTCTCCGACAGCTCCGCCCATCATGCTTCCAGCACCTGCCAAGCTTGACAGTGCAAAGCTTGCGGCCATTGCTGAACCACCCAAAGCTGCCATTCCACGACCACGCTGTTGTTGCTCAGCGTTATTTACTACTGGTGCCGCCACTGCTGCTGGCTCTGGCCTCTTGGCAAATCTTCCTGTAACAGGGTCACGATAAGCCTGAGTACTTCTCTTAGCTGCTTGGGACTGTTCTTTAGTTACTTTGGTAGATTTCTTAGTTGCTTCAGTCTTTTTCTTTGTTGCCTCGGTATCTTTTTTGACAGCGTCAGCTTGCTGTCCCAAAACTTGACCTGCTTTTTTAGCAGCGTTACTTGCTTTAGGGTTGCTTAAAATTTTGTCAATAGGTACTTGCTTTGGAGCATTTACATGACCCATTTGATAATCTTGACCTGGGAGACCTGTTCTTCTTTCGAAAAGTGTCCTTGCTCCCTGCCCCATAGCGGTATAGGATCTAACCCCACCAGTAAATGCGGCCTTACGACCTCTTTCTAGCTTCTTGCCTCCTGCACGTCTTGGTTCGGTAGGCATGGTTCCATAAGTGTCTGGAGATAATCCAAAGGTTTTCCTTACAACACCTCTTTCAGACTTAGACTTAATTTTGTCTACATCTTTTTGTACAGCTTGACCCGCTGCCTTCCAAGATTTTTTGAAGCGTTCGTTAGTATCTTTAACTCCCTTATAAGTTGTTTCAAACTCTTTATTAAGCTGGTTAGTAAACTTTTTAACAATTGCTTCGTATTCTTTTGCAATTGGGTCAAACTTGCCACCTTGGACATTTCCCTGTGTTGGAGCAAGGCCTCTTGCTTCTCCAATCCTCATTGTTAGCGGTGCTAAGACTTGATTTGGGTTATTTACTTGCCCCGAAATCTTTTGCATGTTTTGTCTTTTTTCTTGCAACCTTATAGCATTTTCTCCAAACATAGGAACTTTAGGGCTCCCCTGATTAAATCCTGGAACCTCGTCTGAAATTATACTTTTAATTAAACCTCTGTACTTTTCAGCATTAGGTGCTGGTATTACTGCCTCACCTGGCGTAAGCATAGCTGGAACGGTATCTCCAGATCCGCTACCTGGAACACTAAACACTCCCTGGTTAAATCCTGGAATTCCAAGCTTAGCCATCAAACCAGCTACAAAACCTTCTCCTCTTACCTTGACTCCTCCGAGGCCTGCTTGTTTTAGCTCTGATCTAAGCTGTTTCCTTAGCCTTGGGTCTCTTGCAATAATTTTGTCAATTTCTTTATAATTAAAGCCACCCATTGTTTGGGCTTCAATGTAAGATGGTTGCTGGTTTAGACTTCTGCCGCCGCCTGACTGGGTTGCTCCAAAAGGTTTGTTAAAGGCATCAAACCCAGCGGTCTGTCTTTGTGCGGAGGTGGATCCTAGCATTGGAGCTGTACCCTTTACCCAAGCTGGGTTCTTTGAATACTTTAAAAGCGTATCTCCTACAAAAGTAGAAGCTCTTCTGTTCATACTTTGCTTACCAATTAGAGATATGTCTCCATACTGGTCAAGATTAGAGGCCATTGGATTTGTGACTGCTCCAAATTGTCTGCCTTTACGACCTCCAAAAATCATTGCCATAATTCTTTGCAAGGGACTGCTTGCTACAGAACCATATACTGGCCTCATAGAGGGATCGTTACTTCCTACTGGCGTACCATAAAGTTTATTCTCTGCTTGCCTACGCATTAGCTGGTGCTGTTTCATTGGACGACCCATGCGGTCTGTAAAGTCTGCACCAGTTCCAGTAGCAAATCCACTCTTGTAGTTAAGATCGTTAGACCTTAAAGACTGCATAAATGTTTGGCTGCCCATTCTGGTAGCTACACGTGAGCGACCCATCATAGAAGCAATACCAAACCTAAATCCTGGGATACTGTCTCCCACCATACCCTTAATTAAGCCACGGTATTTATCTGCTTGCTTGGCTGGAATGACAGCTTCTCCAGGAGAAAGCATTGCGGGCACAATATCTCCAGCACCTTTTGGTCCTGGAACATTAAAAGTACCCTTGTTATACTTTTTAACATTTGCCGTACCACCTGCAAGCTTTTTAGTTCCTTGGGTTGGCCTCATCATTCCTGGGTTAGCAGCAGCAAACTTTTGAGCAGCTAGCAGTGCCTGGGTATATGACTTAGTAAGATTATCGACAGCTACCTTTTCAGATGTAAAGGACTGAGTTAGCCTATTATGACTTTGCTCAAGAGAGGCTGAAACAGAAAGGGCTTCTAGCTGTTCCTGCGTCATGTAGTTCATTTGTTCGCCAAGAACCGTGGAGCTCTTTCCAGCTTTCATAAAGCCGCTTCTAACGACAGCAACAAACTTCATTAGGTTAGCAATACCGTTACCTATTAGACCAATAACCATCAGAGCTACTGGTGCCACTGCACCCAAAACAGCTGCGGTAATAACAGTAAAGTTTTTCATACCGTCGCTCATTTTGTCGAAAGACTCTAAGAACCTAGTTGCAAATTCTAGAATAGGGGTTACTGCTTTTAAGAACTCTTCTCCAATTGGAGCCATGGCTGCTTGTAGCTGCTCTAAGCTCTTTCTAAATTTAGTGGCTACTGACTCTTCTACTCTGCCTAGCTCTCTTGTGGCAATTTCCCCTAGTTCTTCTGAAGTCATAGACATTAGCTCAAGAGTCTGGCTTGCCTGGCTACCTTCTTTAATAATATTATTCATCAAGGTAGACATACGTGCAAACTGGAACTTACCAAATAGTTGCTCAATAGCTCGTGATTTATCTAGAGGGTCTAACTCATCTAGAGCACGGGCCAATGTAGTAATTGTCCCTGTTAGATCTCCAGCATTGTTGTTTACGATACCTAGAATGTCGATGCCCATTGCACCTAGCTTTTCTCGTGCAACTTCCGTTGGGTTAATCAAACGAGCGAGAGAGGACTTAAGTGCGTTAGCAGATTGAGAAGCATTGATTCCACCTTCACGCATTGCAGTAAGGAATAGGGCTAGTTCTTCAACTCCACCACCAAGCTGTTTTACAACAGAACCAGCTTTGGGAACTGCTTCTGTAAAATCTTGAATACTTAGAATAGTTTGGTTTTCTGCAGCGTTTAGGAAGTTTACCTTTTTTGTTAGGTCTTCTGCACTAACACCAAATGCGTTTGTCAATGAGATTGTAGTATTAAGAGCTTCTTGTTGCTCCATTCCACCCAAAACAGATAGCCTGGTTGCTTCCTCAACTTGTGCTCTTAGCTGTGCTCCAGTATTTCCAATCTGTGCCACAGACGCAGCAAGCCCAATTGTGTCTTCAACTGCGATACCAAACTTGGTAAATTCGTCTGCCATTCCCCTTACGTCTTTAAGGGCTTTTTCTGTATCTAAGTCTGTTGTAAATAGATCGCCATAGACACGCTTAAACTTAATAGTCTGCTCTTCAAGATTTTGAAAAGCTTTTGCTGCTTGTACACCAAAGATGGTTAAAGGAATTGTAAAACCAACCATAAGCTGACGACCAGCCCACTGAGTATTTTTACCCCAGTTTAGAAGATTAGTAGATCCTTGCCTTAAAAGCTGATTAAAAATTTGTTGTTTCTGAGCATTAACAGCTGTTTGCGTTGCAAGGTTTTCCATGTCCAATTTAAGAGGACGAACTGCAATAGACTGCATTGCTCCGTTGGCATCTCTGCCCATCTTGACGTACTGAGTCTGTAGAGTCTTTACTCTTTCACGAGCTGTTTTGTCAATGACAGCCATTTCGTTTT
>Ga0209937_1000486_pt1 | contig 12706 bp, 6 predicted proteins | sample SalPon1_B_H2O_MG_FD_185699 | JGI IMG/M metagenome (GOLD analysis project Ga0209937, IMG submission 185699) | Salt pond water microbial communities from South San Francisco under conditions of wetland restoration - Salt Pond MetaG R1_B_H2O_MG... | ecosystem: Environmental > Aquatic > Non-marine... | reverse complement strand
CACGTGAGTCCTTACGCTCGCGCTCCTCACGCTTATCGAGCGTCCGGAGCCGCTTCTGGACCCGCACAAAGTCCTCATGATGGCGGTCGGCGAGCTCCTGCGCCTCGACAAACAGTGCGTGCATCGCATCGGCTTCATCGCGCACATCATCTGCCGCGCGGTACGCCTCGATCATGCGATTGTGATGCTCCTGAGCCTCATCAGCGAGCTCCGTCACCTGTTGGTGGTGCTCGGATGCCTCCGCACGGACGGTCTCGGCCCGCTCGATGAGCCCCTCGAGCTCCCCGCTGTCCTGCACCTTCTCACGCTGGTCGCGCAGCTGTTCACGTCGGGTCTCGATCTTCTCGATCAGCGCGCGCTCGTCTGCGGTCGACAGCACCTCCGTCTGTTGGCGGAACTCGAGCTGGTCGATCTCCGACTCGAGCTGGTCGATGTCCTTGCCATCGCCCAGCTCCAGCTCCTCCTTCAGCTCGTCCACCTGTTCGAAGAGTGCGTTCGCCTCCGCATTCAGTTCGTTGCGCTGCTCCTTGTGTTCCTGGACCCTGTCGTTGAGGGCATCACGCTGCTCGCGATGCTCCTGCGCCGCATCGACCTGTTCCCGTGTCTTCGCATTCAGGTCATCGCGCTTGCTCGCACGCTCGGATGCCATCTGGTTCAGCTCGTTCCTACGGTCCCGGAGCTGGCCGGCGAGCTTGATCAGGCGGCCTTTCGAATCGCTGTCGAGCACCGATTCGGGGAGGTCAACGTTGCGGGAGGTGTCCATCTGCTGTACATCGTACTGTTCGATTACGTCGTCTTTCGTCACCATGCTGTAGCTGTGTTCGATACCGTCGGGCGTTCGACTGAGCGTCCACTCACTGTCTGCAACCATCCAGTGCGAGGAGTTCCGGTCATTTCACCCACGATGCCGCCGAGGATGTCTGTGACACCCTGGTTATGGCAATTTAGCAGAGGTTAGGTATAAAAACACTCCGAAGCTCGAGGCGATGGCATCTTGCACGCGTGACGTGGGGGGTCTCCATGCGCTGTGAACTCGTCGCCTCGGGGCATGCGAATGTCCGGGCCGCGCACCCGAGCACCCTGGAGTTGACGACCGAGACGTGGCTCACCCCGGCGGGTGACTGTATCGTCGGGGTCGCCTGCACGCACAGCTGTGCAGCCCTGCCCAGAGAGCTGCTGTCGATGGCGCAGTCGACTGCGACACAGATCAGCCTCGAGCTGGCGGTCCCATCGCTCCCGTCTGTGGACATCACCGGCCACGGTCACCCGGAGCTGCGGTGGGCCGACCCCACCTCGATGGTCGTCCGCACCAGCAGGTACACCGATGACCGGACACTCATGATCGAGGCATCACACGCCGCGGCCGACCTCCCGCGCACGCTCGTCGATGCACTGGCCGATGGTGCACCGCTGCGTGCGACCCTGCGTGTGCACCCCTGATCACTTGAATCGGAACGTCTCGAGATTCTGCGGGGCGAAGGTCCGCATCTTGTACTTGTGATACAAGGCTGAGGAGAGGTCCTGCACGCTGCGTTCGTCGCCGTGGACGCACAGTACCTTCTCCGGGCGAGGGTTCATCGTCTTGACGAACGACTCCAGCCCACCGCGGTCGGCGTGCCCGGAGAAGCCATCGACCGTCGCGACTTCGAACCTCAGGGTGAGCGAGTCCCGGCGGCCGTCCCGGTCACCACCCACAGGGACCTCCGTCCAACCGGATTGGATCCTGCGACCGAAGGTCCCCTGCGCCTGGTAGCCCACGAACACAAGCTGAGAATCCGGGTCGGGACCGATGTGCCGGAGCCACGACATGATCGGTCCCCCCGTGATCATCCCCGAAGTCGAGAGGATGATCGCCGGGTCGCCCGCAGCTATCGCGGCTCGCTCCTCCTCACCCTCGTCGATGTGGTTGAACTCCTCCGCCAGGAACGGGTTCGAATCCTCGTGGAAGATGCGGTCGCGCAGCTCGTCCCGGAGATACTCCGGATAGGCCGTGTGGATCGCCGTCGCCTCCCAGATCATCCCATCGAGATGGATGGGCATCGACGGGATCGCCCCCGACCGCATCGCCTCCTCTAACACAAGCATGATCTCCTGTGATCGGCCCACGGCGAATGCGGGGATGAGCACCTTGCCACCACGGTCGTACGTGTCATTGATCAGGTCGATGAGCTTCCGCTCGGAGTCATCCTGGTCGGTCTGGTAGTCGTTCCGGCCTCCGTATGTGGACTCCATCACCAGGGTCTCCACACGGGGGAAATCGTTGACCGCACCGTTGAACAGCCGGGTCGGTGTGTAGTGGATGTCACCGCTGAAGGCGATGTTGTAGAAGCCGTCACCGACGTGGAAGTGCGTCACCGCAGATCCGAGGATGTGCCCCGCATTGTGGAAGGTGAGCTTCAGATCCGGGGCGATGTCGGTGACATCACCGTACTCGACCGGGATGGTGTGCTTGATCGCCTCGCGGACCATCTCGGATGTGTACGGTGGTGTCCGGCCCTCCTTGACAGCCACGTCCAGGTAGTCGAGCTGGAGGAGGCCCATCAGGTCCCGCGTGGGCTCTGTGGTGTAGATCGGCCCATCGTATCCGTATTTGAACAACAGCGGGATGAGCGCGGAGTGGTCCAAGTGAGCGTGGGTCAGCACCACCGCATCGATAGAGGTTGGACCCGACCCCAACGCCTCCGGCACCTGCAGGTACGGCGCGTCGTCCGATCCCGGTTTGTCACCGCAGTCGATCAGCACGCGTGTCTCCGGGGTCGACAGGACGAAGGCCGCACGACCGACCTCCCTACAGCAGCCCAGGGTCGTCAGGCGGACCCAGGCATCGTCCGACAGCTCCATCCGATGTATCTGTCTGCCCACCCGTTCGAGGACATCCCGGCGTTCCTCCCGCTCCTGTTTGAGGTAGCTCCGGATGTTCGAGACCGTCGATGAGCGGATCGGGGGTGTCCGTACCACTTCGGGGGTCCACCCCACCTCCTGGGTGATCTCACGAAGCGTCGAACCACCCCGTCCGATCACCAGCCCAGGCTTCGTTGCCTCGATCATCACCTCACCGGTGTCGGGGTGGAAATCCACCTCTGTGACCCCCGCATCCTCGGGGATCACCTCGCGGATCTGTGCTTCTGCAGCCGCCGGGGGGACCAACGCCTCGGGGTCGGGTCGGATGGTGATCCGCTTGCGGAGGCGGCTGGCCAGCTGCCTGATGAGACCGCCATCATCAGCGAAGCGCCGGGGGTCCTCGGTGTAGATCACCAACTCGGGCCCTTCGAATGTCACCCCTGTGACGGTGATATCATCGGGCAGCTGGCGGTCGATGGTGGCAGACAAATCCTCGAGTTGTTGATCTACTGAGCTCATGCGAGTGCTTGGCCGATCTGGTGGTCGGCGACGTCAGGTCACGCCACTGCAAGTGATGCGATGTTTGCCCACACAGTGTGACTGGCGACAAGTGTCGACAGCCCGTCTCCACGAAGGGGATGACAAACGTGCCCGCTTGCATCCGACTGTGGGTGACCCGTATAAAACCCTTCGCAAATCGCAAGCCGACAGCGGGCATGCACCCACCATGGAGATCACCGAGGAGCGCGTGAAGGAGGTCCACCGCTGGGTGACCGCGCAGGGCCCAGACCTGAGTGCGACGATCAACGAAGTGCGGGTGGACCTCGGTGCGTCGTTCGAGGGGCGCATCGAGCCGGTTGATGAGCGGATGGTCGCCACTGCGATCGACACCGTCTTTCAGGACCGTGCGACCGCCGTCAACGTCGCGGGCTACATCCTGATCCTCCGCGAGATCGACATTCCCCAGGACTATCCGGGCTTCGTGGTCGATGAGGTGCTCGGGCGGCGGCTCGCAGCGACGATCGCGGGAGGTGATCCCCTGGGACTGCTCGCGGAGGCGACCTTCCACATCGTCGACCGCGGTACGCACACCCCCGGCACGGCGGGGCTCGACGACCTTCGGGCAGGGCTGGTCGCTGGGCTGCAGACCCGCCTGCCAGGGTGGCCCTGGCGGGATTTGTAGCGGTCTTCCTGCAGGTTTATACGGACCTCCCCGGACCGTGATGGTATGGCAGACGACCAGGAGCTGGGCATCACCGCCTCCAAAGAGCACGACACCGGAGAGTGGTATGCGGAGGTGGTCCAGAAAGCAGAGCTGGCGAGCTATGCGCCAGAGGGCATGAGTGGCTTCATCATCACCCGTCCACGTGGATACGGCCTCTGGGAACAGATCCAGGCGGCCCTCGATCGCCGCTTCAAGCAGACGGGTGTGCAGAACACTTACTTCCCCCTGCTGATCCCTGAGTCCTACCTCGAGCGGGAGAAGGAGATCGTCGACGGGTTCGATCCGGAGGTGGCATGGGTCGAGACCGCGGGCACCGAGACGCTCGAGGAGCGCCTTGCGGTGCGGCCGACATCCGAATCGATCATCGCGCCCTATCTGGCCCGCTGGATCCGGAGCCACCGCGACCTGCCGATCCGGATCAACCAGTGGGGGTCGGTGGTGCGGTGGGAGGCGACGGAGACGAAGCCGTTCTTCCGCACCAAGGAGTTCCTCTGGCAGGAGGGCCACACCGCGCATGCAGATGCGGACGAGGCATGGGCAGAGACGCTCCAGCGGCTCGAGCAGTACGAGGCCGTGTACGAAGATGTGCTCGCGATCCCCGTCCTGCGCGGAGCGAAGCCTGAGCATGACAAGTTCCCGGGGGCTGTCCGGACCACGACGGTCGAGGCGCTAATGCCAGATGGGAAGTCGGTCCAGGGCGCCACGTCGCACTATCTGGGGACCGGCTTCGCAGAGGCGTTCGACATCCGGTACACCGATGCACAGGAGGATGAGCAGGTCGCACACACCACCTCGTGGGGCCTCTCCTGGCGGGCGGTGGGTGCGGTGATCATGACACACTCAGACGATCAGGGACTGGTCGTGCCCCCGGCGATCGCCCCCGAGCAGGTGGTGATCGTGCCCATCTACAACGATGCGACGAAACCAGCGGTGATCGAGGCCGCTGAGTCGGTCAGGGGCAGACTCGCCGATGGGGGGGTGCGAGTCCATCTGGACGATCGCGATGAGCGCAACCCAGGCTTCAAATTCAACGAGTGGGAGCTCAAGGGGGTCCCGCTGCGCCTGGAGCTGGGCCCACAGGAGGTCGAAGCGGGGGTAGTAACCGCTGTACACCGGCCGGATGGACGGCGGGAGGAGCTCGCGGTCGACTCGATCGAGGCCGACGTCGCCGCCGCACTCGATGTGGTACATGAGACGCTGCTGTCGGCTGCGACGACCCGGCTCGAACAGAACATCCGTGCTGCGGATGACCGAGCGTCAATCTTGGGAACCCTCGGTCAGCATGGGGGGTACGTCCGCACGCCATGGTGTGGAGCGGTGGCCTGTGAGACAGCGATCAAAGAGGAGATCGCCGCCTCGATCGTGGCAGTCCCGCTTGAGGCCGACCCGATCGGCCCCGATGACGAGTGTGGGGTGTGTGGGGCAGCCGCGGACCAGACGGCGTACTTCGCCCGGACGTACTGAGCCGAATATTAATATTGGGTGAGAATATTAATATGGTATTCATGTACCCTTATGTTTCTAGGGGAACGTGTAAGTAATCCGGGGCAAACTTTAGACCATGAGCGAGCACGCCAGAGAGCCCACTGGACAGTTCGTCGGCTTGGCTGATCCGACGGATGAGCGGTCGAGTTGCGGTGTCGGGGCCGTCGTCGATCTCAGTGGTGCACCAACTCACGCGACAGTAGCGGATGCGGTCACCCTCCTAGAGAATCTGGAGCACCGCGGGACCACTGGAGCTGAGGAGGACACCGGTGATGGTGCAGGAATCCTCATCCAACGACCGGATACCTTCTTCGAGGAGGTCCTCGAGACGACCCTACCGCCTGAGTACGCGGTCGGTGTGGTGTTCATGCCCACCGATGAGGCAACCCAGGCGGGGCTCCGTGCGATCGTCGAAGAGGGGCTCGCGGATCATGGGCTCGATGCGATCTGCTGGCGGGAGGTCCCCACCGACAACACCGGGCTCGGAGCGACCGCGCTGGAGAGCGAACCGGCCAACTACCAGGTGTTCGTCGCTCCCGAGGCGTCGATGGATGCAGCGGAGTTCGACCGGACGCTGTACGTAGCACGGCGGGCGATCGAGAACCGGGTCGCTGCGCTGGGGTCTGATGGCGCAGCCCGATTCTACATCTGTTCGCTGTCGCGATCGACAGTTGTCTACAAGGGGCTGCTGAAGGGTGACCAGCTCGGGGCATACTATCCAGATCTGGCTCACGGTGAGATGCGGTCGACCCTCGCACTGGTCCATGCCCGGTTCTCGACGAACACCCTCGGAGCATGGCACCTGGCACATCCGTACAGACACATCGTCCACAACGGGGAGATCAACACGATCCGCGGGAACATCAACTGGATGCGCTCGCGCGAGACCGATCTCGCGCATCCAGATTTCGGAGGTGACATCGAGACGATCAAGCCCGTGATCGCTGATGCAGACCAGTCTGATACCGCCTCGCTCGATAATGCGATCGAGCTGTTGCTGCGTGGTGGGCGGTCGCTGCCACATGTCCTGCGGATGCTCGTCCCCGAAGCGTACCAGAAAGACGCAGAGATGGATGACCGGCGGCGTGCGTGGTACGACTTCCACGCCTCGCTCGTCGAGCCATGGGACGGACCGGCGCTGGTGTGTGCGACCGACGGCGATCGCATCGCAGCGGTGCTCGACCGCAACGGGTTGCGGCCGTGTCGGTACGACGTCACCACCGATGACCGGTTGATCGTCTCCTCGGAGGTGGGCGCTCTTGAGACGGATGTCGCAGAGATCGCCGAACGGGGTCGGCTCCGCCCAGGACAGCTGCTGGTTGCTGACCCCGCGGAGGGGCGTGTGATCCCGGATGCAGAGGTGTTCGATGAGCTCACCGATTCCCGATACGCCGACTGGCTGGCAGCGGAGCAGCAGCGCTTGGAGACGATCGTCGACCCCGTTTACACACCAGACGAGATCAGCCAGCCGCTGCGGGTCGCCCAGGTCGCCTTCGGGTACACACAGGATGAGCTCGACCACATGATTGCGCCGATGGCGCAAGATGGCAAGGACCCGGTGGGCTCGATGGGGGATGACACACCCCTCTCGGTGCTGAGTGACTTCAACCGGCCGCTGTTCACCTACTTCAAGCAGCTGTTCGCGCAGGTGACGAACCCCCCACTCGACTACATCCGGGAGGAGCTGGTCACCTCGTTGGAGACGCGGGTCGGTGGCCAGCCCAACCTGCTTGATGAGGGCCCCGCGCACGCGCGACAGCTTGTGATCGACTCACCGGTGTTGACCGATACGGCGACAGAGGCAATCGCCTCAGGCGAGACAGGCTTTGCCGTCGAGACCATCGACATCACCTTTGCTCAGGACCGGAACATGGCTGAGGCGATCGAGCAGGTGCGCGCTGCGGCGGTCGCTGCCATCGAGGCGGGTGCAGAAGTCCTGGTCCTCTCTGATCAGCGGCTCTCTGCAGACCGGCTCGCGATCCCCAGTCTGCTCGCGACAGGGGCGGTGCATCACCACCTTGTGCGTACGGGGCTGCGCAACCACGCAGGGATGATCGTCCGGTCGGGAGAGCCACGGGAGGTCCATCACCTCGCGACACTGATCGGCTACGGGGCGGATGCGGTCAACCCGTACCTCGCGTACCAATCGATCGCCGATATCACCGCCGGCCCCGACGGAGCAGACACCGATGATGCAGTCGCAGCCTACATCGGCGCCCTCGAGGATGGGCTGCTCAAGACCATGTCGAAGATGGGCATCTCCACGGTCGAGTCGTACCAGGGTGCACAGATCTTCGAGGCCGTGGGGCTGGACTCCGAGTTCGTCACAGAGTACTTCGAGGGGACGGAGATCCGCACCGAGGGGATCGGCCTCGGTATCATCGAAGAGGATGTGCGGACCGCACATATGGTGGCCTTCGGTGATGACCCACAGCTCGAACGTGTCGGTGAGTATGAGCATCGCTCCAGCGGGATTCGCCACGAATGGAACCCGCAGACCGTGGGGACGCTCCAACAGGCGGTCCGGTCAGGGGACTACAAGAAGTACAAGGAGTTCGCTGCGCTCGTCAACGACCACGCCGAATCGTTGCAGAGCCTGCGGAGTCTGCTCACCTTCGCCCCCGACCGTGAGCCACTCGACATCGAGGAGGTCGAGCCGGTCACCGACATCGTCACGCGGTTCTCAACGGCAGCGATGTCCCTCGGCAGCCTCTCACCAGAGGCGCATGAGAACAACGCGATGGCGATGAACCGCCTGGGTGGGAAAGCCAACTCGGGCGAGGGAGGTGAGCCACCGGAGCGCTTCCACACCGAGAAGGAGTGTCGGGTCAAGCAGGTGGCATCGGGCCGCTTTGGGGTGACATCGGCGTACCTCGCGGCGGCCGATGAGTTGCAGATCAAGATGGCACAGGGGTCGAAGCCAGGGGAGGGGGGACACCTCCCTGGACGGAAGGTCAACGAGATGATCGCACACGTCCGGTTCGCGACCCCGGGCGTGGGGCTCATCTCACCCCCACCACTGCACGACATCTACTCGATCGAGGACCTCAAGCAGCTGATCCATGACCTCAAAGTTGCAAACCCCGACGCTGACATCAATGTGAAGCTGGTCTCGGAGGCGGGGATCGGCACCATCGCCGCCGGCGTCGCGAAGGCAAATGCGGACGTCGTCCACATCTCCGGACACTCCGGTGGGACGGGGGCATCGCCGAAGACCTCGATCAAGAACGCGGGGTTGCCGTGGGAACTCGGCCTCGCGGAGGCGAACCAGATGCTGCGGGCGACCGGGCTGCGATCGCGGATCCGCGTGTCGACCGATGGGGGGCTGAAGACTGGTCGAGATGTGGCGGTCGCCGCACTCCTGGGGGCCGAGGAGTACATCTTCGGGACAGCATCGTTGGTGACCTCTGGCTGCGTCATGGCACGACAGTGCCATGCGAACACCTGCCCGGTGGGCGTCGCCACACAGCGGGAGAAGCTACGCGAGCGCTTCCCTGGGCAGCCAGAGCACGTGATCAACTACATGACGTTCATCGCCGAGGAGCTGCGCGAGATCATGGCGGAGCTGGGCTTCCGCACCCTCGAGGAGATGATCGGGCGGCCAGGGCTGCTCCAGCAGCGCGAGACGGACCATCCGAAGGCGGCGGCGATCGACCTCTCCGGCATGCTCGCAGACCCGGGGACCGGTGCCCGCACGAAGACCACCGATCAGGCCCACCCGGATGTGGCGACACAGCTCGATCATGAGATCATCGAGGATGCCGCAGAGGCGATCGACCGCGGTGTCCCGGTGGCGCTGTCGTATCCGATCTCGAACGTTGACAGGGCGGTGGGTGCGATGGTCTCACACGAGATCTCGACGCGTCACGGGGCGGCGGGCCTTGCTGATGACACGATTCAGTTGACATACGACGGGATCGCAGGGCAATCGTTCGGTGCCTTCCTCGCACCGGGGGTCACGATGCAGCTTCGCGGGGCCTCCAACGACTACATCGGCAAGGGCCTCTCCGGCGGGCGTATCGTGGTCCAGACACCCCCGAACGCGGGGTATGCGGCGGCTGAGAACGTCGTGGTGGGCAATGTGGCGTTCTACGGCGCGACGAGCGGGGAGGCGTACATCAACGGCATCGCGGGTGAGCGCTTCTGTGTGCGGAACTCCGGTGTGAAGGCGGTGGTCGAGGGGGTGGGCGATCACGGGTGCGAGTACATGACGGGCGGTGTCGCCGTGATCCTCGGTGATGTCGGACGCAACTTCGCTGCGGGCATGTCCGGGGGGGTCGCCTACGTGTACGATCCGCATGGTCGCCTCGAACGACACCTGAACGGGGAGTTCGTGACGGTGAGTGCGGATCTGACCACGGAGGATGCGGCGATGATTCGCCGGCTGCTCGAGAACCACCGTGCATACACTGACAGTGGACGCGCAGCGACTCTGTTGGCCCAATGGGAGACGACCCTCGGGCACTTCCGACGCGTACTGCCGGATGCGTACGCCGAGAGCATCGAGGATGCACCGGCACGAGACGTCCGGACGGAATTGCCACCGGCAGCGGGGGCGACCCCACTCACCGGAGCCGGGGACACGCTCGCGCAGACGAGCGACGACTAGTCGCCGGTGGCGACGACCGCGACCTCATCCGCGAGCCACTCTCGCATGGCCTGAACCCGACGGAGGCGTTCTGTCGCAAGCGCCTGGGCGGTCGGGGAGACCACCCGTTCTGCGGCCTGTTCACCCCGGTCGATCACCAGGTCGACCATCTCTGCCGCCTCGGTGTGTGTTCGCGCCTCATACCCCATCCGCAGCAGCATCAGCGCCGTCCCGTTCGCGCCGATCTTGTCCAAGATGTCCGCTTCGACCAGCGTCTGCAGCTCGGGGTCCACCGCCTCGAGCGGCCCCTCATAGGAGTGCTGCTCAATCCGGTCAGTCACCGCACTGATGAAGCCGTCTGTGAACCCCTCCCGGGTGTTGAGGAACTTCCGCGCAACGCGCGCACCCACCGCGGCGTGACGGTCCTGCTCGACTTCGAGCTTGGCGATGTCGTGGAACAGCGCGGCAACATGGACCACCGCGGTGTCGGCACCCTCGGCCTCGGCGATCGCGGTCGCGAGCTCCACGACGTTCTGTATGTGCGCGAATCGGTACTCGGCGCTGTGCCATGGATACCACCGCATACGCCCGCCATCGTCCTCCCCCTGGATGGACGCTGACAGGTACTGGTAGACGAAGTGCTCGATCTCGGTCGTCGTCTCCGCAGTCAGCGGTGGATGGCCGATCTCAACGCCCACACCACCACCCCCGGGCCGTCCGGGGTGGCGACGCAGATACGGTCGTCGTCTCACGGATGCTCATTGGTTGAGATAGACCACCAGGACCGTTTAGTCGTTACGTTGCCGCTGGATGCGGAGTCCCACCCACACGACACCGAGCACCACCAGCACCGCGCCGAGATAGCGCACCACCTGCATGGTGGTGATACCCGCTGGGAGTGTTGGCAGCCCCGGTGTGGCGAGCAGCTGTGCCCGGACGGCCTCCATGAACGCCTCTCCGTCGGAGGCCGGTGACGTGTCGGTGGGCAGCGGTGTAGTCGCCGGGACGGTGAGTTCGATCTGACTGCCCGGAACGGTGATCCGTGACGGTGCCACAGTACCTTCGACGGGGACGCCCCCATCGGTGGTGATCTGCGTTCGGTGGGTCCCTGTGGGCAGGTGCAGTTCGACGGTGGTCTGCGGCGCCAGGTTGGTCATCAACGGGTCGGCCTGCAGGATGGCCGGCTCGACCACCCTGACCGTCTCCGATGCCGACATGACGCTCACGGTGAGCGCCGTCGCCGTCGGCGGTAGATTCAGAGGGAGGGTGTAACCCCCCTCGGTCCACTGGGGATTGACTGAAAGATTGAATGCCCCCCTGTCCGGGGACAGGTTGAGATGGGGAGTGTAGGCATCGGGAAGCGGTTCCGCGATGGGTGCACCGAGTTCACCACCCCGAGCGTGACGGAGCCCCACAAGCGCGGGATCGGTGACGCGCAGCCGGAGTCGCTCCCCGGAGATCACAGCGCTGGTCTCGCGAAAAGAGTCCGCTGACCCTGCAGGTGCCCGCTCTAGGTGCACGTTGGGGGTGGCGGTCTGGAGCTGTGTCCGGCCACTGTGGGTGGTGTCGATGCCGGCGACCTCCACCACCGTGGGGTGGTCGGCGGCTCCGACCATCGTCATCTCCGCGGTATCAGCCCCCCGGATACTCGGCGTAAGCTGCTGCACATCATCGGAGTTCGCCAGCAACGCGTGCGTGTTGACGCGTGTGGTGACCGTCCCATCGCCATCTGCGTCGGAGACTGTCATACGGGCGACACGGGTCTCATCCGCAGCGATCTGCAGACCTGCGGTGGCACCCGCATCGAGCTGCACCTCGACCGGGAGGAGTGCACCTGCGGTGGCCGACTCTGGGACCGTGATACCGGTGATCGCGTGTCCGTCGACGGGGAGCTCGACCGTCATCTGCCCGGGGGGGAGGTCGGTCGTGGGATCGGTCACGGAGAGTGTGATCGGCCCATCGGATGCGCCGACGGGGATGCTGAGCGGTGTCCGACCAGAAGGGGAGGACCATCGCTTGGTCTGCTGGAGCGGCCATCCGGCGGCATCCAACACGTCCACCTGGAGCTGTCGGACCGTGGGTGGACCCTCGATGAGTGCGGTGATGGGTCCCCCGGGAGCATCGACTTGCGCCTCCTCGATCGAGAACGCAAGAGCGACGGGGACAGCTTGCAAGCGCGTGCGGCCATCGGCCGTCTCAATCTGCAGGGTCACCGGGACATCATCAGGCCAGCGCACTGTCTGCAGGATGACGACAGGACCGCGGATAGACCGCTCAGCGAGGGGCCAGCCGGTGTCTGTGGTCACGGAGACCCGACGGATCTTGGGCCCATCGGCTACGATCGCGAGAGGTTCACCGGGGATGTAGGAGACCGATTCATCAGAGGATGACCCAACGGTCGCAGCCAGGCGAACCGGTCGTCGCACGGGCGAGGCACGATTGCCACTGCGATCTATGACGCCCTCTATCAGCAACTCGATGGACCCCTCCGGCGGATCGGTCGCTCTCAGTCTGATGCGGTCACCGTCCGATCCATCATCCAGCACCTCTGCGTCAAGGGGTACCCC
>Ga0209937_1000483_pt1 | contig 12769 bp, 16 predicted proteins | sample SalPon1_B_H2O_MG_FD_185699 | JGI IMG/M metagenome (GOLD analysis project Ga0209937, IMG submission 185699) | Salt pond water microbial communities from South San Francisco under conditions of wetland restoration - Salt Pond MetaG R1_B_H2O_MG... | ecosystem: Environmental > Aquatic > Non-marine... | reverse complement strand
TATTCTCGATTTCGACCGCCGGTCAGTCGGCCGTGAGCGGCTCGCCAGCCAAGTTAGCCAGCGCCTAACAAGCGAGGCCGAGGCCGCGGTCGACAGCGCAGATACCGAGCGGGCGACCGAACTGCTCGATGTGAGCTACGATCTGGAGGCGTGGGCGGCAATCGACGCCAGCGGGGTTCGGTCACGGCTGGAACCAGTTCTCCCGCAAGATTAAGAGGATACCGCCCAAGGGAAAGGTATGGACCTGACGGGCATCCGCCGGTACACGCCATCGGAGCTGGCCGATCCGGACCGGGAGGCGGCGGTGCTTGCCCCTATCATCCAGCAGGGCGGACGCTATGAGATCCTCTTTACCAAACGCTCCGAACACCTCGGAAATCATCCCGGTCAGATGAGTTTTCCGGGCGGCGGCCGTGAGCCGGAAGACGCCGATCTGGAGGCGACTGCCCGCCGCGAGGCCCACGAGGAGATCGATCTCGACCCATCGGCGGCCGAGATCGTCGGTGCTATCGACGACATTGAGACCGTCACCCGGTACATCGTCCGCCCTTTCGCCGGGTTCATCCCCGACTGCACCTACACACCCGACGAGTACGAGGTCGCCGAAATCGTCCGGCTGGGCGTCGAGGACCTCACTGACTTGGCAAACTACGAGTCGGAACACCGCGACCACCCCGAGTACGGCCCGATCCGCATCCACTTCTTCCACGTCGACGGCTACACCGTCTGGGGGGCGACCGGCCGAATGCTGGCGCAGCTACTCGAACTGACGACTGACTGGGAGATCCCACCGGAGGTCGACCGCGTCGCCAAGCCGGATGCCGAACTCCCGATGTAACAGCTTACTCGCTGTCCGTCTCGTCGCTGCCGTCCTCGATGTCGATCTCCGTCGAGTCGTCGGACTGCTCGGATTCCTCGTCTTCGCCGGAGGCCGTTGAGTTGTCGGGTGTGTCGACGTCGGCTTCTTCGTCGGTCACAGTAACTGTTTTCGCCGACTCCGATTTCGGCACCCGTACCTGCAGCGTCCCCGATCGGGTGAGCGTCGCGGTGGGATCGGCGTTCGCCGCGGTGACACTGGCGTCGTCGGGGAACCGAGCCGTGCCCGACAGCGTCAGCCCACGGCCGGGGAACCGCATCTCGAAGCCCTCATAGAACTCCCGGAAGCGGTCGATCCGAACTTCGAGTTCGTTGTCCATAAACCGGACCTGCACGTCCTCCTTGGTCGCCCCCGGCGCGTCGAAGACGACGAGGTACTCCTCGTCAGTTTCGAGGAGGTCGTAGGCCAGCGGTTTGCGCTCCTGGACCTGTCCGACCCCGCGACCAACGCGTTCGAGCACCGTGTTGATCGCCTCCCGCCCGTAGCTTTTGAGCCGCGTCATAGTTCGATCTCCTCGAGGGCCGAGGCCTCGGTGCAGTAGGGACAGACCAGATCGGCCGTCTGGTGGTCCTCCGGCACGTCGTACGTATAGTGGACCTCGAACATATCGAGTTCGCAGTCCGTATTGTCACAGATAACTTCGACGGTGGCTGGCATGGTCGGATACTAGGTCGCCACCGGCATAAATGACGTGGAGCGCGGTAATTCGGCCGATACCCGGACCGCACAGTTTTAGCGCGTCGACGCCGAAGGCCGTCGTATGACTCATCCGTCGGATCTCTCGGTCACCATCGTCGACGGCTACGTCGACGAGCCGGCGCATTTCGGCGTCCCGCCCTACATCTCGACGTATCCACGGTTTACCGCCGGCGCGCTCGTCGACGCTGGCGTTCCCCAAGCGGCGATTACCTACCACACGATCGACGAACTCCGCGAGGACAAACAGAAATGGCAGGCGATCTCTCAGGCGGATCTCTTTGTATACGTCGGCGGGATGACCGTTCCCGGCAAATACGTCGGCGGCACCCCCGCAGAGCCCGACGAGGTCAAGGAGATGGCGTGGGTCGCCGAGGGAACTTCTGTGCTCGGTGGCCCGGTCCGGTTCGGCGTCGGCGATGAGAACGCCGGGGCGACCGAGACCGAACGCAAGGATCTCGACTACGACTTCGTCGCGAAAGGCGACATCGAAGCCGCGGTCTACGATCTCGTCGACTCCGGGCTGGAGGGCTTTAATAATCGAATGCGGGACAACGACGAACTGTCGCGGTGGGCCCCCGGCGGCGCGTTCATCGTCGAGCAACACCCGAACCATCCCGACCACCTGATCTGCGAGCTGGAGACCTCTCGGGGCTGTGCCTACCGGTGTTCGTTCTGCACTGAGCCCTTATACGGGAACCCGGCGTTCCGGACGCCCGTGGCGGTCGTCGAGGAGGTCGACGCCCTGTCGGACTCCGGGGTCCGGCATTTCAGACTGGGTCGACAGGCCGACATTCTCGCGTTCGGTGGCGACGGCGAGGCCCCCAACCCCGAGGCACTCAGGCAGCTCTATGGCGGGATTCGGGAGGTCGCCCCGGACCTCGAAACACTCCACTTGGACAATATGAACCCCATTACGATCACCGAGTGGCCCGATGCCAGCCGGGAGTGCATCCGGATCATCGCCGAACACAACACGCCCGGCGACACCGCCGCCTTCGGCCTGGAGTCGGCCGATCCGCGCGTCCAAGCGGAGAACAACCTCAATGTAACTGCCGAAGAATGCTTCGAGGCTGTCAAAATCGTCAACGAAGAGGCGGGCTGGCGACCGGGCGAAGACGCCGAGGCGGCCCCGACCCACGGTGAAGGGGCGGCCAACCGACTCCCGAAACTCCTGCCGGGAATCAACCTGCTCCACGGCCTCAAGGCCGAGCGCGAGGAGACCTACGAGCACAACCGCGAGTTCCTCCAGCGCGTCTACGACGAGGAGCTCATGTTACGCCGGATCAACATCCGGCAGGTGATGGCTTTCGACGGGACCGATATGTCTGAGACCGGCGCGGAGATTGCCCACGATCACAAGGAATTATTCAAATCTTATAAAAAGGAAATCCGCCAGCAGATCGACCAGCCGATGTTGGAGCGGGTGACGCCGCAGGGCACTGTTCTCCCGGATGTCCATCTCGAATACCATCAGGACGGCCGAACCTTTGGTCGACAACTCGGGACCTACCCCCTGCTCGTCGGTATCCCCGGCGAACACCCGCTTGAGACGACCATCGACGCGGTCGTCGTCGACCACGGCTACCGCTCGGTCACCGCCGTTCCGTATCCGCTGGATATCAACAGCGCGACCATGAACGAACTCGAAGCCCTCCCCGAAATCGGCCGCCAGCGCGCTGGCGACATCATCGTCGACCGCCCCTACGAGACCGCCGCCGAAGCCGGCGATCAGATCGACCTGACGAAGTACGTCACCGCCAACCCGTCACAGCAGGCCGACTGACGCTGTCGGCTCCCCTCCCACACCATGACACAGAAACTCACAACGGAGATCACACGGATTTCGGTCCCCACCGACACAGTCGCACCGACCGACCAGACGAACGTGTATCTGGTCGAGGGCGACGAATCGCTCCTCCTCGATCCCGCCGCGCGCCACCCCGAGGTCGACGACGCCATCGCCGACTGTACGCCAGACCACATCACTGCCACCCACTGTCATCCCGACCACACCGCGGGACTGACGGCCTACGCCTTCGAGACCGACGCGACGGTCTGGGCACCGGTCGGCTACGAGAACCGCTTTGCCCAGTCGACCGGGGTCTACCCCGCTCGAACCTTTCGGGAGGGCCACTCCGTCGGTCCGGCGACCGCGATCGAAACACCGGGCCACGCCAGCGACCACACCGCCTTCGAGGTCGACCTCGACGACGGCCGGACGGCGATTTTGACGGGGGATCTCGTCGTCGCCGAGGGGAGCGTCGTCGTCGGTGGCCCGGACGCCGATATGGCCGACTATCTCGACTCCCTCCGGCGAGTTCGGGAGCGCGAGCCCGACGTGATCTACCCCGGCCACGGGCCGGTGATCGACGAGCCACGCGAGGCGATCACCCGGCTTCTCGCCCACCGCGAGAAGCGGGAGCAATCGGTTCTCGACGCGCTGGCCGCCAACGCCGAGGACGTCGGGGAGATCGTCGACCGTGCCTACGAGAAGGACATCAGCGGGGTCTCCGCTCTCGCACGCAAGACGGTGGTTGCCCACATTCGGAAACTCGCCGACGAAAAGCGAGTTCGGTGGGACCCCGAGACAGCACAGGCAACGCTGATCGGCCGGGAGCAGTAAGCCATGGAATCGCTCGAAACCGAACTCGACCGTGCCCGTGGACTCGATGTGGCGGCGCTGGCCGACGCCATCGAAACCATCGGCTTCGAGTGTACCCGCTGTGGAGCCTGCTGTAAGGGGTACGATCCCGAGGGCGGCGAGGGGTCGACGCAGAATACAGAAACCGACAGCACGACCGACCGCGAGCCGCACACCGCAACCGTGTTTCCCGACGAAGTCCGGGCGTTACAGGAGACGACCGACTACGACTGGCGGGATGTCGCCCGACCGATGCCGTACGGACTGACCGAGGGTGAGGATGGCCCCGAGGGCGAGACGTTCGAGTGGGCGCTGCAGGCCGACTCGTGCGGCGACTGTACGTTTTATACCGAGAGCGACGACGGAACCGGCAGTTGTGGCGTCCACGAGGATCGGCCACTGATCTGTCAGACGTATCCGTTCAGCGTCGACCTCGGCGGGACGAGCCAGCCGATGGGCGAAGCAGTTGATGCGGAGGGAATGGTTCGAGCCCACGAGTGCGAGGGCCTCGGTCGGGATATCTCCAGAGAGGAAGCCGAAGAGCTGGCGGGCGCGCTTAAAAAGCGAGCCGTCAGGGAGTTGGAGGAGGCGATCGGTGTCCGGGACAACTACGAGCCGACGGACATCGAGGAAGTAGTCGTCTACGACTCCGAAGGGGCGAAAACGGTGGATGGTCGACCAGTCGACGAGTAGCCCGGAGCGCCGGCCCAGCCCTCGGCTTCGGCGTCGGCGACCACGAGCGGCTCCTCGGCAGCGACCGTTTTCCGGCAGTAGGTTTCTTCGAGCGGGTCGACAGCACCCGCATAGATGTCGTCGTGGTCGCCCACGGTGGCCACGATGTGTTGGCTCCGGTCGTCGATACGGGTGAGGTATGCGATCGGGAACCCCGGCGTGTCAGCGGCTGTTCCGAGAACGGACCGGATTTTTGCATCGAGTGGCCGGTCGACGTCCGCTATCAGCCGCATCAGGGTCGCAAGCGTCCGGAAACCCGTCTCGATTTCTGACATCGTCTGTCGTCTCTTCACACAGTCGACTGTGAGATACCGGCGGTCCGATGATCGACCGCCAGTCAGGGTCTCCGGACTCACATGAGGACACGTTCGGGTCCCATCCTGTCACTTTATAATGAAGCATGATAACATTGGGATAGAGGTATATTATGGAAATCTCAGATCAACTCCTCTGTCTGTTCAGTGCTGAAATAAGCGAGGAAGACGACCGCTACACCGTCGAGGTTCCGAAACGGGAGATCGACACTGGAGCCGTCGAGGCAGGCGACACCTACCGCGTGGCACTCATCTCTCGCACAGCCTCGGAGCCAGCTGACACCGACGAGCCGACGACTGCAAGCCGACCATCGGGCGAACCCCAGCCACCCGTCGAGGCTGGCGAACTCCGCTACGTCGAGATCGAAGACATCGGCAAACAGGGCGACGGCATTGCCCGCGTCGAGCGCGGCTACGTGATCATCGTTCCCGGTGCGGATGTCGGCGAGCGCGTCAAGATCGAAGTCTCCGAGGTCAAATCCAACTTCGCGGTCGGCGAGATCATCGAAGAAGACCTGTAGGCCGTCGACCAACCACCTGCAGCCCTTTTATATCAATTATATCATCAGCGGGCCGATGAGCACGCCCATTAGATGGACCCGTCGCGCGCCAAACCGCGGTGGGACGAGGCCGATGACCGTCGACACCGCGAAAACGAGCACGCCGAATAGACCAGTAAACGCGAACGAGAGGACGGTGAGAAACGTCAGTACGACCAACGAGACGCGCGTGTAGTCCGCACGGCCGACAGTTAACAGATACCGGTCACCGAGCGCGACCACCAGCAGGGTCCCGCAGGCCGCCCCGACGACGACTGCCGCCAGAAGGACCGGCACATCGAGGGGGACGCCAGTAGAGTCGACCGCAACCATCACCCCGGTTCGTGGCGTGCCGAGCGCGATGAGCGCGAAGAGGGCGAAAACGGTGTTGGCCGTGTTCGCGCCGCTGGTCGCCACGATGAAGCCGCGGTCGGGGTCCCGGTTCGGCACCGCGGGCAGGGCCATCACGGAGGCAATCGCCGCCGAGATGCCGGGCAGGTAGCCGACGATGGCCCCCGCGACTGAGCCGGCTCCGGCAGTGAGCCCCAAATCCCGTCGACCCATCGTGAGTTTGGCATCCGCCTGTGGCGGCACTCCGCCACCACCCATGGCATCAAGCAAGATCGGCGCGCCGAACAGCCCCGTCAACAGCGGCGTGAGCATACTGCCCGCGCCGAGTGGTGCTTCGGGCGTCACGTCGAGGGTCACCCAGCCTAGTGCGGCGGCAAGCCCGAACGATACCAGCCCGCCGACTATCGCTTCGGTCGACGATTCGGTCGCGACGAGCAGACAGACGACCGCGCCGAGCACGACCCAAAGGTGGGACCGTATAAATGGGTACGCGTGAGTCATCGCCCATGTGATCGGGAGCGCCAACGGCAGGGCAACCAAGACCGCCAGCCCGCTGCCGACCGCCGACAGCCGGAGGGCTTCGCGTCCTCGGCCCTCCAAGACCAGCCGGTGACCGGGGAGTGCGGAGATCGCCATCGCAGCGTCGGGCACGCCCAGCGAGAGCATCGGGACGATGTCGAGGAAGGTGTGGACGACGCCTGCGGTGAGCATCGCCACGCCGACGAACAGCGGATCAGCGGGAACCGAGGCCGCAGTCGCCGCCAGCAACAGCGCGAAATTGTTGGCGTGGAGGCCGGGCACCAGCCCGCTGGCGGTGCCGAGGGCGACACCGCTGAGGGCGAAGCCAACGAACGAGAGTACACCGCCGGGGTCGACCATCACCTGCAGCCAGAGTTCCATCGATGGTGATGGTTGCGCCTTCGGATTTAAGAGTGGGGCCGTGGGAACGTGGCTGTCGCTCGCCAGGTAGCACGCAAAAAATAACGGGTCTGCGAGTTGCGCCGGTTTAGCCGAAGAGGTTGCCGAGGCCCTCGCCGTCGGCCTCCTCGTCTTCGTCATCGTCGGCTGCTTCTTCGGCTTCGTCAGCGTCGGCCTCGTCGTCGCCATCGTCAGCCTCGTCGGCTGTGCCTGCGTCGGCTGCGCCACCGGCTGCGCCTGCGGCGGGCACGGCTGCGGCCGTCTCGATGGCTTCCTCGATGTCGACGTCCTCGAGGGCGGCAACGAGGGCCTTGACGCGGGACTCCTCGACATCGACGCCTGCTGCGTCGAGGACTGCGGTGATGTTGTCTTCGTTGAGCTCTTCGCCGGTCTCGTTCAGGATGAGTGCTGCGTAAACGTATTCCATTGTTGTAGGTTCCGTAGGTTGTTAGAAGAGCGTCCCGAGGGCATCGTCGTCTTCGTCGTCGCCGTCTGCCTCGGCCTCTTCCGTGTCTTCTTCGTCTGTCTGTGCGTCGGCTGCCTCGGATTCGTCGGCTGCCTCAGCCTCGTCGGCTGCCTCAGCGTCGGCCTCGTCAGCAGCGGTGTCGATACCGCGGAGCTCCTCGGGCAGGGCTTCGGGGTCGTCGATTTGGCCAACGAGTGCACGGACCTGTGCGTCGGCCTTGCCGACGAGATCGCCCATAACCTCGGGACTCTCGACAGCGCCTGCGAGGGCCACCGATTTGGCCTCGCCGGTCGCCTTCGCGATGAGCGACGGCGCGGTCTGCGCAGTCGGGTAGGTCGCGTTGATCGAGAGGTTCCGGGCCGCGGAGGCGGCGGACTGGATGTCCGCGCGGTACTCCTCGACGTCGATTTCGAGTTCGTCCGGCGTGAACAGGACGCCCTCGGAGTAGACGCGCTTGAGGTCGAGACCGACCTCTTTGGGCTCGATGCCCATCTCGCCCAGCACGCCTGCGAGCTGCTGGTCGACTTCCTCGCCTTCTTCGAGGACGGTGCTGTCGGAGAGCACCTGAATGGAGCCCTCCTGGATCCGGGCGTCGGCACCGGCCTGTTGGAGTTCGCCCACGAACGGACCGGGGTCGACGCCGGTGTCACCCTCGGGGATGACGATGTCGTTGGGCGCGACCTCGCCCGCGCTGATCGGCGCGGGGGTCTTCGAGGCTTCGAGCTGTTTGAACAGCCCGAAGGGGTTGTCGTTCGTGCCGATCAGGGCGACCTGTCCGGCGACGAACTCGGTGAGCTGTTCGAGGCCATCGTCGGCCTCATCGAGTGCGCGCTCGACGAGCGTGTTGCGGCTCATCCGAACGGCGGCACTGCCGTGAAGGTCACGGCGCATGGCCTGGAGCTGTCGGCTCGGGATGCCTTCGACGCCGACGATGCCGACCGATTGGTAGCTCGAAATGAAGTCGACGAGCTCGTCTACTTCGTCCTGTTTCCACTGTGGGATCGTCTCGGTCTTGCGGACGGATTCGCTCTGGCTCATTAGGCGTTCACCTCGACGGCGGGGCCCATCGTCGTCTTGACGTAGATCGAATCAAGGTTGAGGGGTCCCTTTTCGAGGTTCGCTTCGAGCCGGCGGATAATCACGTCGATGTTCGAGGCGATGTCCTCCTCGGTCATGTCGTCGGCACCAACGCGGGTGTGGAACGTCCGTCGGTCACGGGACCGAACCTGTACGGTGTTTTTCATCCGGTTGACAGTCTCGACGACGTCGTCGTCGGGCTGGAGCGGTGTCGGCATCTTACCGCGTGGACCGAGGACGGTCCCGAGGTAGCGGCCGATGTCCTGCATCAGGTTGGCCTCCGCGACGAAGAAGTCGGTTTCGTCGGCGAGGTCCTTTGCGGCGTCAGAGTCGTCGCCAAGGTCTTCGAGATCGTCTCCCGAGAGCACCTCGTCGGCAACGTCTTCTGCCTGCAGGGCGGTTTCACCTTCGGCAAACACAATAATCTGTGTTTCCTGGCCGGTTCCGGACGGGAGCACGATGCTCTCGTCGACACGTTTCGCTGGATCGTTGAGGTCTAAGTCTCGCAGGTTCACCGCGAGGTCGACGGTCTCACGGAAATTCCGTGGTGGCGACTCGTCGAGCGCGCGAGAAACTGCTTGTACTATCGTATCGTCTGCCATTATTCACCTCCGTAGTACGCAGGAACTGCTCCTACGGGTCAGTGACACAGGCTACGCCTGTCTCACCGGAAGGTGGCGGATGAGCGGTATAAACCCGTCGAACCCGATTCAACCGTCTGTGGGTGTTTCACACGATCTATCGGCTGTTTGTGACTGTCTGTCTCACCGGCCGCTCGCCCGTCGGTTCGCCGGGGTCACAGCGCTACATACAGTGTTTTAAGCCTGCGACGGCAGGATACACGAAATGAGTCTGAAGGTCGACATTCGCAAACTGGAGCTTTTCAATAAGATCTGTCGACAGGGATCGATTCAGGTCGCCGACAGTCTGAGTCAGATGTCGGGGATGGACGCCGAAATCGAGATGGCGAAGATCAACTTTCTGCACATCGACGACGTCAAAAAACACATCGGCAACCGAAACGCCGTGGGCATCAGCATCGAGCTGACCGAATCACCGTACGGCAACGTCCTGTTCCTCCTCGACCCACGCGACAGCAAGGAACTCGCCCAGTCGATGATTCCGGGCGATATGGGTGGCGACGACTCGGGTGGGTTCAGCAGCATGGAGAAGTCGGCAATCCAGGAGATCGGCAACATCATGACCTCCAGCTACATCGACGGCTGGGCGAACGTGCTCAACACGACGGTCAACATGACGACGCCGACCTTTACTTACGGGTCGACCGACAAGATCATCGACAAAATGGGCGGTTGGCCCGACAAGGAGATGGTGTTCGTGCTCGACTCGGAGATCACGACCAACGACACCGACCTCGATCTGACGGTCTACACCTTCCCACAGCTCGACTCGCTTGTCGAACTCGTCCGCCGGATCGACGTCGACGCGAACGTCTGAATCCGACCGGAGACTTACCGTCGCGTCCGTTACCGCCGTCCGCTTTTATAAAACGACGCGCTTACCGGGGCGGAGTATCGACTGTTTGCACTCAACAGCTAGCGAACGCAGAAAACGGTCGCCGAAAATCAGGCGCTGGCGTCGTCGACGAGTACGTCGTCGAACTCGCCTGCGTCGACGCGCTCTTTGAACGTGCGTGCGTCCTCGCCGTCGATGGTGACGCCGAGAGTCATGCAGGTCCCGCTGACCTCTTTGGCGGCGTTTTTCACGTCGTAGGACAGCAGGTCGGTCGACTTCTGCTCGGCGACCTTTTTGAGCTGCTCGACCGACATATCGGCGACGAAGTTCTCGTGGGGCTCACCGCTGCCCGAGGAGAATCCGGCCTCGTCTTTGATGAGCTCCGATGTCGGTGGGACACCGACTTCGATCTCGAAGGAGCCGTCGTCTTCGTACTCGATGGTGATCGGGACTTCCATCCCGTCGAAGGCGTCGGTCTCGTCGTTGATTTCCTGTACAACTGCTTGGACGTCGACCGGCGTCGGACCGAGTTCCGGACCGAGCGGTGGGCCAGGGTTGGCCTGCCCGCCAGCGACGAGTACTTCGATAGTTCCAGCCATACGGGGAAGAAACCGGGCTCGGCTTTTAACGGTTGTTCTTTGGCCGCCAGTACGTGGATTAGTAGCATACACCACAAGCCGGATCTCTCGTCATCAATAGCGAACAGAAATGGGTCGCTGTACCGCAGCCTGTGACAGACGGTTGGGTCTCTCAGCGCGCCGATACCCGAATCCGACTCAGAACTCGACCGCAAACGAGTCGACATCGCCTGCGGCCTCCGCAATGCCGCCAAGCAGTGCGGCCACACCGTCGAGATCCTCGGTATCGATCACTTCGACCGGTGTGTGCATGTAGCGGTTCGGAATCCCGATGTTGAGCGAGGGAATCCCGTTGCGACTCGTGTAGAAGGCGTCGGCGTCGGTGCCTGTTCTGGTTCCGGTCGCCTGTAGTTGGATATCCACGTCAGCACCCTCGGCAGCCTGTCGAGCGAGGTCGACCACCTTGGGATGGTTCGCGCTCCCGCGTGAGACGACTGGTCCCGCACCCAACTCGACTGGGCCTTTGTGTTTGCCTTTTACATCCGGGTTGTCGGTTGCATGGGTGACGTCGACCGCGATGGCGGCGTCGGGATCGAGATCGAAGCCGACCATCTGGGCTCCTTTGATACCGACTTCCTCCTGAACAGTGCTCACGGCGTAGACCGTCGCGTCGACATCGTTCTCGACGGCGTGCCGTAATCCCTCAGCCGCGCTCCACGTGCCGACGCGGTTGTCCATGCCGCGGGCCGACAGCCGAGTGCCGTTGAGTTCGAACAGCTCAGTCGAGAACGTGATGGGATCGCCGACTTCGACCAGCGCTTCGGCTTCCTCCTGACTGGTCGCGCCAACGTCGACGAACTGCTCGGCGATGTCGTCGTACTCCTCTTTGCCCACGTCGCGGAGGTGGATCGCCGTCTGGCCGATCACACCCTGGACCGGCTCGTCGTCGGTGTGGACCGTGACGTGTTGGCCCTGCGAGACGGTGCGGTCGGAGCCACCGATCCGGGAGATTCGCAGAAAACCGCTGTCGTCGATATCCCGGACGATGAAGCCGATCTCGTCGGCGTGGCCGCCGAAGGCGATCTCGGGGCCATCGCCCGATCCCTCGTGGACCGCCACGGCATTGCCGTAGTCGTCGGTCCACACCTCGTCGGCGAACTCGCTTACATAGTCGATCCAGACCCGCTGGCCGTTGGTTTCGTAGCCCGAGGGGCTGGGCGTCGACAGCAGTCTCTCTAGGAACTCACGGGATGTCTCGTTCATATCTGTGGCAACTAACAGCACACCTATCAACCTAGCGTTTCGCGTGGCCGTCAGCCGGAGCCGGCGGTAGCTGCGAGACGCCACAACCGATTTAGGCTGGTTCGGCGTATACTGATGTATGGGAGACATTACACTGCTCGAACTCAACCCCCGTGGAAACATCCAACTCGGTCCGAAATCGCTTCGCGGCACGACCGCCGAGGCCGATGACCCGGCCGCTGAGACAGTCGAGGACTCGGGGGGCCGCTCGCTCGGAACGCTACTCTTGGTGGTTGGCGTCGTCGCGGTGTTGGTTCTGATGGCGACCAAACTCCTCGGCGAGGACGCTGACGAGGAGATTGCTGGCTTCGACTAACCCCGTCAGCTGACGGCGGACCGACACCCCCGCACAAGGACTTTGGTTGCGCGCGCCCTCGGCCACTGCATGGATCTCTTTCGCAGCGTGCAGGCGGTGGCCGAGTCCGGCGGCGACGGCATCGTCGACTGGGCCGCCGTCGCTGCGGCCGCCAAAGCCGCAACGCCGAGCGGCGACATCCGGCTTTCGAGCGAGGAACAACAGGGGTACCGAACCGACGTCCGTGCGGCCCGCGATCGACTCCGGTCGGTCGGGGGCGTCTCGTTCGACCTGCCCGAAACCATCGAAATCCAGAGCCGACACCACTGGATCGACGCCAACGTTGAGACCTTCCGCCGGGTCGTCGAACCCCTCGAGGAGCAGACGACGATGTTCCCCGGCGTCTCCCGAGCGATCAACACCGGGACGATGGCGGTCACGCTGGGCTTCCTCGGGCGGAACGTCCTCGGCCAGTACGACCCGCTGTTGTTGGCCGACACTGAC
>Ga0209937_1000481_pt1 | contig 12780 bp, 9 predicted proteins | sample SalPon1_B_H2O_MG_FD_185699 | JGI IMG/M metagenome (GOLD analysis project Ga0209937, IMG submission 185699) | Salt pond water microbial communities from South San Francisco under conditions of wetland restoration - Salt Pond MetaG R1_B_H2O_MG... | ecosystem: Environmental > Aquatic > Non-marine... | reverse complement strand
CTCCGGAAATATGATCGGAGGACGTGATCGAGAGAACGACTCCGTCACAAAGAAAGTAAAAACGCTCACACGGTCATGCAACTGTAATACTCCTCCAGCAGACTCTGGTACTTCTCGTTCTTCTGGGGGAAGGCGGGGTCCGCTTGGGCCAACAGGGGCACCACGGACTCCTCGAACACGCGGCGGGCGTTGTCGACGTAAGCGGTGAGCCACTCGATCGGATTCTCCGCGTAAGTCGGAGGAGGCGTGCCGTCGGTCCGCAGAAAGGACGTCAGGGGGCGAACCTGGTACTCGAAGCGCCCCGGGCGCGCGTTCTTGCTGGTGTGGTCCGACAAGAACAGGACGCTGACTCCGCGGGGCAAAAACGGGAAGCCGACGTCCACGGGCGACTTTTCGGGAACCGGAGTGGCAGGCTCTCCGCGGACGTACCGGAGGTTGGCCATCCGCATGTCCTTCTTCACCTGGTTATACGGCACGACCACGAAACCTTCGCGGAAGGGATTGCCCTCCAGGACGTGGTACACGAGATCGAAGGCGAGGATCTTTTTTCCCGACCAGAGCGCGGTGTCCAGGCCGAATCGGCGTCTCAGCTCCGTCGTGGGGTGGATGCGCAAGTCACCGCGGTCGATCGTCAGGTCCTTCGGCGCCGCGTGGTGCTTTTCGTCCCACACGATGGGCTGGTGCGACGCGTCGCCCTTCAAACACGCGACGGCCAGCAGGTGTTCGTAGAAGAAGACGTCGGTCCCGAGACACCGCGGACCGCCCATTCTCTCACCGGGGAGCAGGAGCGGCAGACTGTCCAGGACTTCGCGCAGCGCCTCGGTGGTGCGCCGCGAGGAGACCGAGTACGATCGCATGTCCGCGTACGGTCCGTCCGGAAAGACGTCGGGGCGGTACATGTGTGCTTTACGCACGGCGTCGTTGTACTCGGCCGCCAGGACGAAGCGCAGGTCGTGCAGGTCGTCCTCGACGTCGAGATTGAGGGTCGCGAGACACTCGCTGGTCTCCAGCGCCGCGAGCAGACAGGACCGGAATTTGTTCACCAGGGAGACGCCGGCCGCTTTGGTGCCGGAGGGGTTCACGGGGATTCCGTGTCTCTCCGCCGTCGTCACCATGGGATGATCCTTGAAGCTGAACTTGGACTCGGTGTGATCCCATCGGAAGTACCGCGGCATTTCGGGGACTTCGCTAAAGTCGGTTCTGTCCGCGCGGAGGCCCACGTTGCAGGCCTGGTCCGAATGCGTAGCCACGCGAAGGTTCTTTCTCCGGTTGTCCAGACGGAGGCGGTTCATGTGGTCCACGGACTTGCCCTCTCCGGGTTCAACGGGAAGCGCCGTCCTGTGCAAAACGGGAACGTACCCTCGAGCGCTGACAGAGAACCTTCCTTGGTGGAGTCCACGTCGACCAGGGACGTCATCTTGACATCGGGTGTTTCGGTCTTGGCGAACGTCACCGCCACGCAGCTCTCGCCGGTCTCCGGGTTCACGAGGACCGCGACGTCGTTATTCCATGTTTCGGAGAGCTGGGCGCTGAGCGCGAGGTCTACCATGTAAGGCATTATGTGTCCGATGATGGTGATGGACACGACTGTTTAAAAAAGAGAAATATCGGTTTTATGTTTTTGACACCGCCGTTTCGCGATACTTTGTGACTTTCTGCACACACACACTTATTGTTTTAGTGAGTAACCGTCTTAGTTTGAGTAAGCTCGGTTATCCCGCGAAGTTTCCCACGCGGCCGGACTATACCTTAAGCCTTCACAGGAGATGACTAGTCTCCTCGGACCCACTACCATCTAGTCTCTGAACCTTCTCCGTGCCCTTGTCGTAACGGGTTTAGGAGCTTGGCTGCGGATTGCCCAATCCTTTGGATTGTTACCATACCGAACTTCGCTTGTTCGCCACCGCGACATTTCTGTCGTGGCTTGGTACCAAAGGCTCTCAGGGGTTTCCCGCAATTTGGAAGTGTCGCGACTGGCTTCTGATCTCCGTCGTCCTCGGAAGGAAAGAAGAGAGGAGAAGCCCGCCACTAGCAGCTGACATGGTGTTTGATCCGCCTGGGGGGAGCGGCACCACCGGAAGTTCAACGGAGTGTTCCACGGGGTATCCGGATACCCGTGGCCGGCTGCTTTTCGGACCTTGCTGTGTGTAATTCGATGATTACCACTTAAAAAATCCACCCATGCCGCTCATCACCCTGAGGATGTTGTAACCCCGACCGTACACCTTGATCTTGCAGGTGCGGTTGTCGCCGCCTGCGGTCTTGGTGGACCTCTTGGTGAGGGTGAGGTTCAGCTGCACCGTGTCGATACGCGACATGTTGCAGGTGCCGGAGGGCTGGTGCTCCTCGGGCTTCAGGGCGAAGGAGTAGACGTTGATGCCGGTCTTGGGCACGTTCTCGTGGTGCTGGTAGTTCTGGATGACGTTGAAGTACATGCCGTCGCGCTCGGAGAAGCGGTCGTGGCCGTTCAGCTGCAACTTGGCGCTCTCCACGCAGTTCTTGCCGCCGTCGAAGGACACGGGCAGGAAGGTGCCGTTGGAGCCGCCGGCGGCCACGGCGGGCATGCTGCCGGAGGAGGTGTAGCTGGAGTTGGGGTCCAGGGAGGGGTCGAAGTCGTCGGTGAAGTTGAACCACTCCTTGCCCATCCTCTCGTTGGCCTCGTCGCCGGTGAACTCGTCGGGCTGCACCACGAAGATCAGCTCCTTCACGGGGTGGTTCAGCGAGAGCTTCAGCTTGTTGTTCTGGGTGTTGGTGCTCTCGTCGCCGGTGAACTGCAGCTGCTCGATGAGGTACTCGTGGGCCACCTTGGCGAAGCGCCTGCGCTCCTCGGTGTCCAGGAAGATGTAGTCGATGTACAGGGAGGCGGAGTTCAGGCTGTCCACCTGCACGGAGTTCTGGTCGGACACCCAGCCGCCGGAGCCGTCGGACTTCTGGGCCCAGTAGCAGTCCTTCTTGTCGCCGAACTCCACGTTGATGCGCACCTCGTGGTACTGCAGCGCGATCAGGGGCAGGGCCAGGCCGGTGTTGGTGCAGAACCAGAACTCCAGGGGGATGTACAGGGTGTGGCCGGCCACGATCTTGTCCTCGGTGGCGCTCTCGTCCACCTCGGTCACGTTGGTCAGACGGGGGATGTTGCCCATCATGTTGGCGTAGCCCAGCTGGTGGCCGGCGGTCTGGGTCAGCTCGTTCCAGATGTGCAGCCAGTCGCCGTAGTGCTTGTCGATGCGCATGCCGCCCACGTCCACGTCCGCCGTCTTCAGCAGGATGTGGCCCAGGGAGTTCAGCCAGCGGAACTTACGGCCGGGTGACACCTTCACCTCGGGGATCTCCACGCGCAGGTAGGTGCGGTGGATCAGGTCGCCGGTGCGGCTCACGGTGCAGGTCACCTTCTTGCCGAAGTCGGCGGCGCCGGTGAAGGTCTGCTCGATGGACTCGATGGCGAAGTTGGTGTAGCGCCGGAAGATGTTCTTGAAGAACGTCACTTGAGGGTTGCCGGTCAGGAAGACGTCCTGGGCGCCGTAGGCCACGAGCTGCATGAGTCCTCCTCCCATGATGGCTGATCAAAAGTCGCGCGGCGGATCCGGATGTGTTATACTCTAGCATAAGAAAAAAAATCGAGGCGGGCGGTCGTCGCATCGAACGCACCGCGCGTATGATATGATGCGGCACGACGATCACTTCCGGGAAGACGAGGTGCAAGAGCTGCACCCGAAGCGAGTGATGGGCGTCGGCGCACGCGGAAGCGTCACGCTCGTCCGTGTACACCGCGACGGCTCCTCCTTCCTCGCGGCGCTCAAGAAACCCTTCGCGGAAGACGACGAAGCACGCGGAGAATTCAGGACCGAGTGCGCCGCGTTCCGCAAGATCGCGCCGCACCCCCACGTCCTACGCTTCCTCGGCTTCGTCGTCAAAACGAAGGCGAAGCCCCGGAAGAGGAGGGACGATCGCTCGCCGCTCGGGGCGCTCACCGACGCCCTGGACACCTGCATGTGGAAAGCTCTGGTCTCCGAAGAGTCCGCGGAAGAGTGGTTCCCGGACCCTATCACCGCCTCGGACACCCTCGGCGGCGTCGCTCGCGGACTCCTGCACCTCCACGCCCACGGCTACGTGCACTCGGACCTCCGCTCCCCCAACGTCTTCCTGAAAAAACGACGAGAAGGCGTCGTCGCCGTCGTGGGAGACATCGGGTCCGTGGAGCTCGCGGAGGACCCCATCCACCCGGAGTACGCCAGGAACCGGAGAGGCTTCGCACACCTCGCGGGAGACGACACCGTCATGACGCCCGCCGTGGACGTGTTTTCCTTCGGGGTCCTCCTCGCGGAAGCCGTCGTCCTACGGCAACACGTGGACGCCACCGAAGAGCTCTCCCCCTTCTTCCGACGCGGAAGGGTCGACGCCGCGCTCTTGGATGCGGAACGCCTGCTCGACTTCGCGGACGTCGGGCACGACGACCACGACGTCCGCTCCCGAACGAAAGCCCTGTGCGAACTGATGGAAGAGTGCACCCGCATGGATCCCCGACAGCGCCCCGACACGGAGACGGTGCTGCGCCGCGTCCTCGAGTGCTCCGCAGCCGCGAAGACGATCACGTGAGGAGGACGCCGAAGGGAATGAAGAACGTCACGCCGATCAACAGGGCCAGAATGTCGCGGTACGCGCCGCTGGTGCTCATGCCCGAGCGCTTGTACAAGAAGAACCGCTTGCGGCGGATGAAGTGCGCCAGCACCACGCCCAGCACCAGCGTCACCAGCGTGGTGCCCAGGAAGTCCACCAGCACCAGTTTCAGGAACATGTCGTCGATGACGAAGGACTTGGACGGGCCCCGGCCGATCGTGTAGCTCGCGGTGATGGCCACCGTCATCAGGATGATCTGCAGCGTCGCGTCGAAGCTCAGGTAGATGAGCAGCAGGTTCCACAACGGCGGCGGGTCCACCTTCTCCACGTGCACCTTGCGCACGTACGTCTCCTGGAACACCTTCTGCGCCGCGAAGAGGGTCAGGACCTGGATGGCCGCCCGCAGCACCTTGAACAGCAGCAGAAGGCCGATGTCGGACGCGAAGACGCCCATGATCACCGGCGAAACGTGGCCGCCCTTGAGCCCCTCCTCTTCGCGTTCCTCGCCTTTCGCGTCGGCGGCGGAGGACGCCTGCTTTTCCTCCAAGAAACGTTTCTTGGCTTCGGTCGGCTTCGCGTCGGAGTCGGTGGTCTTTTTATTCTGCGGATCGGCCTCTTCGCTAGCAGCTTTTTCTTCTCCTTCGGTGTCCACGACGCCGAGACGCGCCGTGTGTAACAATGCCTCGACCGCACGAAAGGTTGCATGTACGACCGACGACAGTGTATCACGATCATCATCCGTCGTAGTCAGCTTCGACCACCCTGCGAGACGAGGTTTCAGCGCCTTCCACCGCGCATCTTGGGCCTCCACCGTGACCTTGCAGATCCTCGACAGGTCCCGGACCTTGCGACGCAGGTCGTCCAGGGAAACGCCGTCGCCGAAGCGGGAGGCCCTCGCCAGGGACGCCGACACCGGGGACACGTCGAACCATGACCCTCCGCCCCCTATTATACTTCCGTGTCTACTGTCACCGACTTTGTTGGTAGAATTATAATAAGATGAATAATCCGAAACTGCTAAGTTATTATGATTATGTTGTTTGGATCCGGAGGATTTCAGGATATGATTATCAGGTATATTATCGGATCGTGATGACAGCGACCCCGAAGATGATAGATAGGACGACTCCGAAGGTGACACCGAGCTCGAATATGACGAATTCGAATTCGACACATAGTTCATAGCATCGTCTACATTTGATCCATGTGTTTGGTTTGACCCGTTTGTATTCGATGGTGAAGATCGTGACGTGAAGCTAACATTTACATTATTATTCAATATCTTCGGTATTTCTTTATAGTTTTCATGTATCGCAAACTTCTCGAGCACATTTAGTATATTAACACTATCCTTGACATCGATAGCTTTTTTTTCATTGATGATAATTTTTACAATTTTATCTAGCGCTGCATTTCTATTTCTGTGTATTAACAATTTTGTTTGTGCATACCTTCCTCGGTTTATTTGTATTTCCAGAGAGTTTACAAACCGTTGGAGTTCATCATCGTTTATGTATATATCGGGTAATCTGGCTAATTTGAAGTATAGTTCTGCATTGATATTCACATCAGGTTTAACATTATTGGGTGTCGGATCATGTGAATTCTTTAACTCTAATGGTTTAGACTCCATTTCTTTTCGAATTGGTGAGTCAGTGATAGACGAAACAGAAGGCAGCGGCTTTTTGTTTGATGATAACGGATTATACACCGGACCCGGTTCTCGTCCATTCACGACGCCTCCATCGACCGGGTGAGGTTTTTTCTTAAAAAAATTTGCGACATTTGCTTTACCTCGAGACCATCGACTGTTTTCCTTTCCCGGGACCTTCACGACGCCCCCGTTTCCTCGGGCAAAACTTTCTGCTTCGGGTTCTAAATTAGATTCTTGTGCAGTTACTTGTCGTCCCTCGAAGAAACTTTTCTGCTTAACCTTTTCGAACGGATCCGCGCCGGTGAGACGCGTGAAGTCATCGCGGAATTTGGATAAGGCGTCGAAGATGACGTCGTCCGGGACGGCTTTGTCGCCTTTTCCACCGCCTCCTCCTCGAATTTTCCTATCTTCCGCTGCGTCACCGTCGGCGGTGCGGATGAATTCGTCGCGCCAGTTTCGGACGGTGGCCACGGCCTCGTCGAGGTCGTCCACGAGCGACGTGCACTCCCGAGCGACGTGCGTTCCCAGGTAAGCTCGTAGGAACCGGATGATGACGTTTTTTTCTTTCTCTTCGGAAGAGGAGAGCGTGTCGTAGCGTTCGACGACCTGCCACAGAGGTCGGTACACTTCCTGCGAAAACACGATTTCTGCGGAGTTGTCTTCCATCCCTCGACGAAATCGCTCGTCTATCCCGATTTCACGGGCCAGCGTCGGGTGAATGACGTAATCACGGAAGTTCTTGCGTTTATCGCGTTCACTGGTTTTATCGGTCTCGCTTGTTCCGATATCCTTTCCGTCGTCGTCCTTGGCTGCATCGATACCTCGAGCTGTCGGGCCCGGGCTTTCGCCTTCGTTCGGAGCTCCGCCGTCTTGTATCCGTCGTTCTTCTCCGGTCTCTCCTCCGCGGAGGTCCCAGTCGTCCCGCACGATCTGCAGGAACTCGTCCGCCGTCTTCACGAACAGCACGGCCGCGGCACAACAGGCGGCGTTCGACCTGTTGGATCGCTTCACGCAGCTCTCCGCAAAGTCACGGTACATCACGATCGTCTCGTACACGGGCCGGTGCTCGCTGGGCAACGTCCACTGCCGCAGCTCCTTCATGTCCAGATCCAGCGCCTCCGGCGCCACGGATACGCCGCACCTATCTCTCTCCTCCGGGAACCTCCGGCGCAGGTACGTCAGGTACGCGGAGATGTGTTCGGAGCCCCAGTGGTACCTGCCCTGCAGCAGCCAGATCATGGACCGGATGTGCGAAAAGCCGGTGAGCGTCGCGTCCACGGCGAACGCGGCCTCCAGGGCCTCCTCGTAGTCTTCGCGGTCTGCGTCGGGCGAAGAGGCCACGGCGTGCGCGTGGGTGTGCGCTCTCAGGAACTCCGTCTGCTTGTCCATGGCTTCTCGCGTGGAGCACACTCTTACAGCATCGGAAGAAAAATACACGGAAGAAAAGGTACGACGGGAACACACCCGTCGTGCGCTCGGGAGCGATCGGCGCACCCTCACGAGGAGTGCGGTCTCCGGCGGCCGCGGCCTCACCCGAAATGCAGGCTTTTGCGACAGTTCGGCTCGTGTCCCGTCGGGGAAGCGGGCCTGGCCGGCTTGGCGGGGGTCGCGGGAGTCCGGAGTGCACCGGCGGGAGCCGGCGGGGGAGTCTCGCCCGCGGCCCTCGAAAACCGGGAGAACAGGTTCTCGCCCTGCTGCATATGGCCTTCGGTACGCGACTGCGTACCTCCGTCGGGTTTCATCGGAGCTGCGAGGAAGGCGTCAGGAGAGCTCATTTGTTTGTCGTGTCGGGACACGCCGACGATCCTCTTTCGATTTTTATGTTTTTGTTTCTTCAGCGCGCGCCGGGCGTCAGCACCAGGCGCCCCGAAAGCACCGTCGTGGCCCTCGCGGTGCCTTTCACGTGCAGCCTCTCCTCCGGAGGGTCCACGTTCACGCCCACGTTCCCCGCGTCCGTCACCACCATCCTCTGCTGCCCTCCCGTGCTCAGACCCAGCGCGTCCGCCGACGGCCGGAACACTCCGGTGTCCGCGTCGTCCTTCCACGTGTACGTGGGGGCCGACGCGGTGTCGGGGGCTCCCTCGACCTGCTCCGTCAGACGGATGCCGCCGTCCACGTCCAGGCGGGCCTGCGGGTTCGCGACGTTCACGCCCACCTGCCCCGACGCGTCCACCCGCACCCTCTCGGTCCCCGCAGTCCCGAAACCGATCGCGTTCTCCGCGGCCCTGAACATCCCGGTGTCCTCGTCGCCCGCCCAGGCGTAGGAAGGCACGTCCGCGGAGGCGGCGGCGCTGCCCTTGACCTGCTGCGACACCCGCACGCTGCCGTCGACGTCCAGGGTGTCCCGGGGGGTCGCGACGTTCACGCCCATTCGCTCCGCTTGGACCGTCTCCAGGGTGTCCGCGTTCGACAGGGCGGTCACGTTGGCCACGTCGGAGGTGGGCAGGCTGCGGAAGGCGTCCTCGGGTCCTTCCGACGTCGCGACGCCCGTGAAATACAGAAAAGAGAAGGGGGTGACCGTCGAGGCCCCGACGTACCGCAGCGCGACGTACGTCACGCCCCCGTAGTCGCAGGTCACCAAGCTCCAGCCCTCTCCGGCTTGCTGCTGCTGCTGCGAGCCCTGGCTCGTCTTGACGAACGCGCGCACCGGGGCGTCGGTGACGTCCGAGGTGGACACGTGGATGGCGACCTTGGAGAGCTGGCACTCGCCGCCGTCTCCGCGGCTCCCGAACAGGTCTCCCAGGACCTCGTTGGCCCCCGCCGTACCGTGGCGACACAGCAGCCACACCATGTCGCCGGCGCTCGCGCCGGACGTCTGAGACGCCACGCCCATCGAACGCACCCCGGGCTTCCGGACGGCACCCGCATGCGTCGCGAAGTCCGTGAGGACGCGGAGGTCCTCCGTGAAGCGCGCCCCACCCGCGACGTCCAGGGCGTACGAAGGCGCCACGCCGTCGGCCAGCTTGACGCCCACGTCCCCGGCGGCGAGGAGGTTCCCGCGGACCCACGCGAGACCGTCGCTTCCGCGAATCGACAGGAGTCGCTCCTCCGCGGAATTCTCGAACACGACGCCGTGAACGGATCCATCCCCGACGCGGAAACGCGTGGCCATGCCGTCGAAAGCGTAGCCGTCGACCGCGACCGAGCCGGCCGTGGAGGCACCCCCGGATTCGGCCATGTAGATCCCCCACGCCGGGTCGTCCGCCGTCCACAACCGTATTCCGCGATCGACCCCGCCGCCTCGCCCGTCCATCACCACGATCTTGCCGTGGTGCGTCGTGTCGCCCGTCACGTGCAGGGCCGAAGCGGGATCCGCGGTCCCGACGCCCACGTTGCCGGAGGCGTCGATGCGCACCCTCTCCGTCCCGCCCGTCCCGAAGCCGATCTCGTTCGCGTCCGCCCGGAACATTCCGGTGTCCGGGTCTCCGGTCCACGTGTAGGAGGGGTCCGCGGCGGTCGAGGACGCCGCTCCCTTGATCTGTCCCGAGGCCTGGACGGCGCCCTGCACGTCCAGACGCTCCTCCGGGGCGGAGACGTTGACGCCCACGCGGCCCTGGGAATCCAGGCGCAGCCTCTCCGTCCCCCCGGTGCTCACGCCGATCTCGTCCTCCGCCGCGCGAAACACGCCGGTGTTGGCGTCGCCCTCCCATGCGAAGGACGGTCGCGAAGCCGTCGCGCCGGAGGAGCCGAACACCTGTCCCGCGTCGGAGCACAGGACGTCACCGTTTACGTGGAGGCGCGCTTGGGGCACGGAGGTGTTGATGCCCACGCGGCCCGCGGGGTTCACGCGGACCCGGGTCTGTCCGCCGACCTCCAGAGACAGGTTACCCGCCGCGGGCCGGAACAGACCCGTGCGCCCCCCCGCGTCTCCTCGAAACGTGTAGCCCAGCGTCGCTTCCGCGGCGTCCGTGGGAGCAGCGGCACTCATGCTTTACTGTACACAAAGGTCATATTTCTACACCATCCCACTCCAGCGGCACCGCTTCCGACGACGATGGCTCACGAGGACCAAGAAAAAGAAGCAGCAGCACAGGCAACAGGCGACGGCCGCGGACTCGAAGACGAGGACGATCCGCGAGTCGTCCTCGAAGCCTCCTTCGCCTCCTCGTTCTTTCGTCGCTGCTGCTGCTTCCGGGTGGCGCCCCTTCGCGGCGGAGGAGACGACGTCCAAGCGGATCTCTTGGCCAGCTTCCGCCTTCGCCTCCTTCGCGGCGAAGGCCTCCGAACACACGTTATGGGTCGCGGAGGTCACCGCCGCGGCCCACGTGGTCCAGGAGGGTCCGAAGAGGAGGAGCGACGCCTCGCCGGCGGCGGTCGACGGCGGCGCATACGACAACGCCGCGAGAAGGACGAACGTGAGCGTCATTCCGGCGTCAGTTCTTCGTGGTACGGGTCTGCGGCGGACGAGGACGACGACGCCTCGACCTTCTTTCCCCCGCCTCCGCCGCCGCCTTTATTATTATGATGCGGAGCGTCCGTGGCACCTTCGCCCCCTCCCTTCTTCTTCGCGAACTTCTTCTTGGCCGCCACGAACTTCGTGGAGACCTTCTTGGGGTTGGCCGCCGCGATGGACGCCGCTTCTTCTTCTTCCGCCGCCCGCCGCCGCTCTTGGTCCTCGACGGCGGACGGCTTCTTCTCGGCATCGTCTTCTTCGCGGACCGGAGGGACGTCGGCGGAAGCGGAGGCCTCGTCGGGCGTCGTGGTGGTGTCGTCCGTTTCCGCGGCGGACGTGTCGTGGATGGACAACAGCGTGTCGTACTTCTGGTGCAGCTTGCAGGCGTTGAGCTTCATGTCGTACTCGTCCAGGGCGCGCTGGTTCTTGGTGCAGTAGTCCACGAACGCCTCTATCTCCGCGATGACGGCGCACGGGACGAAGGTGAGGTTGACGAACGCGCCGTTGGTGTTCTGGCTGTGCGGGATGCCGTGGGCCTTGAGCTTCGCGAAGATCTCTTCGTGGTCGGTGTTGTCCAGGGTCTGGATCTTCTGCACCAAGGCCTTCTTGCAGCGCGTGGTGTACGTGCGCGCGACTTCCCCCTCCTGGGCGGAGACCTCGGACGGGTGCTTCATGGGCACGTCGTTCCGGAACGCGGTGACCGCCGTCTCCTCGGCGTCCGTCATGCGTTTTCTTCTGCGTGCGTCTCTGGACGACGGGTGCGTCTAGTGGCGTCTTAAAGTTATGGCCTCACATTGTATCATCATGGATCACCAGCAGCACCAGCAGCCGGCCGGTGGGAGCGCCGCCGCGAACGACGATCTCTGTCTGGACCTCCTGGCCAACCCCCGTAAGCGCTTGTCCTCCCCGGGGGGCAGCCCCGCCGCGTCCTCGCACGGCGGGGGTGCACGACATAGAGAAGGAGGCGACGGCGGAGCGGAGGGAGAAGAAGACGAAGAGAACGACGCGGTGAGTGACGCCGGCAGCGGCGGCAGCGGCGGAGACAGGGCGTCGACGTCGATGATGAAGAAGGGCGGCGATCACAAACGCTCCCCTTCGGAGTGGCCCAGGTTCGTGCCCCCACCTCCGCCACAACACTCCCCCCTGTTCGGAGGGACACCACCGACGCGGAGGCGTGCCATGACGTCCGTGCGCTCCGTGGAAGACGACGACGGAGAAGACGAAGAAGACGAGGACGAGGAAGACGCGGCGGAGGAGGACAGCGTGATCTCTTCGTCCTCGTACCGGCATCGCCCCCGACCCCCGAAGTACCGAGGCAGCGGTGGGAGCAGGAGCAGGAGCAGGCGGGGCGCGCCACCGCCGCCTCCCGCCCCCAAGATCAGCGACGAAGAGCTGCAGGCCACGAAGCGCGACATCCTGAACCAGTTCTCGCGTCTGGAACGCAAAGGTCACGTGCTGCCGCGCAGCTTCAGCATGGAGTCGCCGCTGGAGGACATGCAGGCGGAGCTGGAGCGGCTGCGCAACGACCGGTCCGTGGACAACAGCGTGCAGTTCCAGCGGAACATCCTGATGATGTGCGTGACCGGGATCGAGTACCTGAACGAGGCGTTCGATCCCTTCGACGTGGAGCTCAGCGGCTGGTCCGTCAACGTCCACGACCAGCTCAACGACTACGACGAGATCTTCGAGGAGCTGCACGCCAAGTACGGCGGCAGCAGCAAGATGGCGCCGGAGCTGCGCCTCATGATGGCGCTCGCGGGGAGCGGCGTCATGCACCACATGAACCGCAAGATGCTGGGGGGCGGCAAGAAGGACAAGGCCGGGGGCGGCGGAGGCGGCGGGATGATGGGGCTCATGGGGATGGCGGGGAAGATGATGGGCAACATGTTCGGCGGAGGCGGACCCTCCGCGTCGCAGCAGCAGCAGCAGTCCGCGCCTTCGCCTCCGCCACCGCCTCCTCCGCCCGCCTCCGCCTCCCGCTCTTTCCCGTCGCCGCCTCCACAACAACATAAGCCTCCTCCCGCCAACCATCAGGCGACGGGCATGCGAGGCCCGGTCATCGACGACATCATCAAGGACTTGCAGCAGCGCCGCCCTCCTCCTCCCGAGCGTCCCGAGA
>Ga0209937_1000480_pt1 | contig 12799 bp, 21 predicted proteins | sample SalPon1_B_H2O_MG_FD_185699 | JGI IMG/M metagenome (GOLD analysis project Ga0209937, IMG submission 185699) | Salt pond water microbial communities from South San Francisco under conditions of wetland restoration - Salt Pond MetaG R1_B_H2O_MG... | ecosystem: Environmental > Aquatic > Non-marine... | reverse complement strand
CTCGTGTTTCTATCTGTATGTATATATCAAGTTTCATGTAGATTGTGTTCGGTCAGAAGGAACCTGTAAACGGTTCCTAAAAAAAGTTCGCTTCATGTGAGTTGCATCCAGCCGAGATATAGGAAGCAGGTATTTCGACGCATCTCCATGGGCTCTAACCTTTCCCGTACCTGCGTTGACATTGCGCTTTTGCGCTACCCATGCACTCGTTCCACCTGCATGGTTTTTAGGAGATATTGCGTGGAGTGGACGCACTACACCCTTCAGCAGCGGGTATTACCTCGGCTGAATCGTAGTGGGTCGATAGTTCGACCAGCAGAGTCCTTGTTTGCCTTTATGCCTTCAAACAGAAACTAAAAAATGCCTTTTATTAAAGTCAAGCCGTTTTGTTAGTAGATTTTTACGTCCATTTTAGCGTAAAAAAAACATAGTCTTTTTCATTGCGAAAATAAAATGCTCCGTGGCCCGGACGGCTGAAAATGTCTACATTTAGGCCGTAAGCCCAATCGCCCTGGGGGTTGCGATCTATACTCCATACCGGACCGATGTGCTTACAACACCACATTGTTGCTTTTTTTGTTTGATCTTCTGTGGCGACAACCGCTTTATAAGGAAGATCTTCAATGATCGATATCGCCATTAATTTCACCTGTCAAGGTTCTTGACAGAGTTTTCTAGTGCCTTGGCATAGTTATATGCCTGCTGTTTTGTAAGTATCACAGTTGATTCGTATTTTGCGTAGCCTTTGAACAGAACACGCGCAACAAGTTTTGCTCTACGAACAGTTTCGTTCACGGTGTATGCTACAGTTTGCCAAATCCAATTTACAAAGGGTGATTCGAGATTATTTACTCTTTCTGGCACGGTTTGCGTCCAAAAATCAGTAGTTGCTTCTGTTGTGATTTCTACCGTAACGAGTTTTGTTTCCGGATCCTTTTCAATCCAAATGGAATGATAATGATCTGGACTGCCGCATTCACAGTCTACTTCATACCATACAGCGTCTTCGTATTCTGCTTTCTTGCATATTCCTTCTGCTGGTTGTTCTGCTTTCATTGTCTTATCCTAAATTACCATACATGCTGTTTTTCCAAACTTTATTGCAATAAACGAAATGTCTTTCGGCTTCATATATCCAATTATTGCTGCTTTCATTTCGTATCGTGCCGGATCAACCTGTGTTCTCATTTCAAGACCGTGTAATCTCTCTTTTGCGTACTTGCCCAATTCAGTTCGCAGCCAAGTGTTGTATAATAGGTCTTCGCTTTCTGGCAGATCTTCTCCAGGCATGCTTCCTATTCTAAAACTCACACGCTCGTGTATCTCATCGTCGATGATTTTAACCTTCTGCAAAGTGCTCGCCTTTTAGTTCGATTAACATTTCCAATTGTTCGTAGGCCCTGCGGATGCTAGGATCTTTTAATAGGTTTGCTGTAGTGTCTTCGAAGTCCTCTAGTGCTGTGTCTACAGCTTCTACTATAGAAGGATATTCTAACACAGGATCGTCAAGCAGTTCATTTAATGTCTGCCAGGCTGCGTGTTGCTCTGCTGTTAACGACTTTTGTCTTGGACGTAGTTTCATGTTGTTTGCTAGGCTGTTAGTGAGTTTTTCTCGAAAAAGTTTGAGAGAAGCAATAACAGCAGCATGATTTGGGCGAACGTTATATATGTGGCTGCTCCAGTTGCCATCTACTACTACCAAAGTAGCACCCTGTTCATACACTCTGTCAAATTCGTCTCCACGCATAGCAGCAGGTTCAAATTCTCCGTCAGCGTTTTTCTTGTAGTAGATATCTTCCTTCATGTCAAATACCTTTCACATCACCGTTTTCAGCAATCTTGAGATCCTCGTAGGGCGCTGCTACTCTGCGATAGAGTTCTAACTTACAGCCTTCCAGTGCACCTACAACATCATTGATGTGTTGATAATTTAGGCCCTGCTTTTTTAAATAGGCCTGTGCTATTATAGTAAACGCATAATTCAAGTCTCCTGCGGATCCGCAACGTTTGCCAGTTTCTTCAAGCAGACTTACGCCGCTTTCCGGCCCAAGTTTCTGCGGAGAGTGTGTAAAGCGTTTTCTATCTTCCTGTTTGATATAAGGCATTGTTAAATCCTATCGAGGTTTGTCACTCAGCGTAAAATTTGTGCAATCCGTTCTGCCAAGCCTGCAAACCAAGCAGCGTCTTTGCCTCTAGTGGTTTCAGCTGCAGTGCCTATCCTTATTCCGCTGGTTTCCGCAAAACTTCTTGGATCGTGGGGTATACCGTTTTTGTTGACTGTGATGCCGTTTTTCTCTAAAAGATCAGCTGCCTGCTTACCGGAGTATTTGCTGTCGCTTAAGTCTATTAATAGTATATGGCTGTCTGTGCCTCCTGTCAATACTCGCATGTTGTTTTCTACGAACACGTCCGCCATTGCTCTAGCATTGTCAACTACTGTTTTTGCGTAGTTTGCAAATTCGTCTGTGTTTGCTTCTACAAAGGCCTGCGCCTTAGCTGCTATAATATTCATTAAAGGGCCGCCTTGTGTGCCAGGGAAAATTCCGCTGTTAATTTTTTTGGAATAATCTGCGTTGTTCCAAAGTATAATGCCTCCTCTAGGCCCTCGCAGTGTTTTGTGAGTTGTTGACGTAATGATATCAGCGTAAGGAACGGGAGAATCGTAGGCACCTCCCGCAATCAAACCAGAGTAATGTGCCATGTCGACTAAAAGATATGCATCGACTTCGTCTGCAATGTCTCTAAAAATTTTCCAGTCAATCTGTCTAGGGTAAGCACTTGCTCCTGCTACTATAATCTTGGGTGATACTCCTCTTGCCCATGATCTTACAGACTCGTAATCAATATAGCCTTGGCTGTCAACACCGTAGTGGAAAGCATTGTATGTTTTTCCTGACATGTTGACTGGTGCGCCATGAGACAGATGCCCGCCTGCGGCGAGATTCATACCTAGGATTGTATCACCAGGTTTGAGAAGTGCATGATAAACAGCAGTGTTTGCGTTGGCACCAGAGTGTGGTTGAACATTAGCAAATTTACAACCATAGAGATTTGTTAGCTCTGAAATAGCTAGGTCCTCGATTTCATCCATGTGCGTGCAGCCATTGTAGTATCGCTTGCCCGAATAGCCTTCTGCATACTTGTTTGTAAAAACACTTCCGCACAAACGCATCACATCGTCGCTGGCAAAGTTTTCTGAGGCAATTAGTTCGATAGTTGTGTTTTGCCTGTCTACTTCTCTTTCTAGTATGTTTGTTATTCGGTTATCCATGATTGTTCCTTTTTTCTCGATCATATATCAGCATACTTAAATCATCTACGGGCTGAGGAGTTTCTATTACGTCAGGTGATCTTGTTGCTAACACGTCTCTATAATGCTTCTGTGGATAGTGTTTTAGGCAGCTACTTGCTCGCTGTCTAACTGCTTTTGGTACTCGAGGGGTTACTTTGTGATCCATCAAGTCTTTTAGAAATTGTTCGGTCTGACTCAATGCATGATATCTTTCAAATGGCAGCGTCATGTTATAGTTTGTCCCATTTTCTAGTGCAATCCATTTTGTGAATATGCTCTTTGGTTTTTCGTAAGTCAGTTACCAATCCACACCCATGACACTTAAACCAAACATCATCTGCCCAACGAATCTTACTACTACTGTCTTGTTCATATTTTGCGATAATGTCATCGAACTCCCACAGTTCTTCTGTTTCAAAGTCGTCTAACCAATCACCAAAGTCATTCCAATCTTCAGTTCGCATTGGAGCAACACTGTATTCGTGCCAACCGTTCCAATACTCATCGCCCGGAACATTCCGAATATCGATGCGACCTGTTGAATAATCCTCGGTGACTTCTTGTCGTTCAAAAGTATCACCGACTTTATACCTACCCTTATCGACAAGCACACTACCCTCTTGAACGACACGTGTCACTGTTTTGGTAAGTCCACGCTCTTCATACCATTGCATATTCGCGACTCCCATCCAGTTTGTGCTGTATGTGATCATAAGGACAATCCAGCAATAGTTTTGTATTTTTCCCAGGCTTTGAGTGCTGTGGGATTCTTTGCTACTTCCTCTTCGGGCGCAAATGTTTCTAGCCAATAATAAGGCAAGCGCTTAGGATGCGCGTTGAACTGTCTGGGCTGATGTAATTTGCCTGCATCGTACAAGCTTTTTGTAACATTGCGATAAACTTCACTAGCAGCGTCTTCAGACAAATGAGGCTCGGCGCCTTCCCACTCTGGTGCACTTACCCCTCCATAGCGATAGCCCATCCAAATGCCTTCCCAGTGTGCGTCTTTGTGCGGGTCAAAGTCAGTGCGGGCAATAATCACCAGTACGTCATCAAAGTCTACTTTGCCTTCGACTATGTCTTTCACACAGCGACTAAGACTTAGTCCAATCTTCAATACTTACTCCTTTCACTGTCAATAAAAATCTTTAGTGTTTTATTATCATCCTGTAGAGAAAACTTGACAGATTCGCCTTTTTCAAGATAGCGCACATAGTTTCTGCCTTCCTTGTCAATGACTTCTACTCTGTCAGCGCTTTGCATTGCTGCAAGTTGTTCTCCGTCAAAAATTGCGTTATGAATTGCCATGTAGCCACATTCCATGCCCTTGGCATACATGCTGGGATCAAAACCAAACACAGAGTAAAGCGCATGACGATACGATCCTCGATCTTTGCCGTCTGCCTGCCAGATTCTTTTACACACAGCATAGAAAGCATCTTCGCGTTCTTCTTGAGAAAGGCCGTTCCACCATGCGTCGTTTTCTCTGTCTAGTTCTTCCATTGCTTTACGCATTTCCTGTCCTATATCGCTAATGCTTTGCAGAAGATTGTTTTTGTCGGACGTACCTGTGTCTTTTTCATTAGAGTCTGTCATGTTTTGTTCCTCTATATCAGTCAGTTTGTCAACAGCCGCAAATTTATGTGCAAACTGTTTGGCGTGTAGATCGTGCTCGAACAAAAAGCTGTGTGTGTAGATATCAGTAAAAGTTTGGCAACTCCACTCCCAACGATGGAGATTGTTTCTACACCATTGTTTGCATTTAACAACGAGATCGCTGTGCACATCTACCTTGTAAGCATTAGGCTTCCATTGGTTTTTGTAATCAAAGATATCTCTAGCAGCCATCTTGCGTTGATTAGTGTAGTAATCTTGTGCCATCGTTTTTGTCGCTCTGTTCAAAATCATCAGACATTTCTTCTGTGATGTCAATGCCGAAATATTTTTCAGTTATATACACTATGCTGTGAGGCACGATTTCGCTGGAAGGAGAGTCTGGTATAAACACTCCTTTAAGGTTTCCCTCTTTGCTGATTATCAGCGCCCAGTCTTCGGTGTCCAGCTGTTCTTCTAGCTTTTTAGATTGTTCACTCACTGTACGTCTCCTATGGCTCTGTTGTTGCTGCGCTTTTATACTTGACAGTCTCCGCCCGGGTACACATAATCTTTCTCGCCAACCGCTATTAGATCGTCAATGTCCTTGGCAATAAATTTTCCATTAGCTACACGCATCACAGCGTCACATTGGTTGTTTGTGCGGATGTATGCTCTGCCACCATCTATAATTTTACCATTGTCTAGCATTTTGTAATCATGATGGCTCTGACTGTAATAGTACTTATTGTCGCATTCTACCATGCCAAACTCGAGTGACTCAACATAGTCAGCATTTGTTATCATCATGCAGTCACGCGCATGGTCCCAATACAATCCAAAATAACAGTTGCCAAATTCAGGATGAGGCGTTGCACGATAAAACACATCCACGGGCACATCACTGGCTCTAAGGTCTGTGGTACACACGTACTTCACTTCAACACCGTCCTTTTCAGTATACAGTTTTTCTACCTTGCTTGTGTCAAACAATGGTGAATGTTCAACTTTCATCTTTTTTTACCTTCTTTGCAATTGTCTTGTGAATGCCAGGATTTACTGCTAACGCATGCGGCATCATTTCATGTCTAATATAGTTGCGAGTATAACGCGTGTCAAAATTGCTGTCATCCTCTACATATGGCACGTTGTTCATGTGTGCCCATAATTCAAAATCTCTTTTTCTAGTTTGTCTAAAAGGCCGAAAAATATTACCGCGACGGCGAGGTATAATTTTTCCTGTGCCGTGCATGCTGCTCCAAATCCAGGTTTCGACACAATCGTCTAAATGGTGGCAAGTAATGAGGGGCAGATGTGTTTCAGCAAGCGAATCCATCCATTTGTATCTTTCTTGTCGCCAATAGTCCTCGATGCTTTGACCTTTTGGCTTGTGATCCTTCATTAGTCCTCTAATTTGAAATGGCAGGTCATGTTTGCTGACATACTCGCGCACACAATTTTCTGCTGCATCCGAATTTTTTGTACCGTGGTTGAAATGGAAGACTTCGACTGCATGACAGCGTCTTAGAAAGTCTAATGCAGCCATAGAATCAATTCCGCCACTGACTGCAATCATTACTCGTCTAGGAATCTTTCCCTGAATTTTGATCATTATGTTCTTCCCATTTTAAAATTTCACAATCGTCACCAGTGCCTTTGGTCTTGAGGTAGCCTTCGGCTATAAGTATTTCTATGATATTGCTACTGAGGTTTTTTGCTGCATAGTTAAATCCCCACCAAAAGCCCATGCACGTGAATATTATAGCAGTGAACAAGATGATTAATTCGCTTGACAAAATTCGTACTCCAACATTCTTTACTCTACTATACAGTCTTTATTCAAATGTGTCAACTGCACGTAGTTTGTATGAAATCTATTTCGTGTGATGTAAGACCAAAGTACTCATACAATTCCTGATCCGACCATTTTCTGCTTAGGTCTATTTTTGGTATACTAGAAATTACTCGCGTATTCAGCATGCCGTGATGAAATCGTTGTTCAGAGATTATAAATTGCATTAACTTAGAACGAATATAATCTACAAAATTTATGCCCTCTTCGTCGCTGTTAACCAGGTACACAGCGCCCCTGTTTGCTGGTGCGCACTCGCCGGGGTCGTAGATTGGATAATCTTTTGCGCTTTGATTTGCCCAGATGATTTTCTTGTGATACTGCAGGTGGCTAGCTGTGTCGGACCATTTTACAGTGCCCGCGCTGTATTGAACTTTGTAGGGGAACAATTTTCGATTTTTGTCAGTTAGGTCTCTGTCATGGATCATATTGCCTTTGGGAGTTGTTCCTTGTTCTTTTTCGAAAAAAGGCTTGGACAATACTTTTTTAAATATGGAAATACTTTCCTTGCTTATGTTTTTGGGAAGACTGTTGACTATCTCGCTGAAATCATTTACCTGAAACTCGTCAATATTTGTTTTGAGTGTGACCGATTGTCCTTTTGTGCTTTGCTTACTCACAACACTGTATGTGAACGTAGAGCCTATGTTGTTAAAGTGTCTCTTGCATTCATCTATATTAACATACACAGCGTGATTACTAATTATGTTCTGAACATGAGATGTTTGACTGCCTCTGCCTTCGTTTTTAGGCGTTGCCCAAGTTCTTGGCGTTACCATAGCCAAGTATCCGTTTTTCTTGAGTGTTTCAAATCCTTTTACGTATATTCTACTCCAAAGATTGGTATAAGAAGATCTATCTGCAGAGTCTTGAAAAGGCGGGTTTGCAAGAACCACATCAAAATCGCACGGCGCTTGCCAGTCTAAAAAGTCACACTTGAAAACCTGTGTGTAGCCCCGCTTCTTGGCGTCATTTGTGAACACTTTGTATTTGTCAATTAAGTATAGACTGTTTTTTACCTGTTCAGCAGTCTTACCTAGACCCAACATAATTTTTGCAACAATGTCTGCTTCTGTGCCGTGTCCGCAAGCAGGGAATAAAACTTTGCAATCTGGTTGTGCAAAAATTTCCAAGGGAATTTTATCTATGATTTCGAACCATAGTTCTTGCGGGTCTGGTTTTCCTAGGATTCCTTTATCGTAGTCTGTGACAAATTGCATTTTTTATCCTAACATGCCAGCCAATCAGAAGAATGGACTCGTTGTTGTGTTCTTTGAATTCTGCACAATCACATCCAGCACTGGCTCATTTAACATTTCTCTATCTAAGATAGTATCTACAACGTCAGGGCCTACACCGAATAATTCTTCAAATTCCTGTGCGCTTTCACTGTCTTGAGAGATAGCGTCAATACAATCTCTATAACAGTCTCCTAGGCCTGCTAAATTGTAGACACTGGTTGCACTCATATTCAGTGCTCTCACTGCATTGTTGATTATTTTTTCCAGCTGTTGTTTTTCTTCGTCCGTTAGATTATTGCCTTTTTTACCGCCTTCTTTGACTTTGTTTTTTGCTTTATCTAGTGCGTTCTTTTTGTCCTTGTCTTCCTTGCCGTTAGCTTTGATATTAGACAGTTCGTCAATCAAATCCAGCGCACTTTCTACATCTACAGTAACGTCAGCTACTCGAAGTAGATTCTCGTTGTCCTTTAAAATCACAAACATGTCTTCTTCGTTGACTTCTACTGCAGTGCCATAGCGAACTTTAAAGACATCTACACTACTAAGCACAAAGGTTGTTGCGCTGGGGAAATCTATGTTCTCGCTTTTGCCTACTTTTACTATCTCGTCTACCAAAAGCCTCTCGATATTTTCGGATCTGTTTGGATCAAAGCTTAGATCTACAATGTGCCCTGTGTGCTTCTTTTGGTCCAAATATGTATTACCAGGAGTAAGACAACGGCTGACCTTTTGCACAGTTGCATCTACTCCGCCTCGATCATATGCAATTACAGTTGCTTGTATCTCTGGAATGCTGTATGACCTAGACCCCATCTGATTGGCAATGACTATTGTGCCTTCTTTGCCAGCTAGCTTGGCTTCGTTGATTTCTCTAGTTGTTTCGCTTTGTGCCTGCCGATTATTGGTATAGTCTCCGTTGAGAACTTTGATGTGCCAGTTAGGCAAAGCGGATTCATAAAGTGTTTTTAGCTCTCGCATGCCTTTCTTTTCTGCACTAGTAAGAAGCATAAAACAGTTAATGCTTTCTCCAGCGAGATTGCTTAGATTAAGTTCTTGATGCAATGGATCTTCGCCTGCTAGTCCTTGTGCTAGCTTGGTATGGAATGTTTTGTTTCCATAAGGTTTTGCATTCAACTTTACCCAACTTGGTTGTACTTTTTCATCCAGTTCTTCTACTTCTTTTTTCAATGTATCTACTTCAAGCATGTAAAACTTTCTATGAACAATGTCATCCTCGGTCTTTTCTAATTGCGAGTATGCTACGTAGATGACTCCGTCTGCTCTGCCTGATCCTTTTGCCAGCCTCTGGATATTTGTTCCGCTTGCATACAGTTTTACCAATAGGCCGTTGTTTGCATTGGTTATATATTCTAACTTAGATACCTGGCTGTCTGCGTGAGTGCCAAAGTCGCCTTCATCCGCGAAGCTAATTTTCTTACTTGAGTCTATATCCGCAATCCAGCTGTGTTTGTTTTTCCATTCTTCCAGTTCACCATGCAACGAGACAGTTAGAATAATCTTTAGACCTTGCCTCTGAGCTGACAGGTATTCTTGTTCTGCAGTAGGACTACTGGCGTCTACGTGCACCATATCTAAAAAATCATCAAACTTGTCCAGCTCGTCTACAAAGCTGCTGTGAACGCTTAACCAGTAGGCGGGCAAAATAAGAACATTGTTTCCGTACTTTTCGAAAATCCGGTTAAACAACATTAGACACCAGATTGTCTTTCCAAAACGTGCACAAAGATACGCAATAATCGTTGCAACGTTTTGGTTTCGTTCGTAAGTATCAGATATAATATTCATTGCTTCGTCTAGTGCCTTTTCCTGTAATTGACGAAGCACTACTTTGACTCTTACTTTTCCACCTTCGATTTCTTCTATCAAACTATCTAGATATTCGAATGCTTGTTTTGTAGTCTCTGCAGGTATCTTAAACCACTCTGTGCCTGATCCTTCAGTGTGATACAAACCTTTTTTTGTTAGTATTTTGTGTAGCTGATAGTCACGTTTGATTACCTTAAGTTGTGGCCAGGTGCCGATGACAGTTTTGTCCTCCCATTCGTTGGCTCCTGCGTTGTCTCGTTCTGCCATACGAATTTCTACATCTCGCACACTATCGCCGAACTTACACAACACAAAGTTGTCCAATTTTTTCTCTGCAGAAGGGTATGTATATGCGTATAAATTAATCATCTAGAGTCCACTTTAGGTGTCCAATCTGTTCTTTTTCCGCCCATTGGATAAACAAGCCCGCTTCTCTGCCGTGGGCTTCTATTTCCCAAGGCTGATCCCAATAGTTGATATTTTTGTTTTGCCATTTGCCTTGCCAGCGATATTTACGCATGCGGCAACTTTGATAGAGCTCTCCTCTGGCGTACTGTTTCACATGCACCATTTCGTGAGCAATAGTTGTAAGTAGTTTGCGTAGACGCAGTGTTTTATTAACTTCTATTTCAAACGATCTTGGACGGTCAGGACGACTATCGTCGTCGAAGGCCATGCAGTATCCGCATACTTCTCCGCCAAGGTTCTTTATGCTAATAGTTAGATCTATATAATGGAGCCTAGGCATAAGTTTGCTAACACAAAATTCTGCCATGCTATAGGCTCTATGCTTTTGACTTTTGGTGCCGCCCTGTATTTTGATCATACTAACCCTAAACACGTTAAACGTATATAATAGTGTCTTTAGAGGCTGCTGTCAAATGATTTGACTATTTTCTATATGTAATTCTGCCTTTTTTGAGGTCATAGGGGCTTAGTTCAACGCAGACTCTGTCGCCTGCAACAATTCTTATGCGGAATTGGCGCATTTTTCCTCCGGTATAGGCAGTTACGGAGTGATTGTTGTCCAGTTTCACTTTGAACATTTGATTGGGGAGCGCTTCTATTACTTCTCCTTCTAGCTCTATCAAGTCTTTATTCTTTGTCATTCGATCCTTCTCTGGCTATTTTCTCAATTACCACTGTGCCTTGATCTCCCAGTGAAATTTTTACTGGGTCTCCGGGCTGCAAGCCTGCTCTTTCAGCAACCTCTGGAGGTATTGTCAGTTGTAGATTTTCTGGGTCGTCGGGTATGTCTGAGAATATTTCTTCTGTTTGATATGTAAATCTTGCTTCTTCTTGTGCCATGTTGTTCTCCTGTGTAATAAATACTTATATGAAGGACGCGTATACAGAGGCCTTCTATGATGTTGTAAAACAAACCCAATATAATTGTGGTTACGAATTACCTCATCATATCGAAGCATATATTGTCATGCTGTTGGGCGAATTTGTCGACAGAGATGATATACCTCCAACGGTTTCATTTGCGGAACAGTTTCTTTCACTCAGCGACAGTCGCAAAGCCAAAGAACTAGGGGATATCTGTCTAGTAGTAAGCGGCGCGTTTCCTCATTTTAAACAACAATATGGTATAAGTCGCCGCTATTATCAAGACATTGGCGCAACATCCTATGACATGGCCAGTGACATCAATGATGATCTGTTTCCTACTCTCGCTAGACACTTTATATTCTTAAGCGAATTTATTGAAATTGCTGTAAATTCACAGCAGATGCCACCCAGCACCCTTTTCCGCTAGTAGTTGCCTTTAAAACTCCATGTCAGCAGCAACAATGTAACGCCATTCTTTCTTTTCTAGGATGCCTGGACGATGCCAGGCATTTCCAGGCCAAATTATCCAATGGCCAATCTTTGCAGGCGCAAAAAATCTATTTTCTATATCTTCCGGAGTGGTATGTGTAAATTCTGTGCCTGATGTTTCGAGATCAACACCTTCCGGAATATATAGATAGTATACTCCACTAAGAGATAGACTGCCTTCGCGCACGTGATTATGCCAGTATTTTTCTCTATCTTCTTGCGTGTCTATGTTTGTTTTATATGCCCAACTCTTCACAGATTTAATTTGACGTTCCTGCCTCATATACGCAAAACACGACCAAATAAAGCTCATTTTCAAGTTGATCCATTCTTCTACTGGCAAACCGAACACATTGACGTCAGTCTGATATGGAGGACTGTTCTTCCAATAGTTGCCTTGATCTATCAATTTGTCTATATCGCAGACCATGCTAGTTCTAGCTTCGCTGTCAATGAGTTTTTGCCAGTCGTAGTATTCGTATTCAATCATAGTTTTATGTTAATTTAAAATTGGCGTTTTGTCAATCAAAAAGAACCCCCGAGCAGAAATTGACGGGGGCCGTGTTGACTATATTTATGTAATTCGTGGGGGCGTTGTAAATGTATGCGCAGGTGCAGGCGACGGCACTTCCCATTCCAGTCCATCGGCTCCTTCCCAGGCTCTTGCATCTGCGTCGTTTGTGCCTCTAATCGAGCGCCATAAGATGTACAAAAACAGCAGTTGCGCAACGCCAAAGCCAAATCCGCCTACGGAACTAATCATATTCCAATCAGCGAACTGTACAGAATAGTCAGGAATGCGTCTAGGCATACCAGCAAGTCCTAGAAAGTGCTGTGGGAAGAACAGTATGTTAACAAATATAGTGCTCAGCCAAAAATGTATCTGTCCCAGTCTTTCTGAATACATTGTGCCTGTCCATTTAGGCATCCAGTAATAGGCTGCTGCTAGGATGGCAAACACAGCGCCTGTAACTAGAACATAGTGAAAGTGTGCTACCACAAAGTAGGTGTCATGGTATTGAAAGTCTGCTGGAGCAATTGCCAGCATCAAGCCTGAGAATCCTCCTATGGTGAACAAGAACACAAATGCCAGTGAGAACAGCATAGGAGTTTCGAATGTCATAGCACCGCGCCACATCGTAGCAACCCAGTTAAACACTTTAACTCCTG
>Ga0209937_1000478_pt1 | contig 12822 bp, 11 predicted proteins | sample SalPon1_B_H2O_MG_FD_185699 | JGI IMG/M metagenome (GOLD analysis project Ga0209937, IMG submission 185699) | Salt pond water microbial communities from South San Francisco under conditions of wetland restoration - Salt Pond MetaG R1_B_H2O_MG... | ecosystem: Environmental > Aquatic > Non-marine... | reverse complement strand
CGAGCACGTCCGAGGGCAACGCCGCGTCGAGCGCTACGGCCGCGGGCAACAGCGCCCAGAACGCCGCCGATTCGGAAGCGGCTGCGCTCACTTACCTGGAAGAACTGCGCGGGCGCTGGTACGGCGCGTTGTTCTCGGACCCCAGCACCGACCCCAACGGCGATCCGGTCGAGGAGGGCGATGCGTACTGGAACATCGGCGACAAGCAGATCCGCGTATATAACGGCACGTCGTGGGAGGGCGCGTTCAGCGCGGCCGATGCCGTGTCGCATTCCTCGCTCAACGATGGCTTGGCCGACACCCCCACCGTGCAGGAGGCCATCGAGCGTCTGGCCTTCGTCGCCCGCCACTACGACGCCGGCGGCCTGCACGAGGCGACCGGGCAGACGGCCATCCAGACGCCCGAGGAAGTGCAGCTTCGCATCGGAGACACGGCCTACGTGCTCGCCACGCAGCAGACGCTTGGCCTAGACACCGCCGCCAACTGGGACGACAGCACCTACGCCACGGCGGCGAACCGGGCGGGCAAGGACTTCTACCTCTACTACTGCCAGCCGTCCGCAGGCAGTGAGCCGGACCTGATCCTGTCCGCCAACAGCACCATCCCCAACACCATGCCGAGCGGGGCCACGCCTACGGCCGATAACACCCGCAAGATCGCGGGGTTCCACTGCCTGTGCGCCGACGTGGGCACCATCAGCGGCCATGCCCTGACCGGCTACCTGACCGGCGATGTGCTGCCGCGCAGCGTGTGGGATCAATTCCACCGGCCGATCAACGTGCCGGAAGGCTCCGTCTACGACCCGTCCATCGACAAGTGGGTGCATATCTACCTGCCGTCGTGGAACGGTTCGGAAATGGAAAGCGTTTACGGCGCAACCATCGCGGACGGCGCGTCCAGCCCGTCATTCCATTGGTACAACTTTGCGGAATTGATGCCCGATGGCTGGCGCCTGCCGTTCCAGCCGGAGTTCCAGCGGTTCGCGCTCGGCTCACCGCAAAGCGTCAACATCGCCGGCTCGGCCGACCCAGGCACCACGGGGGCGCACACGGCGACCAACGGGCATCGCATCATCTCGAACATCGGCGTCGAAGATGCCACCGGCGTGCTGTGGCAGTGGGGCGCCGAGGGCGGGGCGACCAACGACGTGGGGTCAGCGTGGGCTGCTGCCGATACGAACGGCACGGCAGGGTCCTACGACGACGCCAACAACGTCGACCGGGGCGAGCATTACGAAGCGCCCAACCGGCCGCTATTCGGTGGGCATTGGACGTATGGTTCGAAATGCGGTTCGCGCGGCTCGGTTTGGAATAATTCGCCTCTGGTTCTGTATTCCTTCGCCTCGGCGCGCGGCGTCGCGGAGCCAGCAAAAAATCGGAGAAATTAAGCAGTTTTCGTAGTCCCGATTCGTCGGGGCTTTCGGAAAAGGTACGAGAACTCTAGTCGTGTTGGCCGCTATTCGGTGGTAATTGGACGAATGGTTCGAAATGCGGTTCACGCAGCTCGAATTGGAATAATTCGCCTCTGAATCTGAATTCCAACAAATCGGCGCACGGCGTCACGGATACAGCGGATGAACCGTTACCCAAGTCGCGGGGCCACACGGTCCGCTGGCTGGTTCTCGGACCTCGTTGCGAAGCCCCGCCCAGCGCCGGGGCGGACAGCGAAACACACAGCGACCGCCCGCTCTGGGCTAGTAGACAACTCGAACGTCCACGGCGGGACCCACACCATGAAAAGACACGGCAACCTGTTCGACAAGATCACGCACCCCGACAACCTGCTCGCCGCGTACAAGGCCGCGCGGCGCGGCAAGCGTTGGCAGCACGCGGTGCAGGCATTCGAGCGGGACGTGCCGGGCAACCTGTTGCGCATCCAGCGCGCCTTGTGCACGGGGTTGTTCGACACGTCGCGGTACAAGACGCGCCTGATCCACGAACCGAAGCGCCGGACGATTTACATCCTGCCGTTCTACCCGGATCGCATCGTGCAGCACGCCATTATTCAGGTGTTGGAGCCGATATGGGACGGGCTGATGATCCACGACTCCTATGCCTGCCGAAAAGGCAAGGGAATGCACCGGGGTAGTGAGCGCGTCATGCGTTTTGTCCGGGGCCATAAATACGTTTTCAAGGCGGACATTTCCAAGTTCTACCCGTCGATCGACCACGAGATTCTCTTGTCCATTCTCCGGCAGAAAATCAAATGCCGGCCGACACTCTCGCTGCTCGAAAACATTATCCGATCATTCCCCGGCGGGAAGAACACGCCGATTGGCAATTACACCAGCCAGTGGTTCGGCAACCTCTACATGAACGAGATGGACACCTTCGTCAAACACACCCTGCGGTGCCGGGCCTACGTGCGCTACTGCGACGACTTCGTGATCTTCGGTGACGACAAGGCCGAACTCCACGCCATCAAGGACCGCGTCGAGCGGTTCCTATCGGAGCGGCTGGCGCTGCGCTTCTCGCACTGGGCCGTGTTCCCGGTCAGCCAAGGGCTCGACTTCCTCGGCTACCGTCACTGGTGCCACAAGGTGCTGGCGCGCAAGTCCACCGTGCGCCGGGTCAAGCGGCGTGTCGCCCGGCTGCCCCACCGCTGGGTGGCAGGGCGCATGACATCCGATCAGGTCATCTCGTCCATCGCCAGCACCGAAGGCTGGTTGCGCTGGTGCAACAGTTTCAACCTCCGCCAGTCCCTCGGGCTGGATTCCCTGAAAGCCGACATGGAGCTTTTGTAATGCGCGGATTTCCCAAGCGATTCAACACCCGGCAGGACGTGCTCAACACGCTGGCGGACTACCCACAGGAAACCGCCGGCCACCTGCGCCGGATGATCGACGAACGGTTCAACTGGTTCATCACGGGCGAGCTGGCCGAAGGCGAGGCCGGCCGCTCTGACGACACCCACCGCGTGCGCGAGGACCGGGACGACAACGGCGTGGTGACCGAGCGATACCAAGAGGAGTGGCGCGAGGACCCGCGCGCGCAGCTATTCCGGCTGGGACTGACGGTTGCTGACGCAGAACAAATGATCGAGGAGGCAACGGCATGATCGAGACGGCATTGATCCTTTTGGCGGCGGCCGCATTCGGCGCGTTCGTCAACCGGCTGCGTGGCGGCGGGTTCAAGCCGATCATTCCGCGCTTCGGCCTTGGCCGGTCGCTCTGGCTCGCCGCGCCGCTGGTCGGGCTGGCGGTCTGGTGGCTGACCGACCCGCTCACAGCGGTCTACGTTGCCCTGCTGTACCTGCTGGGGTCCGTGCAGGGGTGGGGCAGCTATTTTGACCTTGGCCACAAGAAAGACGGATGGGCGGACGACCCGGAAGTCCAGTGGATAGACAAGGTGCTGTTTCGACTGTTCGGCCCCCAGTGGGCCGCGGACGCGGAGCGCATCCACCCGGTCCACAAGGTGCAAGGGGATGTGGTTTATCACGAGGGTAAGTCGCGTCCGCCCTGCTGGCGCTTCTGGCGCGACTTTACGGGGATGGCGCTCCGCGGCCTGCTTTACCTGCCCGTGTTTCTCGTCCTGCCTACGGTGGGCGGGTCGTGGTGGGCTTTGGCGCCGGGCGGGGTGGCTGTCGTGCTGTTTGCGCCATGCTACTGGCTTGGGTGGAAAACGCCTTGGGGCACCGGCGCGGCGGAATACCTCGTAGGCGCGGTCTTCGGCGCGGCCCTCGCAACCCAGTATCTGTTGGTGATAGACTCGTTCTCGTAACCGCTGGCACCAGCTAAACCGTTCATTCTCAAGGAGAATCGCATGAGCGCCGCCACCCTCAAGAAAGTCCTGTCGTCCGAGGTCGCCGGTATCATGGTTGCCGACTAACGGACCGCGCCATGAGCAGTAACAGGAACCGCCCCGGCGAAAACCGGGGCGATGGGCGGGCCGCAGCAGAATCGAGGAGCAGTATGACGGACCCAGTGACCACGACCATCAGCACCGTTCTCGGCGTCAAGTGGGCCGCCGTACTGGCCGGGGCCGTCGGGGCCGTCATCTCCCTGCGGTACATCGACGACCTGTCGATGATCGGGCGCATCCTCGCCATCTTCACGGGGGCGCTGTTCGCGGGCTACGTGTCGCCGGCGGTAGCCGTAGTGCTGTCCTTGTCGCCCCCCGGGCAGAACGCCGCGGCGTTCATGTTGGGGCTGACGGCCATGAATATCCTGCCGGGTGTCATGCGACTGTCGGAGCAGTTCGCCAGCGACCCGCTATCATTCATCCGGGCCAACCATAAGCGACGCAAGGACGATCCGCATGATTGAGATGCAGCACTTCACGCCGGACGAGTTCCGTGAGTGGGGCCGCGACATGTCGCCCCACCTGCTGGCCCTGCTGGACGAGTTTCGTGACCGGCTGGGCCACCCGGTGGTAATCAGTCCGCACCCCAAGGCGCTGGGCCGGCACCACGGCCCCCAAGGCACCAGCCAGCACAACGTGGACCGCTGGGGCGAGGTGCGGGCCGTGGACGTAATGCCGAAGATCGGCCGGCGATTCCGCCGGCTGGCGTTCGACATCGCCAAGGAGACCGGGTTTACCGGCATCGGCGTGTACCCCGACTGGGAGCCGCGGTGGGGGATGCACCTCGACGTGCGAGACGACCGCGAGCCGGGCGACCCGGCCGTCTGGTCCGGTATCAAGGTGTGGGACCGTGACGAGGAGCGCATGGTACAGGTCTACCGCGCGCTGGAGCAGGGTTTCGCCTGACAGGAGGGCAGCATGGGTATTCTCGGCAAGATAGGCGACGTGTTGACCGGCGGGCTGGCCGACACCGCCTTCGATGCGATCAAGACGTACTTCCCGCCGGACATGAGCGAGGAGGACAAGGCCAAGATGAAGCTCCAGTTGGAGAAGCTGGAGATGGAGAAGCGCGCGCAGGCCAACGAGGCGACGGCCGAGGCCGAGGCCCGGGTCAACGAGCGCGTGCGCCAGTACGAAGGCACGGCGTCCGACCTCAAGTCCATGCCGGTCCTCGGTCCGGTCATGCTGTTCCTGCGCGGCTCGCAGCGGATCGTGTGGGGCTTTGCCGCCTTGTACCTCGACTACATGTGGTTCACCCAGTGGACCACGCTGACCGACCGGCAGGAGACGGCGTTGATCGTGGTCAACACGCTGGTGCTGGGCTTCCTGTTTGGCGAGCGGGCGGTGAAGAACGTCACCCCCATGCTCAAGGACGCGTTTGTGGCCCGGGCCAAGGCCAAGCGGGGCGAGTAAGGCGTGAGTGACGCGGCGGAACAGCTACTCAACCTAAGCCAGAAGGAGCTGGACAAGCTCCCGGCGGACGTGCGCGACAAGATCGAGGCCGTTCGCAAGCAGGTGCTGGCCGCCCAGCGCCTCAAGACCATCAAGACGGCGCGCAACGACCTGCTGGACTTCGTGCAGATGTCCATGCCGGACCCGCGCCACCCCGGGGACGCCACCAAGTCGCGCTACAAGGTCCACAAGATTCACGAGTTTCTGGCCCGCAAGCTGGAGGCCGTGGAGCGGGGCGAGACCCTGCGGCTGTGCATCTCGGTCCAGCCGCGTGTGGGCAAGTCGCAGCTGGTGTCCAAGTCGTTTCCTGCATGGATGATGGGTCGGGACCCTTACAAGCAGATCATCCTCGCCGGCTACGGCGACGAGTTTGTCAAGGAGTTCGGCCGGGACGTGCGTAACCTGATGCTCACGCCGTTTTACACGCAGGTGTTCCCCGAGGCGGAGCTGAACCGTAACGCAAAGGCGGCCAACCGCCAGCAGACCACCGCCGGAGGCATCATGACCTTTGCCGGTCTCGGCGGTCAGCTTACTGGTAAGGGGGCGGACTGTTTGCCAAAAGGCACGCTCATAGACACGGACGGCGGCGCGAAACCGATTGACGAGCTTGTTGAATCCCCTTACCGTAAAGTCCTGTCGTACAACCACGAGACGGGACGTAATGAGTACAAGGAAATCGAGGGTGTCGCCCGCCGTAAGAAAGCTGGGCTACGACGGGTCACCACTACCGCTGGCCGAGTGGTTACGGCTACGGCGGACCATCGAGTCTGGACCGCTCGCGGGTACGTCCGGGCGGATGAACTTACCCCCGGTGACCGTCTCGTGTGCTCACTGCGAGGCGCGGATAACGCGTCCGGCGAACACCGCGCGGAAAGCGGTGGACGCGGGGAGAACAGAGTTTTTCTGCTCCCAAGCGTGTTGGTCCGCGCGGCAAAACGAGCGGCGACACGGGCGGCCTACATGCGTGGTATGCGGGGCGACAGCCCCGAAGGCTTCTCGGTTGGGGCGAGACAATCACCCCTATTGCAGTCGGGGGTGCCTGTCAGCCGCGGCCGACGCGCGGAAGGCAGCCACGCGACGGAGGAACACGGCCGCTTGCGAAACCTGCGGGGCATTGTTCGTCAAGCCGAACAGTCGATCTCGTTTCTGTTCGCGGGGCTGCGCCGCTGTGCGGCACTCGTCGCGCGTCAGCGGGGCCGGCAACCCCAAGTGGAAGGGTGGAGCTACGCAGCGGCGGCAGGTGCATGGGGCCAAGGGGTTCCGGTTAATGCGCCCCTGCGTGCTGGCGGCGGACGGGCACAAGTGCGTGGTCTGTGGTCGGGACGACCGGCGGTTGGAGGTACACCACCTCGACAGCGACCCGACGAACAACCGGGCGGTGAACCTTGTGACGTTGTGCGCTACGCATCACAGGGAGTGGCACGCGGCGGAGAGCCGGGGCGAGACACGGTGGCCGTGGTTGAGGAGCTACACGGATCGCCGGAGCCTGTCTATGACCTCCAGATAGCCGACAACCACAACTTCTACGCTAACGGGGTCCTCGTCCACAACTGCTTGATTATCGACGACCCGATCAAGAACGCCGAGGAGGCCCGGTCCAAGGCCACCAAGGACAAGCTGTGGGAGGGCTTCACCCGTGATGCCATGTCCCGCCTGATGGGCAAGGCCGGCGCGGTGGTCATCACGGCGACCCGCTGGGCGGAGGACGACCTGATCGGCCGGCTGACCGACCCGGACCTTGGCTACACCACGGCGGAGGATGCCGCGTCGTGGGAGGTCATCAACATTCCCGCTTTCGCGGAAGAAGACGACCCGCTGGGCCGCGATGTGGGCGAAGTGTTGTGGGAGGAGCGCACCCCGCGCGCCTTTCTCGACTCGTTCCGCCGACTGGACCCGGCCGGCTTTGCCGCCCTGTACATGGGCCGGCCGTCGCCGCCGGAGGGCAACTTCTTCAAGCGCGAGCACCTGCGGACCTACCGTCCGCACGAGCTGCCGGACAACCTGCGGTACTACGCGGCCTCGGACCACGCGATCTCCACTGAACAGGGACGCGACTCCACCGTGCTGGGCGTCGTTGGCGTGGACGAGCAGGACAACATTTACGTCCTGTCCGACGTGGTGTGGGCCAAGCTCGAAGCGCACGATCAGGTCGAGGCCATGCTGGAGCTGATGCGGCGCTACCCGATCCATAACTGGTGGGCGGAAAAAGGGCATATCTCCAAGTCCATCGGCCCGTTCCTGCGAAAGCGGATGCAGGAAACCAACACCTACTGCGCCGTCACCGAACGCACGCCGGTGAAAGACAAGCAGACCCGCGCGCAGGCGGTGCAGGCCCGCATGGCGATGGGCAAGGTGTTTCTCCCCGCCACGGCCCCGTGGTACAACGACGCCGTGGAACAGATGCTCAACTTCCCCAACGGGGCGCACGACGACTTCGTGGACTTCCTCGCGTGGGTTGGCATCGGGCTGGCCTCGCAAGTGCGGGCGGAGTCCATGGTCCCGCGGGAGAAGCCGGAACCGAAGTCCGGCAGTCTGGAGTGGATACTGAAAAGCAGCGAGCGCATCCGCGCCCGCAATTCGGCGACTGAACGCACAGCAAGGTACCTGCACTGATGGAAATCGAAGCCACCGAACAGCCGGACATGGAAACCCGGGCCGAGCAGACGGCGGAGAAGGCCAACGCGCGGCAGGTTGCCCTCTGGTGCGACCGCGTGCGGAAGGCCAAGGCACACCACGGCGATGCGTTCGACCGCATGAAGGAAGACATGCGCTTCGCCCGCGGCCTGCAATGGCCGGGGCAGTCCAAGCTGGACGACCCGCGCTACGTGGTCAACATCGTCCAGCGCCACCTGCGGCAGCGTGAAGCGGCGCTATACGCCAAGAATCCCAAGGCCGTTGCCCAGCGTCGGCGCACGCTGGACTTTGCCCAGTGGGACGGTGACCCGGACGCCATCCAGCAGGCGCGAATGGCCGTGCAGGAAGGCCAACAGATGGCGCAGCAGGCTTACGCGCAAGGCGACGTGCAGACCTTCGCGCAGATTCAAGTGGCCGTGCAGCAGGCGCAGGCGCTGCTGGACGACTACCGGAAGGGCACCCAGCATCAAGGTCAGATGGACCGCATCGCCGATACGCTGGAGACGGTGTACGAGCACCAGATCGGCGAACAGCAACCGCCGTTCAAGGCGTCGATGAAGCACCTTGTTCGCCGGGCGCTGACCACCGGCGTGGGGTACACCAAGCTGGGCTACCACCGGTTCGAGGAGTACCGGCCGGAGGACGTGGCCCGGGTGACCGACCTTACCGAGCAGGTCGCCGCGCTCAAGGCCCGTATCGCCGAGGAGACCGACGAGGACGGCGAGCCGAGCGAGGAGGACAGCGCCGAGTTGTCCGAGTTGCAGAACCTGCTGGACAAGGTGATGGGCGAGCAGGAGTCCTATATCCGCGAGGGGCTGGACTTCGATTTCCCCCGCAGTACCAGCATCATCCCCGACCCGGACTGCTATCAGCTGGACGGTTTTCTCGGCGCCCGCTGGGTCGCGCAGGAGTTCCTGCTGACCCCGGCGCAGGTGCGGCAGGTGTACGAGAAGTCGGTCAACGACAAGTTCACCCCGTACCAGCCAGACGGCAAGGAGATGGCCAAGGACGCGCTGGCGGACATGGAGCCGGAGGCCCGCGACACGCAGACCCGCGTGCTGGTGTGGGAGGTGTGGGACAAGCACATGGGGCAGACCTTCACCGTCGCCAACGGCTGTGACGAGTTCTTGGTCGAGCCGAAGACCCCGGACGTGTACCTCGAACGGTTCTGGCCTTTCTTCCCCCTGCTGTTCAACGGGCTGGAGGACGAGGAGGAGTTGTTCCCGCCGTCCGACGTGCGCCTGATCCGCGACATGCAGATGGAGCGGAACCTGATGCGCCAGCGCCTGCGGGAACACCGCGACGCGGCTCGTCCCGGCTACGTGGCGGCCAAAGGCCGGCTGGACTCGCAGGACAAGAAGGCGCTGGAGAACCGCGAGGCCCACGACGTGGTCGAGCTGTCGGGCCTGACCGAGCAGGACGACGTGCGCCGGGTGTTGCAGGCCATCCCGACCAACCCCATCGACCCCAACCAGTACGAGGTCGGGTCGCTGGACGAGGACGTGTACAAGACCGTGGGCACGCAGGAGGCCGTCATGGGCGGTGCCTCCGGGGCCACGGCAACCGAGACCTCCATCTCCGAGTCGGCCCGCCTGTCCGCCATCGGGGCGGCCGTGGACGAGTTGGACGACTTCTTGACCCAGCTGGCCAAGTACGCCAGTCACTTGCTTATCACGGAGATGTCCGCTGACAAGGTCAAGGAGATCGCCGGACGCGGCGCCGTGTGGCCGGAGTGGTCGCGCGAGCAGGTGGCCAAGGACCTGTGGCTGGAGGTGCGGGCCGGTAGCTCCGGGCGGCCGAACAAGTCGGCGGAAATCCAGAACATGGAGCGGCTGATGCCGTTCCTCCTCCAGATTCCGGGGGTCAAGTCGAAGTGGCTGCTGGAGCAGCTGGTAGAGCGTCTGGACGACCGGCTGGACGTGAACGCCGCGTTTGACCCGGCACAGCCGGCCATCACCGCGGCCAACCGCAACGCGGAGGTCAGCACGGGGGACCCGGCCAGTGACCCGGCCCAGCAGGGCGGGGAAGGCGGCGACCAGACGACCGTGGAGCAGGGCGACAGCAACATGGGACCGCGGCCCCCGGCCGAGTCCCGCAACATGGACCCGAACACACGGTAGTTGCACGTGCAGGTCCGGGTTCGTACAATCGCACGTAAGTCATTGAAAGGAGGCGTAAATGGCCAACCAAGCCAAGTCCACCTCGCCCGTGGACACACAAGACCGAGAAGACGGCGTAACCGAAAACGCGGAGGCGCCAACCGCGGCACTTGACGAAACCCCGGGTTCGTCACCGGAAGGCGAGGCGGCGGAAACCGAGGAGTCGCTGACCGACGTGATCGAAGGCGCCTTGAAGGGCGACGACGAGAGCGACGGCGAGTCCGAGTCGGAAGACGGCGAGTCCGAGTCCAGTGAGGACGAGGACAAGTCGGAGTCCGAGGAGGGCAAAGACGAGTCGGAGAAGTCGAAACGCCAAGAGACCGACGAGGAGTCGGACGAGGAGGACGACGGGTCTGACCTTGAGGAAGGCCAGCGTGTCCCCTACGACCGCTTCAAGAAGGTCATCGACCAGCGTAACGAGACCCGTGAAAAGGTCGAGACGCTGGAATCCGAAGTTGAGCAATACCGCTACGGTCACGAGCAGTTCAACGCCGTGCAGGGTTTCATGCAGCAGAACGATCTGCGGCAGGAAGACGTGGTCGAGGCACTGCAAATCGCAGCCGCCTTCAACCGCGACCCGGCACAGGCCATGGAGATGCTCAAGCCGAAGGTTGACATGCTGCAACGGTACACGGGGGAGGTCTTGCCCGACGACCTGCGTGAGCGTGTCGAGATGGGCGAGCTAGGTGAGCGGGACGCACGCGAGTTGGTGCGCGCCCGCAATGAAGCCGCGCGGACCCGGCAGCAGACCGAGCGGGAACGTACTCAACGTGACGTTCAGGAACGCGAGCAGCAGTCGCAGCGCGTGCGTAACGCCATGGCCACGGCCGCGGACGAGACGCAGCGCGAGATTGCCGCCAGCGATCCCGAGTACGACCAGAAAGCCCCGTTCATCCAGAAAGAGCTGCAACTGCTGATTCAGCAGGAGAGTCCGCGGTCGGCCGAGGACGCCATGCGGCTGGTACGCCAAGCGCACCAGTCCGTCACCGACCAACTGCGGCGTCTCCAGCCGAAGCCGACGATTCGTCGCGGCCCGTCTGGTATGGACGGCGGGGGTTCATCATCCAGTGCCGCCCGCGAACCGTCCTCCATGTCGGAGGCCATCGCCATGGCGGCCAGCCAATCCAAGGGGTAACAGACCATGGCTGCGCTTACTCAAGCCGTTCTCGACAACGTGGCCAACGCCGCGTTCGACTTCTACGAAAAGAAGAAGCTGTACAACCAGCACATTCAGGACAAGCCGCTCCTGCGTGAGCTGCGTTCCAAGCAAAAGTCCTTCCCGGGTGGCAAGGAGAACATCGTCGTCTCGCCGGTGTTCGAGACCCAGTCCAGCCTTGAGGGCTTCGAGGGCGACGACACCCTGTCGTTCGTCAACCCGACGCCGATCAAGCAGGCATCCTACCCGTGGAAGATGCAGCACCTCGGCATCAAGATGACCACCGAGGAGCTGCTGAAAGACGGTATCTCCGTCGTGGACACCAACGGCGCCCGCACGTCCGAGCACTCCCAGCGTGACCTGACCGTCATCCAGAACATTCTGGAGTCCAAGCTGGAGGACATGTCCGAGGGCTTTGCCAGCGGCATGAACACCATGCTGTGGAAGGACGGCACCCAGTCCACCAAGGACGTACCGGGCATCCGCTACCTGATCGCCGAGAACCCGGCCACCGGTGTCGTGGGTGGCATCGACCGTGCGACCGTGCCGCTGTGGCGCAACGTCGCGCTCACCACCGCCAACGGCACCTCGCAGGTGACGCCGGACACCAGCACCTCGGCGCTGATCCGCGCGCTGCAAAAAGAAGTCCGCACCCTGCGTCGCTACGGCAACCCGAACTTCCTTATCCTCGCCGGCTCCGCCTTCATGGACGCCATCGAGGACGAGGCATATGCCAAGGGTACGCTGACGCAGACGGGCTTCGGTGACACCACCGAGCTGGGTATCGGCAAGGTCAGCATCCGCGGGCTGGGTACGGTCATGTACGACCCGACGCTGGATGACCTGTCCAAGTCGAAGTTCTGCTACTTCATCGACATGAACGCCATCAAGATGCGTCCCATCGAGGGCGAGGACATGAAGCGCCACAACCCGGCGCGTCCGCACGACAAGATGGTGGTCTACAAGAGCATGACTTGGGCCGGCGGCCTGTCCATGACTCAGGCCAACACGTCGATGGTGGCGGAAATCGCCTAATCGGCTACCATGAGCCCACCCCTGCGGGGGCGGGCTTTTTACTCAACGCTGTACGGAGAACCCGATGCGCTTTTATACAGCTGACATCAACATCGGCGGCGACCGCAATCACGTCGTCACCAAGTCCGGCATCACGCCGGCCGAGATCAAGGTCCTTCAAGCCATTCATGGCTTTGGGTCCGTCCACAGTATCAAGGCGGAACCCAGCAAGATCGACCGCAGCAGCCACGCGGAAATCCGCGACCATCTTCAAAAGGAATACGGCCGAACCCGCGTGGATTCGGGCGGTGACGCCCGCCCCGTGCTGGTGACCGTGTTCCCCGGTTGGCCCAACGTGGACATGCCGGTAGACGCCAAGGCCGCGAGCATCGACCCGAACCTGATTGTCGATGACAGCGACGAGCCGGAAGGCCCCAAGCCGGTCTCGCGTCGCACCTACTGGCAGTCCGGCGAGGAGCTGGGCGTCACCGAGCAGGGCGACGTACTCCCCGAGGGGGCCAAGCCGATCAAAAAGGCCGACTACGAGGCGATCCTCGCGGAGCGCCAAGCGGCCAGCGGCGACGACCACGACTTCACGGAGTAACC
>Ga0209937_1000477_pt1 | contig 12822 bp, 9 predicted proteins | sample SalPon1_B_H2O_MG_FD_185699 | JGI IMG/M metagenome (GOLD analysis project Ga0209937, IMG submission 185699) | Salt pond water microbial communities from South San Francisco under conditions of wetland restoration - Salt Pond MetaG R1_B_H2O_MG... | ecosystem: Environmental > Aquatic > Non-marine... | reverse complement strand
CTCATGGTGCAAGAAAATATATCACAAATGCACAAAACCATTTGATACTCAATTTCGATTCATTTCTCAACAAATATCTATATAATATAGCGTTGCCAGAATATGCACATGAACCTTTTTTCAAAGATCTTATATTCTTTACGCGCAGTAAAATCCACAATTGGGAAAAAATCAAGTCTTTGGAAGCATATGATAATAGACCCGATATCAATGACAAAGTGAATGGTGTCGTGTACATGTTTAGAAACATTTTAGGTTGCAAAAATGATGATATTTTAGGTAAAAAATGGATGCAGAATAATCTTATTCATATTCTCGAGATGTATGCCTTCATTCTTCAAGAGATCGAAACTTACAATTTACGATTACAAAATGACGAGGAATTCAAGAAAAAGATACGCAAAGAAAAATCAAAACAAGGACATAAAGATGGCGACTGTTTTATCAAGCTCTTTCACCTCTTACCTATACATACCATAAAAGCCCATTTTATATCTATAGATAATAATGTATTCGAAGGCTTGTACACGTCTATTTGTAAGCACTCCAAGTGCAAACATATTCCTGAACTTCCTTCTGATTGGAAAACAGATGAGAACAAGGATGTGTATTGGGATAAGATCTTCAAAATCCGAAAACTAGAAGGACATTATCATAAATTTTCACATCATGTCTCTACCGACGGATATGCTATCGACTTTCATTACAAACGTCCTATTGCTATGAAAGAAGATTCAGTCAAGGAAATCAGTGCAAAATTAGAAAAAGTCAAAGACAAGTATGAAAAAAAAGAAAAAGCAGGGACACGGAAAACAAAAAAATCAAAAACGCAAGAAGACGAAGAAAAGGAGATCATAAGAGAGTATTTACAAGATAAAAGAGTGTTAGGATTAGATCCTGGACGTGTGACGATAATACATATAGCCGAAGATGTAAACGGTAAAATTCGGAGCTATAAACTTTCACGATCTCATTATTATCGTAATTCAGGAATCATAAGGTCTCGAAGACTCACGGAGACTTGGATTCGAAAAAACAAAGAATACAAAAAGGGCATCTCAGAGCTAAGTGATCATAGTCTCAAAACTATGATGGAAGAAAAAATATGTGGTTCTATCGATGTATACAAGAGATATTGGGATGTCTTTTGGGAAGAAAGATTGAAGATGCGATGGAGATCGAATAATTTCAATCTATATAAAGGCAAAAAGAGTGTTTTTAGTAAGTTTTTCAATAGGATAGATCATGATAATGAAGAAAGGAAAGACACTGTCATTTCATACGGTTCAGCGAGATTTTCTCCGACGGGTAAAGGAGAGCTCGCATGCCCTACATCCAGGGCATATAAAGAATGTGCATTCTTTACAAAATGGACTGTAGGTCCTTCATGTCTAACTATCATCCATCCCACCATCATGTGTACACAGACGACTCACACATGCGGTAAGTATCCCAGGTAAGGCATTTCATTTTTTCATTCCTCTCAAAGAAGAAATCTTCTTATAAAATCAATCAATCATAGACCACAAATCCCCGCCAATGTACCTTTCTATCACCACTTTATCTTCTTCTCCTTCCATCATATCTTCCTCTTCATTCCTCCCATAAATGCTCGGTAAAATTACATCCTGAAACTCCCCAAATTGAATGTATTGGGACGCAGGTATGTCTACCATTTCTATGTCTTCCATTTTTTCATAGCACACTATTGGCTTGCGATTCGTACTGATCATCATCATCATCATACTCACGCTTTTATTATTACTTCCCTATTCACCCACACTTTCAATTTTTCTAAACTCCCTGCGCTTTTATCCAATACATTTTTTATACCATTCCTTTACAATGGAGCTCCTCGAATGCGCTCGTAAAAAATACCTCCAAAGTAAACAGGAATATTTCGACCTTTTGGATAATTTTTACACTACACATTCCCATCAAAAATTATTCGACTATCCTGATGTTTCCAAATCATCCCTCGATTATACTTCCCTCCTCGAAGCAGAAAAATCCACTTGTTCAAACGATTGGCCTATTATCCCTTTCGATCAATCCTTCCAGGCCGTAGAATTCTTCCTCTCTATCCAAGCAGATTCTATACAAAAAATAAAATCACAACATAACCCTTCTGATCTCCATACAGAAGGCTACGGTCATCTCGTCGCTTCTATCCTTTTCCCTCAATTTATCTCTTTTTTCAATTCTAGCTTCGCTCCTATCAATAACCTCCCCTTGAATAGTATCCGCCCAGATACTTTCCTCAAGGCGTGTACCCAATTGTTGGACCATCACCAACATTCTTGACAAATATTTTTTGCACATCTTGTTTTGCAATACAAGGCTTTTATAAAATCGTCATAGTTTCCCATCCAGTGCTTTCTGGCATGCACTGAATGGAGAAAAAGGATGTCCACCTTTTCCCCCATCTTTCATGTTATTTCGTCCAATCCCTCGAATACCCCATTAAATATTCGATAAACCTCGGATCAATCACCCACTGTAATATATCCTTCCTCCCACTTTCCCCTATCCATCTTAGCATCTCTCGATCATATAGTACTTCGTTCGTCAACATACCCACTGATCGTCGACTCCCTATCTTGCTCATCGACCAACACCCCGCTACCGGTGTAGAATACCGTTCCCGTTTGAATATATCCCCTACCTTGACTTTTTCGTTTTCAATATACCCTTCTTTGATGATCTCCATGCTATACTCATGTACACCTTCTTCTTTTATCTCCCTTTCTTTCCCCTTTCTCACCCCTGCTACGCGCGCCGTTAACCTATAAATCGCATATATTCCCACTTGCGGTACCAGCGCATTCCCTAATAGATGTATCCTCCTTTGTACTTCACTTATACTCGTACTCGTCTTTGGTAGTATCCTCTTTTCCACAGGATATGTGCTCCCTATCGGATTCGCTTTCCAATATAGAAAATTATCCTCGTCTTCAATCTTGTCCGCCATCTTGTAAAATATACCTTTTGCGAGTTTTCCCGCGGAACTTAGATATGCCACCATGAAAAATCGCTTCCTTAAATGATGCGCTCCTACTTGCGCCGCTGATGCTACCTCAAAATGCGTTTTGTACCCTAATCGTTCAAGTATTTTCACTACAATATCCAATCCGTTCCCTACAATTTGCGGTGAATTCTCCAAAAATAACATTTTCGGTTTCGTCTCCTCCACCAACCGTAGTACTTCAAATATCAATACCGATCTCTTCCCGAATATCCCTTTTTGCCCTCCTAATACCGAAAAGTCTTGACACGGTGATCCAGCACATATGATGTCCACTCTCCCTTTTATCATGTCACCCCTCAGTTTCGTCACATCATCATATATAGGCGCATTATCTAATACACCTCTCTCTATATGTTTCCCTATAATCGCTTTCGCCCGTGCATCATTATCACAATACCCTATTATTTCCGCCGCTGGATCCGTTTTCATCGCGAGCGAAAATCCCCCTATTCCCGTAAATAAATCAAGTATCCGTGGCATCACCTTTTCTTTATATTATATCCTATTTTATTTCTTCCCCACGCGCCTTCCATCCTTGACCTTTTCCACTAATATCTTTTCGATATCATACATAGGTATCCTCCGAAATGCCATCACTAACTGTATATCCCTTGGCATCAATGTAGATCGCGACGCATGCTCCCTCGCTATCGCCGCATCTTGAAATAAATCTATGATATACTCTTCCGTTAGGTAATGCATGATGTGTCGCGCTTCTTCCGAAATTTGCGTCACTTGTGTGCTTACACTTTTCAGTATCGCGTCTTGCAGTTCGCTCACCCCTTGCTTACTCATATACACACAATCTTCTTCACTTCTTTTCTCTTGCACAAAAGCAACCTTCTCTTTGATGATCTTCTTCGCATCATTCTTCTTTGGATAACTCGGCGGTTGCACACATCGGCCTAGTTCTTTTATCGACGGTGTATATGCCGTTTTTCGAACAAGTACAGCCCCTTCACTTTGTAATGCATGTTCTATAGTCGTCTTCCCGATAGTCTTTTGGTTCTTGTATTCCGCGATCATCGCCGACCGTCTCACCAACTCTTCTAGATACACAAAAAATAGTTTCTTCACTATTCCTATGGTGTCTTGCGAGATGTATGAAACGCTCGCCGCTAGCCCTAGATTTTTGAACGCGTTGGTGGATAGTTTATCGAGATTCATGTATGTTTTTTTACATTTAGAAGATAAAATTTTGAATATCAAGTATAAAGGTAAGATAAAAATACAGATTTTTTGGAAGAAGATGCATCAAAGGATTTCCGGCTACTGTTGACATGAGACCGATCCATTTTGCATTTTTGTTGAAAAATATGCCACATCACATTGCCTTTTACATCATCACCACCGGTATTTTTACTGTCATCCGCTTCTTCTTCACTCTCTGCATTGCATCGAGTTTGTTGAATGGCGCTCAACACAGTCTTAATAAATTCCAATACCACTTTGTGCACAGTTTTCTCGATGCATCGCAAAGATAATGCATCCTGCGAACTCGATTCTTCATCTACATTCTGCTCGTGTGCCAAGGTCAAAATTTCCTTGGCGATTTCTCGATCACAGATTTGATGACGAATAGTGCTTAGAATGTCCTGATCATCATCTTCATCGTCTTTATGTTCAAAAATATTTGATACTACCTTGGGAACAATAACGTTTTGCAAGATTCCTATCTGCGCTTCGTAAGATAAACTCGGAACTTTGACCATGCGTAACCTATCTAACAGTGGGGAAGAGATGTACTCCGTATTATGTGCATTGCATGTCATGACAAAAAACGAACGAGACAGATCCAACGGTATGTTTCCTAAAAACGCGTCTTTGAATGCGTTGTTCTGTAACGGATCAAGCAGACTGATAAGCATGTTTTGAATTTTGCTTCCTGCTTTGTCTATTTCGTCAAATATCATTATCGGATCAAGACACTTGGCATCGATGATCTCTTGAATGATTTTGCCAGGTTTGGCGCCGACATAGGTAAAGTCATGGCCCAAAAGAACATGAGGATCTTGCACTCCCGCCACAGACACAAAACATACGGGTCTTTCGTCCAAGATCTTGGGTAAAACATGCATGGCATAATGCGTTTTTCCGTTGCCCGGTGGACCGGTCAATAAGACGGCCTTTTTTGGTGATTTAGGATTGAAAATATGGGAAATGTAGATGTCAGAAGACAACTCCATCAGCGAAGTGTTGTTCACGTTTTCTTTTTTAAGTATTTCATCGACACCATGAATGGTTCGCTTCCTTTTTTTGTTTTGTAGACCGTTTGTGTGATACTTGCCAAATGGCAAAGTACGCACCATGTTGTGCCATTCGACTTCCTTTTCTTCTTTGGGATTGGAATTGGAAAAACGCTTCTGGGCACCATGGGGTAGAAAGTTCATGATATGTTCTTTTTCTTGCCGCAATTTTTCGGTTTCGTCTATCTCCTCATTATCTTGAAGGGAAATTTGCTTTTTCTTTCCCACTGACTTTTTTTCCGTGCGTGCCAAAGCTTCATGATGTAAGTCATAAATATCTAAAGGTACCTGATGGAAAATCTGCAGCTGCCGTGCGATGTCCAACTTCTTTTTGACGATGCTTTTTTGTTTTACACACGTCACTTCGTTGTCGTACATGAGCGTGGTCATCTTTTCCTGTGGATTTTTCGCAAGAATGATATCACACATCATGTTCCATCCTTCTTGAATGGCACTCAAATCATGAAATCCCGTCATATCCATGATGCGGAACGCTTTGGTTCCCATCAGTTGCTTTAGGGATAATTGCACGCATAACAAAAACAGATGATATTGTGTGGCGTTAGATAAATATACAGTGTATGTATACATGTTTTGTTCTTGAAATGACATGATTTCTATGCCGTATTTTACACCAAAATGCTGCTCCAGAAGTACGCTCAAATTCTCCGCAAAGCGCATGGTGTTTATACACTTGTTCCCTGGCGCCTCAACAAAAATAGTATACAAAGAAGAATTGTTCAGATGGGTGCATACGCGTAGCATCAACTTGTCATAATCTACATTTTGATTCATGGGATTCAGACATGTCAGTGGATAAAAATAGGCAAATGGATTAAAGCTATGGTCGAGTAAGGGCGCCATATTTGCGCGCCGAGTGTTCAATAGCAATTTCTTGAGTGACGGAAAAAACGCCAACATATCTTCATCATAGGTCTCAAAGTTAGCCAGCGCTTGATCATCATGTGTTGGATATCTGTTACACAAAGTTTCTCCATCCGAAGATCCGTAAAATGTGGAGCAAAAAACAAACGGACTCTTTTCCTTTCGCTTTGCGTGAGTGGCAAGAAATCCTGAATCAAGCAAATGCTGCAACCACGTCCTGGCTCTAGCATATACGTGATACACTTGTCGAACACTATTCCTGTTCTCAGTGGCCCATGTGATCATTTGAGACTTGAGGCGCTTTTTGTCGCATTCTCTCCCAAAAAAGACGATAAGCAAATTGTTCACATTATCAAATCCTTGATAAGAGAGTACCACCACTTTCTTCCAAGAAGAAAATTTCTGCGAAGAAAAGGGAAGCGGTGAAGGCGCTTGGGCCAATGCAATATACAGAATGCTTTGATCGTCTTGCTCGGTCATTTATTTTTTCAAAGAGAACACGAAACGACCTTATGTATTTTTATTTCTTCTTGCGCCCCCAATATCTTTTCTTCGGATAAGACGCTGACCTTTTCGGCTTATCGGGGCGCAGCTTGTATTGAAGGGCTTGACTAATATCTTCCAACTCGATGTGTTTTGTGTCGAGGTAGACTTGAACGGTTTTTGGAGGCAATGATACGAATATAGGTTTGTCAGGGGTGTCGGCGGAGATGATACGTGCATAAAATCCATAAGGACCATATGCCATCAATGCTTCTTGTCCATCCTCCAACATTCCTATTTTATGCGGAAAACTCTGTAAAAATTGTATATCATCCAGACTGATATCCTTAAACAAGTCCTTTTTTGTGGTAGCCAAGTACCCTTTAAGTGGAATATACTTGGCTTCCTTCTTTTTTGTAGACGGATTTGATAACTCATATGCAATTACCGGACCATATTTGGCTTCGCGAATGGTGTAATTCACCCCCGTTTCTTCATCTCGAATGACATTCTTCTCCTGTTCGCATTTGATCTTGGGTGTGGTCTTGAGTTCTTGCGTGGTCTGTTGAATGTCTTTTTCTAACTTATCCCAAAATCTCTTGAGCATGTCCAGCTTGTCTTTTTGGGCTTGCGCAATTTTATCTAAATCCCCCTCCATATTGGCCGTAAAAGCCTTATCTACAATATATGCAAAGTGTTCGCTAAGAAATGCATCGATCTGTATACCTATCGGCGTAGGCACTACCTTGTTATTTTCTTTTCCCACCGTCACCGTAGTGCTTTGCTTTTGAATGTCGAGTCCACTTTTTTTACTACGAAGCGGTTTTCGCACATAGTGTTCCGCGAGGCAATCTTTACCCGGAATATCCTTTTTCGTGACATATTGTTTTTCAAACAACTTGGTCATGATGGAAGCATACGTAGAGGGTCGCCCGATACCCTCTTTTTCCAGCAATCGTACCATAGAGCTCTCATTATATCGCGCAGGAGGGGAAGACCAGGTGTGGCGCGCCGCGAGCTGATGCCATAATACTTTGTTATCTTGGGCGTCTTCCATATCATGAAATTCTGCATCGGTATGCTTTTCTACGCCATACACGATCATATAGCCGGGAAAGAAGATGCGACTACAGGTGCATGAAAAATACATATCCGTATCGGAAAAGGATTTATCCTTTATCTTTATCTTTCGTTCGTTCGATACGCATGCTGCCATCTGAGATGCTAGCGCACGCTTCCAAATGAGATCGTACAATCGCTTATGTTCGCCAGAGAATCGCTCTGCTAATTGTGAAGAGAGCAATGCGGGACACGTCGGGCGTATGGCCTCGTGCGCTTCTTGTGCATTTGCATTTGTTCGTTTTCTCCTCATCTGCTGTTCGTCGGCAACAACATAGGCAGTTCCGTACTTGTTTTGTACCCATGAACGTGCTTGTTGTTTGAAATCATCACTCAAATTGTAGCTATCCGTACGCATATAGGTGATGTGTCCGGCTTCATACAAGTCTTGCGCCAGCTTCATGGCCTTCTTCATGGGAAAGCCGAGTTTGTTGTACGCATCTTGCTGTAGACTCGAAGTGATATATGGAAGTTCCGGGTTTTTACGCAAAGTACCTTTCACGATACCATCCAAATAAAACTCACCCTGTATATCTGAAAGTACTTGTCGGGCTTCTTCCGGATTCGTTATGATTTTAATGGTTTTGCCTTGGTATAAATGTACACCTGATATATCTTGTCCCAAGACCGTAAAATCACCGAGAACATGCCAATAACTCTTGTCTTCCGTCAAAGCTTCGATCTCCCTTTCTTTTTCGACCACCATGTGCAAAACGGCAGACTGTACTCGACCTGCGGACATACCTAAGAGGCTTTTGCTGTCGATGGAAAAATTTTTCCAGAGTACAGGCGAGAGCGAAAAGCCGACGAGACGGTCCAGTACACGCCGTGTCTCTTGCGCATCTACCAGATTATAATCGATATCGCGCGGGGCCTCGATGGCTCTCTCCAGCGCTTTGGGAGTGATTTCTGTGAAAGTGATGCGCGCATAATCTTGTAATGGACATTTGAGACCGAGCACGTACTTCAAGTGCATGGCGATAGCCTCTCCCTCTCGATCAAAATCGCTCGCCAGCCATACCTTGCGCGCATCTTTCTGTGCAGATTTCAACTCACGTACCACTTTTTGTTTTTTGGCATCCATCACATAGCGCGCTTTGAAGTCATTTTGCACATCGATTCCCATATCCTTTTTATCCAGATCCCTAATATGTCCCATCGAAGACATTACTTTGAAATCACCATATCGTGATAGAGCCGGATTTTGATTGAGATACTTAGCAATGGTCTTTGCTTTGGCAGGAGATTCTACAATGACGAGATTATCGCTCATGATGGATAGCGTATTTCTGTTTCGCAACAAATAGTATTACAGAGTTAGCATAAAATAAAATGGTCAATTTTTTTGCAAAAAAATAACAAAGGACTTTTATAAGAATGATGATTCCATTGAATATGCAATTGGTTGCGCGGAGCTGGGCCATACATTGTATCGATGCCAAAATACCCAACGCATGTTTAGAAATGCCGACCGAGACTAAACAAGAGGCCGCAATCCTGAGCGAAATCCCGTATCATTGTCCGAACACTCTTACGCAACTTTCGCCGAACTGGACATCCCGAAGGATGCATTTTTCGCGAGACAAATCATGTCAACAAGAATATGTCATCCACTTTTATAAAGATGGTGATCTGACAAAAAACAAAACGTTTTTGAAATTGTATTTCTATGAGAATGAAAACAGCGCATTTGCGACCATCCTAGACGAAAAAGGACAAGTTTGGATAGATGATCGCTGCCTGGTGTGGAGAGATAAACAAGATGAGAATAGTCTATGGAATGTGTCTAGGATATGGAGCACGCCGTTTTCTACGTGCTAAAGGGATTGAAAAGATGAAAAAGTCTGCCACTCAAGAGTCACATACGCCAAAATACGCAGTCCTATGGACATGGCTATCAGAATGATGACTTCGGGCCACTGGCGCGCATTTGGATCCACAAGAATGTTGAGTCTTTCTTGTAATTGGGCTTGTGGAATAATAGAACAAGATCTACCGTCGCAAGCTTCTATATGCGCATCGCTGAATTGAATTTTTGTGACGAGGTTGTTTCCCCAATAGATGAAAGAAAAGTACTTGATCCATCCTATCCAAACGGGTACGTCTTTGACATAGAAACCGCCGACCAATAAAAATGTCAAAATGATGATGGTGCTCACGGTCTGCGCTTTCCGTGGCTCCATGGTCAATCCACCGATCCACAGTCCCCACGCTTGGGCTACGAACAAGACCAAAAGAATAGAGGTCCATGTCGCAAAGAATGCACCCGCCGTAGCTTTCATATATCCCAACCAATACACGATTATAACTAGCAAAGTGGGCATGCTGATGTCTAGGGGAAGATCAGAAAGAGATCGCGCCCAATAATATATGGACATGGAATACATGTTACTCGGTTTTTCCTTGACTAAAATGCGATAGTCTCCCGGATAGCAAAACAACGATGAAAACAGAGAACGGAATGCCGGGAATAGAATAAGGAAAAAAACCAAGCCGGTCATGTCGAGCGCACTCGTCAAATTATTTTCTTTACCCTTTTGAAACCACAAAAGGCCCGTGATGACGGAAATAGCGAATACCAGAAACCATTGATCGAGAGAAAGGCTTTCGAACCTTTTCACACGCATGAGCTTGTGTGTCATGATAAATGTATGATACATACGTGTCTCAAACGATTTTTCTGAAGGTCCAAATACATCGCGTAGAAAGCACCGTATTTTTTGAAGATAAACATGATGCTGGCGGTGCGTTTCGTCACCCGAACTTTCTTCATCGATCTGAATGTATGTTGTATCTCCTTCGTTTTCTTGTGAGTGTATGCATGGCAATGCATGAACATTGTAGCACGCTTCTATGATGTGCCGAACTTTATCCGCGGGAGATAGGGAGACACAATCGATGATGTGATCCGCCAGATTAGTGCCATGTAAGAGAGGAAGACCATGCGATGCGAACCAGCTTTCCGCCCCGAGCGCGTTTCCATGGTACGCGACCTTTCCCTCGTGTAAAAGCATCACCTGATCGAGCTGGTTGTATAAACGCGACGAAGGTTGGTGAATGGTAGTCATTATGGCTCTCCCCGATGAGGCAATGTCTTTCAAAAGAAACACGAGATTGTGCGCGCTGGAGGAATCGAGCCCGCTCGTGGGTTCATCGAGAAACAGGATAGAAGGATTGATGATGAGCTCGTGCGCGACACTGACTCTCTTGCGCTCACCACCGGATATTCCTCGCCGCATGAATCCTCCGATGATGGTGTCTTTAGATTTGGCGATACCTAGAGTCTCCATGAGCACATCGATGCGTTTTTCCTTTTCTTGTCTGCTCATATCCTCCGGGAGTCGTAACAACGCCGCATACAACAGCGTTTCTCGGACCGTGAGTGTGTCATAAAAAAGATCATCTTGCAACACGAATCCGAATCTTTTTCTGATCTCAGAAGTGTATTGTAATTCACCATTGATCATGATTTTCCCCTCGATTTCAATGTTGGGAGGCGTGCGCCCGCCGAGCAAGGAGAGGAGAGATGTCTTGCCCGAGCCTGACGCGCCCATCAAAGCAAGGATGCGTCCGGGTGTGACTTCGCCGCTGATATTTTCCAGAATGGTTTTTCTTTGGACACATTCTGGCGAAGAGGATGACATAGTGATCCAGCTGTTCAGTTTTTCAAATGTCAGCGTATATACATGATGGGGATCGAGGGGAGGAAGAATGGACGTACTCATTTTGTAATGAAAATTCTGTGCACCACCTTTGTTTTCCAATAAAATGGATTTTGGGCTTTATATCATTTACCGCAAAAATGTGAAAGACCATAAAGAAATGCAGCAAACATTATAAAATATAATCAAAATGGCGCAAGTTGTCGCGGTTTCCCAACGTCCTAAAGCGCTAGACGATCTCGTGGGTCAGGATGACATCGTTCGTATGATCAAAAATCAATGGTCTTCCAAACGCATCCCCCACTTTTTCTTGCTCTCTGGCGTCATAGGGAGTGGAAAGACAACTATCGCAAGGATCATCGCACGGATGCTACATAACGACCCCATTCTTGCACAAGATATGCATCAGGATGTATCCCAAGTATATAAGAAAAACGTGATGGAAATAAATGCTGCGGATAAGACGGGTATCGATCACGTGCGCCATCTCATCGAGAACATGCGCTATAAACCGCATGCACCCGGGAAAGTGCGCGTGGTCATCATGGACGAGGCGCATCAGATAAGCAATGCCGCGCAGAACGCGTTACTCACCGAAACGGAAGATACACCATCTCATGCTTACTTTATATTTTGTACTTCACAAGTCAACAAGATCATTCCTGCGCTGCGTCGACGAGCTTATATCATCACACCAAAGTGCTTTTCCTCGCGATCGGATAAAAAAGAATTCGTACATAGCTATCTCAAAAAGATGGGGAAATCCAAGAAAGAAGCAGACGCGTTCATCGACGAATTGTGCGAACAGGACATCACGAGCCCTGGTATAATTCTACAGGCTATGGAAAAGTGGCTTTCCGGATTGGACCCGTTCGAAGCGATCATTTCATGTGACACTATCGCAGGGTCAGGGGGGATGATATCATCACAGTTGGATGTTTTAGCGGTCTGCCGTGCCTTGTCAAAAGGAGATTGGTGTTCATGCGCCAAGTTGCTACAAAACATGACCAAAAGCGACGTCTATTTTGTACGCAATTGTGTACTGGGTTACCTCAAAACCATGCTCCTTCAATCCTCTATGCGCGAGCAACCCGCACAAAAGCACGTCAACATATCTAAAGCGATACGTCATGTGACACAAAATATGAGCTACGGAGACATCGATGAATCTGCGCTCGTCCCTGTCTTTTTGGCCAATCTCTGCATGGCGTGCTATGCAATTATATGAAGTCACATAAAGAAATTTGAAGACATGTCTTTATAAAAAAAGGTCGTGTTTAATCACGCGGGCGAATATGGCCCCACGGAGGGCACAACAACACCATGCCGTGAACCGGAGACAATGTGTAAATACACGTAAAGAACCTCTGACAAACATTATTCGCTATTGCATGTGCGG
>Ga0209937_1000476_pt1 | contig 12826 bp, 18 predicted proteins | sample SalPon1_B_H2O_MG_FD_185699 | JGI IMG/M metagenome (GOLD analysis project Ga0209937, IMG submission 185699) | Salt pond water microbial communities from South San Francisco under conditions of wetland restoration - Salt Pond MetaG R1_B_H2O_MG... | ecosystem: Environmental > Aquatic > Non-marine... | reverse complement strand
GGTGCATTCATTCAAAAGGTTTTCAAAGACATCTTGATTACAGAAGAGTCTGCTCGCTATTCAGAGGTCAAACGCCGATACGAAGAAAGTTAATCTTCTAGTAGTCCTCTTCTTCGGGGAAGTCATTATCTTGATGGCCCTCTCCCCATGCATAGCGCTTAGCTGTGTGCATCAATTCAAAAGCTTCAGCCATTAAGTCTTCTGTGACTAGTAGAAGGTCTGCTTTTTCTTCTGGGTCTAAAGGCTGTTCTAATTCCATGTGTGCTTCTTCAATGGCATACTTACAAAGCTCCAGTCTCTGAACTGCTTTTCTTAACGGAGATTTAGCAGCTCCTGGAGTGAACTCTGGCGGTATGCGTGAAGTGTCCATAGGAAAATTTTACAACCAATTTAGGTGATTGATTATCTGGATGGGCTACTATTTTGCTCTATAAATATAACAGGGTAGTATTAGAGGAGGGGGAGAAATATAATAAACTTTTGACGACAAAGTCAGAGTTTGCTTGTGGAAAGTAATTATCAAGAAAAAAGTTAAGTGGTAAAAGTTGATAATACAAAAGAGGTTATTATCAAGAAATGAAAAAAGTCTTGTATCAAAAAATGATAATGAAATGGGCAATCCGTATCTTTAAATCTTTAGCTACCTATTTTACTGACGCGTGTAAGAGTTTAGTTCTCTAGTAGTAAGAAAATAAATACCTAAAGCTCTAATGATAAAGACTGCCCATATTGCTCATTATTGCTTGTTATTGATGTTATACTGATAGAGTCTAAAAAAGGACTTGACAAATTAAAAAAGTCAAGTTTTTTCAAACTGAGAGGAGCCATATGAATGGCAACTTAAATATCAACCCGCATACGATTTATGCTCGAGAGTATGAATCGTTTGTAAGTGAAAAGCTCATGGGTCAGTTTGTTGGTAAAACCTTTGACGGTAACTACCCAACGGATGTGATGGAAGCAGTAGATGGTCTGCTAGACGAGATGTGGAACGCTCAAAGAAATGAACTGTTCCTAGCTTGCCTAGAAGCCCAACTAGAAAACCCTGACATCAAACTCAGCGAGGCAATGGAACTTATCTTTAGTGGTAAGCACTCAAAGCTAACTTTTGCTCGTCCAGTGCTACCTAACAGAGATGCTCCAGATACATCATCACAAATACCATCACCAGCTTCCGCAAGAAAGTGGCTAGGTGGGAATGAGTGATAAGCCAATCAACTTAGGTAACCTTGAATATGACAAGGAAGAAATTTCCGCTGAGCTAGAACGTAGGGAGACTATGGCAGTGCGCAATCGTGAAGTTTGCATCTGCGGTCATCCAATAACAGCTCATTCAAGTGGGGTCATGTATCAAGGTGAGCTAAAGCGTCGATGCCAAACAGGTAAGCTGGAATGTGGTTGTAAAAGACCAACCCCCGTTCTGCGTGCTTCCAACCTGAGAGTCTTCCAAAAAAGGTCGACAGGTAACAGTGGAATGCATGCACTAATGTTAGCTATCGATGTTTGTCTCAAAACAGAACCCCCAATCGAGATTGATTGGATTGAAGAACCATACTGTTGGAACTGCGGAGATGTGGAAAGTCCCGTCCAAGTATGTAGACTCTTACATCCCCTTCGGGTTATGGAACTCGGTGGTAAGTTGTTGGAGAATGTCGACTCAGAGAAAGCCGAAGAAAATGGTTTCCTGTGTCGAGAATGTCGTGAGCTAGACCAAAACATTAACCTTTGGAAGTTTTCAAAGAACAGTGGCGAGGACTTGCCTAATGACAACCCCCATGATAACGTTGTACATATCCGCTAAAGTAAGGAAAATTTAAATGGTAAATATTACAAGCTGGGATAAGTTTGTGAAGTTTGTAACTGGCAACTATCCCAAGTCAACTCGTCAGCTAATTCTAGCTGAGGAGCAGAAAAAGCGTGAGGCTGAGAGAACTGCTAGAGAAGCAGCTCAGGCCGCAGCCAAAGAAGCAGCTAGAAAAGCAGCTGAAGCTGAAGCCAAAAAGAAAGCTGAAGCTGAAGCCAGGGCAAAAGCCAAAGTAGAGGAAGCTAAAAAAGCAGCTAAGCCAAATCCTGCAAATGAGGAAAAGAAGCCAGCTGCTAAAAAACCTGCTACCAAGAAAGCACCTGCCAAGAAGGTTGCTCCGAATCCAAAAGATGAGTACAAGCGTCCAACTGAATTCAAGGCAGACGCTAAAGATGGAGATGGAGACGGACTAGTTCAAGATGGAACCGTTCACGAGCGTAAGGCTGGAACCCCAGCTAAAAAGGCTCCAGCTAAAAAGGCTCCAGCTAAGAAAGCAGAGGAAACAAAAAAAGCTCCTGCTAAGAAACCAGCTGCTAAGAAGCCAGCTCCTAAAAAGAAATCTGATGGCAAGTAAAAGCCTAACCAAAGCTCTGGTACTTCCCAGTGTTGCGGAACTGGAAAACTGCCAGTGTAAGTAGCAGTTAATCTGCTGAAAAGCACCCTGCCGAATCCTTCCTCGGTGGGGTGTTTTCTTTATCTATAACAGGTAAATTTATGTGGAGCAAAAGGGAGCAAAGTGGTAAATGTTCTTAATGAAGGGCAAAACCCCTTCGCTCTCCCTCTCCACGCGCAAAAATTCGTCCCGGCCTAACAACTCGCAAACTTTTCACGACTGTACAATTGTGTACCAGGTAGTACGAACTTGACTCCCTCTCCCCTGGTTCGTACTACCCCCCGACTTTTAAGGAAGAAATAATGGCCGGCCAAAATAACAAACCGAAGCTTGATGCTCCGGAACCGGACTACACTTTAGACGAACCGTCAAATGTTCGCGCAGACTTGTCTTCTTTAGGTATCGATGAAGTTGAGAGGGGCGTCTGTGAAGATACTTTTGAAAATCGGCGCGTACTTCGTAAAGCCAAACTTAACTGGGAACCGGTTTACTCAAACTCAGGAACACTAAGCGGCCTGATTAAGGTAGCTAGTGCCCAAGCTAGAACCGAGCGACGTCTAACATCTCTCGCGGAAAAAGAACCAATTCTCGAAGACCGCTCCAATAAAAATTCCGACTACTTAACCGGCCTGCATTTAATCGCGGAAGAGTCTAAAGATTGGCTCGTTCCACCATGGGTAGTTGCGGCTACTAGAAAATATCTCAAAGAACAAAAAGAAGGCGGCCCGGCGAGCGAAAAGAGACAGCCCGCTCCAATGCCACACCGCTGTCGCATTATCAAAGATGACGGGATTCGTTGCATGTTGTGGGGCTCGGGACGTCCACAAGACAACGGTATGTGCCGAATACATTTGCGCAGTGAGTCGAAGAAGTCATCCGATGACATTGAACGGGCCCGCGAAAGATTGCAGCAAGCTGCACCGCACGCAGTTGACCAGCTAGAGAACTTAATGGATTCAGCTGAGAGCGAACCGGTGAAGCTTAAAGCAGCCACTGAAATCCTAGACCGCGCAGGAATCAGAGGCGGCGTGGAACTAGATGCAAACGTCACGGTTGAACAACGGCCCGCAGCCGAGATAATCGCCGAACGGTTGGAGCGTCTACAAGGCGGCGCGCTTAGTCAAGCTCAATCGAGTCTAGACAACGGCGCGGATGTAGTAGACGCGGAGATTGTAGAAGAGGAACACTCAACCGAGAGCCAGGAAGACGAGAGTACAGTTGACAGCGACTAACGGAGGGGGAAATTATCCGGAGAGAGACTTTTCACGAATCATCGAAGCTGCACGGTTCCACTACGCTGCAGTCTTGTCAGATATCGAGAATGCGAAAGACCGCATCGAGCACATTCGACTAACGACGCTAGCCCAGCAGGCCAGGAATCTTGTTGTAGACCTCGAGGCATTCGAAGCAGGCCTGGTTTACTCCCACACAGAACCTAGCCAAGAATATATAGATTCCCTCTTGTCTGAAAGACAAGACTCCAAAAATCTAGAAGATTCAGAATTTAAGTCCCCGTTTAATCCAGACGCCTGATATACTTCAATCATGATTTTTAAACGCGCCCTCCAGGCGGATGCAGCCCGGACGCACTTTCTACGAACAGTGCAAAGTCATCTCGGGTACCAGGCGGAACTCCTCGGCCGAAACAAGTTTGGCCAGAAGGTTGGCTATGACTCAGTCCCATGGTCCGGCGCATTCATTGACGTTTGCTTGAGGGAGGCCGGCATCGCGATAAACTTTCCATCATTCGTTAACACTGCAGCGGCGCTCGCTGAAGTCATCCGTTCAGGTTCTTACTCACGGGAACCGCAGCCTGGAGACATCGCCTTCTTTAACTTTTCATCAATGAGCGGACATACCGGCGGCGCCTTCAACATGCCACACTGTGGCGTGGTAACCGACGTCCGAGAATTTAAAGACCAGGGAAAGTTTGTTTCAATTGAAGGAAACATAAACGGGTCTACTAGCGCTACTAACGTGGATGGCGTCCATCAAAAGTTGCGACATGCTAGCGAAGTCGCCGTCTTCTATCGTTCTAACTTTAATGAAAAGTTTGCAGCCGGCACGCTTCGAAAGTTTCTCCTTGAGGTATTCGACGGGGCCCGCACACGTTTCACGAAAGATGAAACGGATGCCCTGCAGCAAGCAGCCCGCGAACCAGAAATACTTAAGACCGATAAAGAGATTAAGTTCAACTCCAGGAACCGGCGCGTCGAACTTATCCAGCTAGCACTTGCAACCGTTACCGATTTACGCGGCGCGGAAACTGGACGGTGGGACGCAGCGACAACCGCAGCCTGCGCACGCTTTCAACGAAACATTGGAAGAGTCGGGAGAGATGCAAACGGCTTGCCTGACGTGAATACGCTGAAGAGGCTTGCTAAGATGACGGGTATGTTTGTAATAGATGAAGAGAGCAGCCGGTAAAACTATTTATGAACGAGTTAAACTTCCAGGATGCACGGCCCGCTGCTTCTTTTAACGAAGAGAAAGAACCCATTACGCTGCAGGTTTACACGAAGGTACCCACTAAGTGGCTCCTGGTTGACCGCGAGACCGGCGAGGTTTATGAAGGAAACGAGGAAGGCGCGTGGGACAGGCTAGACCCCGTAGTGAAACGGGGGTATAATAAATAACTATGAAATACTTCAGATTTTACAGTGGACACACCAAAGTCGAGAGAGAAAACTATATCATCCTCGGAATATATGAAGAGAGTCGACTTAAGGCGAGGTCTCTACTAAAATATCTTCTCTATGAGAAAAACAAACCCGCCGATGAGCCAGAAGACCGAGGACTTATTTTTGAATACATTGATGAACGTGAGCTTCACGAAGGTGAAGAGCCACTACAAATAATTTACGGATACATTCCTAACGAAAACGACGGTACATATCCTGATATACATTCCTGGGAACAAAGCTACTAATCTTATGATAAGATTTTGATACACATTTAACCACTCCTTTCTGTTTGTGTGCAAGGAAGACCCTCGGGCCAATACGGCTCGGGGGTTTTTCTTTTTCATAAAAAGAAGCCGGATGCACGGGAATGCTACACACTTTTAACGAACCGTTTAACGGCGCGGCCTGGAGGGACCCCCCAAACTTTTAACGGATAGTAAAATCTTCAGCCGGCTGCATGTTTTCACGAAAGCGGCCTGCATAAATCGCCCGTCCAAATCACCTAACGGGTGCGTTTGTAGAATAGTGGCATGCGCTCAATTGAAGTACACGTACTCGAGACCGACGTCGACCTTGGCCTGGCTGTTCAAGCCGGCCTGCTAACCGAGAACGACTTGGACGAGCTTTGGTGTGACGAGTGCGAAGAGACCGTAGGCCCAACGGAGTCGAAAGTGTTCGACGAATTCTCTGTAGTGCTGTACGACGACGACACTAGCTGGTTCTTGTGTGCTAGCTGTAGTGCGAACGTAACTGAACGCGACACATTGCTTGAGGTCACCTTGGACTTTGACTCATTTGTCGAGGGAGTAGATGGAATGCTCCACGCAACTTTTCTTGAGTCAATAGAAGATGACGACTCGTCAAAAGATTAGCGTTCCCACTTTTTCGCGAGCAGTAATTATCTAGCGTTCCCACTTTTTCGCTCCCCCCTTATATAAATATAAAACTGTAAGTTTTATTCTACTGGCTGATGACTTTTCGGTCAAATCCAAAAACTTTTTTGAGAAATTTGTTGTAAATGCTTGCGAACTTTTTATGAATGGTGTAATGTTACTCTTGTTACGCAAACAAATCAACAAACAGAAAGGCGATAACAATGGCAACACAGGTAGTAGGTAAAGCAATCTACTTAGAGCTAGAGAGGAGCTTGGGGACAAGAACACTTATTGACCAAGTAATTATCCTGCCAAGCTATAAAGCTAACTCTGGTCACTCATTTCCAGTTATTACAATGGATAGAACATTAGATGAATACAGCCCTAAAGCTCAATGGGACTTCAACTTCCAAAGAGGTGGAATGAACACTGATTGGAGAACAAACAATCAGGTTTCAACTAGGCGAACAATGTTTGGTAGAGCTGGTGGAGAAGATGAATCCATTAGAGAGCCAATGGTTACAACACTTCCATCTCATCTGGCAGACGATTCTGATGAGGAGATTCAGAAGCAAATCACTACTTATCGAAATGTAGATAGAGCTGATGAGGCTGATAAGTTGGCTAAGAGCCTCGCTTGGGAGAGGTCACTCTCAAAAGAAGAACTTGCTAAAGCTCAGGCTTCAACTTTGGAGCTAAAGTTTTTGAGAAGTATCACTATGCGAGATTCAGACCACAACATTAGTTTCGATAGCAAACTAAGAAGTCCTTTGACTAAGCCAATCGTAGTTGAGGTCACAGATGAGGATATGGAAAAAGCAGTATCTCACTCAACCCCACAGGCACTAATTCGCCGAATCCAAAAAGTAAGAGTGGCAAAAGGTTTGCCCGAAAAAGTAATCGTAGTATCTTAGAGAAAACAGATAGGACAGAAAAATGAATTTATGGTCAAGTTATGGAACAGACTCGTTCGGGCAAGATTTTGCTGATGAACTCACAGAGAGCGTAGTCACAAAGGAGCTTGGATTGAACTTGAATGAAGTTCTGACTGAGCAATATATGGCTGAGCAGAGCCTAAGCTCCCCAGAGAGCCTAACCCCAAGATTGGATATGGAACTCACTTTTGAGGGTCGTGCTAATCTGAGAGCCAAACCAACTTCCAAAGCTAGGACAACAGCAAAAGCTAAGCCAGTCCCCACAGCCGAGGATTCCACCCCTGAGCTAAAGGTGAACTTTATGGAATCAGACCCACTAGAGGGAGCAGAGATATACCCTCGACCAAATGGTGAGGATTACTACGCTCGTAGCTGGGGCGACCACACAGATGTTGAGGTTCTAAGGAGAGCCAGAAAAGCAGGTAAGTATGTAATGCTTTATGGAGTCCCTGGAACTGGTAAAACAGCTATGGTAGAAGCCGCTTTTCCAGATGAACTTTATACAGTTCTAGGTTCTGGTGATACTGAGGTTTCTGACTTGGTTGGTTCATATGTTCAAACCCCAAGTGGTAAGTTTGAATGGGTTGATGGAGCTTTGACCAAAGCGGCTGATGAGGGCAAAGTTCTACTGATTGACGAGATTGGTTTGATTGACCCAAAGGTTCTCTCGGTTGTCTATGGTTTGATAGATGGTCGCCGAGAGTTGCCAGTTACAGCCAACCCAGAGCGAGGCACAGTCAAAGCCAAAGATGGTTTCTGGGTCGTATCAGCCACCAACCCAAATGTAGCTGGCGTTCGATTGAGCGAGGCTCTGTTGTCCCGATTCAACATTCAGGCTGAAATGACTACTGATTGGAAACTTGCCGAAAAGTTGGGCGTTCCCCAAGAGGCAGTTATCGCCAGCCAGAATCTAGCTCGCAAACTTGAAGCAGGTGAAGTTGGTTGGTCACCTCAGATGAGGGAGCTACTGGCGTTCAGAGATATTGCCAAAGAGTTTGGAACTCGTTGGGCGATTCAGAATCTACTAGCAGGCTCACCAGAGATGGATAGACCAATCGCTAGTAATGTTTTTGGTCAGGTATTCGGTGAAGAAGTGTTACCAGCCAAAATCTAAATCCAAAAAGAAATTGGGCAGGTTCAGAAATGGACTTGCCCTTTTTCTATTTCTGGTGTATATTCTTCTTGGGATTAGAAATAAACAGAAAGGATTCCAAATGGCACACTTCAAGATGAACAGCCGACTAGGTAGTCGTAAAGGTTCTACCCCTAGCGAGTGGTTGAAAACTTGCTCAGAGATTGGTAGGCAAATCAACGAATGGTCAGGTCGTAGCGACTTGGCAGTCTATGGTGGTGACGACACAGCAGAGGGTCAGGCAGTAGCCGCTTTTTACCACGACATAGCCGAGATTGAGGTCAATGTAGGTAAGGTGTTTGGAACTTACACCAAGCCATCTTTGATAGGCGATTTCACAGAGCGAGAGAATCAGCAGTTGTTTCCAAACGCTACTGGCGTTATCTACCACGAATCACTACACGCCAAATACACCAACTGGGATAGAGAGAACTTGGAAGCAGAGTTTTCTAAAGACCAAAATGCCGGTCATATTTTTATGAAGATGGAAGAATCTCGGATTGAGAAAAATGGAATTATTGACCTCAAAAAGAATCAGCCATTCCTAAGAGCCTCAGCTCTGAATATGGCATTAGAAGATTTGAATGATGAAGCTCTATCAGAGATGAGCGACACTTGGGCAGTAGCAAACCTAGCTCTACTATCCCTAGCTAGATATGACGCTGGCGTTTTGGAAGCTAAAGATGTAGCAAGCATTTACAGCCAGAGCGTATCAGTTCTAGGTGAGGAGCTACTGAGCAATCTCCAAAGCAAGTGGTTGGAGTTCCAGACACTTACTATTCGTAATCAGGCTAGGGCAGTAGAGGTTGCCAGAGAGTTTGCCGACCTATTGAGGGAAGCAGACCCAGAGGGAGAGCCACAGGTGAATGAAATTGTTTTCTATATGCCTAGTGATGAAGATGGTGAATCTGGTGATTTTGAGGAATCTGACGAGAGTAAAGAGGGCGAGTCAGAGGACAATGAAAATCCCTCACAGCCCAGCGAGGCAGTTCAGAAAATGCTTGATGAGCTAGAGCGTTCAGCTACCAATGCCGAGATGGATACAGAGGATAAGATGGCTGAGCAGAGAATCAAGGACAAGTGGAACAACGAGGTCAAAGAGCGTAAAGAAGTTACCAACGCTAAAACTAATCGCAAAGAAACAGCCAAGCAGATTTTCGATAAGCGTTATGACGAATATGGTTCTGGCTCTGCCTCTCGTATCCAAGAGAAACGACAGCCAACTGGCTCAGAGCGAGCTATGGCAATCAAGCTTGGCAAAGAGCTAGAAAAAGCTAAGTATCGTGAGCGTAGTGAACATATTAGGCAGACCAATCTCCCAATGGGCAGACTGAATTTCCGTAATGCGATTCAAAATCAAGCTATGGAATCCAGAGGTCAAATGCCGAATCTTCCAAGCTGGAAGCAAAAGGTTCGTAAGCACACAGACGACCCGACTCTATCTCTCGGAGTTATGGTTGATATTTCTGGCTCAATGGGTCACGCTATGGAAGCTATGGCAAGCACAGCGTGGATTCTAGGTGAAGCTGGATACAGGATTCAGGCTGAAACAGCTATGATGTATTTCGGAACTGGCGTATTCCCCACACTTAGAAAAGGTCAGCGTTTGCCAGAGGTGAATGTCTATTCAGCCCCAGATGGCACAGAGGAGTTTGGTAAAGCTTGGGAAGCATTAGATGGCGAGCTTGGACTAACCTTTGGAACTGGTGTCCGAATGTTGGCTATGGTTTCAGATGGTCAGTTCACAGAGAAGCAATACAACAAACTGGTCACCACTTTGGGCGAGTGTCGCAAGAGTGGAGTGGCAGTTCTGATTATCTCCCCAGAGGGTTGCTACTCTCACAGAGCCAAGCAAGCAATTCAGCAAGCAGGTTATGGTATTCACCTAGACCAACTAAAGGTAGATGATATTGCCAAGTCAGTTGGTCAATCAGCGATAGAGGCGTTGAGCAAGGTGGCATAGAGTTGGAGCTGGTCAGGTGGCAAATCCTTTCTGTTTACCTATCTAACCCCTAGCCACCCCCAGCTCTCAACAAACGAAGCCCACTGGTGTTCCTATCCACCAGTGGGTTTCTTTATTTCCGACCAATAACGAAAAAGTGGGAACAATAAAAAATAAACTTTTTACGAATGGTGACTTGACCTAAACCTAACTAACTGATATATTTCTTTAGGTAGCAAATAAACAGATAAGGAGAGGCAAATGCCTAACTGGGTAGAGAACACAATTAGAGTCGAGGGAGAGCGAGATGTAGTTGCCGAGTTTATTCGGCAGGCTGGGAAAGCTCCAATCACTCAACACCCAAATCAAAGCAAGCCTGAGGAGTTTTCGTTTGGAAACTTCATAGCCCCACCACAAGAAGCGATTGACTCAGGCGAGTATCACGCCACCAATGGCTGGGAAGGTGGAGAGAGGTCAGGAGATACACCTAACAACTGGTATAACTTCAACACTAGAGAGTGGGGAACAAAGTGGGATGCCAGTGGTCCTATTGTCGTTGATATTTCTGTGGGCGGAGCTAGTGTAGAAATATCTTTCAATACAGCTTGGTCACCACCAGAGCCAGTGTTCATAGCTATGGCAGAACAGTATCCAAACCTAGAGTTTGAAATCAGGTGGGAAGAAGAACAAGGTTTCGGTGGCGAGCTAGAGGGAACTGGTGGCGAGCTAATCACTACCGCTACTTGGGATATACCAGAGAGCCACGCTGACTATGCCGATAGAGGTAGGGAAGATAATTGCGTTTGTGCTTGGACAGACGAAGTTGAGGAGTGGTATGCCGACTGTGGCAGACCGACCGACTATGAAGTATCGGTCACCAGAACATTCAGGGTATCGGCTCGCACAGAGGATGAAGCTATCAAAACAACCGAAGAGATGGTTGGCTCGCAATCGCTAATAAAAGATGAAAAAGTTGTTGAATTAGACGACGGCGTGGTGGTAGAGTTAGTTTCAGAGATAACCGAGGAGATGGCGTGAGCGTAGTTTTTGAGCGTAGAGAGCAACCAATGTGGATTCAGCAAGTCGGCTCGCTACTAAGGGAACTTAGAACTGAACGGATGTTCACCCTGAGGGATGTAAGTCGGCGAGCTAACATCTCGCTAGGACACCTCTCGGATGTCGAACGGGGAGTGAAAACGATTAGTATGCCAATGCTTGAACACTTGGCAGACGGACTCGATATGAAGCCATCAGACTTGCTAATCGAGCTTGGGTTCAGGCTCGCAGAGATTGAAGTGCCAGACTCTCCAGAGGAGCTTATGGTGCGTGACGAAAGCTGGCTAGACCAGTATTCAGACTTGGTTGGGTGAACCCCCCCCTTTGTAGCCCAATCAACTGAGAAACCCTTAGGACACTCCCCCCCTTAGTCCTAAGGGTTTTCTCTTACCCTCTGGATGTTCCCACTTTTTCATCATAAATAATTATCAAAAACTAAAGTTTTTTTGCTTTTTCTATTGACTTGCTACATTTCAACCACTAAGCTTGCCTTAGCAAGCAACAACGCTTGCTACTTGATAGTAGAGAGGCAGGTTCTAGCAATGGCTACAACCAAAACTAACTCACTCCCAAAGGGAGCAAAGAAAGTAACAGCAGAGGTCGCAGACCTTTTGACTCGTTTGACGATTGAGAGAGAATATCTCAATGAGGTCAAGCGAAACTCTGATGACACTCGCAAGCAAATCCTCGACTTGATTGGTGAAGAAGAAGCAATTCTTTACTTCAAGAATGAGGTGGTGGGTTCGATTGATGTTGATGAGCGTGAAACGCTGGATACAGCGAAGCTCCGTATCGAGCAACCAGAAATCTATAACGCATACCTAAAGTCCAGCAAGCGAACTACTTTGAAGCCTAAAAAGTAGTAGAGCCAGAGAGAGTAGCCCTTGTTTCGACAGGGGCTATTTTCTTGCCCAACGAAGCGTTCCCACTTTTTCATCAAATAATAATAAAAAGAAGCAGAGCTTCTTATCCAGGTAAAACTTTTTATGATTCATTACTTGTTTTTACTTGTCGCTATGGTAGGATTAGAGTGTCCAAACAGACAGAGAGGCGGACAAAATGAAGCGAGCACTAAAGGTAACTCCAGAGTTCGAGGTAGAGGTTCTGGATATCGAAGATAACTTCCTTGAAATTATGCAGGGTGCAGTCGAGGGACTTATCCAGCCTGTTGATTACAACAACAGACTGACCTTTTGGGTGAATGAGGAGTTCTACTCCTTGACTGACCCGAAGCCTAATCTAGTTGCCACAACCTTTTACAACATTCTAGGTTCAGAGCACACGATAATGGGCAATGCGGTTTTCACAGGTGGGACTGATAATGAGGGAGATGTTCAGGCACTTGATGACGAAACTTACGAAACACTATTAGAAGTTATTGCCGAAGCTAAAGTCGAAATGGGAGGTATGTAATGCGTAGCTTTGAATTGTATGGACTAGAGGAGATAGTCAATGAGTGCCACTCGATTGCTTGGGATGGTTGCCACAAGGTGTATGCCCTAATGGATGCCGAGCAAACACAGAATATGCGAGATTATGAGTATGAGTTTCTAGTAGAGAGTTCAGACTCAAACCCTTATGACCTGTTGGAGCAGATTACAAATTGGTATGAGAGTTCTTGCAACCTGAAATTTATAGATGTTGTTTATACAGAAAATAATGAAACTGAGTTCTATGCGTTAGTCGCACAGGGCGAGAGTATATTGGAGGTAATGTAATGGGTTCACTACACGCAAGGGAGTTTGCAACTATGGCTCAGGAGGGCGAGGTTTCAATGGAGCAAGC
>Ga0209937_1000475_pt1 | contig 12830 bp, 10 predicted proteins | sample SalPon1_B_H2O_MG_FD_185699 | JGI IMG/M metagenome (GOLD analysis project Ga0209937, IMG submission 185699) | Salt pond water microbial communities from South San Francisco under conditions of wetland restoration - Salt Pond MetaG R1_B_H2O_MG... | ecosystem: Environmental > Aquatic > Non-marine... | reverse complement strand
ATTCTGCTCGGCGTGACCGGCGGCATTGCCGCCTACAAGGCCCCCGATCTGGTCCGCCGGCTGCGACAGTCCGGCGCCCGGGTGCGCGTGGTGCTAACCCGCGGCGCCCAGGCCTTTGTCACGCCGCTGACCTTTCAGGCGGTGTCCCACGAGCCGGTGCATACCGATCTGCTCGACCCCGAGGCCGAGGCAGGGATGGGACATCTGGAGCTGGCACGCTGGGCCGATCGGGTCATCATCGCGCCGGCCAGCGCCGATGCCATGGCCCGTCTGGCCCACGGCCTGGCGGGCGATCTGCTGACCACGCTGTGCCTGGCCACCCGCGCCCCCATCTGCGTCTGCCCGGCCATGAACCACGTGATGTGGCAGTCGGCGGCCACCGCAGCCAACGCCGCAACCCTGCGGGATCGCGGCATGCAGCTGCTCGGGCCGGTGGATGGCCCGCTTGCCGAGGGCGAATCGGGTCCGGGACGACTCATGGAGCCCGGCGATATTGTCGCCGCGCTGGACACATCCGGCGCCCTGGCAGGGCGCTCGGTGCTGATCACCGCCGGGCCGACCCGCGAGCCCATCGATGCGGTGCGGTTCATCGCCAACCGCAGCAGCGGCCGCATGGGCTTTGCGGTGGCCGCTGCGGCGGCGCGCGCCGGCGCCACAGTCACGCTGATTGCCGGGCCAGGCCAGCAACCCACGCCGCCCGGCGTCCAGCGCATCGATGTCGAGACGGCCACTGAAATGCACGCCGCCACCCTGGACCGGGCCCGCGAGGCCGACCTTTTCATAGCCGCCGCGGCCGTCGCCGACTATCGCGTCGCGCAGCCGGCCGATCACAAGGTGCGCAAGTCCGACGCACCGCCGACGCTCACCCTGCAGCCCAATCCCGACATTGTCGGGGATGTGGCCGCCCTGCCAACGCCGCCATTCACCGTGGGCTTCGCCGCGGAAACCCACGACGTGACCGACCATGCCCGCGCCAAGCTTGAAGCCAAGGGCCTCGACATGATCGCCGCCAATCAGGTCGGCGAGGGGCTGGGCTTCGAAGTCAGCGAGAACACCCTGGACGTGCTCTGGGCCTCGGGTCATCGCCGCCTTGGCCCACTGGGCAAGGCACAACTGGCCGAGGCACTGATCGAACTCATTGGAGCCCATTGCCATGGACCGCGTTGAACTGCGCATCCTCGACCCGCGGCTGGGTCGGGACTTTCCGCTGCCGGATTACGCCACCGAAGGGGCCGCCGGCATCGACCTCCGCGCCTGCCTCGAGGCCACCCAGGTCCTCGCCCCCGGCGACACCCGGCTGATCCCCTCGGGCATCGCCGTGCACATCGCCGATGCCGGCCATGCCGCGGTGGTGCTGCCGCGCTCGGGCCTGGGTCACAAGCACGGCATCATCCTTGGCAACGCCGTGGGCCTGATCGACTCCGACTACCAGGGCGAGATCTTCATCTCGTGCTGGAACCGCAGCGACACCGCGTTCAGCATCGAGCCCGGTCACCGCATCGCCCAGCTGGTGTTTCTGCCGGTCAGCCGGCCGCGCTTTGTCCCGGTTGAGGCATTCACCGACAGCGAACGCGGTACGGGCGGTTTCGGGCACACCGGCCAGCAATAGACAACGGAGCCTGTCGCATGCCCATCGATGCATCCATCCTGCGCGCCTACGATATCCGCGGCCGGGTCAACCACGAGCTCACCGAGACCACTGTGGCGTGGCTCGGTCAGGCCATTGGCTCGGCGGCCGCCGACGCCGGCCAGTCCCGCATCGTGGTGGGCCATGACGGTCGCGAGTCGAGCCCGCGTCTGGCCGAGGCGCTGTGTCGCGGGCTGATGGCCGCCGGACGCCGGGTGATCGACATCGGTCAGGTGCCCACGCCGGTGATGTACTTCGCCACGCATTCCCTCGGCACCGGGGCCGGCGTGGTGGTCACCGGCAGTCACAATCCCCCCGAGTACAACGGCCTGAAAACCCTCATCAACGGCCGGCCGCTGTGGGGCGAGGGCATCACGGCACTCGGCGAGCGTATCCGCAATGGCGATCTGGTCAGCGGCGCTGGCGAGCGTCAGTCGCTGGAGCTCATCGACACCTATCGGCAGCGCATCACCGACGAGATCCGGCTGTCGCGTCCGATCAAGGCGGTGGTCGACTGCGGCAACGGCGTCCCCGGTGCCATCGCACCGGCGGTGCTGGCGGCGATCGGCGCCGAGGTGATCCCGCTTTACTGCGAGGTCGACGGGCAGTTCCCGCATCACCATCCCGATCCCACGGTGCCCGAGAACCTGACTGACCTGATCCAGGCCGTTGCCGATCATCACGCGGATGTGGGCCTGGCGTTTGATGGCGATGGTGATCGGCTGGGCGTGGTGGATGAAACCGGGCATATCATCTGGGCCGACCGGCAAATGATGCTCTATGCCCGGCAGGTGCTCGCCGCGCAGCCGGGCAGCGGCATCGTCTTTGATGTCAAGTGCAGCGCGGCTCTGGCCACCGTGATCAAGGAAGCCGGCGGCGAGCCCATCATGGCGCAGACCGGCCATTCGCTGATCAAGGAAAAGCTCCGCGAGACCAACGCCCCGCTTGCCGGCGAGATGAGCGGGCATCTGTTTTTTAATGACCGCTGGTACGGCTTTGACGATGGTCTCTACGCCGCCGCCCGACTGCTGGAGATTCTTGCCGCGGACGATCGCCCCGTCAGCGCGGTGTTTGCCGCACTGCCCGAACCGGTGGCCACCCCCGAGATACGCGTGGATCTGCAAGAGGGCGAACCGCATCGTCTGATGCACGCGCTTATGGCCCATGCCGAGGCATTCGACGAGGCTACGGTTACCACCATCGACGGCCTGCGCGTGGACTTTGCCGACGGCTGGGGGCTGGTGCGTGCCTCCAACACGCAACCCTGTCTGGTCATGCGCTTCGAAGGCAGTGACGCCACCGCGCTGGCCCGCATCCGCGATCGTTTCGAGGGCCTGATCCGCCGGGCCGGTGAGGCCACCGGGATCGGTGTTTGACCCCGATCAAGTATCGCGCAGGTTCGACTACCCAAGTGCCGCTGACCGGCCTACTGTTGGCTCCAATCGTATGGAACAGGGAGCAACGACATGAAGGCCGTCCAATCACTCTCCGTCGCGATCGCGCTCGGACTCGTCAGCGGTACCGCGCTGGCCAACGACGAGCTCCAGGAGCGCGCGCAGATGTTTTTCGATCCGATTCCGGAGACGGCGGCGGACCGGCTTGCCGATCGCAATGCGATGACCCCGGAGAAGGTCGAGCTCGGCAAGCTCCTGTTCTTTGATCCGCGCCTGTCGGCGAGTCAGACGATCAGCTGCAATACCTGCCATAACGTAGGCATGGGCGGCGATGACAACATCCCCAGTTCGGTGGGCCACAACTGGCAGCGCGGTCCGCGCAACTCGCCGACCATCTTCAACGCGGTGTTCAATGTGGCGCAGTTCTGGGACGGCCGCGCCGAGGACATGACCGAGCAGGCCAAGGGCCCGATCCAGGCCGGCGTCGAGATGAACAACACGCCCGCCAACCTCGAGGCGACGCTGCAGAGCATCGATGCCTACGTGGATGCCTTCGAGAATGCGTTCCCCGAATCGGAACAGGCGGTCAGCTTTGACAACACGGCCAAGGCCCTCGAGGTCTATCAGGCCACGCTGATCACGCCGGATGCGCCCTTCGACCAGTACCTCAAGGGCGACAAGGACGCGCTGACGGATCAGCAGATCGCCGGGCTCGACGCGTTCATGAACAAGGGCTGTGTGGCCTGTCACAACGGCGTCAACGTGGGCGGCCAGGGCTACTACCCCTTCGGCGTAGTCAACCGCCCCGGGGCCGACGTCATGCCGGAGGGCGATACGGGCCGGGCCCAGGTCACGGAGACGGCCGCCGACAAGTACGTGTTCCGCTCCCCGTCACTGCGCAACGTCGAACTGACGGCTCCCTACTTCCACTCGGGCAACGTCTGGAGCCTGCAGGAAGCGGTGGCCATCATGAACGACGCCCAGCTCAACAGCCTGTTGACGGACGAGGACGTGGTCAACGTGACGGCCTTCCTGCGCTCGCTCACGGGTGAACAGCCCCAGGTGGTCTACCCCGAACTGCCGCTGAGCTCGGAAGACACGCCGATGCCGGATATCCCCGACTATCCGCGTGCCACGAGCGCCGAGGGCTAAGCGCCGCTCCCGCGCTTGCGTCCCGCCCCCCGGGGCGCGACCATTGGACCGCACCTTCGGGTGCGGTCTTTTTATGTGAACCCCGGGAAAACACCCTCCATGACTACCGACGCCACTGCCCCCAGCCAGGTCGCCCATGTCCTCACCGAGGCGCTGCCCTACATCCGGCGATTTCACGGCCGCACGGTAGTGGTTAAATACGGCGGTAACGCCATGGTGGATGAGGACCTCAAAAAGGGCTTTGCCCGCGATGTCGTGCTGATGAAGCTCGTGGGCATCAACCCGGTGATTGTCCACGGCGGCGGGCCGCAGATCGGCGAGGTGCTCGCGCAGATCGGCAAGCAGACCGAATTCATCCAGGGCATGCGCGTGACCGACGCCGAGACCATGGACGTGGTCGAGATGGTCTTGGGCGGACTGGTCAACAAGGACATCGTCAACCTGATTAACACCCACGGGGGCAGGGCCGTTGGACTAAGCGGCAAGGACGGCGGGCTGATCAAGGCCCGGCGGCTAACGCTGACCAGCACCGGCCCGGCCGAGCAGGCCCCGGAGATCATCGATATCGGTCATGTTGGTGAAGTGCTGGGCATTGACCCGGCGCTAATGGCGCTGCTCGACGGCGCCGACTTCATCCCGGTGATCGCGCCCATCGGCGTCGACGAGCAGGGCACGTCGTACAACATCAACGCCGATCTGGTCGCCGGCCATCTGGCGCGCACCCTCAAGGCCGAAAAGCTTATCCTCATGACCAACACCGCCGGCATCCTCGATGACGAGGGGCGGTTGCTTACCGGCCTCAACGCCGCCCGGGTGCAGCAGCTTATCAACGACGGCACCATTCAGGGCGGCATGCTGCCCAAGGTGGACTGCGCGCTCGAGGCCGTGCACGACGGCGTCGGCGCCGCCACCATCATCGACGGGCGGGTCGAGCATGCGGTGCTGCTCGAGCTGTTGACCGACAGCGGCGTCGGCACGCTGATCCACGGCGAGTCCGCCGCATGAGTCAGGGCGTACGCATTGGCAGCATTGATACGGCGCGGTTTCTGGCGATTGCGCTGGTGTTCTACGGCCATCTCGTCGAGCAGGTCATGTACCTGGACAACGCCGCGGCGGCAGCCCAGTACAAGTGGGTGTACAGCTTTCACATGCCGCTTTTCTATGTGCTCTCGGGCATCGTGCACAACGAGCGCCGCCTGACCCAGGGCTGGGGCGAGCAGTTGCAGCGTATTGCCCGCGGGCGGCTGGTGCCCTACGCGGTGTTCGCCCTGCTGCCCGCCGGCCTGGCGCTGGCCGGTGTGCCGGGCTGGTTTCCCACGGTGGATCTGAGTAGCGCCGATGGCTATATCGCCGGGCTGATCAGCACCGCCCGGGGCCTACCCGCATTCAGCATCCCGCTGTGGTTTCTGGCCAGTCTGGTGGTGCTCGAGCTGCTGCATGGCGCCATCGGCCGTCTGTGGCGCCGCAACACCACGCTGGTCGCCGCGATCATCGGTTTCTATACCATCGGGTATGTCTTCAACCGCGAGGTGGATGTGCTGAGCGCGGGCCTGATTGTGTGGATGGCCCACGTGGTGCCGCTGGGCTATGCGTTCTACCTGACCGGTATTCTGGTGCGGCGCACGGGCGTGCTCGAGCGCTCCGCCCCCGCCTATGCCGTGGGCCTGGCGGCACTCGCCGGCATTGCCCTCGTCACCCTCACCTACGACCTCAACGAGGGGCCGTTCCGGTTGCTCGATGTGGTGGTGATGATGTTCGGCACCGTCGGCCACCCGTTGCTGTTTCCGCTGACGGCACTGGTCGGCACGGCCACCACTATCCTCATCGCGCGCCTGCTGCCGGCGTGGACGGGGCTGCAGCGCCTGGGCGAAGTCACCCTGGTCATCTACTGCCTGCACGGGTTTTTCTACCACTTCGTGAACCCGCCGGTGGCGGCCTGGATGCAGGCCAGCCTGCCCAGCGCGTCGGCATGGGTACTCTCGGTGAGCAGTGCGGTAGTGGTGGCCGCCAGCCTGGCGATTGCGGCCGTGGCGGGACTGGCGCTACAGCGTTATGTGCCGGTCATCACCGGCGGGCGGCGGCGTCAGGCGCCGTAACGGGCCCGGTACTCGCGCATCGCCGCCAGATCATCCGCCCGTTCAGGCTGGCGGGCGAGGTATTCCATGAGGGTGTCGACGTCGAGAATGGCGATCACCGGCACACCATGCCGGGCGGCCACCTCCTGGGTGGCCGACAGCGCCTGCTGGCCGCGTTCCTGACGGTCCAGCGCGACCAGCACTCCGGCCGGCTCCGCGCCTGCCGCCTTGATCAGCGCCACACTCTCCGCCACCGAGGTGCCCGCCGAAATCACGTCATCCACGATCAGCACCCGGCCCGACAGCGGCGCACCCACCACCGATCCGCCCTCGCCATGGTCCTTTTCCTCTTTGCGGTTGAACGACCACGGGCAATCAATGCCGTGCTCGCCGGCCAGCGCCATGGAAAGCGCCGAGACCAGCGGGATGCCCTTGTAGGCCGGCCCGTACACGCCATCAAAGGCGAGCGACGAGTCCACGGCCCGCCGGGCGTAGGCGGCGCCGAGCCGGCGCAGCGCCTCGCCGGAGCTGAACAGCCCGGTGTTGAAAAAGTAAGGACTCTGGCGCCCCGACTTGAGGGTAAAGCGCCCAAAGCGCAGCACCCCGCGCTCGAGGGCAAAGTCGATGAGATCTCGCTGATAGGCCTGCATGGCGTTTATCCGGTGTTACGCATGCCAGCGGCGATGCCGTTGATACAGATCATGAGCGCATCGCGCAGGCCTTCTTCGTGGCCGTGGCGGACGCGGTCGAGCAGCTCGACCTGCAGCAGATTGAGCGGATCGACGTAGGGGTTGCGCAGCCCCACCGAGCGCTGCACCACCGGGGCGTCATCCAGCGGATGCTCGTGCTGGCTGACCTCGAGCACCCGCTGCCGGGTCTCGGCGTGGCGCTCGCGCAGGCCCTCGCCGAGCTCATGCAACGACTCCGGCACCAGGCGCGCGTCATACCAGGCCGCCACGTCGGGATCGCTCTTGGCAAGCACCATTTCGAGCATGTCGATGAAGGCCCGAAAGAACGGCCAGGACTCGTACATGTGATGCAGCGTGTCGCGGCGTCCCGCCTCGAGGCTTTCCGCCAGGGCGCTGCCGGCGCCCAGCCAGGCCGGCAACAGCAGCCGCGTCTGCGTCCAGGCGAAAATCCACGGGATGGCGCGCAGGCTCTCCACGCCCTGGGTGGGTTTGCGCCGGGCCGGCCGGCTGCCGATCGCCAGGTGGCTGATCTCGTGTTCGGGCGTCGCGTGGCGAAAGTAATCGATGAACGCCGGCGTCTCGCGCACCATATCGCGGTAGACCTCGCAGGAGCGCCCCGCGAGCTGGTCCATCACCTCGCGCCATCCGCTCTCCGGCGGGTTCGGTGGCACCAGCGTGGCCTCGGCCACCGCCGTGATGTAGAGCTCGAGGTTGCGCTCGGCAATCCCGGGCAGGCCGAACTTGGCCTGAATGACCTCGCCCTGCTCGGTCACCCGCAGCCGCCCGTCCACCGAGCCCGGCGGCTGCGAGAGGATGGCGGCGTGGGTCGGGCCGCCGCCGCGGCCAATGGATCCACCGCGGCCGTGGAACAGCTTGAGGCTGATGCCATGGCGGCGGGCGCTTTCCACCAGCTGCTCCTGGGTCTGGTAAAGCGCCCAGGCCGCGGTCAGATGACTGGCATCCTTGCCCGAGTCGGAGTAGCCGATCATGACTTCCTGGACGCCGTCGATGTGCTCGCGGTACCAGTCAATGCCGATCAACTGATCGAGACAGGCCTGGGCGCCCTGCAGGTCGGTGAGCGTTTCAAACAACGGCACCGTGCGCAGTGGCGAGCGCACGCCGGCCTCTTTCTGGAGCAGCTTGACGGCGAGGATATCCGAGGGCTTGGACGCCATCGAGATCACGTAGGCACCCAGCGAGTCGGCGCCCATCTCGGCGATGACGCGACAGGTATCGAGCACCTCGGTGACCGCCTCGTCGCCCTTGAAGTCGCGCGGGATCAACGGCCGGCGACTGTCCAGTTCGCGCACCAGAAAGCGCTGGCGCTCCTCCTCGTCCCAGTCCGCGTAGCTGCCGATGCCCAGCGCCTCGGTCAGGGCGTTGAGCGCCTCGGTATGGCGGGTCGATTCCTGGCGGATGTCAACGCGCATCAGCGTCAGACCAAACACCGACAGACGACGCAGCAGATCCTTGAGCCGGCCCTCGGCGATCATGCCGGCACCGCTTTCGTGCAGCGAGCGATAGCAGATCATCAGCGGCTCGCGCAGCTCCTCGGTCCGCCAGTAGATGAGTCCGTCGGTGGGGCGACGGCCGGCGAGCCGGGCATCGAGCCAGTGCCGCGTGGCCAGCAGGCGGTCTCGGACCGCCTTGAGCGCCGTGCGATAGGGCTCCCAGGCGTCGCCCACCCAGTTGCGGAGCTCGTCGCTGGCGCACTGCAGGGACAGATCCTCGATCAGCTCGTTGACCTGGTTTTCGTAGAGCTCGACGGCCTTCCAGCGATTCAGCAGACAGACCTCGCGGGTCACGCTCGCGGTCACCCGCGGGTTGCCGTCCCGATCGCCGCCCATCCACGAGCCGAAGTGGATGGGAGCGGCATCCAGCGACAGAGGCTCACCGGTCTGGCGCTTGAGGTTGCGATCGAGCCGGCGCAGAAAATGCGGCACCACATCCCACAGGGTCTGCTCGATGACCGCCAGCCCCCAACGCGCCTCGTCCTGCGGCGCCGGGCGGCGGCGACGGATTTCATCGGTTTCCCAGGCGGCGGTGATCTCGCGCTTGAGCGCCTGATGGACTTCTTCGATTTCCTCGGGCGTGGGGTCGAGCCGGTCGCCCTGCCCCAGCAAATCGGCGATGTGGTTGTACTTCTGCAGCAACGACCGACGCATGACCTCGGTGGGATGCGCGGTCAGGACCAGCTCGATGTCGAGGTTGGCGATGGTCTCATGCAGCGCACCGGTGTTGCCGGCGGCGTCCATGCGCTTGACGAACTCCTCGAGCGAGCCGCGCAGCGGCCCGGTCCGGGTATCACGCACCCACGCCCGGCTGCGGCGGATGCGGTGATGCTGCTCGGCGATGTTGGCCAGGTTGAGGAACTGCGAGAACGCCCGGACCACCGGCACGATCAGCTCGTCGGGCAGTTCGCCCAGGCGTTTTTCCAGCGCCCGGGCCGCCGCCTCGTCTCCCGCCCGGGCGCTTTTCGCCAGGCTCCGGATGTCTTCCACGGTTTCGTAGACATGCGCGCCGGACTGCTCGTGGATGGTACTGCCGAGCAGCCCCCCCAGCTGGCGGATGTCCTCGCGCAAAGGCGCATCGCTGCGATCGTCACTCATTGCTGCGGCCCTCCCGGCCAACAAAAAGTCCGGACGGCAAATGCGCCGGCCGGACTCTCCCTGTGCAGATCATTCTGACCAAACGGGCAGGGGCGATCAACAAAGCTTGCTCCGCCCGGCGCCTTGCCCGAGGATGCGGGCATGAATCAAACACCCCGGACCGGGCGCTGGCGCGAGGCGATCATGATCTATCGCCGCCCTACCGTCCTGGCCATGCTGTTTCTGGGTTTCTCGGCCGGGCTGCCGTTCATGCTCGTGTTCGCCACGCTCAGCGCCTGGCTGCGCGAGATGGACGTGAGCCGCAGCGCCATCGGCTTTTTCAGCTGGGTGGGTATCACCTATTCGATCAAGTTCATCTGGTCGCCGGTGGTCGATCGGCTGCCCATCCCGGGGCTCACGCGGGCACTGGGCCGGCGCCGGTCATGGATCATGCTCGGTCAGATCGGCATCGCCACGGGGCTGGCGGGTATGGCCTTTGCCGATCCGCAGGCCGCCCTGCTGCCCGTGGCCCTGCTGGCGCTGCTGGTGGCCTTTTCCTCGGCCACCCAGGATGTCGCCATCGACGCCTTTCGCATTGAATGCGATCTCGACCGCCACCAGGCCGCCCTGGCGGCGGCGTATCAGCTGGGCTATCGCGTTGCCATCCTCGCCTCCTACACCGGCGCGCTGTATCTGGCCGATCTGGTGAGCTGGCGGGTGGCGTATCTGGGCATGGCCGGGCTCATGGGGGTCGGCATGCTGACGGTCCTGCTGCGGCCCGAGCCGGTGGCCGAGCACGAGCGCATCCGCCGGGGCGATGACGCCCGGGCCCGGGCGTTTGCCGCGCGTCACCCGGACATGCCGGCATGGCTGCGGGCGACATTGGCGTGGCTGCTGAGCGCGGTGGTGGCACCGGTGCGCGAGTTCTTTGCCCGGTTTGGGCGATTTGCCCTGGTGATGCTGGCGCTGGTGGCGAGCTTTCGGATCACCGACATCGCCATGGCCAGCATGGCCAATCCGCTCTACATCGATCTGGGCTACAGCAAGGCGGTGATCGCCAACATCAGCGGCGCCTGGGGGCTGGGCATGACCATTCTGGGCGCGCTGCTGGGCGGCTCGCTGGCCACCCGCTTCGGTATCCTGCGCCCGCTGCTTGCCACGGCCTTTCTGGCCGCGATCACCAATCTGCTGTTTGCCTGGATGGCCGGCCAGGGGGGAGCGCTTCACGCGCTGGTGCTGACCATCAGCGCCGACAACCTGTCGGGCGGGCTGGCCGGCTCGGTGTTCATCGCCTGGCTATCCAGCCTGACCAATGTCCGCTACACCGCCACGCAGTATGCCCTGTTCAGCTCGCTCATGACGCTGCCGGGCAAGTTCCTGAGCGGATTTGGCGGGATCGTGGTCGACGCCATGGACTACCCGACCTTTTTCATCCTCTCGGCCCTGCTGGGTCTGCCCGCCGTGGGGCTGATCCTGATCATCATGCAATACCAACCCACCGACCCAACGGTAGACGCCGCAACACGTGGCGATGGAAAATAGGGTTTTATTGTTCCGGGAGTCCGTCATGTCCGAAGCGCGCCACTGCCGCCTGTTGATCCTCGGCTCGGGGCCGGCCGGCTATACTGCCGCGGTCTATGCCGCCCGCGCCAACCTCGACCCGGTGCTGGTCACCGGCATGGAAATGGGCGGGCAGCTGACCACGACGACGGATGTGGACAACTGGCCGGGCGATGTCTCGGGGCTGCAGGGCCCGGACCTGATGGAGCGGATGCGCGAGCACGCCGAGCGCTTCGGCACCGACATCCGCTTCGATCATATCCACACCGCCGAGCTGGGTGAGCGGCCGGTGCGGCTGATCGGCGACAGCGGCGAGTACACCGCCGACGCGCTGGTCATTTCCACCGGCGCATCGGCCATGTATCTGGGCCTTGAGTCCGAGAGCCAGTTCATGGGCAAGGGCGTTTCGGCCTGCGCCACCTGCGACGGGTTTTTCTACCGCAACCAGGATGTGGCCGTGGTGGGCGGCGGCAACACCGCGCTCGAAGAGGCGCTGTATCTGTCCAACATTGCCCGGCATGTCACCATTGTGCATCGGCGGGATCGATTCCGCGGCGAGAAGATCCTGCAGGACAAGGTCCAGCAGCGCGTCGAGTCCGGCCAGATCAGCATCCGCTGGAACAGCACGCTTGACGAGGTCCTTGGCGACGACAGCGGCGTCACCGGCGCGCGGCTTCGCAGCCGCCTTGACGATGCCACCGACGAGCTGGCCCTGGCGGGCGTGTTCATTGCCATTGGCCATCGTCCCAATACGGAACTCTTCCAGGGCCAGCTGACGATGAGTGGTGGATATATCCGCGTGCACAGCGGTCTCGACGGTAACGCCACCGCAACCAGCGTGCCCGGGGTCTTCGCCGCGGGTGATGTCATGGACCATGTCTACCGGCAGGCAATCACCTCGGCAGGCAGTGGCTGCATGGCGGCGCTGGACGCGGAGCGTTACCTGGACACCCTTGAATCCGGCCAGTGAGGATCAGCATGGAACAACCCAATCACCTTGCCCTCTACGAACACGAGCTGTGCGGCTTCTGCCAGAGCGTTCGCCGCTCGACGCAGGATCTGGGCGTCGAGTTCGAGTCGCGCAACATCCTGCGCGAGCCCGGCCGTCGTCAGGAGCTGATCGACGGCGGCGGCAAAGGGATGGTGCCGTGCCTGCGCATCGAGTACCCGGACGGCCGCGTCGAGTGGATGTACGAATCCTCGGATATCGTCGATTACCTAAAGCGGCTGGACGCCGAGGACGGATCCGGCCAGTCGTAGTCGATGATCAGCGGGGCGTGGTCCGAGAAGCGATCGGCGCGATGCACGCGGGCATCCCGGACCCGCGCCCCGATCCCCGGGGTGGTGATCTGATAGTCGATGCGCCACCCGGTATTATTGGCCCAGGCCTGCCCGCGGAATGACCACCAGGTGTATTCGTCGTCGCGGTCATTGACCTGGCGGAACGCATCGACAAAGCCGGCTTCGCCAAGCAGGCGATCCATCCACTCGCGCTCATGGGGCAGAAACCCTGAGTTCTTGCGGTTGGATCGCCAGTTTTTCAGATCGCGCCAGGTGTGGGCGATGTTCCAGTCGCCGCCGATCACGTACTCGCGGTCGTCGGCTGCCCGCGCCTTCAGACGCTCGAGCAGGGGCTCCATGAACGCGTCCTTGATGCCCTGGCGATGCTCGCCCGAGCTGCCCGACGGCATGTAGAACGACACCACGCTCAGCTGACCGAAGCGCGCTTCCAGCCAGCGCCCCTC
>Ga0209937_1000474_pt1 | contig 12833 bp, 10 predicted proteins | sample SalPon1_B_H2O_MG_FD_185699 | JGI IMG/M metagenome (GOLD analysis project Ga0209937, IMG submission 185699) | Salt pond water microbial communities from South San Francisco under conditions of wetland restoration - Salt Pond MetaG R1_B_H2O_MG... | ecosystem: Environmental > Aquatic > Non-marine... | reverse complement strand
GTTGCTTCTACGGTTGTATCTACTATCCTAAGATGCTGAAGTTCTACTCTATTGTTAAAAAAGTTTGCAACTTCTGTGTTATCTATCGAAAAAACAACCCTGCTTTCTTGGCCTGTGACTTCTGTGTCTTGTACCTCTACTGATGTAGGGCTTAAAGATCCTTCTTCAATTCTGTCCTGAAATCTACCAGTAAAAAAACCATTGACATAATCCGCCAGGCCTTGTGCGTTAACTAGAGCATCGTCCTCCAATACAGGGTTGCTTGAAAAGTCAATGCTTCCGCTGTCATAGGAAAACACCTGCTGTTCGTAATTGTTTGTGCCTTGAACACTTACAATGCCTGTGCCTTGATTTATGAGAAACAGATCCGTTCCTGCTGTGTCAATAGAAGTTGTCCTAATTCCAACCACAGCGCCGCTTGATCCAGAGTTTCCAATTCGTCCTACCCAAGCACCAGTCCCCGGTGCCTCTGTGTTGATATTTTCGTCAAAAACCCAGTATGCATCAGAGCTGCCTCTGTCTATTTCCAATCCAGAAACACGCTGCCCGCCGACATCGCTGACTTTGCCTGATGTATCAAATCCATTTCTATTTAGAGTAATTACCCTGTCTTCTATCAAAAGAGTTGATGTATCTACTGTAGTTGTGGTGCCTTGAACTTCTAAATCGCCCGTGACTACAACAGTTCCTGCATCCGTGCCGGTATCTAGTGTTATCGTTCCGCCATCTGTAACATTTAGTTTGTAGTCACCGTCTATGTTCAAGTATTTTGACATCTAGATTTCCTCAAATAAAGGAGCAGAGCCCCTTTATAATTAGATTGCAGTTAGCACTAATAGGTTTGCAGTTGAATCGTCTTGAATTTCCCATGTATAACGGTTATTGTCAAAATCGATCATAGTGCGGTTATGTACTTTGCGGATATTTACGCCGTCTCCGCTTCCGCTTACATAGCCCTTTAGTACCATTTCATTGTCACCTGGCACTGCCTTGTCAACCAGCTCACATACGCCTTCGTTGCCGCCACCGTTCGCAGCATCGTCAACTTTGAATCGAGTTTCTGCACGCTGTCGCAGCACAATGCCTGTTTCAGAAACAGAGTTAGAACCAACTTTTACAATTGCTGTCAGTCTTTCTTCGCCTGTTAGGTCACTTCCGTCGTTAGTGACTCCTAAAAATCTTGAATTAATCGGACGTCCCATTTGTTTTCTCCTTGTGGTTACGTTCTAGGTAATACGCGGTGGGTTGCCGCATAAGTCCTCATCATAGAGGTTCTCTCTTTGACAAAGTATTTATCAATTAAATTTGTTCGCGAAGTTTTGCAACAGTTTGTTCGATTTTGCCAAAATTGTAGACATGGAAGGCTGTGTTATCTATGTTTGACACAAATTTAGCTGTGTCAAAACCTGTGGCATTTAGATATGCTATGCCACTCAAGTTAGTTGCTGCTGCCTTTGTGCTTGCAATCACTCCGCAACGCTGCATGTATTTCAACAAATTCGACAGAGAGCACATGCTAGGAACGCCAATTCTAGTGTTTGCGTGAAACTGATTTAATAGTTTTGTACTGAGACAGAATTGTGTGATGCCCCCAGAAAAACTCGTATACTTTTTTCGTTGCACATCACCGTAGGTTTCTTTTTGTGGATAAACGCCGCACAGCCGTCGCAGGTCATGCTCTTTTATTGTTCCACAAAGTTGATACGCGGACTGATAAAACCGACCCTGACGTAAATTTCCGCCTATGACCAACACAGTTGCAACGCCCAAGGATTTAAACTGTTCGCAACAGTCCACAAGCTCCTTTTTTGAATGAAGATTTCTTGCTGCAATGTGAGGTACAATGTTTTTGTTTGGATTTTGTTCTTTGATTTGTTTGACGGTATCTATAGTTTCGTAGAGTGTTTTATTTTGTAGGTGTGTTACGGTTATTTCGTCTACACAGTCTATCACCGATCTAGGCAGTGTTTGTGACACAGTTTGTTCTACCGAAAGAAACATTGATAGTCCTTTGTCAATGTTTTATTTATACCTCGGTCAAAAAAATAGGGCCCGAAGGCCCTATTCCGAATATATCAAATATATTCTGTCTTAGCTAAAGCTAACGTTGCCGTTAGTAATGCCAACCTTACCGAGGTAATCGGCGGCGTTACCAAGCGATGAAGCTGTGTTGGATAGCTCAACGTAACCATAACGTGTCATGAATGAAACGACTGGCTCGAATGTGCTTGGATCCAATACAACGCCTGAGCTCATCAGCGGAATGTATGGGCAATAGAATGCCGCTGCATCCGACTCTGATGTGCCTTTGTAGCCAACAAGCACTGGTGAATTATCAGCAGCATATGTGTTGACATAAACACGCATTGCGTTGTTGAGTGTACCGACCATCTTGGTGTTGGTTGGTGCTTCAAAGGTACCTTCTGTGGTACGTGCAAACGCTGAAGTAGTTGCTGACTGTAGTAGTGTTAGCGCAAATGGGCTAACAACTGCCCAGTTACCAGCGCCACGACGTGTGCGCTGTGCAATCAGGTTTGCAACACGGTTGATCTGAACAGCCAGTGCGGCGTGCTCGTCGCCAACAAATGTAGCAGTGCCTGAAACAGCAGCCTGATCATAAGTTTCGTATGTGCTTGCTAGGTTACCCAGTGAAGCTAGAATCTCCTGATCAATTTCTGCAGTAATTTCCTGCGCTAGGGCAGCCATAATTTCTGCTTCGACGTCTACGCCGTGCTGTGCCTGTGCATCCTGAGCAGCTTCGAAAGTCCAGCGTGCGCTGAGCTTACGAGTTTTGGCTTCTACAGTCTGCTTCAAGATCTGAATGCTTAGGCGATTACCTGCTGTTCCCTCTAGTGATGCTGTTGCTGCACCTTTAGCTGGATCACCATCGTTACCTGAATAGGCTTCGGCGATCTTGAATGGTGAAAGTGCTTCTTCACCTGCTGTTGTGTTCTCAGCGCCACCTGTGGTAGTGTCTGAATAACGAACACGTAGTGTGTGGATCTGACCCACTGGACCAGTCATTGGTTGCACACCAACCAGTTCATTAGCAATGACTGTTGGCATTACACGTCTAATTACTGGTAGAATTACACGGTTAAGTGTTGCTACGTTACCGGCTGAGGTAGCACCAGCGGTTGCACTCTCTGACAAATACTTGCGAGTATTTTCTAGTGTCGCAGCCATCACAGATTTCTTATTGCCTGTTAGGCCTTCAAGTAGAGCACCCTTGGTCTCCTGCCAGCGACTTTCTAGTAGTTCTGACATTATTATCTCCTTAATTTAATCCAGCTAGACGACGCATGTCAATGACATTTTCGTCTGCCTTACTACTAACGTTAGTTTGTGAAACTTCTTCACGATTGCCTGTTACTTCTGTGCCTTCTGTGATAACTGCCTTTTTGGCTGGAGTTTTACCGTCGATAACTGATGGTAAGTATTTGTCAAACGCAGAACGCAGTCTGTTTGTTTGAACGCTTTCCAGTAAGTCTGACATAATTTCCTTTTGATCCTTGGACAAAGGTGCTGTCAGTTCATTTAAAATATCTTTTCGCTGCGCAGACTCTGCCAAACGCTGTTTTTCAGATTTCTGACTTTCAGCTAGTTTGATTGCCTTGGCAGCATGTGCCTTTGCTTCAGCAAGTTGCTTGTCTTTGGCGTCAAGAACTTTCATAAGCTTGGCTGTTTCTGACTTTTCATTTAGGTAGCTGTTAGCGTATTCGCCTGCAAATGCTTCGAATACCTTGCGACCAAAGTCGTTTCTTCGTGCTTCTTCAATATCTTCTTTGAGCTGTGTGATTTCGCTTGAAAGAGCTTTGTCAACAGTTTCTGATACTGCTTTAGCACTTCTTTCGACAAAGTTTGATTTAACCTTGGCGAAGTGTTCTTTAGCTTCACGTACTAAGCGTACTTTTGTTTCAGCTAAATCTTTCTTGTCCTCGTTGAACTCTGCAATTTCTTTTGCAAGTGCTTCGACAACAAATTCTTCAAGTTTGGCAAAGTTACCCGCCATAACCTTTTGATCTTCGTGCAGTTCACCAACTTCTTGCGACAGTTGGTCCATAACAAAGCCTTTCAGCAGATCAGCATTTTCACGCATTGCAACTGCATATTTGGCCTTGGCTTCGGCTAGCTGATTGCGATCTTCTTTGAATTCTTCGATCTCTTCTGCTAGGCGCTCAGACAGCATAGAATCAATAGCTTCTACCATTGTTTTCTTGTCATGTTCATATTTCTGAGCAAATTCTTCACGTAGTTCAGCGGTTACTTGCTGGCGATTTTCTTTTACTTTCGCATCCCAAGCTTCCTGAATTTCTTGACGCACTTCTTCTGTAACTGCATCGCTTTCGAGTAGTGATTTTAGTGCATCCAACATATAATATCTCCCGTTATTGGAGTTTGTTGATTATGTTAACCAACGATTCCTTTAAATACTTTTGTGCCTTGTTATCATGTTTTGTTGCCTCTGCTAATTCGTATGCCTTATAACCGCCACGGGCATTCATAAGTTGCTCGTAGATGGGTGTTGGGTAGGCGCCAGGCGCACTTGGTTGTGCGACAACGTCTACTGTTATAATTTCAAAATCAGATACTTCGTTGCTTCCGTCTTCTGATACATTACCAGAGCCCCGAGATGAGACACCTAGTTTTACACCTGCTTCTAACATAGTGCGAACCAGCTGTCCCATCGGGGTTGGCAAGATTTTTAATTTCCCATAACCGTTTGGACCGTCCATCCACATATCTGTTATCATATGGCTTACACGATCAAGGTTAATGTTAAGGCCTTCTGGATGATCAACTTCTCCGAGTGGTGTGTATCCGTTTTTACATTGATCATTGAGCGTTTTGACAGCCCTGCCAATTTCATTTACAGGATATACTCGCTGATTGGCGTTACGGACATCACCTTGAATGCAAATTCCTTTCATGTAAAGGTCTTTGCCTTCGTTGGCATTCTCAAGCACAATTTGTGCTTGGTCGAATGTCAAATGCTCTTTTAAGTCTATCATTCAAACTTCCTTATTAGCTGCCAAGTGTTGACTTCTTGTTTGCAGCAGTGTCGCCTGCGCCTTTCTTTTCAGCGCCGTGGCCTTTTGGCTGAGCCTTCATTGACTTAGAAGCCTTTCCTCCAGGAACGTTGACATTGCCCATGTCTTCTTCTTTGGGAGAGTCTGCACTTCCGCCTTTTTCTTCGCCGCCTTGTGCGATGTTTCCAGCTTCGCCGCCCATGTCGTTGGCACTTGCTACTGGTGAGTCAGTGTTAACACCGTCGTCGCCCATTTTAGCAGTTACTTTTTCAACATACTCTCTCATTGTTTCAGCTTCAGACATGTCTTCGTCGTCTTCTTCGTCGTCGTCTTCTTCAGCTTCGCCAAAGTCTAGGGCTTCTTCTTTTTCGTCACCCTCTTCACCGTCGTCGTCACTGTCCATGTCCATGTCCATGTCCATCTCAGTGTCGTCGTCGGAATCCTCTTCATCGCCGTCTTCGCCGGCCATCATCTTTTCGAATTCTGCTTTGAGATCGTCTAGTGCATCTTCTAGATCCTCAACACGATCTTCCATTTCTTCGTCTTCGTCTTCGTCTTCTTCTTCTTCGTCGCCGTCTTCTATGTCGCCGAGCATGTCATCAGTTGCGTCTCCGCCCATGTCCATGTCCATGTCCATGTCCATGTCATCCTCGCCTTCGACTTCAAACTCGTCTAGGTCAAAGTCTTCTGACATCTCATCGTCGTCTTTTTTGTTTTTCTTTTTCTTATAGGATCCTTCTTCCATGTCTTCGTCATCGTCGTCACTGTCATCTTCAGCTTCTTCGATGCCTTCTAGGTCAGACTCAAGAAGTCCTTCGTAGATGTCTCTTGATTTTTCTACTACTATCTCGTGGAAAAGCTCTTCGGCACCGTCGCGATCCTCATTGATCAAGCGCTCGAGCATTTCTTCAAATTTGTTACGATCTGCCATTTTTAAGTCTCCTGTAAATTTGCTTTTTACCCATGGTAAGGCTGTCACTTTTATTTACATGATTACAAAAAAACTACGCGGAAATAGGTCAAAAACGAGCGTTTTTGAACAGATGTTAGGAAAAATTGAAGATTTTCATGAAATCTTCAACAACAATTGTGTCTAAATTGTCAAATTTATTTAGTTCTTCAGGGCAATAATTATCTGCAGCTATAATTCTTTTATAGTCGGTTTGTGGATGTTCTTTGATTACGTTTGCGGTTTGTCGCAGCCAATTTCCAAAGAACGTAGCACCATCTGTGCTTTTTTTATAGTTTGCTGTATCTGCAAAAATATTATTGAGTGTTTTGCCGTTGTTGAGGCCTCGAAAATCAAATCCTAAGATGTAAATCTGATCATAGCCGTGCTGACTGGCCAACCATAGAGCTGTTGGCCCTGAGCTCCAGCCTTTTGAAGGTTTGAAGTAATTAAGGTTATGAATCTTGGTGTAGCTTTTGTTTGGGTTGGTCCAAACTGTGTTATGGTGTTGATAGCCGGCTTTGTTGATTTCCAAAACCATTTTTACGTCAACTGCTACAAGGTAATCAGGTGAAAATGTTCTATACAGAGCGTTACACCCGTATATAGTACCATAGTCTCTCAGCGCTTCGAGAGGTACTGACTTCCTGCTTGTGCCGTTGCCTAGAACAAAAGCAATTTTGCTATCTCTTGCTAGCGTTCGCTGTTCGTGTAATTTTTTTGATTGCTTTTCTTGGCGGCGCTGCTCTTTGACTAGTTGCCACTCGTGTTTTGTATATTTAGATTTGTCAATCTTTGCCATTAAACGCCCGCTTCGGCATTTGCTGCGATACCATACATCTGCCGAACAAAATCAATTTCATTGTCTTGTTCTTTTTTATGTAGTTCAGCTGCCTTGCGGACTTTGTTGATTTGACGTAGAGTAAGTCTAGTTTTGCGAGTGTCTGTGTATTTTACTGGAGACTCGTCAGAAGTTTCGTCGTAGAAAGTATCTTCAACGGGCTCGAATGTTTCCTTGTCGTAATAAAAAAGTTCTCTCAGTATCATAGAAATATTTATCTTATTGTTCTGCTTCGCCCGTGTCGCCTGCTGCTGCGTCGCCGCCTGTGACTGTTTCTGGTGGCTCTGCTTCTCCACCTAGTTCTGGCTCAGGCTCTGCTGCGGCTTCGTCTTCGATGCCTCCCAAGTCTGCGCTGATGTCTGCAGAGCTAACACCTGCTCCGCGCATTTCTCCAGCAGCATCGGTTTCAGTAGGCTCTAGGTTTTCGTCGTTTTCTTCTCTCCACAGTCTTTCGTTTTCTGCTACTTCTTCGTCAGTCAAACCAAGAAAACGTTTCATTGCAAATCTATTAGAAATATAAGGAATTGCACTCATTTGTGTAAATGTAGGTATGCGAGCATTGTCAATTTCAGCCTGTCTATAGCTTGCAAAATTCTGCGGTGGTTGGAATTTGATATCAAACATCGCAGTGTCGATATTGACACCTTTTTCCAAGAGATACCTTTTGAATTCCTGATTTAGTTCTTCAATCACAAGATTCTGAAGACGTTCACAGTAGGTATTGAATCTCAGTTCTTGTATGTAAGCAGTGCCTACTCTGCCGTCCGAGTACTGTGCCTGACCATCGTCTGGACCAGTGGGCAAATAAGAAGAAGGAATACGGAGACCGCGCACGAGTTTGTTAGTGAAGTAACGCAAGTCATCTATCTCACCAAGGTTTGTGCCGCCTGGCAGTGTTTCAACTTTTGATCCTCTACCTTCTGCTGTTTGCGGGAAAAAGTAGTCTTCGTTGATTGACAGTGGGTTGTACGCTGAGTCTATGACATTCTGGCCTCCCCCTGTTGCCGATGGGATACGTCTTTGATGTATTTCCGTTTTTACACGCTCAACAAACTGCATAGCAAGGTGAGTTGGCATGTTGCCCACATCAACGTAGAATACTCTCCTTTCAGGAGCTCTTTGCACGCGATAGATAATAATCGCATCTTCTAGCAATTCTTTTTGTTTGAATACTTTGAAAACAGTTTCAAGCAAGCTGTTTCCAAAAGGAAAATTCATGTCTAGTCCTTCGGAGAGACTTAAATGCACAACGTGCTCTGCAGACACTGCAATTTCAGTTTCTTGGTCTAGCTGAAACCTGCCGCCGCCTGCGCTGGTGTTGACGTTGCCAACCATGCCACGCACGCCGCCTTGTAGGTATCCATCACCACCTCCCGTGACATTCCCGTTGGTTTGATAGGGCGTGGTAGCAACTAAATTCATAAAGTTGAGGTTGAAGTCTTTTACAACATACTGCTCGGGCTTTTTGCCTTCACTTTCATTTACAATTATCTTAGTAAGCTTGGCGGGATCAACATGAAAAAGTTTCTTTGTTTCGGGATCTCTAACAAAGACCTGGTCACCATATTTGAATACATTTCGCAGTATTCTAAACATGCGTGTTTCAAATTTATTGAGTCTGCACCACTGCTGTAGATATTGTTCAATTATTGTAATTTCTGAATTAGTAGCTTTTGTTTTGAAATCAATAATAAAAGGTGTTTTGTTTTGATCATTTGGTTGTGTAGTAAATTCCGCTAGTATATCCAGTGCAGCGTTGACTTCGCTGTCTAGATCCATTGTATTGTATTGACCATAGCGTTCAATGCGATTAGGTGAACCTACGTACACGTCAGGAAGATAGGACGAATAATTCGTTCTAGCAGGTCCTGGATTAGAACCGGTTGTTTTTCCGCTCAGTGGCCCATAACTGCCGTTGGGATTATCTCCTGTTTGTACAGGTTGAAAGTGTTTCTTCCAGCTCATTTATTTTTACCTTATCCTTGCAGGTTAGTTCCTGCTTTGACTGCTTTGCTTATGCGTTTGTTAAATTCAGTGTTGTTTTGCATTTCTGCAAGCAATGCTGTCATTGTGTTATTTAACTGTTCTAGTTTTGCAGTTTGCTGATCGGGGCCGTTTGTTGCACCTACAACAGATCCGGCTGGGCTAGTACCACCGGTCTGTGTTCCCGCAGTAATTGTGCCATCTGCACCTAGCTCTTCGTTCAGTCTCGACAAAACCTGCACAAGATTTTCTAAAGCTTCATTATAACTGGTTATTGCGGTTGCGTCAAGACTGTTTGTGATATCTTGTAGATTTTCAAGGCCTTGCGAACTTATCTTTATTGCGCCTAGGTCAACTTCTCCGGCAGCAAATTCACTTATGCCCGCAAGACCTTGTCCAACTTGATAGATTGCTTCAGAGTTGACTTCCTCAAACTTTTTCAAGCCTTTTACTAGTCCGTCAAACTGACCTTCTCCGTCGCCGCCCAGTATACCGCTAAAGAGATTGCCTAATCCTTTGCTGAGGCTGTCTAGCATTCCATCGCCTGTGAATGCTGCAATTCCTTCCTGCAGGCTTGACAGGGCAGGACCTACGCTAAACAAACCTTGTGCATCTAGATTTTCAAACGATCTAACTCCGCCAGCTAGATTTTGTAGTGTACCCGAGCCAACAAAGTTTGCAAAGAATCCAGCTTGTGCAATTTCTTTTATAGGATCTCCTAGACGTTTGATTGCAAATCCCACAGGAAACAGATTGGACGGGTCTACTGATTCAAAAGCTTTTACTCCGTCTGCTAGCCCTTGCAGTGCGCCGTCGCCGACAAATGTTGCGACAACGCCTCCTTTGGCCAGTTCCATGATGTTGTCTGTAAGCGGTCCTAGGGCTTTTCCTACTTTTAAGAGTTGCCCTGAATCAAGGTTCTCGAACTTCTTTACCCCATCTGCAAGATTGCCTATACTGTTTGTTATAGAGTCAATCACAGCTGCAATGCCCTGAGCACCTACACCTATGCCTGCGCCTGCAGCGCCTATTGCTAGCAATGGTGCAGCAACTGGCTTAGCGGCATATCCTAGAGCTACTATTGCTGCGCCGAATACTCCCAAGCCTTTAGCCATTGCACCCCAGTCCATGTCTTTGACCTTTTCAAACAAACTGCCAAAAACGTCACCGAACAAGCCTGCGCTGCCTTCTGCACCTTCTAGTTCTTGAGACGTTGCAGCAATCTGTTGATCAGTCTGAGCAAGTTTTTGTTGTAGTCCTTCTATTTGTTCTCTAGCTGATTCTGCACTAGCGCCAGACAATCTTGGCATCTCTGTCTGCAGTGCTTTTATTTGCGCTTCTATTTCTTCGGCTTGGCTTTGTAGATCTGACTTGGTGTTGCCTAGTCTTTCTTTCATCGCAGACTCTGTTTCGCCAAAAATCATGCGATAGACTTTGTCAAACATACCGCTAAACACAGGTTTTGCTGCTGCACCTATGTCTGATACTAGATTTTGGAGAGCGCCCATTATGCCAAACTCTTTGATATCGCTGGTAAGGCTTTCAATAGTGCCTCCTAGGCCTTCTAGAAACGGCGTAAGTGTAGTTGTGTTTGCGTTTTCAAAGGCATCTGCCAATGCGTTAAGCTGCGGGCCTACGGCTTTGGTAATAGGAGCAAGAACATTTTGTTCGAATGTTGCTTTGATTTCTCTCAGTGTGTTTTGAAATCCTGTAAGTGCTTCTACTGTCTCGTCGCGTTTGTTGCCTTCGGCTTCTGCTGCTTCTAGGTCCTTTTCTAGAGCTTCTCTGTTGAAGTTTCCTTGTTCGTCGAGGTACTTGGTGAATTCTATGCCGGAGCTCTGCAGAATATTTGCTAGCTCTGAGGCAGGTCCTTCCATCCCTCCTGCTGCAGCAGCCAGCACGTTTTCAAGGTTTGCACCTGCTTCGGCCTGACCTTCGACAAAATCAGCCAGTCTTCCAACTGCTCCGTCGTTGAATTCTTCCAGACTTACTCCAGAATTAGTTGCTTGCGTGGCCATTGATGTTATAGCATCTGCACTATCGCCCATAGTTGCAGCAAACATTCTAGTTGCCTGTGTTAACGGAGGCACGCCCAAGAACTGCTGTTTGAAGAATTCTGCACCCGTTTCACCGCCCGCGGCCATTGCTTCTGCTAGACCAGCTTGTACCTTAGCACGTTCCTCTGGCCTTAGTTTGGCCAACTTCATTTGAAATGCTATGTCATTTTGTTGTGCTTGCAATTTTTCTCGCTGTGCTTTGACATCTTCCCCGGTCAATTTGCTCAGCGTCATAAGGCCCTTTGAATATTCTGCACTGTGCATGGCAAGCTGTTGCATGTCCTGCTGCTGGGCACGTGCGCCTGCCCGATTCATGTACATGTAATCTGCGAGACCTTCGTTGACTTCTTCGAACGTTAGTCCCATGGCCAGCAAGTCACGCTCGTATCCTCGCAGTGCTTTTCTTGCTCGGTTAAATTGCATGGCACCTTGTGTTACTGTTCCGCCAAACGCTGCAAATTTTTCTGTGTTGTTTCCCACAAAACTGGCAAATTCATCTAAACTGACCTTTGCACCTGCTGCACTAACACGCAGCTCTGTGAGGTTGTTGTTAAAACTTGCGCCCGAACTGGACAACTGCTGGAAAGTTGTAAGAGTGTTGTCCAAGTAACCAGTGAACATTGCCAGCACACTGCCTACCAAAGGCACTTGGCTGACCAAATCGGTCATGGTAGCAGTGCCGTCGCCAAACGCTTTTACAAGGTTTGTTGTTATTCCAACAGCACCGCCTAGCACAGACGTAAAAAGATTGAGAGCGCCGCCTGCCATTCTTCCCACTGCTCCTGCGGCTTTTGAGAATGCACTTGTGCTTTCTTCGACTGCTTCGGTGTTTTCTTTTTTAGCTGTGGTTCCTTCTTTGACGGAATCGTTGTAGAGTTTTTGTGCTTTTGCGCCTTCTTCTTGGCCAGAACCTTGTGAGCCGCTTGCACGACCTTGCTGCTTCATTACCTTAAGCAATTCCTGTAGAGTTGCTTCGGCAGCGGGACCTCCCGCAACGTCTACAATTTTAACTTCTTCGGCCATTAAATAAAATCCAAGTTAAATGCGCATATAAATACAAAGATATATACGTTATAGTGTATTTATACGGAGAAATCAATGCAAAATCTAAATCCAAACATGGGCGTTCCAAACAACAGCGACAATCCGCTGAAAAAATATTTCAGACAGCCCAAGCTGTATATCACTTTGCCATCTGCGTATAATTTTTATCCGCCCGGATCAATTGAAATTCCCGAAACAGGAGAAATTCCTGTGTATTCGATGACAGCAAAAGACGAGCTGGCGTTCAAAACACCAGACGCTCTACTAAACGGCCAGGCCACAGTTTCGGTTATTCAAAGTTGCATGCCGAGTATCAAGGACGCTTGGCAGATGCCCAGCATTGACATCGACGCTGCACTAGTAGCAATAAGAATGGCAACCTATGGAGAAACACTTACTATTTCTACAAAGGTGCCTGTGGCTGGTACAGAAAGAGATTATGAACTCAATCTCAGGGACTTGTTTGACCAATTCAGCGCGTATCAATACGAAAATGTCGTACATGCTGGCGATCTTACAATCTATCTCCGGCCTCTAACCTACCAGGAATTCACAAAAAATGCACTGAAAACCTTCGAAGAACAGAGAATTATCAATTTGGTCAATGACGAAAGCGTGTCAGACGAGGATAAACTACAGGCTTTTACTAATTCCTTTACAAAATTAACGGAACTTACTGTATCAATGATTACACAGGGCATTGACAGGATTGTGATAGGAGAAGATGAAGTTACTAATCCTCAGCATATATCAGATTTTATACAAAATGCAGACAAAGAGTTCTTTAATTCTGTAATGAATCACCTAGAACAACAAAAAGAAAAGTTTTCTATCAAGCCCATGGAAGTATCAGCTGATCCTGAGGACATAGAAAAAGGTGCTCCTGCAACATTCACAGTGCCAATTACATTTGATCAGTCAAATTTTTT
>Ga0209937_1000473_pt1 | contig 12866 bp, 15 predicted proteins | sample SalPon1_B_H2O_MG_FD_185699 | JGI IMG/M metagenome (GOLD analysis project Ga0209937, IMG submission 185699) | Salt pond water microbial communities from South San Francisco under conditions of wetland restoration - Salt Pond MetaG R1_B_H2O_MG... | ecosystem: Environmental > Aquatic > Non-marine... | reverse complement strand
AATTAGGAGGCAATACTATGGCATCTCTCGCAGATATCCGCGCTCGTCTAAAAGAGCAGGAAAATCGTTCATCAGGCAAACAGTCCGGCCCGGGCGACAACGCAATCTACCCATTTTGGAACATGAAGGAAGACGACTCAGCAATGCTGCGTTTCCTTCCAGACGGCAACGAAGCCAATGATTTCTTTTGGGCAGAGCGACTAATGATCAAACTGCCTTTCGCAGGCATCAAAGGAGAAACAGATTCTCGTCCAGTACAGGTACAGGTTCCTTGCATGGAAATGTATGGTGAAAGCTGTCCTATCCTGCAGGAAGTACGCGGCTGGTTCAAGGATCCCGCACTTGAGGACATGGGTCGTAAATATTGGAAGAAGCGTTCTTATATCTTCCAAGGCTTTGTTCGACAGGATCCACTCAAAGAAGATAATACTCCTGAGAATCCGATTCGTCGTTTTATCATCGGACCACAGATCTTCCAGATTATCAAGGGTTCGCTGCTTGACCCAGACATGGAAGAACTGCCAACTGACTACACAGCAGGTCTTGACTTCCGACTGAACAAGACTACTAAGGGCGGTTACGCAGACTATTCTACATCAACCTGGGCACGTCGTGAGCGTGCGCTGAGTGATGAGGAGATGGCAGCAATCAATGAACATGGCTTGTTTGATCTGTCTGGCTTCTTGCCCAAGCGTCCTGGTGAAGTAGAACAGAAGGTAATGACAGAAATGTTTGAGGCTTCTGTAGACGGCGAAGCATATGATGCAGATCGTTGGAGTCAGTATTTCCGTCCGGCAGGTGTGCAAGCTCGCACAGGTGATCCTACTCAGACTGCAAGCAAGGGTGCTACAGCAACTTCGCAGAGTGCTCCAGCAGCAAAGGAGAGCTTTGAGGCGGACGTTGCCAAGGCAGAGACTGATACTGCTGCTCCCGCAGCAGAAGCAGCACCTGAACCAAAGACAGAAGAAACTGAAACTGCAAGCGAAGGCGGAAATGCACAAGACATTCTCGCAATGATTCGCGCTCGTCAGAATCAGGAATAAATCTATAAGAGGGGAGTGCATCGCTCCCCTCATTCAAAGGCAAACTAAGGAGACTCCTAATGACCAAGGCATTTGACCCTACAAAATTTCGCAACCAATTAACAAAATCTATCTCAGGCATGAGTGCAGGATTTAATGATCCCACAGACTGGGTAGGCACAGGCAACTTCGCTCTCAACTATCTTATCTCAGGTGATTTTCACAAAGGCATTCCGCTGGGCAAGGTATCAGTGTTCGCAGGTGAATCAGGCTCAGGCAAAAGCTATATCTGTTCTGGCAATATTGTAAAAGAAGCACAGAAGCAGGGCATCTATGTAGTACTAATCGATTCAGAAAACGCTCTAGACGAACAGTGGCTACAGGCTCTTGATGTAGATACTTCTGAAGACAAACTTTTAAAACTTAACATGTCAATGATTGACGATGTAGCAAAGACTGTGCATACATTCATGGATGATTATAAGTCGCTGAACGAAGATGAACGGCCTCGTGTGCTGTTTGTGATAGACAGTTTGGGCATGCTGCTTACTCCCACTGATGTGGATCAGTTTGGCAAGGGTGACTTGAAAGGTGACATGGGTCGCAAGCCTAAGGCACTTACAGCACTGGTAAGAAACTGTGTAAACATGTTTGGCGCACACAATGTGGGCATGGTTGCTACTAACCACACCTACGCATCACAGGACATGTTTGATCCAGATGATAAGATTTCAGGCGGACAGGGCTTTGTGTATGCTTCTTCAATTGTGGTAGCAATGAAGAAACTAAAGCTGAAGGAAGACGAAGACGGCAACAAGATTTCTGACGTTAAAGGCATTCGAGCAGCCTGTAAGATCATGAAGACACGCTATTCCAAGCCGTTTGAAGCAGTACAGGTTAAGATTCCCTATGAGACTGGTATGAACCCATATTCAGGTCTGTTGGAACTAATGGAGAAGAAAGGTCTTATTGTACAGCAGGGCAATCGTCTGAAGTACATTGATTCTACAGGAGAAGAGCATCTTGAGTACCGCAAGCGCTGGACTGGCGAAATGCTGGACATGGTGATGGAAGATTTCTATCAACTGCCTGAAGAGAAAGACGCAGACGAAGAAGACCTTCCTGTGGCAGAGCAACTAAATAGTGAGGAAGCACAAGAGGAGACCGGTACCTGATGGATGAGACTCACATCGCAGACATTTGGATGATGTTCAAAGAGTATATTGACAAAAAGCAGTTGGAAATAGCAGCAGAGCGTTACGTAGATCTACTAGCAGATTACGGAGTAGAAGACGAAGAATTCACAGCAGTTGTAGGTTCAGACGCTGTTCTAGATCATGCTATTTCTTACTATCTTGAATTGGATGAAGAACCAGACGAAGAGGACTACTAATGGGCTGGTACTCAGAAGTATCGAGAAACATTTCCAAAATTCCTGACGCAATTAGATTCTTTGAAGAAGAGTTAGTTGCTGCTCGAGAAGAAGTAAAGTTTACCGGCAATATTGAACGAGCAAGTGCGTCAATGCCCGGCATTGTAGAACATCGTTTTAATCAATTACAGGAAATTGAAGCGATACTAGAGTACCTTAATATAGAACTGCGTCGCCTGCGCAGTTCTTTTTTTCGTCAGTATCTCGAAAACTATCAGAGAGCATTAAGCAGCCGTGATGTTGAAAAATATGTAGACGGTGAAGCAGACGTTGTTGATTACGAAAAGATAATTAACGACTTTGCGCTTATAAGAAACAAGTGGCTTGGAGTTTTGAAGGCATTGGATATCAAAGGTTTTCAAATAAACAATGTAGTAAAACTTCGCTGTGCAGGGATGGAAGATGCAACGCTATGATAAGTGTTTTCTTTTTCTGCACAAGACAGAGTAATCTTGAAAAGATATTATCTACCTATCAGACTTATGACTTCATAGACGAAATTTTAATAGTACATTTAGAACCTTTAGAAAAAGGTTATAATTATTCTAAAGCTAAATTTATACACATGCCTAAGTCTTCTGATTTAGGATTGCTTTCTAGATATACTTTTTCACTCTCCTGTAAAAATAGGCATGTTTTTATCCAAGACGATGATTGGCTGTTTAAAGAAACTTTTTTTCAGAAAGTTATTCGAGCTAATCAACCGCTTGTAGGGGCGCACGGTAGGTGGCTAGAAAACGGAAAGTATATCAGGAAAAAAACAAAAGGACTCTCTACTGCACCTATAATTTTAACAACTGGTGTTTTAGTAGATACTTGTTTCTTACCAAAAGTAATTGAATATTCAAAAGATTTTTGGCTAGACTATCAAAATGTTTTTAATGGCGAAGATATTTTTCTAAGTCGTGCTATCAGCTATATAACAGGAATAGAAGAATTCATGTTTTTCCATAAAAAAGATAATTATGAATTTTTAGATGTAAAGGGGCATGAGCTAAGTAAAGAAGTAAATAGTTCTATAGATAGAACTAATATTACAAAGAAAATTTACTCTTATTTCAATGATAATAAAAAATAAAAACATTCTTTTTGTTCATATTCCAAAAACCGGAGGACAAAGTATTGCAAAATTTTTTTATGAAGAATTGGGTTATACTTGGAATCCAAAAAATAAAAATAAAGAAGAATTTTTATTTTTAACAAATTATGACAGGCATTTACCAGGTCCAGAAGTTCTTGTTCACATGACTGCTAGAGAATATGTAGATTTAGGTTATGTTTCGGAATACAACTATAACCTTTTTTTTAAATTTTCTGTAGTAAGAAATCCGTATGATAAATTTTTAAGTGCATTTAAATTTAACAAAGTATATGAAAAATATTCTATAGATGAATTTGTTGATAATTTTCCTGATGACACATTAACAGATCTATATCGTCATTTTGCACCGCAATCTTTCTATATTTTTGACCATGATAACAATTATTTGGTTGATAAAATTTTATACTTTGAAAATTTGAATGAGGATTTTGAAAAATATATTAAAACACCTTTTAACCTTAAAAACAATTTATCTAAGGTTAATAAAACAAAGTATAAAAAGAAAAATAAAATAAGTTTAACAAAAAAGGCAATAGAATTTATTAATAATTATTATGAAAAAGATTTTTTAAACCTGAGATATAAATTTTTATGAAACAAATTGATTATACTGATTGTAAAAATCTAGAAGAATTTAAACAAAAAACAATAGATGGATTGGCCAAGGTGTATTCTGAAGAATATGTAGAATATTTAAAAGCAATGCCAAAGTATCTTTCGTTTTGTAATAGCTACAGAGAACTGGGGACAAATCAAGGCGGAAGTGCATCAGTAGCATTACTACAAAATCTTAATTACTATGAATTTATTGATAAATCTTTTAAAAAATTTACTAATAATAAAGAAATTTTTGACACGTTTATTGCAGTAAACAATCTAAAATGTGTTTTTAGAGAACAAGGATCCTTACAGGTCATAACAGATATAAAAACAGATTTTTTACTAGTAGACTCTGTTCATAAATTTAAACATGTTGTTAGAGAAATTGATTTATTTGCTCCTTTAACTAGTAAATTTATGATGTTTCACGATACAAATGGAATTCCAGAAGTGTATAACGCAGTGCAAGATTTCTTAAACAGAACCAACGATTGGGTTGAAATAGAACACTATAATGTAGCGGCAGGTTACACAGTTTTAAAAAGAATATATGCAGAATAATAATCTCCTTATTATCAGCGGCGGCAATGATTATAGATATGATGCTCATTTAAATCACAAAAATTGGGCCGAATATCATAAAATTGCTTATAAGTTTTACTTAAACAATAATTTATCAAATCCTTATTTTACAAAATGTTATGCAATATTAGATGCCTTTAAACAGGGTTATGAAAACGTCCTATGGGTCGACGATGATGTATTTTTTATTAATCTTAATTGGAATGCTGAGAAAATTTTTTTAGAACACGAAGAGGATATAATTGTTACTCAAGGTAGGACTAATAAAAAATCTGGAATAACACTTTTTAACAATGGAATAATGTTCATTCGGAACTCAGATGTATCACTTGATATTTTTAATTCTGTTCCTAAAATATCTTGGAACGAAATGCAAAAAAACTGGAGCATAGATTGGGGACCGTTAGAAGGTAACGATCAACCTAGAATGATTTATCTTACACAAACCAAATACAAAAAAAATATAAAAATTATTCCTTATCCTGGATTTAATGCACATGAGATTACTTTTAAACAAAAGAGGCATTTCCTACAAACTAATCCTCCGTTCGTTCACATAACAGGAAAAAATAAAGAAGGCAAAATAAAGAGATTTCAAGAAGTTACAGGCATCTCACTTCCTTAAAATTATAAAAAATTAGTCTATAAATACACCTGATGGAAAAAACAACTAAATCATGGGGATGGTATAGGGTCCTCAATCACGAACCCGATCTCGGATACAAAGTAAAAGAACTAGAAATAGATCCAGGCAAATCGCTTTCTTTTCAACGCCACTTCAATCGTGCCGAATATTGGTATGTGCTCGACGGCACCGTGCGTATAGATACAGAATGGAAAAAGATGAAAGACACTGTGCATCTCACAGCACACTCGGGCGGATACAGTATAGGCAAACGAGTATGGCACTGTGCTTCAAACCCTACTAGTAAACCTGTAAGAATACTAGAAGTACAATACGGTAAAGCCTGCGAAGAAGAAGACATCGAAAGGAGAAATAAATGATTCCTGTTTATATAGGATACGACCCAAGAGAAGCAGTAGCATATCACGTCTGCTCAAATTCAATCATAAGACATGCCACACAGCCTGTCAGCATAAATCCACTTGCGCTTCATTTGTTAGACAATTACGACGAGTCGCACACTGACGGTTCTAATCACTTTATCTATTCTAGATTTCTTGTGCCGCACATGCAAAACTATCAAGGCTGGGCTATTTTTATAGACGGCGATATGATTCTTAGAGATGACATTTCAAAACTATGGGCTCTCAAAGACGAGTCAAAAGCAGTGCAGGTTGTACAGCACGACTATGAAACCAAACTTACTGAAAAGTATCTTGGTGCTAAAAACGAAAACTATCCTAAGAAAAACTGGAGTTCAGTAATACTATGGAACTGTGCTCACCCTGCTAATCAAACAGTAACACCAGAGTTTGTCAAGAACGCAACAGGCGCGCAGGTGCATAGATTCACTTGGCTTGAAGACGAATTGGTAGGCGAACTACCGACAGAATGGAACTGGCTGGATATTGAATACGACTATAATCCAAATGCTAAACTAATTCACTACACACTGGGAACACCCTGCTTCGCAGACTTTGCTGCTAGGAAAGGCTCGAACTATGCAGCAGAATGGCATCGAGAAAGAATATACACAGACTACTCCGCTCAGCATGATTTGCCTTTCTAAAAATCTGTCAGACGAATATGTAAACGCATTCGCACAAGGTGCAGGTTTACCTGTGCAGGACTATGATTCAGATTTTGGCACAGGTCCTATTCTAATTCGCAGCATGGGTAAAAGAAAACTTATACATTCCTGCTGGGATAATGAAATAGATTTCTATTACATGGACACTGGGTATATAGGAAATTACCTTTCAAAATTTAATCCCTACGGTTGGAAAAAATGGCATCGCATAGTCAAGAACGATGTACAGCACAGCGAAATTATCAACAGACCTGACGATAGATGGCGTAAGTTAGATTATCCTATTATACCACGCAAATCAGGCACACACATACTGGTAGTGACTCCATCAGAAAAACCCTGCAAGTTTTATGGTATTGATCAAAACGAATGGTGCGATAACACTGTACAAGAAATACAGAAACACACAGATAGACCAATACGGGTAAGACACAAACAGGATCGTCGTTCAAGACTTAAAAATTCAATCTTCGATGATTTACGAGACTGTCATGCTCTTGTTACCTATCAAAGTGTTGCGGCGGTAGAAGCAGTATTGTTCGGAGTACCTGCGTTTACGTCAGCCCCAACCGCAGCAGATCCTGTGTGCGACAAAGATCTAAGACTGATTGATGCTCCTACTAAACAGGATATAGATAAAATACACAAATGGGCACATCATCTTGCATATGGTCAATTTCATGTGCAGGAATTTAGAGACGGTAGTGCCTATAGGATATTGCAGAATGAAATCAGTTAGAATATACTACGCAGGTATACCTGCCAAAAACACCAAATCAGAAAAACGAGATGTACTGAGAAATTTTCATCTTGGTGTGCCACAGGGTCAAAGCACTGAAATAGAAACATTTGATTACGAACCGTCAGACCTTGCAGTTATTCAAGGGTGGGTTCATGCTAACAGCAGTAATGCTCCTCACCTAAACTTTAGAAAAAGAATAATAGAACAGCAGAAGAAACACGGTGGAAGAACTGTTGCTGTAGATTCAAATCTGTTTTTATATCGAGATCCAAAAAATTCCAAACAGTATCTGCGCTTTTCTCTCGATGATGTATTTCCTACAACAGGAGAATATTTCTGGCAGAGCGCAACACCTGCACGTTGGCTACAGATAAAAAAGGATCTTAGCATTGAACTAAAACCCTGGCGCACAGACGGTGAACACATTTTAATTTGCTTACAGAGAAACGGCGGCTGGAGCATGGGCGGATTAGATGTAATGAAATGGTGCAATGACGTTGTAAAAGAAATCAAACTAAGAACGAATAAGCCTATTGTAATAAGAACTCATCCCGGAGACAAACGAGCACAGCAGTATATAAGAACAGCGCCTCGAGGAGTTACTATATCTACAGCAGATTCTATAGTGCAAGACTTTGAAAACTCTTGGGCCTGTATAACATACAATTCATCTCCGGGGGTGGCTGCAGCAATAGAAGGCGTTCCTGTGTTTGTTTTAGATAAAAAAGCACAGCGTAGCCAAGCATATGATGTTGCTAACCTTAAATTAAAAAATATCAATCAACCCAAAACATTTGAAAGACAGCAGTGGATAGAAAAGATCTCAATGAGTCATTACAATTTTAATGACCTAGCTAACGGCACTGCTTGGAATACAATCAAGGATTATCTATGAAATACGCAGCATTTACTTCCATGAACCGAGACTATTATGACCACTGTGGCAGATCCATGCTGCGTTCTTATAAAAAGTGTTTGTCAGATCTCATGCCTATGTATGTTTACAACGAAGACAACTTTGAAGTCAAAGTAAAAACTGTTACAGAACTGGGTTGGCACGAATCTGCTGAGTATCAAGAATTCCAAGAACGGCATTCTAATTCTCACGTTAAAAAGTTTGCAAAAAAAGGCTTTTCAGTTATTCACGCAATGAAGAATATAGATTGTGAGAGACTGATTTGGTTTGATGCTGACACAATTATACAGCAGGAAATCCCAAATCAATTGCTGGAACTTATTGCACCAAAAAATGTGCTGTCTACTCATTTTTCAGTTTGGCACACCAAGCAGGATAGAGAATGGCATTCCTGCGAAACAGGATTCTTCATTGTAAACAAAACGCATCCTGCATTTGATCAATTTTACGAAACCTACAGAGACATCTATGTGAACGACAAAACTGACAATCTTCGACGCTTTTATGACGGAGAGGTATACGGTAGAACTGTAGAGTTAATGGAGAAGAAAGGTCATCCTATGATGAATCTCAATCCTGGACGGCACAAAACTCCAATATCAAGAAGCGTGCTCGCGCCCTATCTCAATCATTTCAAAGCTGGAGTAAAGGACAACATCGACAACAATGCACTAGCAGCAAAGTTTGATCTAGACGAAGACGACTAGTTTTTCCAATAACTTTCTGTGCGTTTTACAGAAATATCAGTTGCCTTGCTTTTGCCCTGTTTTTTGCGGGCACCCTTTAGGTGGTCAACCCACCGTCCTAGTTCTGTGTTTATGAGAGGATGTCCGCCGCCACCTGTCTTTGCAGCCTGAAGTATGGTACCTTCTGTGTAGTCCAGTACGTTAGGCTTTTGTGTTTTCATCTTGTTTAACAATGCACCAAACACATAAGAATCGTGCCACTCGGGTAATTTAAAAATACCATCTTCGGCCTCTTCATATTGCCTTTCAAATTCTTTCAAAAACTCTAGACAAGTTTTGTCTTTCAAATTGAGACCATAAAATCCGCACTCTGGCCATGTAGCAGATCCTTTTCCTCTGCCGACGTATGTGATCCATTTGTCGTCAGGCAACAGTCGTATCCAATCATCGTAGTGCCAGTCAGAATGCACAAATTGATCAGCATCCATCCAAACACACCAATCTTCTGCACGTTCACAGGCATCAAACACTGCGTAGACCTTGTTGGCAAATCTCACTGCATCCCATTTGAATTCTTTGTGATAGTCTCTTGGGCGTTTCTCAGGAAATGGACACTTGCCATTTGCCTTAGGTACTGAGCCCCAGGTTTGTTTAAAATGCTGTAGTTTAGGTAAAGATTCTTCTGCGGATAAGATGGTAATTTGTTCTGGTCGTGGATTAACAGGCTCGCAGTTTTCTGCGTAAGCAATTAGTTTTATTCTATCATCTACACGTTCTGCAAAGGAGTCTAGAAATCTCTGAGCATATAGGTCAAGTCCTGCTTGATGGAAAGTAGTAACCACAGTAATGTGTTTCATGTGCGTGCCTTTTGTAAATAACTGAAGGTATTTATGGCATGAAATTTTCACTGTGGAGACAATATGGTGCGCTGAATTCTCAACCTGTTTGGGATGCATTTGCTCAAAGTGTGAGACTGCTAGGACACGAAACAGTTGACAATAATCCTAACGCAGATGTAGACGTGATATGGTCAGTACTGTGGCAGGGTAGAATGGCACGAAACAGAGAAATATGGCTGCGGGCGAAGAAGAACAACAAACCAATAATTGTAATAGAAGTTGGCGGAATACAGAGAGGCACTACTTGGCGTGTGGGACTAGGTGGAGTAAACAGAGACGCTTACTTTGCACCTACAGGCAACAACAATGCAAGAGCAAAAAAACTAAGACTGAACCTAAAACCATGGAGAGAGACAGGCGACTATGTTATGATTTGCGGGCAGCACGATAGATCGCAGCAGTGGCACAAATTACCTCCTACGCCTAGATGGATGGAATACCAGATTGAACAGATTAGACAGCACACAGATAGGCCTATTGTGATTCGTCCGCATCCTCGTTCTCCTTTGCCCAAGATAAACAAGCGTTTTAAAGATATTGTAATACAACGACCTCAAAAGCAGAAAGGCACCTATGATGACTTCGACATGCGTTTTCAAGGCGCCTGGGCTGTGGTATCATGGTGCTCCAATCCAGGGCCTCACAGTGTGATAAATGGTGTGCCTGTGTTTACTGGACCTTCATCACTGGCCTGGCCTGTTGCCAACTCTGATTACAGCCAAATAGAATCTCCCCTTATGCCTGATAGAACACAGTGGCTGAATGATTATGCTCATACAGAATACACTCTGGATGAGATTAGGGAGGGTATCCCATTGAAATACTTGACAAAAAAGATTGTTTAGCATATAATATACACAATGAATACGCAAAGTCACACAGTAGAATCCTGTCTAGTACTTCTGTCTGATAACAGTCTGTTAATGAAAGAACACGATAAAAATCTCATTTCGAGTCTTGCGCAACAGATAGATCGAAGAACAGGATTAACAGATCGTCAGTTAAGACTTGCGAGAAAAAAACTAGACGAATATCGCTCAGAGTTGGAACAGTACGACGTTGATGTAGATCTTGCTAAACAGCGTACTTCGTTAGATGTTAGATACATTGACAGGAGTCGTTGGATTCGCCTGGAACAATCTGAAGATGGCGTAAGCATATTAGTAAGGTTTGTCTATCAGAGAAATCTTATTCGCAGAATGGAAGACCTCGCACGCCTTATTCCTCCAGATCAAAGAACATACGACCCAGAAACAAAAACACACAGCATTGACTATTCAGAATCAAATCTCTATGAAATTGTACATACATTTCGAGACTGCGGATTTGATATAGATCCCGAAGTAATGCTACTGTATCAGGAACTGTGCGATCTAAATCCAGAAACTGTAGTGCCTGGTGTATATAACAAACAGTTAAAGAACTTGCCTCTAGCAGGAAAACAGTCGATTGAAGAGGAACTAGGTGAGATAGACAATTATTCTCTCGCACTGTATAGAGACAGAAGTATTCGATACGGTTTACACTATTTTGATTCACAGGACTTAAATGACAGTCTTGAAAACTACTCCTATCTCGCAGGTAGAATTGCGAACAGATCCAGTGCCAGTGTGGTAATAGAAAACACAAAATTCTCAATGGACATGCTGGTGCTGGCATTAGAAGAACTAAATCGTTTGCCCCTGCTAATTGTGCTGCCTGCTCAACTGCCAGAGTCTCTTGTAGAAATACACAAAAGTCTAAAGAACATTGTCGCGCCAGAAGAAACAGCAGTAATGTTTAGGCTGGATAACGAAGAGAACAGTGACGTCAACGAATGGATTAGAGATAACAATCTTAACAATCCTCTTGATTCTCATAAGAAAATTGTGTATACTATTGACGCAAGAGTACCAAAGCCTATACTAAATTCTGAATGGGAACCACAAGCCGTTCTCAGTTTCAGCCACAGTTCTCTGCTTGTGAGTGTGAAGAAGATACTGAACTTCTATTCAGACAGTGATTTAATAATCTACTATGAAGACAGCGAAGGCAGTATCGTTTCACAGAACTCTGTAAAAATGGAAAGGATTGAATGACAACCTGTAGATTGATTATTGAAGATGAAGTAAATGTAAAACTGGAAGGCTTGCCTGTGGATATTCGCCGCAAGGTAGCAAACGCTCTCAAGTTCGAAGTGCCATATGCCAAATACATGCCGCAGTATAAACTGGGCAGGTGGGATGGCAAGGTAGCATTCTTCGGTATAGGCGGAACAGGCTATGTCAATCACCTTGATAAAATTATAGAAATACTTGAAAACTGTGCTGTTGAAATTACTGACATTGAAGACAGAAGGCAGCCTGTTAAACTTAACTTTGACAAAATAGGCGAAGACTATTGGGGCGATACAGTTTGGCCCGAAAAACATCCGGCAGCAGGCGAGCCTATTAGACTGAGAGACTATCAGGTAGAAGTAGTCAATAACTTTTTGACAAATCCTCAAGCACTACAAGAAGTAGCAACTGGGGCAGGCAAAACTATCATCACTGCTACCCTGTCAAAGATAGTAGAGCCCTATGGCAGAAGTCTTGTGGTAGTGCCAAACAAATCACTTGTGGTACAGACAGAAGAAGACTACAAAAACTGTGGGCTTGATGTAGGTGTGTATTTCGGTGACAGAAAAGAACTGGGCCGAACACACACAATCTGCACTTGGCAAAGTCTAAATATTCTCGACAAACGCAACAAGAACGGTGAGGAACTGCTTAGTCTCGCAGAGTTTTTGGAAGATGTGAGTACTGTGATTATTGATGAGGTTCATCAGGCAAAAGCAGAGGTGCTGAAGAAACTGCTCACACAAAACCTCAAAAACGCGCCTATCCGCTGGGGCTTGACAGGCACAGTGCCCAAAGAGTCGTTTGAGTTCGAAAGCATACACGCTTCAATAGGTCCTGTAATAGGCAATGTATCTGCCCGAGAACTTCAGGAAAAAGGCGTGCTGTCAAACTGCCATGTTAATATCTGCCAACTTATGGACACACAGGCATTTCAGGATTATCAAGCAGAACTGAAATATCTTGTAACAGATCCTGACAGAGTAGAATACATCGCAAAACTGATTAACACTGTGAAGCAGGAAGGCAACACTCTCGTCCTCGTAGATAGAATCTCCGCAGGTGAAATGCTGC
>Ga0209937_1000472_pt1 | contig 12903 bp, 10 predicted proteins | sample SalPon1_B_H2O_MG_FD_185699 | JGI IMG/M metagenome (GOLD analysis project Ga0209937, IMG submission 185699) | Salt pond water microbial communities from South San Francisco under conditions of wetland restoration - Salt Pond MetaG R1_B_H2O_MG... | ecosystem: Environmental > Aquatic > Non-marine... | reverse complement strand
CGTGTCGAGCGCTTCGTCGAAAAACCCGACGCCGCCACCGCCGAGGCCTATGTGGCCGCCGGCGACCATTACTGGAACTCGGGGATGTTTGTCCTGCGGGCCTCGGATTATCTGGCAGCACTGCAGACCCATGCCCCCGCGATCCTGCGCTGCTGCGAGGCGGCGATTGCGGCGGCCACGGCCGACCTGGATTTCATCCGGCTGGATGAGACGGCGTTTGCCGACTGTCCGGCGGATTCCATCGACTACGCGGTCATGGAGAAAACCGATGCGGCGGTGACCGTGCCGCTGGATGCCGGCTGGAGCGACCTGGGCTCGTGGGCGGCGCTGCTGGAGGCCGGCACGGCGGATGCCGAGGGCAATGTCCTGATGGGGGATGTCATCGCCGAGCAGAGCTCGGGCAACTACATCCGCGCCGAGAGCCGGCTGGTGGCCACGGTGGGCCTCGACAATCACGTGGTGGTGGAGACCGGCGACTCGGTGCTGGTGGCATCCCGCGAGGCGGTTCAGTCGGTCAAGGCCGTTGTCCAGCGCCTGCAGGCGGCACGACGACACGAGGCCATGGAGCACCGTCAGGTCCATCGCCCCTGGGGCAGCTATGAAGGGCTGGTTCGAGGGGATCGGTTCCAGGTCAAGCGCATCGTGGTCAACCCCGGGTGTCAGCTGTCTTTGCAAAAACACCACCACCGCGCCGAACACTGGGTGGTGGTCAAGGGAACGGCGCGGGTCGTGCGGGGCGACGAGACTTTTCTGCTCAGCGAGGATCAGTCTACTTACATCCCCCTGGGCGAGGTCCACCGCCTGGACAATCCCGGCAAGATCCCGCTGGAGCTCGTTGAGGTGCAGTCCGGCAGCTATCTGGGCGAGGACGACATCACCCGCCTGGAGGACGTCTACGGCCGCTGAACCTCGGTTTGTCCGGGCCGGGTCGCCCTAGTATTCTCTGCGCCATGACGCAGAAAGTTTACGTTCGCACCCACGGCTGTCAGATGAACGAGTACGACTCGGCCCGCATGGTCGATGTGCTGGCGGCGGAGGGGGACTACGAGCGGGTCCGGACGCCCGAAGAGGCGGATATCATCCTGCTCAATACCTGCTCGATCCGGGAGAAGGCCCAGGAGAAGGTCTTCTCGGAGCTGGGTCGGTGGCGGGCGTTGAAAGCGGACAAGCCCGACATGCTCATCGGCGTTGGCGGTTGTGTCGCCAGCCAGGAGGGCGCGGCCATCGCCGAGCGGGCCCCGTTCGTGGATATGGTATTCGGCCCCCAGACCCTTCACCGCCTGCCGGACATGGTCAACCGGGCGCGGGAGAGTCGCCGTGCGGTGGTGGATGTCAGCTTCCCCGAAATCGAGAAGTTCGATCGGCTGCCCGAGCCGCGGGCCGAAGGGCCGACGGCGTTCGTCTCGATCATGGAAGGCTGCAGCAAGTACTGCAGCTTCTGTGTGGTGCCCTATACCCGGGGTGAAGAAATCAGCCGCCCGTTCGAGGATGTGCTTGCCGAATGCGCCGAACTGGCCGAACAGGGGGTGCGTGAAGTCACCCTGCTGGGGCAGAACGTCAATGGCTATGCCGCCCGCGGCCCCGAGGGCGAGGCGGCGGATCTGGCGTTGCTGATCCACTATATCGCCGCCATCGAGGGCATTGACCGGATCCGGTTCACCACCTCGCACCCGCTGGATTTCACCCCCAGCCTGGTGGACGCCTATGCCCAGGTGCCGGAGCTCGTGGATCATCTGCATCTGCCGGTGCAGAGTGGCTCGGACAATGTCCTTGCGCTGATGAAGCGAAACCACGGCCGGGAGCATTTTCTCGATCTGGTCTCGCAGCTGCGGGCCGCTCGCCCGGATATTGTCATATCGTCGGATTTCATCATCGGCTTTCCCGGTGAGATGGACCGGGACTTCGAACAGACCATGGATCTGGTCGAACAGGTAGGCTTTGATCAGTCGTTTAGTTTTATATTCTCGCGCCGGCCCGGGACTCCGGCCGCGCAGCTGCCGGATGCGACCTCGCTCGAGAGTAAAAAGGCGCGATTACAGCGGCTTCAGGCGGTGCTCGATGACAACGCCCGGGGCATCAGCGAGGCCATGGTCGGTGGCGTCGAGACGGTGCTGATCGACGGGGTCTCGCGCAAGGACGAAGGCGAGCTCAAGGGCCGCACCAGCAACAACCGGGTGGTGAACTTTCCTGGCAACCCCCGGCTGATCGGCCGCTTCGTGCGGGTGCGCATCACCCGGGCCATGGCCCACTCGCTGCGCGGTGAGATGCTCGACATCGACCCGGTCCTCGAGCCGGATTTGCATGCCGGCGCGCCGGATGCCGAATCCGTGGCGGTGTCATGACACGGAAGGCGTTTTGAACACCGGGCACCCCGAGGCCGTGGATTTTACCCTGGCACCGGCCGACAACGAGCGTCTGGCCAATCTCTGTGGCCAGTTCGACGAAAACCTGCGACAGGTGGAAAAACGACTGGGCGTGGAAATCGAAAACCGCGGCCACCGCTTTCGCATCATTGGTGAGGATGCGGCCGCATCGGTGGCGGGCGATGTGATCCGGGCGCTCTATGATCACACCGCCCGTGAAATCATCGGTGCCGAGAACGTCCATCTGCAGCTGCGCAGTGCCGAAGCCGAAGCCGCCGACGCCCGTCTGGAGGCCGACACCGAGGATGAGGGCCCGGCGGTCAGCATCCGCACCCGCAAGGGCATGATTCGCGGCCGGGGGCCGAGCCAGCGTTACTATCTGGATGCCATCCAGCGCCATGATCTGAACTTCGGGATCGGGCCGGCGGGCACCGGCAAGACCTACCTGGCCGTCGCCTGTGCCGTCGAGGCGCTGCAGCAGGAGGCAGTCCAGCGGCTGGTGCTGGTCCGGCCGGCGGTGGAGGCCGGCGAGCGGCTCGGCTTTCTGCCCGGGGACCTGGCCCAGAAGGTCGACCCCTACCTGCGCCCGCTCTACGACGCGCTCTTCGAGATGCTTGGCTTCGAGCGGGTCAACAAGCTCATCGAGCGTAACGTCATCGAGGTCGCCCCGCTCGCCTACATGCGGGGCCGGACACTGAACGATGCGTTCATCATCCTCGATGAGGCGCAGAACACCACCGTCGAGCAGATGAAGATGTTTCTCACCCGCCTGGGGTTTGGCTCGACGGCGGTGGTCACCGGCGATGTCACCCAGATTGACCTGCCCGCCGGCCGGGCCTCCGGGCTGCGGGATGCCATTGACGTCCTGCGGGATGTCGACGGTGTGAGCTTTAGCTTTTTCAATGCCCGGGATGTGGTCCGTCACGACCTGGTGCAGCGCATCGTCCGCGCCTATGACGTGCGCGGGGATGACGCCGACTAGCCGCGACATGCCCGAGTTGATACTGCACTCGGCGGTGGACGCCGTGATCCCGTCCGAAGCGGACTTCCGCAGGTGGGTGGCAGCGGCGCTTGCCGATCGGCGCGAGGACTGGGAGCTGGGCATCCGGGTCGTGGACGCCGAGGAGATGCAGCAGCTCAATCACCACTACCGTGGCAAGGACCGGCCCACCAATGTCCTTGCCTTTCCGGTGGATCTGCCGGACGGCGTTGATCTGCCCTTGCTTGGCGATCTTGTCATCTGCGCCCCGGTGGTGGCCCGGGAAGCCGCTGACCAGGGCAAGGCCGAACATCAGCACTGGGTCCATCTGACCGTCCACGGGGTGTTGCACTTGCTTGGCTTCGATCATCTGGATAGCGTGGAAGCGGAGGCAATGGAGGCCGAGGAGCGACGGGTGCTTGCAGCGATGGATATCGCCGACCCCTATCGCAGTGATCCGGCGGCGGGTGAACCGATCGGTTAGTGCGCTGTATTCAGCGCGCTAACCCATCGACCATCCGGTCGCCAGATGAGGCCTTACGAAGGCATGAATGATGAGCAATCCGGGAGCACGGCTTCCGATCACCCGGGGTGGCTGAAGCGACTCGGCCAGACCCTCAATCGCCATGAAATCGAAGATCGCGAGGGGGTCGTGCAGACGCTGCGCGCGGCGCATCGCCGCGGCATCCTGGATGCCGATGCGCTTTCCATGTGTGAAGGGGTGTTGCATGTGGCCGACCTGCAGGTCCGTGACGTGATGATTCCCCGCTCCCAGGTATCGGCCCTGCGGCGCTCGGAATCGGTATGGGATCTGCTGCCGGCGATCATCGAAAGCGGCCACTCGCGGTTTCCGGTCACCGGCGACAGCCGGGACGATGTCATCGGCATTCTCATCGCCAAAGACCTTCTGCCGTATCTCGACCCCCAGCACCAGCGCGAATTCCAGCTCCGCGAACTGCTCCGGCCGGCGCTTTTTATCCCCGAGAGCAAGCGCCTGGATGCGCTGCTCAAGCTCTTTCAGGAAAGCCGCAACCACCTGGCGGTGGTGGTTGACGAGTACGGCGGCATGGCCGGCATTGCCACCATCGAGGATGTCATCGAGCAGATCGTCGGCGAGATCGACGACGAGCATGATCAGGATGAGGTCTCGTGGATCCTGAGCCGTAACGACGACGGCCGCACCGTGGTCAAGGCCCTGACGCCCATTGATCTTTTCAACGAGCACTTCGGCAGCGACTTTAGCGATGAAGAGTTCGACACCATCGGCGGGCTGGTGGCCAACGGCTTTGGCCATGTGCCGCGGCGCGGCGAGCATCTGATGCTCGATGACTTTCGCTTTGATGTGGTGCGCGCGGATAGCCGCCGGATGCATCTGCTGCTGGTGACGCCACCGGACGCGGCAACGCCCTCTGGCCAGGAGGCATAAGCCTTGATGGCCACTGGCGCCCGGCTGCTGCTGGCCCTGCTCTGCGGGCTTTTGCTGGCGGCCGGTTTCGCGCCATTCAATGGCTTCTGGATCCCGGTGCTGGCGCTTGGCGTGGTCTTCTCGCTGCTGGGGGCCAACCGTCGCGGGGGCGAGGCCTTCGCCCTGGGTTACCTCTTCGGGCTCGGTTATGCCGGCCTGGGGGTGTACTGGATTTTCCACAGCATTGCTGATTATGGCGGCGGGCCGTTGGCGGCAAGCGTGGCCACTGCGCTGCTGGTGGCCTGCTTTGCGCTGATTCCCGCCCTGGCCCTGACCCTTGGTTGGTGGGTCGGCCGGCATTGGCGTCGGGGGATGTATCTACTGGCCCTGCCCCTTGCCTGGATCTGGGTGGAATGGGTGCGGAGCTGGTTTTTAACCGGGGCGACATGGCTGAGCCTGGGGTATACCCAGGTGGACACGCCGCTCGGGGCCTATGCCCCGTGGCTGGGCGTCTACGGCCCGGGGCTGGCCGTGGCGCTCATGGCCGGGGCCCTGGCCTGGTGGCTGCGACGCCCCCTGTCGAGGCGGTTGGCCGAATCGCTGGTGGTGATCGTGATTGTGTCGACGGGCGGGCTTTTGCTGCCTTCGCAATGGGGCCAGCCGGCGGGCGAGCCGCTGACGGTGGCGCTTTTGCAGGGCAATATCGAGCAGTCCCGCAAATGGGACCCGGACGAACGCTCGGCCATTGTGGGTGAATATGCCGCGCTGACCCGCGAGCATTTCGGCGCCGATCTGATTGTCTGGCCGGAGACGGCCCTGCCGGTGTTCTACAAAGGGGCCGAGGACTGGCTGCAGTCGCTGGCCGGCGAGGCCCGGGCGGCCGGCAGCACGCTGGTGCTGGGTGCGCCGGTGGCGCGGGGCGAGCAGCGCTTCAATGCGGTGGCCATCCCGGGCGAGACGCCGCAGTTCTACTTCAAACGACACCTGGTGCCTTTTGGCGAGTACGTGCCATTTCGGGACGCGGCCGGCGGCATCCTCGATTTTGTCGGCACCCCCCTTGGGGATTTCGAGCCCGGCACATCGGCAGCGCCCCTGATGGCCGCCGGTCAGCCGCTTGGTGTGAGCATCTGCTATGAGGTGACCTTTGGCGCCGAGCTTGCCGATGCGCTACCGGCGGCGCGGATCCTGCTCAATGTCAGCAATGATGCCTGGTTCGGACGCTCCAGCGCCCCCTGGCAGCATCTGCAGATGGCCCGCATGCGAGCGCTTGAGACCGGCCGGCCGATGATCCGGGCCACGAATACCGGTGTCTCGGCGGTCATCGCAGCGGATGGTGAGCTCAAGGCCAATACGCCGCTTTTCCAGCGGGCCGTGCTGCGCGGCGAGGTCACCCCACGCGAGGGTGCCACCCCGTATGTGCGTTGGCGGGACTGGCCGCTGGCGGGTGTTTCGACCGCGCTACTGGTTGGGCTGCTGGTGACCGGGCGCCGGCGGTTTGCGCTCTTTCGTCAGCTGTAGTGTCGGTTACACTGGGCAGGCCACGGACAGGAGGCCAGCCATGAGTGAAGAACCGGACCACCAGTCGTCTCAGGTCCACGCCTACGAGCGCATGCTCGAGCGCCTGCGCGAACGCCTCGAAGAGACCGGCGAGGCGGTGGAGCACGGTTTTCGCGACGCCCTTGAGACCGTCCGCGAGCGCAGTGTCGAGCTCGGTGAGCTGACCCGGGACGAGGCCGACCGGGTGGCGGGCTATCTGCGGCGGGACCTGGAAGACGCGGCGGAGTACGTGGACAAGGCCCGCGGGACCTATGGCGATTGGCTCTATATGGATCTGCAGCTTGTCGAGCGCTGGGTGTGGGATCGGTTTGCCTCGGTGGCGGATCAGACGCGGCTGCAGTGGCAGGCGTTCAATCGCGAACTGCAGGCGGCGGCGAGTTATCACACCGGCGAGATCACCGGGCCGGGGACGCTGGTCTGCGACGGCTGTGGCGAGCGCTTGCATTTCGCCCGGGCCGGCCATATCCCGCCGTGCCCGAGCTGTCGCGGTACGACCTTCCAGCGGGCGGCGCGGCGGACATCGCACTGAGCATAGATGCATTGGCCATGGCCGACGGGGTATCCTCTCGCGCCATGGAAAAGCACTACGACCCCGCAAGCATCGAGGCCGATGCCCAGGCCTACTGGACCCGTGAAGGCAGTTTCCAGGTCGAGGAACGGCCCGATCAGGAAAAATACTACTGCCTGTCCATGCTGCCCTATCCCAGTGGGCGGCTGCATATGGGCCATGTCCGCAACTACACCATCGGTGATGTGATCAGCCGTTTCCAGCGGATGCAGGGGCGGAATGTGCTCCAGCCCATGGGCTGGGATGCCTTCGGGCTGCCGGCGGAAAATGCGGCGATCAAACGGGGCGTACCGCCGGCCGAGTGGACCTATCAGAATATCGATCACATGCGCCGGCAACTCCAGCGCATGGGCTACGGCTACGACTGGCGGCGTGAGGTCACCACCTGCGATCCCGATTACTATCGCTGGGAGCAGTTCATGTTCACCCGGCTGTTCGAAAAGGGTCTGGTCTACCGGGCCAGGGCGGTAGTCAACTGGGACCCGGTGGATCAGACCGTGCTTGCCAACGAACAGGTGGTGGACGGCCGCGGCTGGCGTTCGGGTGCGCTGGTCGAGCGCCGCGAGATCCCGCAGTGGTTTCTGCGCATCACCGATTATGCCGATGAATTGCTCGAGGGGCTGGATCGGCTGCCCGGCTGGCCGGATGCGGTCAAGACCATGCAACGCAACTGGATTGGCCGCTCCGAAGGGGTGGAGCTGGACTTTGCCCTGGCCGACGGGGGTGAGCCGCTGCGGGTCTACACCACCCGGCCGGATACCCTTTTCGGGGCGACGTACATGGCGGTGGCGGCCGACCATCCGCTGGCGGTCGCCGCGGCGGAACGGGATCCGCAGATTGGTGATTTCCTGGCCGAAATCCGTCGCGGTGCGGTCACCGAAGAGGCCCTGGAGAAGCTCGAGAAAAAGGGCATGCCGCTGGGTGTTGAGGCGATCAACCCGCTCTCGGGCGAGCGTATCCCCGTCTGGGTGGCCAATTTCGTGCTCATGGGCTATGGCACCGGTGCCATCATGGCGGTGCCCGCCCACGATCAGCGCGACCACGAATTTGCCCGTCGCTACGGGCTGCCGATCCGTCAGGCGGTGGGGCCGGCGGATGGCAGCCCGATTGATGTGCAGGCCGAGCCCTGGACCGCCAAGGAAGGGCTTGTCACCGTGAACGCCGGCGAGTTCACCGGGCTGGATTTTGAAAAGGCCTTCGAGGCCATTGCCGATCACCTCCAGGCCCGGGGCATCGGCGAGCGGCGGGTCAACTACCGGCTCCGTGACTGGGGTGTGTCGAGACAGCGGTACTGGGGCTGTCCCATCCCGATTATCCATTGCGATGACTGCGGCCCGGTCGCCGTGCCGGAGTCGGATCTGCCGGTGACCCTGCCCGAGCAGGTGAGCTTTAGCGGTGTGCAATCGCCGCTGAAGACCGATGCCGACTGGCGGGCGGTGGATTGTCCGTGTTGCGGCAAGCCGGCGGAGCGCGAGACCGACACCTTCGATACCTTTGTCGAGTCATCCTGGTACTACGCCCGCTACTGCAGCGCCGATGCCGATGCCATGCTGGATGCGCGCGCCAATCACTGGCTGCCGGTGGATCAGTACATCGGCGGCATCGAACATGCGGTCATGCACCTGCTCTACTTCCGGTTCTGGCACAAGCTCATGCGCGATCTGGGCTGGGTGGACAGCGATGAGCCGGCGACCAACCTGCTCTGCCAGGGCATGGTGCTGGCAGAGGCCTATTACCGCGACAGCGACGAGCATGGCCGTGAGTGGATCGCGCCGGCCGAGGTCGCGGTCGAGCGGGACGGCAAAGGCCGTATCGTCGGGGCCACCCGGCGCAGCGATGGCGCGGCGGTGGAGGCCACCGGCTGGACAACCATGTCCAAATCCAAGAACAACGGCGAAGACCCCGAGACGCTGGTGGCGCGTTTCGGCGCCGATACAGTGCGGCTTTTTACCATGTTCGCGGCGCCGCCCGATCAGGCGCTGGAGTGGCAGGACAGCGGTGTGGAGGGGGCTTCGCGCTTTCTCAAGCGACTCTATTCACTGGTCGTCGAGCATGTTCAGGCCGGCCCTGTGCCCGCCGATGCCGACGCGGCGGCGCTGGACGACGCGGGCCGAGGACTGCGGCGCAAACTCCACCAGAGCATCGCCAAGGTGACCGACGACGTCGGCCGGCGCTATACATTCAATACCGCCATCGCCGCGATCATGGAGCTTTGCAACGCGCTGGGCCGTTTTGACGCGACCACCGGGCCGGCCCGTGGGCTGCGTCAGGAGGTGCTCGAGGCGGTGGTGCTCATGCTCCAGCCCATCACACCGCATCTCAGCCACCGCCTCTGGCAGGATCTTGGCCGGCCCGGTGCCGCCGTCGACCAACCCTGGCCACGGGTTGACGAAGCCGCACTGGCGCAGGACGAGATCGAGCTGGTCGTCCAGGTCAACGGCAAGCTGCGCAGTCGCATCCGGGTGGCCGCCGAGGCGGCGGAGGAGGCCATTCGCGAGCAGGCCCTTGCCGATGACAACGTCCAGCGCTTCATCGCGGATCTGCAGCTGCGCAAGGTCATTGTCGTGCCTGGACGCCTGGTCAACGTGGTGGCCAACTGATGCGCCTGGCAAACCTTGCACTGGTGCTGTTGCTGTCGATCACCCTGGCCGGCTGCGGGTGGCAGCTGCGCGGCGCGGCCGGTGGCGGATTCGGCGACCTCGCCATTGCCATCGAGGGCGGGGTCAGCCAGCCGATACTCGATCAGGTCGGCCGGCAGCTGCGCGATCTCGACGCTCGCGTTGTGGCCGACCGCCAGGCAGCCGAGCGGGTGCTGGTGATCCGGGATGTCCGGGTCGATCGCCGGACCGTCGCCACCGATGCCGACGGGTTCGCCGAGGCCTATGAGCTGCGCTACCGGATCGATTTCCGCCTCGAGCCGGGCGAACGCAGTGGTGGCGATGTCGATATCGGCCAGGTACAGACGGTTCGAGCCACCGCGGCCTACGCAGCCGCCGCCGACGACAACCGGCAGGGCATGCAGGCCGAAGACGCCGAGGCCGAGGCCCTGGAGCGGGATCTGCGTGAGCAGGCCATCGACCTCTTGCTGGCCCGGGTCAGCCGGCAGTTGTAGGGGCCATGGGCGAAGTTCGCATCGAGGCATTCGCCCAGCATCTCGCCCAGGGACTCAGCCCGGTCTATCTCATCGCCGGTGAAGAGCCGCTGCTCGTCGAAGAGGCCCTGGACGCAGTCCGGCAGACCGCTCGTGCCGCCGGTCATGACGAGCGCGAAGTCCTGCACGCCGACAAACAGTTTGATTGGGGTCGGCTGACCGCGGCCAGCGACAACCTCTCGCTTTTCGGCGGGCGGCGGCTGATCGAGCTGCGCCTCCCCGGGGGCCGTCCGGGCAAGGACGGCAGCGCGGCGCTGAAGGCCTTCGCCAATGCCCCGCCACCGGATACCACGCTGGTGGTCGTCACCGATCGGCTCGAGGCCGCCCAACGTAAAAGTGCCTGGGTCTCGGCCATTGCCGGGGCGGGCACCTATACCTACGCCTGGCCGCTGCAACGGCAGGTGGTGCCTAAATGGCTCGAGCAGCGGGCCCGATCCCGGGGCGTTCATCTGGATGCCGAGGCCGTGACGCTGCTGGCCGATCGCAACGAGGGCAACCTGCTGGCCATGGCCCAGGAGATCGACAAACTGGCGCTGCTCGCCGGCGAGGGGTCACTGGATGCGGCGGCGGTGGCCGAGGCGGTGACCGACAGCGCCCGCTATGCGATCTTTGATCTGCCCGAGGCGGTGCTTGCCGGCGCCGTCGGCCGCAGCCGGCGCATCGTCGAGCGCCTGCGGGCCGAGGGCGAAGAACCGGTGCTGGTGCTCTGGGCGCTGACCCGCGACCTTCGCGCCCTGGTCGATATTCAGGCGGCGCTGGCGCGTGGCGAGCGAAGCGCTGCGGTGATGGCGCGCCACCGCATTCTCAAGCGCCGGCAGACACGGTTTGACGAGCTGGCGCGCGCCCTTCCGCGGCGTCGACTGATGGGGTTGCTCTCGCGGGCGGCCGCGGTGGACCGGGTGATCAAAGGGGCGGTCCCCGGCCGTCCCTGGGATGAATTGGTAGTATTGTCGAGCCGGGCGGCACGGGTGGCCGCCCGTGGTGCAACAACGGAGGCTGGTGCATGAGCGAGGATTCCATCCAATCAATCGACGATATCCCGGCCTACATGCGAGGGCTTGGCGAGGCCGCGCGGGCCGCCGGGCGTCGTCTGGCGGCCACCGACAGCGGCCCGCGGAATCGGGCGCTGCGGTTGATTGCCGAATCCATCCGAGACGCTGCGCCGGCGCTGGCCGAGGCCAATGAGCGCGATCTGGATGCCGGCAAGGCCGCCGGTCTGGATGCCGCACTGCTCGATCGTCTGGCGCTGACCGAAGCCCGCATCGAGGCGATGGCCGAGGGGCTTGAGCAGATCGCGGCACTCCCGGATCCGGTTGGCGCAGTGACCGATCTCGATCCCATGCCCTCGGGCATTCGCGTTGGCCGGATGCGGGTCCCGCTGGGTGTGGTGGGGATCATCTACGAGTCCCGTCCCAATGTGACCGCTGATGCCGCCGGGCTTTGCCTGAAATCGGGCAACGCCTGTCTGCTTCGGGGTGGGTCCGAGGCGCTGCACTCCAATCAGGCCATCGCCGAATGTATCCGCGGCGGGCTCGAGGCGGCGGGTCTGCCGCCCACCGCGGTTCAGGTGGTGGGGACCACCGACCGCGCGGCGGTGGGAGAGTTGATCACCCTGGATGATTATGTCGATGTGCTGGTGCCACGGGGCGGCAAGGGGCTGATCGAGCGGATCATGCGGGATGCCACGGTGCCGATGATCAAGCACCTCGATGGCATCTGCCATTGCTATATCGATGCCAACGCCGATGCGGATATGGCCGAGCGGGTGGTGGTCAATGCCAAGACCCAGCGGTATGGCACCTGCAACACCTTAGAGACGCTGCTGATATCGGCCGCCATGGCCCCGGAGATGCTGCCGCGACTCAAGGCGCGTTTTGACGCCCATGGTGTCGAGCTTCGCGGCTGCGAACGCAGCCGCTCGCTGGTGGATGGGCTGACCGCAGCCACCGAGGCCGATTGGGATACCGAGTATCTGGCCGCCATCCTCTCGATCCGGGTGGTGGATGATCTGGATGAGGCCATCCGGCATATCGCCCGCTACAGCTCGGGGCATACCGACGCCATCGTGACCAACGACTACGCCCACGCCCAGCGCTTTCTGCGCGAGGTGGACTCCAGTTCGGTCATGGTGAACGCCTCGACCCGCTTTGCCGATGGGTTTGAATATGGCCTGGGGGCCGAGATCGGGATCAGCACCGACAAGCTGCACGCCCGGGGTCCGGTGGGACTGGAAGGGCTGACCACGCAGAAATACATCGTCCTTGGCGAGGGCCACGTCCGCGAATGAGCAATGCCGGCATGGCCCCGCTGGCGCTGCTGGGCGGTACCTTTGACCCGGTTCACTACGGGCATCTGCGCCCGGCCATCGAGGTTCGCGAATCACTGGGGGCCGATGAGCTGCGGTTGATTCCCGGTCATGTCCCGCCCCATCGCCCGCAGCCCCGGCTGGCGGCCGCTCGGCGGGCGGATCTGCTCGACCGGGCCGTTGCGCCCATCCCGGGGCTGGTCGTGGACCGTCGCGAGTTGGTGCGGGCCGGGCCGTCCTACACGCTGGATACCCTGCGCGAGCTGCGTCGGGTGATCGGCGACCGGCGGCCGCTTTGCTTTGTCATGGGCGGCGATGCCTTTGGCGGGCTGTGCAGCTGGTATCAATGGCACAGACTCACCGACTATGCCCATCTGGTGGTGACCACCCGGGCCGGCTACACCGCGACCTCGGCGACGGGGCCGCGGGGTGTGCCACCGCAATGGCTGCCGGACCGCCAGGCGGATACGGTGCAGGCCTTGCGGGCCCGGCCCGCGGGGCTGGTGTATTTTCAACCGGTTTCAAGGCTGGAGATTTCGGCCACGGCCATTCGGCGATTGCTGGCCCAGGGCCGC
>Ga0209937_1000471_pt1 | contig 12929 bp, 13 predicted proteins | sample SalPon1_B_H2O_MG_FD_185699 | JGI IMG/M metagenome (GOLD analysis project Ga0209937, IMG submission 185699) | Salt pond water microbial communities from South San Francisco under conditions of wetland restoration - Salt Pond MetaG R1_B_H2O_MG... | ecosystem: Environmental > Aquatic > Non-marine... | reverse complement strand
TGCACAGCCCGGAAACGGTCTTGTTATAGATATTATAGGCGAAGATAGCACTGTTATTGTTAACTCCTTTACAGGCGAGATTAATGCTTCTGCTATTAATAGTGGAACAATTACTGCTAATAGCATTGTAGGCGACGTAACCGGGTCTATATTTGCAGATAACAGTTCGGTAATAGTAAATTCAGTTGATGGGATAGTGGAAGCATTCGGCGGTCTTAACACAACCGGCATTGTGGCAACTACAATCCAGTCTAATACTGTTGAAACCGATGTATTCAATGCAAACGGCATTTTTTCCGAGAATTTTATAGACGGCGTTGGAGGCGAAATTGGTTTAGCAGGTGCCAGAGGTACCGTCGATAATAGAGTTGTGGTACAAGAGAGAGATAAACTTAATACTATAAACTTTAGAGGTTTCGACGGAACCGACCAAGTCATATCATCTCAGATTTTAGGACGAGCTGGCGGCGCGCCGGCGCCCGGAATTGTACCTGGACGATTAGACTTTCTTGTAAGCAACGCTAGTACTGGTGTTTTGAATAGAGCGATATCGCTATTTCCGGGACCAGAAGTATACCTCGACGGGGAGGTTTTTACAAGAGGCACACAATTTAATTTTGATAGTTATAGCGATACTGTTGAGGGCGGTTACAATGTTCTTCTACGGAGATCGCGCGGAGCTCCTGAATCCGAAGTAACTGTGCAAAATGGCGATCGTATATTCGATTTAGAATTTTCAGCCCATGATGCAACTAGCTTCGTGAATACCGCTAATATAAAAACGACTGTGGCAGGCGCAACCTCTACGGGGGTAGTCCCGAGTAAAATAGAATTCCAAGTTACCGATTTATTAGGCAATTTAAGCACTGCACTATCAATCGAGGCCGACGGGGTTGTAACAGCTGATTTAGAATACGTTGCAGCAGATGATGCAGACTGGAATGGCACTGCTCCTACAACAGTAGGCGCTGCTATTGATAGACTAGCGGTACTAGTAAAATCCTTGAACGGTGGTACAGGCGCCTAAATAAACACATTGCTGTTTATTTTATCGATAATATCTTTATAAGTCTCGCCGTCGGTCCTTAGCCGTAGGTATACTCGTTCGTTTGCTATTTTAGGCACGCTATGAATTATCTTTCCGTTTGTAAGAGTAGGATTCTCAACATCATAATATACCTTATATAAAATAGGTCCCGGATTCCTAAAATCACCTCCCTGATGAAACATAAGCGGCTCTCCGCCGTTTGTTGGGAAAATCGGAAACATAATGTTTACACTAACTTCTTGATCAATATGTGGAACAAAACTAAATCCGGGTCTATAAGACAGTATCTGCACATCTGTAATTCCTAATGGCTTAGCAAAGTTAAATTGAGATACAATATCCTGGATAACTTTGTACTCTAACAGCTCTTTTCCTTCTAATTTAGGTGCATAAACCTGACGGAAATCGTCAGTAAGTGTTTTTCTATAGGGATTTGTTGGGTTGTATTTTTTCTTAAACTCATTCCAAGGAAGCAAGCAATTTTCAGCAAACTTTAAATAAAACTCCGCCAAGCTCTGTCGACTCCATTTTACTCCGGTTATAACCTTATGATGGTCGCCTTCACTAATGCCTTTATATATCTTCACTTTACTATACCCATCTTATTACGCTTTATTACTAATTCTAATAATTCTTTATATGTATAATCTTTTTCTTCGGTAAGACTGCGAAGCTTGTCGTCTTGAAGATCAAGCTCGTCATCAGACGGAATTTCAACAGGGAGGCCACAATTGTCTAATATTTCATATAACGTGTAATGTTTTAATTCGAAAAAATTTTTAATTTTTTCGTTTTCTATTTGGATCTGCTTTATCATTGTTTGATCGTTTTTATACCAATTATAGTGCGGGTAGGTAATATTCCAACCGCCTACTTTGTGCCACCAATCGAAACAAAAATCATCAGGCATATAAACAGCCATTATAATTGCATTTGGGAATAGGTCTTTCAAACGCGGCAAATGGTAAGAAAACCAATGGCTTTTAATAATTTTTTTCCCGTCTTTCCAATTACTGAATGGTTTTTTAAATTCTTCAATAATATCTTTTTTTGATAATAAATCTAATCTATCAAATTTAGATCCTTGATTGTGATACGGTCCCCAGTACGCTCCTCTATGCCACCCGTGTTCTTTTTTTTCACCGGTGTTGACATCATTAGTCACACGATCATATTTCCATTCTTCTTTTTCGTCCGAGTTGTTTATTGCTTTGTTAAAACTGATAGCTCTACAAGTAGCACTCCATCTGCTTCCGGGTGCACCTGTAACTAATATCAGTTCGTCACCGTTATACTCCACTTAAAAGTTCTCTTGTTTGATCTGTTACAATCCCTGTTACATTTAAAACAGGTCTAGGAAAATGGCCATAGTTGCATGTTCCGTGCGGTATGTCTTTCCAAGGCCATGTAATACAATCCCCTCTTTTCCAATTTAGCAACAAATTTCCCTGTTGCCAAATTTGTCCTTGCCGTTGATCGTCGAGAAATACGACCAATCGCATTACGTCTCTCTGATCAATATCGCCTACACCTGCTCGGTCATAATCTCCTCTAAATTTTTTTAGTAACCCGCCGAAATTATCTAAATGCCAATAAAAGCATTGCCCGGGCATTTGCACATCAAACTTTATCATTTTTGGCTCTGCAAAACCAAAACTACCAACAATTTTTTTTATATCGCCCTCGAGTTCGGGCTGCTTTATTCTATTTGCAATGGTATAATTTTCAACGTCATACCCCCAGGACTTAAGATCATTCTCTTCAAAATTGTTGTTAGCGCTGAGGCGGGTTTGTTTCCTACTAGCAAGTGTTTCGGGTCTTGTGTGGACGGTTAAGCTTTCAACCTGCTCGTCCCAGTTTCCATTAAATCTTTTAATAGGAATTACCACCGGACAATCTGAATTTAGATAGTCAAGGTCGTTGATAGATTCATCGAAGTGATATCTGCTTGTTGCTTTGCAAAAGCCATAAAGGCTATCATATCCGTTTTTTTCTACAGGCGGGCGTGTCTGTAACTTATTCCAAGATTCTAGTGGATTCCTAGAATATTCGATCTGATAAAAATCCAATTTTTACTCCTTGGCTTCTTTTTGTTTTTCTTCTCTCCTAACACTTTCCATCACAGCAGGAAGATCAGATTCAAACGGCTTATGTAGGATATCGCCCATTCCAATGTCTTCTACGTGTTTTTCTAAACGCAGTTGTCTTTCGGCTCTAATAAAAAAGTCGCTGTTTTCATTTTTCCAACTTCTCCCTGGAAGTTCGCTGTCTGGATCTAATTCAATTCCGTAGTGATCGAGCATTTTACTTAAATCCGAGTCCTCGTCTAACATTAGTGTTCGGCCGCTAGAAATGCTTATCATATCTTCGTAATCTTTTAGATAATCTATTAGTTTTACTGTATCTTGAAAGTCGTCTTCCGTTTCCGACGGATACCCTATAATAAACATAGCATAGACTTCAATGTTAGTCTTGCGGCAACACTCCATGAAAAAATAAATATCTTCGTTGCTGAACCCTTTGCGCATGTCGTCTCGTACTTTTTCGCTACCTGATTCTATTCCGCATTTCAAGAAATAACACCCTGCGTTCGAGAGTAATTCGTAGTCTTCTATAGGCATTTGATGCTTGGGTTTAATAATAAACTGTCCGGCCCATGAAAACGGTTCTATATCTTTTTCTTTGTAATATTTTATAAGCTCTTCGCACATCAGTCGCAAATCACGCATCGAACCGTTTATTAAACTATCAGAAAACGTAAAGTGTGTTAATCCATATCTTTCATAATTGTGTATAAGCTCGTTTGCTACATCAGCGCCTGTTCTAAATGAAAACTTTCCATATTCTGCTTTAATATTGCAAAATGTACAATTACGAACGCATCCTTTCGAAGCCATCACAAATGCCATATACCCTCTGGCGTGTAATGGATAATCCTCCCAATTAACATCGCTATAATCGGGGTATGTAGATACCATTTGAGGAAATATTTTATTATGCAGGTGTTCGGGTATATCGCCCGATAACAATTTTTCTAAAAATATTTCGCCAGCGCCTACTGTGTAAGAATCAATAGGAATATCGCGCTTTGTTAGTTCTGCTAGTGCACTTTTTGTGCCGGGGCCGCCGATCACTATTTTTTGGTCAGGGTTGATTCTTTTTATTTCGGCTATTAAATGTTCTGCTACTAGGTAACAGAATTTACTAAACATGCTTAATCCTATCCAGCTTGCATTTTTTTCAACAAGAAGTTTTGCCCAGTCTCGAATAATAGGTTCAAGCAATTCGCTGTGTAATTTTTGAAATTTTTTCCTATTTCGAAAATTAGATGTTTGTATGAGGTCTTCTATGTCGTTATTGAAATCTATTTTTTTCCATAAATCCATATTAGAACCTATAGGCTCTACCTCTATCCCTAAACGCTTCCATAGATCCATATTTAAATCTATTGCTTCGACCTCGTACCCTTTATCTACCAGATATCCTTTTATAAGATAAGGTGCTAATAGCGGTCCTTGTACAACTACCGGCGGCAACGAACATATTACTAAATCCATATTAATACTCTCCAAATCCCCAAAACTTTTCATGACAGTTATAGCAATTACCGCACGGCCTCGGCGGCACCATTGCCTCGCAGCTAATAGTTAGCGGTAGTAGGCTGTTTCTTAAATTTAACATATTATACCTTTCTGCTATTGCCTTTTTATTTAAGTTTGCAAACGGACGATATTCTAATTGTCCTGTTTTTTCATTTTTTTTTATTTTAGATAAACCAGCATCTCGCCTTTTATCTCTCCCGGGACCTAGGTCAATCTGAGGATTAAGTGTAAACCCGCTCACCCATGCCTCTATTGCAAAATCGTTAACAAGCTTATCTCGAAAACGAGCGCGTTCGCTTCTTCCGTGTTTTCGATTTTCCCAGGTTGCAACTATGTGCTTCTCTATATTAGATAGATCAAGGGCAGCAAGGACGTTCTTTGTGTAAGGTATATTATACATGCCGTCATCTTTTCTAGTGCCGGTGTATACATACAACTTAGTAGTTGGATGGGTAATATTAAGCATATAAAGCAATAGTGTGCTATCTGTTCCGCCACTAAAATTAATACCTAATTTATTGTATTGCGGCACTAGGTTTGTTTCTAAATTAGTGCTGTTAACAATTTCCTCGCTTTTATACATTTTAATATTTATTCGCTATGCCTTACAGGCTTTTCCACAAAAGTTTTCTGCTATTTTTATTTGACTTTTTAATTGCTTGGCTGACAGAAATGCCGTTAAATTCGTTAACACAGTGATCTGATCCGTACACAACAAGGTCGGGGTTATGGTGATCAATCGAGGCTAAAAATTTTAACACCATCTTGTGGCTTTCGTCGCTTGTCTTTAATAAATTAGCCGGCAGTCGTTTCAATCCGCCGTTCCACCAAAAAACACTGCTCTTATTAGCAGGCGAGTTTCTGTTTAATAGATTAGAAAATTTTTCATTATCTCCTAGGTTGCATTGGTGAAACTTGTGATTGCACTGTCTATAGAGATCCCAGTGCGATAACCAATTATCACCAAAGAATGTTTCGAGATGTTGCCAGCACCGTAGCGACGAGGAGTCATACTTGTTAAATCTATTTCCTCCATTAAACACCTTTAACAAAGGGAATTTTTTATCTAATAAATCTAAGTATTCGAAAAAATTCTTCCCGTCCCAATTTTCGATAATGTGTTGTCTGATGTATAAACTAGACTTACTAATGTCAACATGATGAACTTCGGTATTTTCTTTAAATCCGTTTTGAGACAGTATATAATTAATATAAAATCCGCTGCTAACAGTCATGGCCCATTCTACTTTGTCGTCAACAATTTTAGGATTGGGTATTTCGTTGTGTATAACATACGCCATATTGCTTTGGTGTGTTAACAGCTCCATAACACTGTCGTGCGTTAAAGAAAAACTATCGCATGTGGTTGAATCAACAAACGGCATTGCATAAGAAATATCTAAATACGTTGTTCCCTTTCCGTTAGGACACCAAATAAATGCATTTTTATTGTGAGGAAAAATATAAAATTCGTAATCACCTGTAATTTGTCTTTCAATCCTGCGTTCAAAGAAAGTGTATCCGAGCAACGTTCCTGCAGGCAGAACTATTATATATTGATAATCCGCAAGTTTGGTAAATTCATCGGAAACGTAAAAATCAAAACTAGGATTATCGATTCTACTCAGCTGACTAAAATCAAAATTTAATTGGCTGTAGTTCAGCGCTACGTCGGCCATCCACTCATTTTCAAAATTGCTATTTTTTATAATTTGTATTGCTTTCATAATCTAGCATTAATATCTTGAAAGTTAAAATATGAAACTTGCACATCGTACTTTAACTTAGTGCCTGGCTGTTTACCTATTAAACTATTAGCGTATTTAAGATTCTCGTCGTTGTCAAAATCTATATTCCAAAAATCTCTCCAGTGGTTTAATGTTGCGGTGTGTATATTCAAGTTGTGTTTGTATATCCATTCTCTAACTAGTTCGCACTCGTGGTTAATCAGTGCTTTGGCATTTTCGTTTGTTTTATAATATTCTTTATAACTGGGATATTCTATATCAATGCCACCGACGCCGTACCAGCCGTCCCAGCACGCCGACGGCGGACGCATTACCGTTATTATTTTACTGGCGGGGAAATTATTTACTATCCAATCTAAGTTGTAAACAAACTGATGGCATTTTACAATTAGATAGTCTTTAGTATTTTTAAAGGGTTTAGCAATATCCTCGAGGACTGTTTGTTTGTCTGTGTTTTTCAAATCGTGAAAGCATTGTCCGAACTCCATCCCGGGACCCCAGTACGCGCCTAAATGTTTTACATTGTTAAACTTAGAACCGTGATCGTATTCACGATCTTTACTTCTATCGCTAACGTTTACTGGTATAATATTATTATTAGCTATAAGAACACTTACGGCGCTCCACTTGCTTCCGGGGGCTCCTGTAAAAAAGATAATCTTACTTTCGTCTATCACTTTACCATCTCAAAATAAAATCTGTCGCCGTTATCGATTTTAAATTTTTCAAGATCTAAATTGTAGTCCTTTGCTAGTGCATAAACAGTTTCGAACTTCCAGTCGAATATATCAACATAATAGGCTCCGGGTTTGTCGTGTCCAGGATTTACTCGAAAATACATTCGTCCGCCGTCGGTTAACAGGGATAATAATTTTTCAAATCGGATTCTAATTGCTTCGAAGCTGTTAAAGTTTAAACTACCGAACACAATAATATGATCGAAGCTCTTAGGCTCGACATTGAAGTCTAAAATATCTACCATATAGTCTGCGCAATTGTTATAAGGATCTATTCCTACAAGATTGTCTATTCTGCCTTTGAATTGATTGTAACCGCAACCAAAATCAAGTACACGCTTAGGATTTTGATTGTTGATTAAGTCCACAATCCCCCAGCCGCTATATTGATATTGATCTGTAGTAGGTTTCCACATCTCGCCAAAATATCTACTAAGATAGAGATTGTCTAATCTGTCCACAGTCTCTTTTAAAGTACCAGAAATGTCTATCTCCTCTAATTCTAATTCATTAGCTACAGCTAATTTAAATTTTGCCAATCTAGCAGGAGTCCAGTCTATTTTTTCTAACTCTGTATCAACGGCGAGTGTGTTCAAAGTAGGTTGATACTTAGGCAAAATTAAGACATCGGATAATTTTTCTTTAATCATTAAAAAAATTTTATTATTCATTAAAATTTTTAACCTTTTTTATATTTTTTACCAAGTTTGCTATTTTTTTCTGTGTATGATATAAATAATTATCTCAAATAAAAGATTTAAAGATACTTTATGGCAGAATTATTAGCAGTAGTGCTAGGTGTGATTTACGGACTTGTTATAGGGATTGTTCCGGGGGCGGGTGCTACAGCAGGTCTTGTGGCGTTATATCCTTTCATCGGAGTGTTTCTAACGCTCGGTGACCCCTATCTTGGGGTAATCTTCTTAATGGCAATAGTTGCTGCAAGCACCACTGCTGACACATACACAGGCGTTCTTCTCGGAATTCCAGGAGCTAATTCGGCTGCTGCGACCGTAGTCGATGGATTTCCGTTGGCCGAACAAGGCAGGGCGGCATATGCTATATCAGCGGCAGTTACGGTAAGTACTATCAACGGTCTTCTTTGGGGTTCGTTGATATTTTTGTTGTTGCCCTGGTATAGCAATTTGATTATGTTTTTTGGTACACCCGAACTGTGGGCATTTACGGTACTGGCGTTTGTAACAGTTGTATTTGTTACAAATCGACTTTGGGTAAGAAGCATTATAGCACTAATATTTGGGCTATATCTTGGGCTTGTTGGCGTAGATCCGGTAACTGCTTCGGATAGATTTACATTAGGGTGGAACTACCTGGGAGGAGGCATACAAATGATGCCACTAGTTGCAGGCCTCTTTGCTGTTCCCGAACTGTTAGCAGGCTTTAAAAGAAAAGCGGCAAACACGCACATACAATCTAACTTCCAACAAACACAGGAAAGTTTTGCAGCAGTTTGGCAAAATCGTTGGTTGGCATTTAGAGGTGGATTTATAGGAGCATTTGTAGGTGTATTGCCCGGACTAGGAGGAGCTGTTGCTGACTGGATGAGTTATGGACAAACAGTTGCCACTAATCCTAATGAGAAAATTAAGTTCGGCTCAGGAAACATTAAAGGAGTAATTGGACCTGAAGGTGCCAACAATGCTCAGAAAGCAAGTAGCATGGTACCTACCGTACTGTTTGGTATTCCCGGTGCACCATTCGCTGCTATATTGATGAGTCTCTTTATGTATCTAGGATTAGAAATGGGCACACCAATGCTGCTAGAAGACAAAACATTTTTTACAGCAATGACCTTTGGGTTCTTAGCTGCTACTGTATTGGTTGCTCTTATTTGTATTCCACTCACCCCTGCGATTGCCCGTGCAGCACAAGTTAATTATGCTTATTATTTTCCTGTGTTACTGTTGTTTATTATATGGGCATGTGTTCAATACACCGGCGGATGGGAAGACTATGCTGTGCTGGGAATATTTTCTTTGTTAGGAATTGCATGTAAAAAACACCGCTTTAGTAGACCTGCCTTGCTTATTGGTTATATCTTGGCAGACCGAATTGAAAGCCTTTCGCTTCAATTAACCGCACTATATTCGTTTGAGCAGTTATTGCAACGACCGTTATTCTTATCATTAGTTGGTGGTTGTATATGTGTGGTGCTGTATTTTATTTTCAAACGAAACTCAATTGATTATGCATAAAGGAGATATAAAATGACAAAATCAAAAAACTTATTATTAGGGCTAATAGCCACTAGTGTATTCACTGTGGCGCAGGCTGAATATACATTTGTAGTGCCACAAAAGCCCGGTGGTGGAACTAGTGTTTGGGCAGAGATTGTTGCTATTGAAATGGAAAAGTATCTAGATGAAGATATTGTAATACAGCATATACCCGGTGCACGAGATATTGCAGGGTTTAATGAGTTTCACAACAAACTTCAACACGACGATAAAACTATAATGATTTCTCACGGAGGCAACGGAGTAAGCTTCCTCCAAGAAAACGTCGATTACAACTATAACGATTATACCAGCGTTGGGCTTATGAACTTAAACATCATTGCAGGCAAGCGCACAGAAGACGACATGAAAAATCCACGATTTTCGGCGGGTAGCGGAATGGTACCGGAAGCGTTTGCAATAACTCTGCTTAACTGTGGCCCAAAAGACACTGTCGCCGAATATATCAGTTGCTTTAAGAGTACAGTGACATGGGTATACGGAATGTCAGGCGGTGAGAGGCGCTTGGCGTTTCGTCGTGGGGAATTAAATGGCACAAGAGAAAACCCAGCCGCATTTAAAAAGCATGTTGCACCGCTAATTGAGTCAGGTGATGCAGAGGTTTGGTTTCATCATGGTGTATTACAACCCGACGGGACACATGCTGATGATGCAAACTATCCCGGAATGCAATTTGAAACGTTATATGAACAGCGTTGGGGAGAAGCACCTAGTGGAGATTTCTATGATGCATATAAGCTGGTGAAAAGTTTTAGAGACGGACTACAAAAAGCAATGTGGGTGTCGAAGGATAATCCAAATGCAGAGGTGTTGCAAAACGCATTACGTCAGGTTGCTAATAGTGAAGAAAGTATGGCAGTTATACGCGAGAAAGTAGGTGATTATGAATGGATTATCGGAGATGATGCCGAGGAGCATTTCCAAACCCTAATAACATTTATTACCGAAAACAGCCTACAAACTTTGGTCACTGTAAACCAACAGGCATTTGGCCTTGATAGTGTTTACAAGGTAGAATTAATCAATGATTGAATTGGCTATTGCCAATTTAGTTTATGTTGGATACCGACTAGTGGTTTCTGGACCACTAGTTCGGTTTTTGTTGAAGTGGCTACCTTACTATGCTGCTGTTTTTGTAATGGCAGAACTAAGCTTTGTTTTTGACTACTTTGTATTTGATGGTTATTTTCAAGATGGACTGTCAGCATCATTGGCAGGCCTGTTAATCACAAATATTTTTTATGTTGCTAGAGTTATTGCAGCGTGGTGGTTAATAAAACAAATCTGGAACAGAATCGGCAATTATTGGTTATCGGTATTTATAGGTGCAGAGATCACATTTGTTATTGACTATTTTATTTTCTCAAACCTCACAAGATAGGTAAAAGTTCGCTTATGTTTGTGAAAATCGTTTTGCTAGGCCAACAGTTTTTTCATAGGCTGACAAATTAAAACTTAAATTAAATGTTCGACAAATTTTTCTAAAATTATCGCAATCGTACAATGTGCTAACTTGTGAAATTACAATATCATCTTCGGTTGCGTGTCTTTTATAATTTTCAATTTGAGGTATCATATCTTTTTTTAATACCTCTCTAATATCTAATCTATAATCGTCTGCTTTTTTTTGGTATAGATCTCCGTATCGATACGTTTTGTCTTTCGGATCTACGTAATAGTAATATGTAGTTTTCAGCCATCGGTCGATCAATTGATCTAGATTATCTGGAATTATTACTAAAAATTTTGCCGGCTTGAAAAAATCTTTAGCTTCGTCTAAATTAGCATGTAGGGTATAGATCAAATTATTTGGTCTTACAGACTCCTTCCATTTAGAAATTACGTCCTTATTATACAGCAATTCTTGCTTCCTTGCCATATCTAGTACCGGCGGCACAGTTAACTTACAGATTCCTTTACCTTCGGCGCCGGCAAAACGTTTGTTGAAGTGCAAAGGAGAGAAATCATAATCAGATCCTAATGTATAGGGATCCCACGGGAATTTACCGTTTTGTCGATGATCGTACCAAGCTACATTATTGCAAGATGCTAATATTCTTCCTGCAATATGTCCGCCGGCTCCCTGCGGGAAACATATCGCTATGCAGTTATTTTCTTCCACGATAGTACAAAGTTCCGTTATTATTTTTTTCCGCTAAATCGCCAGTGGGAAACCAATCGTTGTATACACATATGTCTCCGTTAACATAAAGTTCGTCGTTAATAATTTTATAATCAACGTATGCCCTATCACCCATTATGCAATATTCGGATATTTGATTTGTTTTGTATGCTTTTACGGTTTCTATATCAGAAAATACGGTATTGATTGCACACGGACCAACTTCGGTCATGCCCCAGTTTGCCATAAAGACGCAGCCGCGATTTACAAACGATTCTATAATATCCCATGTTACAGGATCACTACCGCAGGTAATCCAAATATTACTGAGGTTAGAATTCCAAAACTCTTTGGTTTTCATTATTGCTAAACAATGCCTCGGTGTTAAGTGGGTGTGTGAATATTTGTGTATTTCCTTCAGCCAGCGATACGCATTAAATTTTTCTATTACTACATCAGATCCAATACTGTATGCTGGTAAGGTCTGTGCTAAAAGGCCGCCCGCATGCTCTATTTTACAGACAGTATAGATCCTGCTCTTGCTTGTTATTTTTTGACTATCAATTGCGGCCGAGTTGGCCGCTGCAAGCTTCGAGGGAGGCTGGAATACAGTTTTAGGAACACCAGTAGTTCCGCTCGATCGAATGTCAATCCCGGCTGATAAAATGTTTTTCAGTTTCATTAACTATTTTCTTGGCTAATCTGTAAGGAGTAAACGCGAACAAAAACGGGAATAGGCTGTGTATAGTCCCAGTTATAAAAATTAACAGTCCAAGAAAATTAAAATAGGTAGCATAATACAAATGTTTAAAATACCCTGCATTAATTTTTTTAAGATGATTCCAATCTATGTCTAACTTCAAAATAATTGTCCTTATTTAATTTCCAAACGCTCTGATTAGTATTGTAGATTGTTGCTTCTTTTATATGCAGATCAACAATTTTTTTCTTTGATAACAGTTTCATCGCTCTATGACTGCGCTGCATTTTTCCACTGTTATCTCGAGTGATGTTTGTAGTTATGTACAAATCGTAATCTCGATATTTTTCAATTTGATAGGGCAATATATCTCTAAAAGGGACACTATTCATGTGACTAGGACTTATCCCCAAATGTGGACTATAAAGCTGGCAACCCCTAAATAACACCCTGATTGCATTAGAGTCAACTTCAGGTAAGGGATGCGCGCCTGCAACTGCTATAAGTGTGTTATTCTGCCATGCTCCCCAATATTCTCCCCAATCTTTTGTTTTTTCCCATCGCATTTCTTTCAAGGTTGAGTTGTTATTATAACCTAAATCTTTGCATTTTTTACAAAACAAAACCAATTCGTCTACATCGTTAATTACTTTTATATCTAACATTTTAATTTTACAAAGAATTATATAACCAGTCCGTTTTTGATCATATCTG
>Ga0209937_1000470_pt1 | contig 12931 bp, 14 predicted proteins | sample SalPon1_B_H2O_MG_FD_185699 | JGI IMG/M metagenome (GOLD analysis project Ga0209937, IMG submission 185699) | Salt pond water microbial communities from South San Francisco under conditions of wetland restoration - Salt Pond MetaG R1_B_H2O_MG... | ecosystem: Environmental > Aquatic > Non-marine... | reverse complement strand
GCCTGTGGCCGCCAGGGGTCACCTGGCAACTCGGTCGGGAGCCGCTCGTCATGTGGCCGTTCGTGCCTGACTCCCCGCTGGCGACGCTGCTGTTCGCGGTGGCGCTCATCGGTGTCCAGCGTGGAGCGGCACGCCCCACCGTGGTGGCACTCGGCTTCATCGGCTCGGTGAAGCTGGGGCTGTGGACCCCGTTCGTCCTCGTCGCCTTCAGTGAGGCTTTCCTCGCGACCACCGCCACAGCAATGTATCTCTTCTTACTGGTGAGCCATCTCGGGATGGCCGTGCAGGCCTTGTTGTTGGCCCGCCTAGCGGAGTTCCGCGTCCGTGGCGTGGTCATCGCTGTGGGCTGGTACCTTCTGAACGATATCGTGGACTACTTCTTGCCGATCATCGGCAGTCCTCATCACACCGCGTTGCCCCTGGCTGATGCGACGCCCATCTACGGGGCGACAGTGCTGCAGGTCGCCGCCGCGGGTGCGGTCTCGATAACGGTGCTCGCGACGGTCCTGGCGTTCATCATTCTCCTCCGCCAGCGGGCGGTCTCAGCTGGTGTGTGAGCGGACCCACAGCTCACCGATCGTCGACAGACGGGTGCGGTAGGAGTTCCCCTCGGCCTCCTGGTCGATGTACCCCTTCCCATCGGGTCCGAGCCGATCGACGGAGTACAGCACCTTCGAGCGGAACGCATCGGTGTACGCCTCCCCGAGTTCGGCGGCCAGCCGCTCTGCGAGCTCGGACACCGACGCGGCCTCCCCGATCGCCCCCAGCTTGAACAGCACCAGCTCCTCGAACGGTTTCACGGGGCTGAATGCGGCGATCGGCAGCTCCAGGAGGTGTGAGTCCCCGAACAGCTTCGCCCCGACGGTCGTCCCGCCCGCATCGAACGCCTCGACGATGCGCGTGGCCTCCGCGATCACCGCCTCACTGTCCGCATCATCCGCCACTACCGCCAGCCGGTCGGTCACCCGTCGGAGCTGCTCTGCCAGCTCGGTCTCGAGATAGCGCTCAGGTGCGGTGTAGTACACATGGATACGGTCTCGATCTGCTGCCGATTCGACCATGATTGAATGTGCTGCGGTCGCGAAGGCGAACGAGACCGGTCTGGGCATCGAGGAGATGTTGACCCACACATCTGCGCGCGACCGCTCCAGCTCCTCGGTGATCAGCGTGAACGCCGTGCTGAACGCTGCATCGTGGTCGTAGACGTCATCGAGCGTGAGCCGCTGCGTCTCCGCACCAAGCAGCGTCTCGAAGTCACTCCGCAAGCGGGCGGTGAGCCGCTGGGAGTACGCCACGTTCTCCGCGCTCCCGACGGACCCCTCCAGCAGCACCACCCGTTCGACCGCATGCCGGTCACGGACAAGCGGAGCGATCAGGCGATCGTAGTCGAACCCGACCGGGATGATGTGTGTCTCCATCAGACGGCCTCCAGCCACGCGTCGGTCTCGATGACCGTCGCGAACTCCCCTGCCAGCGATGTGAGGGCCCCATCATGGAGTGCCTCCGCGCTCACCCGGTCGCCCCAGGGACTCACCCGTTCGAAGGTCGCCGTGGCATCCGCGATGACCGTGACCGCATAGCCAAGATTCTCCGCCATCCTAGCCGTCGTCGACACACAGTGGTCCGTCGTCAGCCCGACGATCGCCAGCTCTGTGATGCCCGCCGCATCGAGGACTGCAGCCAGTCCCGTCCCGATGAACGCCGAGTTTACCCGCTTGACGAACCGCCGCTCGCCTCCACGCGGGGCCGTTTCAGGCTTCCATCCGAACCCCGGTTTCTCCCGCCGGAGGGGTGACTGCGGCTCTCGCGAGTGATGACGGATGTGGATGACCTCCACACCGCTCGCGCGGGCGGCGGCCAGCATCCGCGCCGCATTCGTCTCACAGTTGGGGTTGTTCCGCTCTCCCCAGCTGCGCTCATCGAAGCCCACCTGCAGATCGATCAACAGCAGTGCACTGTCAGTCATCGGCGACGAGCATCTCCGTCACTGGTCGTGCCTTCGGATGCTCTCGGGAGATCGAGATCGGGCACCGCTCAGGCGCCTCTACAGGATCCTCTCGGAAGAGGTACTGCTTCCACTCGCGATCGCCCGGGACCCCCCAATCTCCGAGGTCCGGATGCGGGTGTTGACCGTCATACGCGACGATCCGACCCTGGATCTGCTCGCGCGCCTCGGCACCCGCGGGGGTATCGTGCGTGATCCCCGCGAAGAGGGTCCGCGGTTGGAAGGTGATCTCCAGTCCGACTGGGCAGTATCGAGAGGGCCGATCCGTGTAGAACGGGGCCCTGCATGTGGGGAACATCGGTTCGCCCCCGAAGCAGAACTCCCATTCGCTGTCATCGGGGTCCGTCGGGATCTCCGCTGGCCATGGTGCAGGGTCATGCACATGCAGGAACTGCAGTAGATGCCACAGCGACTCATGATACTGCTGCTCGGACCACTCCGACGCTGGTGGGCGGAAGAACGTGATCAGCGAGACCAGGCCGGGGCGGTCCTGGTACGTATCCAGGTACTCCAGCATCGCATCACGGAACCGCAGCAACACGGCGGGGTCAGTGAGGCTGGGAACGACCGTGTAGAGTGGATGCCCCTCACGGACGGATCGTTGCCCAAAATGGCACGGGAAGGGTGTCCCCTCACGCGCTCCGGTCAGGGCATCGGTGAACGTGGTGAAGTGTGCCTCAACCCACTCTGGGTACCAGTCCGTATCCACCCGCTCGCGCATGGTGGCGTGATCGACCAACGCCTGCAGAGCGGGCTCGTTCATACGCACGATAGGTGGGGGCGATTCAATGAACGCTTCGTTCACGCTGATCGACGGACCGCGCGGCGGGGTCAGCGAGCGACCCGATGAAGGTGATAATCGCACCCATGAGCATCCCATACAGGGCGAAGTCCCACCCGAGATACGTCGGCGCGAACACTGAGACTGCACCCACGGTGACAGGGTCGAGGAACACGTGTCCGAGGTACACCAGTTGGGTGACCACCACCGCCACGATGACCGCCCGTGCGGACGTACGCGGCCAGTAGAGCGCGATCAGCACCGGCAGTGTCAGCTGGGCGAACCCACCGAATGCGGTGTCCCCGATGGTGATCAGCGTCCCCGGCCGGAGCAGGCTGCCACCGAAGGCCGCGAGTGCGAACACCATCACCCCCACCCGTCCGACCCACGCCTCATCGATCCGTTCGAATGCATCGGTTCGGGCCGTCGCGACAAGGTCACGCGTGAAGTAGGATGCGCCCGACAACAGCATCGAATCCGATGACGACATCATCGCCGCCAGCGCCCCGGCGATGACCACCGCCACGAACCACCCCGGCGCAACCGCCGACAGCACGGCTGCGACTACATTGGTCCCCTCGGGGACCGTCACCCCGAGTGCGGCACCCCATGCACCGAACATGAACGCCGGGACGAACAGCAGCACGACCATCAGCGGCCAGATGACGAATGACCGTTTCAGGGTCCCCACGTCCTGGGCGACGAAGAACCGCTGGTTGATCTGTGGGAACATCGTCACGCCGAACGCGATCGTGACCGCCGTACCGATCATCCACTGCGGGGTGTAGACCCCGCCACCGAGTGCGAGGAATCCAGGTGTCTCCAGCTGCAGCTCGGATCCGAGTGCACCGAGTCCACCGGCAGCCTGGACGATCACACCCACCGCGATCCAGATGACCCCCAACATCACGATGCCCTGCAGAGTGTCCGTCCATGCTACCCCCCGCATCCCGGCGACGGCGACATAGGCGATCATGAACACGGTGATCCCGAACGCACCGACCCAGTAGGGGACCCCACCGCCCGTGAGCCCAACGATCGCCTCACCGGCACCCATCTGTTGGAGCATCACGTACGGGAACAGCCAGGCGATGGACGCGACCGCGATGAGTCGTCGAAGGGTCACGGATCCGAGGTGGTCGCCGAGGAGCTCACCGATCGTGACATACCCCTCACGCTTGCCCAGCTGCCACTGGCGATACCCCATCACGTACCACAAAATCGCGAACAGCACCCCGTCCATCACCCCCATGACCAGTATCCACTCCGGCCCAGCGGCGAAGGTCAGGTTCGGTCCCCCGAAGAAGGTGAACGCTGACAACAGAGTCGCGAAGGTCGTGAACACGAGCACGACCGTCCCCAACGAGCGATCTGCTAGGTAGTACGACACCGCCCCCCGGTCTGTCACCCGGAATGCGGCGACCCCGATCGCGAGGGTGAGCAACAGATAGCCCCCGACGATCGCCAGCTCAGTCAGCATCTGCCTCCCCATCGCCGATGGCCCCGAGTGGCTCCCACCAGCGGCGAGCGAAGTGCGCGAAGACGAGTGTCACGATGCCCATCCATCCGATGTGATACCACACATACACCGGTAGCGGCCCCCAACGCAGCGGTGCCCCCCACAGCCACCACGGCACCGCGGCTGCGATGAGGACACCACCGATGAGCAGCCACAGTACACGGCGGAGTCGCAGTCCATTCATGTTCGAGTAAGGTCTCTCACAGGCCCACTAGTATGTACTTTACTCTTCATAGTAGCCTATTGAAGACATTTCCTCTTCATATGATGTGTGACGATGCTGCCGTGCATTCAAGCCCATCTGGACCGGAGACGATGTATCATGCATGATGTCTCCAAGTATGTGATCCATGCCCGCTTCGCCGCTGATGGTGTCATCGAGCAATCGGACGTCGTTGGTGCCATCTACGGACAGACGGAGGGGCTCCTCGGTGACCGCTTGGACTTCCGGAGCCTCCAGGATGCTTCGAAGCTGGGGCGCATTTCGGTGGAGATCCAGGCGGCTGGCGGCCAGTCGACCGGGACGTTCACGCTGCCTGCCTCTCTGGATTCGGTACGTACGGCCATCATCGCTGCGACACTTGAGACGATTGATCAGATCGGTCCCTGCAGCGCACAGATCACCGTCGAGACGATCGAAGATGTCCGGGAGGCCAAGCGGTCGTGGATCGTCGACCGCGCCACGGAGCTCCTTCACGAGGGCTTCGGTGACGGGCTGCTTGATGCCGATGAGATCCTCCACGAGGTCGAGGAGGCCGTCCGTATCGAGCAGATTACCGCGTATGAGGGGTACCCTGCGGGCCCCAATGTGGTCGACTCTGATGCTGTGATCCTCGTCGAGGGACGCGCAGATGTGGTGCAACTGCTGCGTTCGGGTGTCAAGAATGCGGTGGCCGTGGAAGGGACTGATATCCCAGATGAGCTCATCGACCTCACCCGCCACAGGACCACCACGGTGTTCTTCGATGCAGATCGGGGTGGGGAGCTGTTGCGCCGTGAACTGGCCCAGCGGGGTGCAGCAGACTACGTTGCGCGTGCGCCCGAGGGGCGCTCTGTTGAGGACCTCAGCCGCAAGGAGGTGCATGATGCTCTGCGACACAAGCTGCCAGTCGGTATGGCCGACGCCCCGGAGTCGGTCGACCGGGGAGAGCCTGCACCGGCCGAGGCCCCCGTTCCCGCAGAGGCGACCGGTGAGCAGGAGGGCGATGTTGCGCCCGGCGAGGTGGCCGTGTACGATGCGGATGGGGCGCGAGTGGATGCGGCACCGCTGGCGGCGATTCAGGAGCTGCTGGCTGGGGTGTCTGCACCAGGTGGCACCCTCATGGTGGGCGGCGCCGCGGACCAAGCGGTCCTCGATGCGGCGCACGCGGGCCAACTCACGACGGTGGTCGCGACAGATGAGGGCCCGGTGGTCAACCAGCCCGCCGAGATCACACTGACGGTGCAGACACCGCCCGAGCAGGAGTCCTCATAGCAAAGCCGCCATCAGCACCACGGCCACCACCGCCCCGATGAGCGTCGCCAACAGGTTGACCAGCTCGTTGCCGATGTACAGATCCTCCACGGTGGCGCCGAGGAGGCTGTCCACATGCATCCCCACCACCCCCCCGATGGTGATGATGACCAGCGCACCCACCGGCAGGTCGAAGCCCATCATCGCCACACCGGCGATCATCACCGCACCTGTGAGGCCTGCGACCTCCCCCTGGAGGGTGACCCCACCGTCGGTGCCGGGTGCCACCGGCTCGAGGGTGGTGATCAGCCGCGGCTCATCGTACAGGCCACCGATCTCCGATGAGAGGGTGTCCGCGAGTGCGGTCGCCATCGCCCCTGCGAACGCCAGCTGACTCCAGAGGTACATGCTCGACCCGGGTGCGGCGGCCGCTGCGGTGACCACCGCACCCATCGCCACAGCTGCATTCCCGAGGACGTTGCCGGTCCCCCGTGCCCCAGCGTTCGCCTCGGCGACCCCACGCAGCTGTTTCTGCCGGTATCGATACTTCGTCGACAGCGCGCCGATGCCGAAAAAGCCCATCAGGATCACGAACCAGCTGTAGCCCCCCAGCACGATCACCAGGTAGCCTAAGAGCACCCCAGCGCTCATGCCCGCGACCGAGGCGGTCCCCAGAATGTATGAGACCCAACCCAAGATCACAGTGACGACGACCGCGGTGACGACAACGACGGGGTCCAACCGGCCCAACAGCCGGGCGAACACCCACAGGACAGCCGCGGTCGCCAACATGATCAACGGTTCATCATCCTCGAAAAACATCTCCCGGAACAGGGCGGCACTGAGTGCGCCCGCCGCACTGATGGCCAACACCGTCGCTGCGGCGGTCCCCGGTCGCAACAGCTCATCGATCAGCTGGAGTCCACCCAGGACGACCGACTGGCCGGCGATCGCCGCCACCCCCCCCGCGCCGACATAGCCCGCGGTGATCAGGATAGGATCGGGGGTCACCCGGCGCGTCACCTCTGCACCGAGCTGCCCCGTCGTCACCACCAGCACAGTCGCCACGAAGACCGACTCCGGCAGATCGACCGCCAGCGTGGCCAGCGCCAAGCCCGCCGTCGCCATGCTGAGCCCCAACAGAGCACGTGGTCGTCCAGATGCGTACTCGTTCGGGCGGGCCACCAACCGGAAGACCGGTCCGCGGAAGAACCCTGTCGCGCTCAGGAGTGCGATCACGGCGAAGGGCGCGAAGATCGCCGCCCCGAGTTGGGGTGCGAGCAGCACGAGCGATCCCACCAGCGCGAAGACGACTGCCCGGACGAACTGCGCATCCACGACCGGAACATGCCGGAGATGCACATAATCCCCCCTGTTTGCTGTATGTTCAAGTCCCTCGCAGCATGGTCCAAGTCATGGGTCTGTATGAGTGGATTCTGGCGCGGCGGCACCGTCGCCACCCTGGGCAGGCCCCGAACCGGGTCGCGGTCATCCTCACCGAGCGTGATCTGCTGGAGCCGGGGGCTTACGGCACTTTGGAGGATCTGCTTGGTTGGGCGTTCCGCTACGGCGCCACCCAGGTCATCGTGATGATCAGTGTGCTTGATGAGGCGGTGATCGGCCCGCTCCGGCGGGGGATCGACCAGCTCGAGGCGCCGCGTCCCATCACCGTCCGTGACCCGACCGATCGCGCAGCGATCACGGGGCCGATCCAGATCAACATCGGTCTCGGTGGGCGCCGGGAGTTCACGGCTGCGGTCCGGCAGATCGCTGAGGCTGTCGCCACCGATGAGCTGGACCCTGCGGCGATCGCGGCGACGGACATCGAGTCGAATCTGGTGTTCACCGATGAGCCAGACCTGTTGATCAAGACCGGAGCCGAGCGGCTCTCCGACTTCCTGATCTGGCAGTCGGTGTATGCGGAGCTGTACTTCACAGACGTCAACTGGCGGGACCTCCGGCTGCGTGATTACCTCCGCGCATTGCTTGACTATCAGAACCGTCAGCGACGCTTCGGGTCCTGATCGGCGTCGGTGGTGTCGATAGCGGCCAGCTCACGGGCCAGTCGTCGCGCCCCCCGCGGTGAGAGCTGTGACCGCAGCCCCCGTGCGATCTGTCGTGCCAGTGTCAGCTCCGTCGACGCGACCGTCCGGATGAGGGCGATTGCCCGCTCGGTCTCAGACCGCCGGAACGACCGTTCGCGGCTGATGTAGGTGCGGATCCCCCGCAGGAAGTCGATCCGGGAGAACTCCGGCCAGTATGGTGCACAGAAGTACACTGCCGCCTCGTTCCCGTTGGCATGCCACGGCAGGAAGTTCGACGTCCGGGTATCACCTCCGGTCCGGATGATCAAGTCCACAGCGCGTGTCGGCCGCGCCGACAACAGCGCATCGATGTACTCCACGGTGATTGCCGCAGGTTCGATCTCTCCAGCGGCCACCGCCGTGGCTGCTTCTCGCGCTGCGCCGAGCAGCTCGCTGCGCCCGCCGTAGCCGACGGCGATGTTGAGCCGGAGGCGGTCGTACCCCCCCGTCCGATCCTCGGCGTAGCGGATCGCGCTCCGGACCGATGCAGGCAGTCGGTCACGGTCGCCGATCGCCCTGATTGTCACCTCGCGATCATGCACTTCCGCAGCATCGGCGAACTCGCGGAGCTTCTCTGCGATCAGTGAGAACACCGCCTCCTGCTCGGCCGGTGGTCGTCTGAAGTTCTCCGTCGAGAACGCATACAGGGTCAGCTCTCGCACACCGATGTCGGCACACCACCGCAGCACCGATTCCGTCGTTGCCGCCCCCGCTGCGTGTCCCCACTCGTGGGTGGTGCCTTCCGCACCGGCGAACCGGCGATTTCCGTCCTGGATGATCGCCACATGCGCCGGTGGCGTCTCGATCTGACGGAGCAGGTAGGTGGTGTATGCGCGCTCGAATCGCTCACGTAGCCACCCCATCATCAGATGAACCGTCAAACCCGGGGTGATTGATACTTCTGGTCGCTCTCGAACACAGTGACTTTTGCCACGTGGGTCGCATCTTCCTCATGACGGCTCCAGCAGAAGACCCCCTCTACGACGAGCTGGTTGCCTTCCTCGAGCCGGGAGCGATCGAGCTCATCGGCATCATTGTCGAGACGACGCTCGAGCGGCGCGAGGACCTGGAGATGCACGAGCTCACAGTGCAGCTGAACGATCTCATCGCAGGCCACAGCGGCAAGGGCGAGGCGTACATCTATGCGGGGAATGACTCCTCCGAGTTCGCATCAAACCAGTTCCAGGGCCGGCGGCTCGTGGATGACGCGTTCGTCTGGGAGTGCCAACATCTGGTCCGTGAGGGGCACTTCACCCTGGTGTTCTACTATGAGGCCGACGCCGACCAGGCGGCGATCGTCGACGACGTCGCGGCGCTGCCGAGCGTGACGACGGTGACCCCAGTGCCCTGAGACTCGGGCGGTTTAATGCGCTCGCGACCCGATTGAGGTCAATGCAGCCAGGTCCTGACCGACCCCTCTCTGACGCCGAGACTGCGGTGATCAATGCCTTCCAGGGTGGCTTCCCCATCGTCGCTGAGCCATACGTCACCGCCGCCGCGGCGCTCACCCACCACGGCGTCCAGATGGACGCGGACACCCTTGCGGACACGGTCGCGGGCCTCACCGCGTCGGGGGTCTTGAGCCGCTTCGGGGCGCTCATCAATGCGGAGGCGATTGGAGGGGCGGCGACGCTCGTGGCAATGCACGCCCCGATGGAGCGCTTCGATGCGATCGTCGATGCTGTCAACGGCCATGATGCGGTCGCACACAACTACGAACGAGAGCATCCCCATCTGAACATGTGGTTCGTCGTCTCGGTCGCAGACGCCACCGAGATCGATCCGGTGCTGGATGCGATCGCCGCGGAGACCGGCCAGACGCCCTACAATCTCCCCAAGCAGCGAGAGTTCCGGGTGGAGGCGAAGTTCCCACTCGCTGGCCCCCTCGAGGAGGTTGCGATCGACCTGACCGATGTCGGGGGTCCCGCCCCGGCGCCCGCAGAGGCCCCGCTGTCTGCGGCCGACCGTGCCCTGCTGATCGAGATTCAGGATGGGTTCCCCCTCGGTCGTCGCCCGTACGGACGGATCGCCGACGCGCTGGATGCGGACGCAGCGTGGGTCCGCGAACGGCTGCGGGCGCTGCTCGCGGCGGGGATGCTGCGACGCATCGGGGTGATCCCCAACCACTACAGCCTCGGGTACAGCCACAACGGGATGACGGTGTGGGACGTCCCCGATGGGGCTGTCGCCGACGTGGGTGCGGCCGTCGCCGAGCTCCCGTTCGTCACGCACTGCTATGAACGGCCGCGGCATCCCGGCGTGTGGCCCTACAACTTCTTTGCGATGACCCACGGCCGAAGTGCCGATGAGAGCGATGCGCGCATCGCGGAGGTCGCGGAGGTGATGCGCGGGCACTTCGATGTGGATGCACGAGGGTGGGACACGCTGTTCTCGACCCAAATCCTCAAGAAGACGGGTATCCGGATCGCCGACCGGATCACGGGTGCGACGGCCTGAGATGGTCCTCCACCTCGCCCATGACCTCCGTGGTGCGCCGGCGCTCATCATCGGTGGCGGCCCGGTCGCCATGCGGAAGGTTGACCGATTCGCCGGCGAGACCGAGTGCATCATCCTGAGTCCGGTGTTCTCAAGTACGGATGCGCCCGCGACGTACATCCGGACGGCGGTGACGCCGGAGAGTCTGGAGGGGTGGATCGCACGGACGGCCCCGGCGATCGTCGTTGCCGCCACCGACGACCATGCGTTGAACCGGCGACTGGAGTCGGTCGCGACCTCCGCTGGTGTGCTGGTCAACCGCACGACGGCCACAGCTCGCTCGGACACTGCTCCTGCGCATCCACTATCGGTACAGCTGCCGGCGGTGGCGGAGCTCGATGGGGTGACCGTCAGCATCGCCACCGGTGGCACCAGTCCCGCGCTCGCGGGCTATCTCCGGGAGCAGATCGAGGCGGAGTACGCGCAGGCGGGCATGATGGCACGCCTGCTCGCGGAGCTGCATGACCGGCTGCGCGAGGAGGGAGCCGACACCGCGGCTCGACGGTCGGCGATGCGGGCGGTGCTGCGAGCGCCTGCGGTTTGGAAGGGTTTAGATACGGGTGTTCCTAACGCCCGGAGAGAGGCAGACCAGGTGATCGCATCGACACTCGAGGAGGAGCCGTGACCCCGGCGACGATCAGCGGGCTGACCGTCTCCCACCGCACCGCATCGATCGAAGCCATCGAGCAGGTCAGCAATGGCGACCCTGCGCGAGTGGCAGCGAGACTGGCCGCAGCTGCGTCGGTCGATGAGGTGTTTGTGCTTGAGACGTGCAACCGGTTCGAGGCTTACGTCGTCACACCGACACCAGCGAGCGGTGCAGCCGTGCTGGCATCGGTGGTCGCTCCGCTGGATGCGGATGCGGCCGTCCAGATGGCCCATGAGGAGAGCCTGCGGCACCTGCTGCGGGTGGCCGCAGGCCTGGAGTCGGTCGTGATCGGTGAGGACCAGATCCTGGGGCAGTTCAAGCGGGCCGTCGAGGATGCACGGCGTCGCGGGGAGCTGGGTGCGCTGCTGGAACCGGGGCTGATGAAGGCAGTGCACGTGGGTGAGCGGGTCCGTGCGACGACGGCGATCAACGAGGGCGTCATCTCGATGGGGTCGGCTGCGGTGCAGCTTGCGGCATCGGAACACCCCCTCGCAGACGCCCGTATCGCGGTGATCGGCGCCGGTGAGATGGCGGGCCTGATCCTCGCAGCCTTGGCAGACCGCGATGTGTCGCAGATCGAGATCGTCAATCGGACACTCCCGCATGCGGAGCATCTGGCTGCCCGTGTCGATGCCCCCGCGACCGCGCGGCCATTGGGTGAACTGGACGCCGCGGTGGCCGCGGCGGATGTCATCTTCAGTGCCACCGGGGCAGACGGCTACCTGCTGACCCCTGCGGATATGGTGGATGCGCCCGCCGTGATCGTCGATGCGAGCCAGCCACGTGTCGTCGATCCCACGGTCGCTGTGGGTACGGAGGCGGTCGTGTACGACATGGACGACCTCGATGCGGTGACCTCATCCACGACCTCAAGCCGCGCTGCGGCGGCCCGTGAGGCCGAGGCGGTCATCGATGAGGAGCTCGAGCACCTGCTGTATCTGTACAAGCGTCGGCGGGCCGATGCGGCGATCAGCACGATGTACGAGGCGGCGGCGGCGGTGCGAGACCGCGAAGTCGCAACTGCACTGAACCGTCTGGATGACGAGGTCGCCGCAGATGCACAGACCGAGGAGGTCATCGAGTCCATGGCCGATGCGATCATCGGCCAGCTGCTCGCGGCACCGACACGGAGTCTGCGGGATGCTGCGGTTGAGGACGACTGGGAGACGATCCAGACGGCGATGGCCCTGTTCGATCCCAACTTCAGCCGTGCGGCTGTCGACGAGGAGACAGCCGAGGCCGAGGCGCCCCCGGCGGGTGGCCCCCCAGAGGGTGTCATCGAGGACTGAGCCGGCGGCCCCGTTGGCCGACCGGTTCGACTTCTGGGTGTTCGACTACGATGGGACAATCGTCGACACGGAGTGGTGGTACGTGGAGTCGCTGCTGTCCGAAGTGACCGCAGCCGTCGGCCACCACCTGTCACCAGAGCAGGCCTACGCGTTCTGGCACGGCATCGGCGGCCCACGGACTGGGCTGCTCGAGGGCTGGGGGATCGATCCGCCATCGTTCTGGGCCGCGCTGGACCGCATCGAGGACCCCACCGCGCGCGCGGCGGCGACATACCTGCACGGCGATGCCGCCCAGCTGATCGACCGGTTGCAGGCCGCATCGGTCCCCATCGGCGTCGTCACCCATTCCCCACCACAGCTGGCCGCAGCGGTGCAGTCAGCACTGGCGTTGGAGGGGACCTTCGACGTGTTCGTCAGCTGCTCGGATCGCCTGGGATGGAAGCCCGATCCCGCACCGGTCCGCCATGCCATGGACGTCCTCGGGGTCTCAGAGAGGGACGCCGGGGTGATGGTGGGCGATGGAGATGCGGACCTCGGGGCGGCGTGGGCCGCTGGCCTGCAGTTCATCCATATCGACCGCCATGGCCATGAGCGGCGCGGACACTGCGTGCTGGGTGATCACCGGGTGGGCGACCTCACGCGCTGTCTGGAGTGA
>Ga0209937_1000469_pt1 | contig 12943 bp, 18 predicted proteins | sample SalPon1_B_H2O_MG_FD_185699 | JGI IMG/M metagenome (GOLD analysis project Ga0209937, IMG submission 185699) | Salt pond water microbial communities from South San Francisco under conditions of wetland restoration - Salt Pond MetaG R1_B_H2O_MG... | ecosystem: Environmental > Aquatic > Non-marine... | reverse complement strand
CACGAAATGGCACATCTATTTGTGAAGAGATATCTACACTGATGGATTTTAGGCAACTGATAGACCTTGTAGAAAAGGAAGACGACGAAGGCAAACTTAAAGGGTTTGACAGCAGGACCATGCAGGCTCTAGTTAATGTTAGAGCTCAGTATCCCAATGCACCAGATGATTTGTCTGCACTTTTAAGACATGTGACTAACGTTGACAGAGACAGTGACGACGCTGACGAAGATCATATTTCTAGGATAAGACAGCTTGAAGACAGAGTAGATTATCTAGAAAAAATGATTGGGGACAAAGACTAATGGATTTTATCAAAGAAATCACAGAGGCACGAATGACTCGCACAGAGTCAAACACTCGACGCTACTCGTATAGAGACTGCTGCGAGCGTGCCTACTTGATTCTGCTTGTTCTTGAGATGATGCGCAAGTTTCCAAAATACAACAACGCTGCCAAAAAATATGCTCGCGACACTAGCAAATTTTCCAATTATGACCGGTTTAGATCAAGTGCTACTGATCTATACAATTTCATATATTTCATAGTTGGTGATGATGAAGCAATGGAGAAACTGCGTGACCCAGAAGATGCAAAAAAGGTAAGAGCTCAAACCACACTGCCGTTAATGGCTGTGAATAGATATGTGTCTAAAATTGCGCAAGGTCAAGAGCCAACCGCAGCTAGCGAGATGTTTATTAAACTGGAAAGTGTGCTGCGCATAAACAGTTCTAATTATAAGCGTATTAGACGCACTGTTACAAATCTTGACAGAACAAGTTCAAAAGACATAAAAGAAGCTGCTACAAAGCTGTTATATGCTGCAAGAGCACGACTGAGATCTAGTGATATTATTCAAAGTCTAGAAGCGCTGGCAGCAGAAAGAGATCTCGAAACCGCAAGAGTGAAAGACACCACGCCCGTTATATCACGCCCGGATTCAGTTATAGACAATACTGATCTTGTTTATCTGCAAAAACTTGTAGGAAAAAACAAACTGTTTCTTGCTATAAAGTACATTGAACTCAGTCAGCAAGGTAAAACCATACCCTCCAGTGTAGCAAGAGCGTTTGATCCTGCTATACAATTGCTTGTTGATATTGTAAAAGGCGGTCCTAGCTATGTTGAGAGGCTGCAACAGCTTCAAAAACTTGCAAAACAGCAGCGTAAAAACAGATAATTTACACTTTTGATAAATACTTGCAAGTCATCCATAGAGGATTGACAGACATTTAAGGAGAAACAAAATGCCAAGTTTATTTGGAACAGATGTAGCTGTAAACCCACAGCTTAGAGACGTAAGCCGTTCATTCAACGGTAAAACAGTTAGACACTTCGAAGTTGATTTTACAGTAGATGTAAGTAGCTCTGTTGGACCCGACGGTGCCCTACGCAGAAGTTTTGATGTTATTGCGGAAAGATGCACACCTATTATGATTTCAGGAACCTATGACACAGGTTCAAAGATTGAATTATTTGTTGAGGGCGATTTCCCAACCGACGATTACAACGATGACGGTAGCCCAGTAACATTTGCTGCATATCTCGCAGCTCAGCTTCAGGGTCTAGGCACAGTTGACGGTGTCAACCTCGGCAGCACTACAGTTACCGAGAACATGGTTAGCCCATACTTCGCAGACGACGTAGAAGCTGACTACTAAGATTCCTAACTACCTTAGGACCGAAGGGCTCACATTATGTGGGCCCTTTTTTTATGACCAGTAAATACTCGTAATGGCATATAGAATACTAACTCTCATAGACATCACAGAAACAGGCGAAAACCACGGGCCTGATGAAAAAAGAGTAAATCAACAGGCAAACTGGAACACGCTAATTCAAGTGCTGGGGCTTAGAGCAAATCCAAGTCCTCTCAAAACTGTGAGTCATTCGGAATCTATCACTGGCCTAGGCTTCGGCACTGCGTTTAAAGGCAAGCAGAGATACTGGGAATGTGAATTTGAAATTGAATACGGCGAAGTTAGGAAAGAAGCATTTCTAGAAGATTTTGATCTAGTACCAATTATAACTGGTCTAGATGAAACTGCGAAGTTAGAAACTCCTGTATTCTATACTGAAGATCCAAAATACAAGAACATAGTTATCTTACCAGATAAAGATTTCTAGTTCTCGTGATAAGTACAACAGTCGAAAGGCATTTAAGGCTATTACAATAACTACCAAGGCAAAGAATATTTCGTTATCGGGAGTTATGATATGGCCTCAAAAGAGCCTACGAAACTAGAAAAAGAGAGTCTCGAAGCACACGTAGATCTCTGCGCACTGCGGTACGAGAATCTCGATAATCGTCTTACCAAAATAGAAGGCAAGGTAGAAGAAATCCACGAAGACATCACAAAGGGCAACAAAGCTACTGTGAGAGTAATCGTAGGTGCTGTTGGCACTGTTGTAGCTGGCCTACTTTCTACTATTGTTGTTCTACTTGTAAATTTCTAATTAGCATTCTTCTCAGCTAAATATCTGTATGTTATTAAAAGAGCTTTTTCATACGCTTGACGAAAAACAGATATGGGCTCGCAAGGGCAGCAAAGTTGTTAGAAAATTTCGTTGCACTTCTGGCTCTAGAAAAGGCAGAATTGTGCCTTCAATGAGCCAGTGCTTTGCGGCCCCTGACGTCAAAAAACGTGCTACCATGCGCCGAACCAAAGCAAGACTTGGCAAAAAGATGGCAAGGAAATCTCGCAAAACAAAAAGAGTAAATCCTGCTTCGAGAAGAGTACAAGCTTTGAACAAGGCAAAAAAACGATGAGAATTGCAGAAGTCACTGAAGGAGTGTCAACTGCTTGGAAGAGAACAACGGGCGGTGCATCACGTAAGTTTAGATGCAAGAGCGGTCCGAGAAAGGGCAGAGTAATGGCATCGCCTGCTGCCTGTAACGCGCCTATCAACCAGAAAAAAAGTGCAGGCCTTAAGAAAACCAAAACCAAACTAGGTAAACAGCGTTCATTCAAAAGCAAACAGACAAGACGTAGAAATCCATATTCTCGTCGTCTTACAAAACTTAACAAGAGAAAAAGATGAGAGTTTCAGAATTTATAAAAGAACAAGTCTCGGGAGAAGTAGCAAAGGTTACTCCTCGCGAAATTACTGTTACTGATCCTAAAAGTGGAATAGAAACTGTTATACCTAAAAAGCCCCAAGAGCCTGGCACTATAATACGAGATAAACAGGGCAAACTGGTTTTAGACCCAGAAACTCCAGGCAAAGTAGCAGCGGACGTAGAAAAAGGTGAAAAAATCACCACAAAAGTAGGTGCAGCAAAAAAAGCACAGGGAACGCAGGGAACACAAGGCACTGGCCAATGAAACTGTCAGAAGTTTTTGACATCTATACCACTAACGAAGAACAGGCTGTGCTCAACAAGATAGACGAAATTGTGCCGATCGAATCTTACACAGAAAGAGAACAGTTCATTATAGAGAATCTAGTGCGCAAAAGTCTGCTAACTAAAATTAGACACAATCAGTCCTACCTTGTAGTGAAAAATGAATATAATTAAAGACATTGAATATCTCATAAACAAACCTGTTGATCCTACTCTGTTTCCTGTCAAAAAAGGCAACAAGATTTTTGTAGGTAATTTTGTTGTAAAACAAAACCCATACAGCTATACAGTTTACAATGAAAAAAACCAACTGCAGGGTGATACAGAATCTAAACTAGCTGCTATAGCACTTGCAAAAACTCTCAACAAAAACCGCAGAGTCAGTCAAGAAATCCGCCGTCTAGATAGAATGATATCAAAAAATCTACAGGATTCTGTATTTTATGACAACGTATACAGAAAGACACAGGACACACAGCGAAAACTAGACGCTGACATGAAATTGTGTAATGCTCGTTCTAAAATAAAGGACGCAGAAGAAAAACTATGTTCTTTTATCTTTCCCAAAAAGGTAAATAATTATTATAACAGGAAGCTCACATGAACATCAGAGATATTTCTAAACCAGTGACAGCTGAAAGTCTTAACGAAAGTCTTGAACAGAAATTCGGAAAGCGAATCAAACTTGAAGATTTTACGCTAGTACAACTTCAGAATTCACGCAACAAGATAAGAACCGCACTCAGCCAGATAGAAACCAACGAATCGTTTGGTTCAGTAAACAAATCTGAAAGCTATCACAAGAATAAACTGTTTCTTGATGTTCTAAACGCTGAAATTTCAGAAAGAGAACACATTCATGTAACCGAAAAAGCAGAATCTGAAGCACAGCAAAAAGCAGCGGGTGCAGCTCTTGCTGCTAAGAGAGGCGAAACTTCCAAAAGCGATCTTCAAGGTGCTTCAAAAGAAATGCTTAAGATGAGCGAAAAAGAACTTGAAAAGATTGCTGGCACAAAACACTCTGGTATTCCTGCCAAGAAAGAAAGTGTAGCACAAGAAGGTGCATCTGATACAAAAGCCAAGATGAAACAGATTGTAAGTAATTTTAAACCATTAACAGATGAAGAAAAAGTAGTTAAGGCTTTTAGTTACAAACCTGGCAGAGAATTTGCATCAGTTCCAGTGATTGTTACAGAAAACCCCGAAGCAGATGAAATGTATGGTCCTTTTGCATCATACATATGGAGCGATAAATTCGGTGAGATGTCCCATTCTTATTATCATGAAGATCTAGAGGAAGCTGTTCGTTACGCTAAAATGGAAATCAAAGACGATGCTGAAGAGGGAAATCTAGATTCTGCTCCTGGACAACAGAGATTACCTTTTGAAGAGGATTTTAACGACATGCGACCAGACTCAGTACCAGACTACGACGAAAACGACCTAGACTATGAAGGCGGAATGGCTCACAAGCAGCTTTCCACAATAGAAGACGCTGCAGATGAACTTACAGACATCATCTCTGCAAACGAAAACCTGCCGGAATGGGTTCAAAAGAAAATCATTCTGTCAATGAGCTACATCGATACTGCTAGAGACTATATGAAATCAGCTGGCAAGGTAGACGACGAAGAAAGAGGTATGCCAACTGAATCAGTCATCCGTGAAGGCGCAGAAGACCAAGCAGAGATTGTAATGGCAGCCAAGAACATGGTTGATAAAATCACTTCCTGGATGGAAGACACAGCAGAAATGCAGACAGAGAGCATGTTGGATCTTGGTGATTCTATTCGAGACGAGCTTGGAGAACAACAGTCAGAGCAATTTACTTCTAGTGTGAAACCTGCACTAGAAAGTCTATACACAGCACTTGAAGAAACTCGTTCAACTATGGTGTCAGGCGTAAGATTAGTTGCAGGCGAAGAAGTAGAAGACATGCCAGGCGACGATGCAGATATGGAAGAACCTGCAATGGAACCCACAGTTGACCAAGAAGATCAAGACATCGAAACACCATTAGACACTGACACCGATGATGACTTTGGAGCATCTGAACCCGCAGCGGGCGGCGAAGAAGAAGCAGGACGTGAAAAGAGAGAAAGCGTGAATCGATCTCGTAAATTTGCAACCATGCTCTCATCAAAAAAAAAGTAACTGAGTCTCCTCTAGAAAATCAAAAGCTGGCAATGGCTTTGCACACTGTTAAAAACAGTGCTGAACAAAAAAGCAAGCCGGCTTTTTTGCATTTTGAAAAGCCATCGCAAGACGAAATCAAACCTGGCTATATCAACCTTGATCTAAACGCTGTAATGAAAAACATGGGCGCGCCTCAGTTTGCCTATGAAACATTCAAGACTGCTTATGATTCAGATCCGTCACTACAAGAGTATGTAGACAACTTTAGTGCAGAAGGCATTGAAATAAATTCAGATGACGCAGAAGAAGAACCCGCACAAGATAATGACGATACAAACTCTGTAGGTGATATGGCAAAGGCAGCCACAGACCTATCAGACTCGCCGCTTGGTTGACAAAAGACAAAAATCCCTTATAATATAACAAGTTATAAAGGCATAGAATTTTGAGTTTAATACAAAAAAAATACGATTACCAACCTCTTTCAAGAAAAAACATCGACGGCAAAAGAAAATATCTTACTCCGGACGGAAATTCCGTTGCTTCTGTTACTACTATATTGGATGCTACAGCAGACAAGACTGGCCTACTAGAATGGCGTAGGAGAGTAGGTGAAGCAAAAGCAAATCAAATTACCAAAGAAGCAGCTGGTGTTGGCACAAGACTGCACAAATACATAGAAGACTATGTAGAATCGGGCAATTGGGTAGAGCCCGGCTCTAATCCTTATTCCAAAAAAGCTCATGCAATGGCTTCTGTTATCAAAGAACGAGCTTTTCCTGACATCACTAGTGTATGGGGATCAGAAGTAAGTCTATACATGCCTAACATGTATGCTGGCACCACAGACCTTGTAGGAACCTATAAAGACCAGCCTGCAATTATGGATTTCAAGCAGTCTAACAAGAAGAAAAAAATAGAATGGGTAGAAAATTATTTTCTACAGTTAGTTGCCTATGCAGAGTGTCATAATGAATTATATGGTACTAACATACAGGAAGGTCATATTTTTATGTGTACAAGAGGTCCCAAGTCTCTTGAAATAGGCGGAGAAGAGTATCAACAGTTTGATGTATGGCCAGAAGAGTATGCTGCCTGGCGCAATGAATGGTACAACAGAGTTTATCAGTATTATGAACAACAGCAATAAAGTCTATGTAAACGAAAACGAAATTATCGAAAATACCAAAAAGGCATTTTTTACTTCCGAGATTCAAAAGGCACATTTCGATTCAATTACTGAATTTATAGACGAAAGCAATTACCATAAGTTACACAAATCGCCTCTAGCACCTCTTGATATTACTTTTGATTATGAAAATCTAGCAGAGGAAATTAGTGAGTATTCTTCGTTTGTTGAAGACTGGGGAGATTTCACGGAAAATCCTCGACGAGGACTTGCGCTTGTAAATCAAACTGGTAATCTAATTAAAAATGATCCTATAAACGGATCATTACATCACTGGAACCAAAATAATCCTCATAATCCTATTTTGGAGTCAGACTGTGTTAATCCTACCAGTGTGCTTGGCATTCCTAGTTTGAAAAATCTTGCGGTTTTTAATAGCCATTGGTGTAGATCAAATATCTTAATATGGGAAGAGGGTGCAAAATTTTATCCGCACATAGACACACTTGTTCCTTCTCCATGGTTTAGGTTGTGGGCAACTGATAGCAAAAATATCAAACTGTTCTTTGCACAGGATAATTATCTGCACGAATGTCCAGATATAGAACAAGGCAGACTTTATCTAATAGATACGTCTATTATTCATTCTGCAGAGGCTGTAGGCGGCGATGGACACCAGTTGTTTTTAAGCTGTTTGCCTAGTGCTCAGTCTGTTATCGAGCATCACTTGTGCTACTAGTTCCGATAAATAACTAAACGAGCAGGGAGAATCAAGTGGCTGTTGTTTCTATTAGCAGAATACAAATCCGTCGAGGCCAAAAAAACACAGGGTCTGGACTACCTCAACTAGCATCCGGCGAACTAGGCTGGGCTGTAGATACAAGAGAATTGTATATCGGTAACGGATCAGTTGCGGAAGGCGCCCCGGCAGTTGGCAATACCAAAATTCTTACTGAATACGACGATCTCTTTACTCTAGCAAATACCTATGAATATAGACAGAATGATGGTTTTTTTGAAACAGGACCAGATGCATCATCAGCGATTACAAGAAGCCTTCAAGATAGACTGGATGACAGAGTAAGTGTTCGTGCATTTGGAGCAAAAGGAAACGGAATCGCAGACGACACAGAAAGTTTGCAAAGAGCAATAGACCAAATTTATCTAAATTCTGCTACAAAAAACAATCCTCAGAGTAGAGTTGTTTTGCATCTAGAAGCAGGAACGTATCTAGTATCAGATACTTTATACATTCCGCCATATGCTACTTTGTCAGGTGCGGGCTCAGATAAAACCATAATCAGACAGACAGCAGACACGCCCACATTCAAAACAGTAAACAGCTCTAGTCAACCGGGGTCTCCTGCTGATACTAGTACCACCAGTAGAGAAAATCAAACAAAAAATGTTGCTATTTCGTCTATGAGTATAGAACAGACTGTGTCTAATATTGCACTGATGCTAGAAACTTGTAGAGACAGCCGCTTTCAAGACATACGCATAATAGGAAATTGGGATGGCGGAGCCATTGCTGGAGAACCTGCGGCTCTGCAATTAGACAGCATAAGCAGTGCAGTAAGAAGTGACAACAACAGGTTTGAGAACTGTGTGTTTGAATCTTATGCTTTTGCAGTGAGATCAGACTGGGACATTGAATACAATCAATTTGATAATTGTGAATTTAGGAATTTAGGCTATGGCATTGTGTTTGGTACTTCTTTAACCCTTGACACGGATTCCGGATCAGGCAAAACTCTAGGCCCGTCCCATACCACAATTGCTGGCTCTAGATTTTTTGATATCAGAAAGAATGGATTGTGGATCGAAAACGGAAAATTTAATCTAAGCATTAATAATCGTTTTGAATTTGTTGGCACAGACAACGGGCCTGAAACTTCTCCTACGGAGCCTGTGGTGCTGTTTAGATCCAATAATGGTGTTGCCTACACGAATAAATCTGTAAATGATTACTTTGCAAGAACCGAAGCTCTAATAAGTGGCAATTTAAATACTGTGCCTTATATTCCTGAGATCGACGGAACAGCAATGTACACCTTGAATTATGAACACCAACAGGATTTTGGACGCTTGAACGGAGACAGATTATTTAGACTGCCAGGGGTGCAAAACCAAAGTTACGAGATAGATTATACGATTGTTAGTAACACAAGCAGAGCAATCAGAAGTGGTGTAATGACTTTGATAGTAGACGGTGTGCAAGAAAATGTGGAAATGTCAGACATGTATGATTATATCGGTGATGCAGATTTCGAAGACGTGTTTGATTTTCAACCAGAATTGTCTGCTATTGGACCTTCTAGCGAGAAAAACACTATTGTTGTTAGGCTTACTTCTAGCATGCCTCTGCAAGATGAATCTACAATTACATTTACCGTTAAGGCAAAGAAAACTGACAAGCCTTGATGTTTAATTCTGTGCATTCCTTCGAAGCTCGTCTCGCCGACTGGGCTGAGTTTAGACACTCTCTTGACAATCATGCGGATCCTATACAGGCCACAATCGACTGGTACGACGAGGCCCCTGAGGTAAGTATTCACACAGATCCATACGACAGGGCAAGTTGGCCTACGCCATGGGAACTGATCAAGGAAAACCAGTACTGTGCGTTCTGTAAACTGCTTGGGATTGCCTATACCTTACAGTTAACTGACAGCTTTTCGACGGAACGGTTCGAGATACATATACAACGAAGCGACGACACTAGCGAAACATTTTACTTGCTGTTTGTTGGAGATCGCGTCGTGGGATACCAAGGAGACACACATGTTGCAAAAACAGAACTGCCAAGCCACCTTCTTTTGCAACAACGATACATTCTGTCTCCCTAAGAACAACCCAAGTTAGATAAAAAAGCAGTGCCTATAAAATAGGACAGTGAAATAGCCATCAAAGAAAAAGGAAAGAGAAAAAATGTTATTCGACAGACAGATATCACGCAAACCAGACAATTACCCGTGGACCAAAGATTTTATAGACGCAATCTGGAAAGGTTTTTGGACCCCAGACGAGTTTAATTTTAGATCAGACTATTCGCAGTTTAAGACAGACCTTACCACAGAAGAACAAGAAGTAATCGTACGGGCACTATCAGCAATCGGCCAGATCGAAGTTGCTGTGAAATCATTCTGGGCAAACGTAGGCACTCATCTGCCTCACCCTTCAATCAACGATCTTGGTTACGCTATGGCAAACTCCGAAGTAATTCATAATATGGCTTATGAGAAGCTGTTGGACGTGCTTCATCTTACTCACGTGTTCGAAGAGAACCTCAATGAGGAAGTTATCAGAGGCAGGGTAAACTATCTGCGCAAGTACAACGAAAGAGTTTATGAAGATGACAAGAAGCAGTTTATCTATTCAATTATTCTCTTTACATTGTTCGTAGAAAATGTTAGTCTATTTTCACAGTTCTACATAATTCTGCACTTCAACAGAAACAGAGCAGTGCTAAAGGACTGCGCACAACAGGTGCAGTATACCCGGAACGAAGAGATGCTTCACGCACAGGTAGGAATACAGTTGATCAACACACTGCGTGAAGAGTATCCAGAAATGTTTGACGCAGAACTGGAAGAAAGAATTCGAGAAGAGATTCAAGACAGCATGACAGCAGAAAGCAAGGTAATTGACTGGATGATAGGTGACTACGCAGTAGATGGCCTAAACGCTGACATCCTCAAAACATTTGTTGCTAAGAGAATGAAAGAGTCAATGGAACAGATCGGCTTTGATCACAGTTCTATCGAAATCGACAAAGACCTTGCGGACGAAACATTCTGGTTCGACGAAGCGCTGCTTGGCTCTACTATGACTGACTTCTTCCAAAAGCGTCCAGTAGAATATGCCAAAGGACAGGGAATCGGTGCAGACGAATTATTTTAAAACAGAAACAAAGGAAGTAAGAATGAGTTTTGATTGGCTTAACAAAGACTCGCGGACATTTCTAGCGCGAGGATATTTAGATGAAGAACAAAGCGCGGAAGACAGAATCCGTGAGATCGCAGACACAGCAGAAAACTTTCTTGACGTAGAAGGTTTTGCTGACAAGTTCTATGACTACATGGGCAAGGGCTATTATTCACTGAGTTCGCCAGTGTGGTCAAATTTTGGCAACGACAAAGGCCTGCCTATCTCCTGCAACGGCGTGTATGTGGGAGACGAAATTTCCAAGATCATGAACAAGGCATCCGAAGTGGCTTTACAGACCAAACACGGCGCAGGCACTTCTGGCTACTTTGGTGATATTCGTTCAAGAGGATCTGAAATTAAAACCGGCGGCACAGCGGATGGCCCTGTTCACTTTATGAATATCTTTGAAACTGTGACAGACATTATTTCACAAGGCTCTGTGCGCAGAGGATCCTTCGCTGGTTATCTTGACATTGAACATCCTGACGTAGAAGAATTCCTAGAGATCCGCGAAGTAGGCCATTCTATTCAGAACATGAGCTTGGGCTTGTGTGTATCTGATGCTTGGATGGAAGAAATGATTGAAGAAGGCGAGCGTGTAAAAGCAGGCGAACTGGCTTCGACAGACGCAGAAAAACTGCGCCTCTGGGCAAGAGTGATTCGCAAAAGAAAAGAGTCAGGCTATCCCTATCTGTTTTTCACAGACAATGTCAACAATGGCAAGCCCAAAGTTCTCAAAGACAAAAACAAGAAAGTATATGCATCTAATCTCTGTTCAGAAATCTGTCTGCCGAGTGCAGACGACGAGAGCTTTGTGTGTAATCTTGCTTCTATGAACGTGCTAACATACGACGAGTGGAAGAACACAGACGCAGTGGAAGTCCTTACATTCTTCCTTGATGCTGTAATGACAGATTATATTAACAAGACTCGTGACATTGCTCACATGGAAAGTTCATACAACTTTGCCAAACGCTGGCGAGCACTGGGAATTGGACAGCTGGGTTGGCACTCATATCTACAGAGCAAGATGATTCCTTTTGAGTCATATCAGGCAGCAACACTGGCTACTGAGATTGCTCGCTTCATGGATGAGCGCACACTGAAAGCATCACAGGAAATGGCAGCTCGTTATGGCGAACCTGATGGGATGATTGGATATGGCGAGCGCAACCTTACTCGACTTGCTATTGCACCAACCACGTCCAGTTCATTCATACTAGGACAGGTATCACCTTCTATTGAGCCACTGCGTTCGAACTACTTCACAAAGGATCTTGCGAAAGGATCATTCACTTACAAGAACCCTTATCTAGAACGCTTGCTAGAATCATATGGTCGCAACGATGAAGAAACCTGGATGAGCATTTTGACAAATTCAGGGTCAGTTCAGCATCTTGATTTTCTAGGCGAAACAGAGAAAGCAGTATTTGCAACCTTTGATGAGATTACTCCTATCACAATCGTACAGCAGGCAGCAGCAAGACAGCGTTTTATCGATCAAAGCCAGAGTTTGAATCTTATGATTCCACCTTCCGCTGCTGTGAAGGACATAAATGCACTTTTAATTGAAGGTTGGAAGCTCGGCGTCAAAACATTTTACTACCAGCGTTCATCCAATCCAGCACAAGAGCTTGTAAGAGATATCATGAGCTGCGAAGCGTGTGAGGCCTAGTATGGATACTGTGGTATGGAGCAAGAATGCCTGCATGTTCTGTGACTGGGCAAAAGAATTGCTGGAGAGCAAAGGTATTGAATTCGAAGAGCGTAATATATCACAGGGTGAATGGACAAAGGAGCAGCTCAATGAAGCCGCTCCTGGTTCAAAAACTGTGCCGCAGATATGGTTACACGGTAAGTATGTTGGAGGCTTTACAGAGCTTAAAACATACATGAAAAACAACCCGGAGTAACACAACATGCTAATCGAAACACCCTACAAAAACGGCGACACTATCAGCCTTAAACTTAGTTCAGGCGAAGAAGTAGTAGCAAGACTGGAAGAAGAAAAAGATGACACTCTTAAACTGTCAAAGCCTCTCATGCTTACTCCCACTCAAGAGGGCTTGGGTCTAGCACCGTTTATGTTTACTGTAAATCCAGAACAGAACATCATGCTTAATCGAGCAACTGTGCTCTGTATTGCGAAGACAGAAGAGCAAATGGCTGCCCAGTATGTTCAAAACACAACAGGATTAGCAGTATGAGTTTATCAGCACTTGAATCTGCAGCTGGCGCAGCCACAGGAGCAGCGGAAGCAGCCGTAGGCCAAGTTTCTGCTTTTGCAGGTGACTCGTGTGATTTAATGAGCACTATAGGTGGTCTTGTTCCTGATATTTCAGACATTGCTTCAGCGGCACAGGAGACTATTTCAAAATTGCTAGAACCTATTGCTGCTATAG